>Ga0214172_1000158_pt1 | contig 37703 bp, 33 predicted proteins | sample TroBogEpilimnion_29_FD_153010 | JGI IMG/M metagenome (GOLD analysis project Ga0214172, IMG submission 153010) | Freshwater microbial communities from Trout Bog Lake, WI - 12JUL2007 epilimnion | ecosystem: Environmental > Aquatic > Freshwater > Lake > Epilimnion/Euphotic zone | place: Trout Bog...
CTTTGTCAGCTGCGAAAGAAACGCCACCGAAGATTCCGGAGATAGCAAGTGATACGATAACGCCAGCAATAAAATTCTTTTTCATGTGTCTGTTAGTTTGTGTTTTTAAATTCTTTGGAACCGGGATTATCCTGCTTCCTATATACTACTACGCAGCTCCTTGATTTTTCTTTCAATAAATCTTTCAGAACATTATTTATTTTTTGCGATTACATCAAATAAAGTAGAATGGAGGAGTTCGCCGCACCTCTATCTTCAGTTATTTTTCATACTCTCCTCTTTTACAATGGAATCTACAGCAAGATTTGCACTCATGACAGCGCCACCCATCGAATCGTAATAGAGCTGCTGGGAGAATCCGCCGGCTATGAAAAGATTACGGAGTGGTGTTGACTGTGTTGGTCGATACTGCTCCATGAACGGAGTCGGGGCATAGACAGAGTGCGGAATTTTCACCATGGTTGCTTTCAGAATCTGTGCACCGCTTGCGGCTTCTGGATAGCAGTTTCTCACACTTTGATCAACAAGACGGATTATCTCTTCCTTTGTAAGTGCCATGAGGTTTCTTGCGGGAGCTACACAAAACTCAAAGCGGGTTTTACTGTTGAAGGGCACTCCTCTCAGTGTACGGTATTCTGGTGTGGTTCGGGCAAGGTTTGCGTAGACCGGAATAACACCATCTGGTGAGAAGAGTACATTATCAGCTGGAGTAATTTCCCGGTCATACCATATCTGAGCGGAGATCACCGGGACAGCATCAAGATTATCGAGGACACCGAAAAACCTGTCATGTTTTTTCAGGCTGTCAGGCAGGATTCTGTTCAGGTTATGAATTGGCAGAGCACAAAGATAGTAGTCCGCGGTCAGAATCTCGCCATTGCGAAGTTGAACACCTTTTATCTCTCCACCATCAAAGAGCAGTTCTTCGACAACGGTTCTGTTCTTGAAAACCGCGCCTTTTGAGGTTGAATAGTCGATGAGTGGCTGATGGAGGTACTCCTGGGGTGCACCTTTCAGAAAGCCCATGCGGGAAGAATCCGGGATGCGGTAAAAGGTCTCGGTAACATCAAGAATAATCTTGGCGGATATCTCTTCCGGGGGAATGAATTTCAGGGCAAGAGCCATCGGACGGAACATCTTGTCGAGAAGACGCTTACCGAATTTTTTTTGTTCCGCCCATTCAGTGAAGGTGAGATGGTCCTGTGTGGGAGCATATTTATCCTTTTTCAGCGCCAGAGGGATGAGTGATTTCGAGAAGGCTGCCATTTCGCCGAGAGTGAAATAGCCGTTTCTGGCAATCGCCGGCAGCAGATGAAGCGGACTGGGAAGATCCCAGGTTTTGAAGGTAAAGTGCCCGCCGCCTGCAAGGGTATAGGTGAGCTTATGCTCTTTCCACAATACTGCATGATCGGTTTTGATCTCTTTCATAAGATCGTAGAGTACCTTATAGGCTCCGAAGAAGCAGTGGGTGCCAGACTCGATCCAGTCACCCTCTTCATCTTTCCATGAAGAGACTTTCCCGCCGAAAATCTCTCTTTTTTCAAGCACCTTGACCTGAAACCCTTTATCTGTCAAGCGTTTGGCTGCAGCGAGACCGGCAAGGCCTCCGCCAAGGATCAAGACTGACTTTTTTTCTGAACTCATGAGGTGGAATTAAAACAGAATTGAAATTTAAACGGCAGAACGTCCTTCCATGGCCCGTGACAGGGTTGCATCGTCAATAAACTCAAGCTCAGCTCCAACAGGTATCCCCCGCGCTATTTTTGAAACAAGGATGCCGAGTGGCTTGAGAAGTTTGCTGAGGTAGAGTGCGGTGGTTTCGCCTTCGACGGTCGGATTCAGAGCAAGAACAACCTCTTTGACTTCAGTGGGTTCCTGCCCGGAAATGCGGGCAAGCAGTTCGCGAACCTTGATATCATCAGGTCCAATACCGTCAAGCGGTGAAATAACACCATGAAGTACATGATAGAGCCCTTTGAAGTAGCCGGTTTTTTCAAAGGCGAGCATATCAACAGGGGATTCAACCACGCAGATCACCGAACGGTCACGCGCCCTGCTGATGCATACCGCGCAGGGATCGCTTCCTTTATCAGTGACATTCTGGCAGACTGAACAACGAATAACCTTCTCTTTAACATCAATCAGCGCATCAGCCAGCTTTTCAGCCTCAACTCTCGGTTCACGAAGGATGTGCATGGCAAGACGCTGTGCTGTTTTACGTCCTACACCCGGGAGTTTGGCAAATTCATCAATAAGAGTTTCAATAGAGGCTGAGGTATAATGCAAGAGAACTCCTATTGACCGAGATTCAGGTTCTTGAGGATATCAGCAGGATTCATCATCCCGCCGGTTACTTTGCCTATCTCTTCCTGTGCAAGTCGCGCAGATTCGTCAAGTGCGTTGTTTACTGCGGCCAGCACAAGATCCTGAACCATCTCCGGGTCGTCCATGATGTCGGGATCAATAGCGAGACTGAGCACCTTCTGCTTGCCGCTGACGCTGGCTTTTACCATCCCTCCACCAGCCTCGCCATAGGCTACGATTTTTTCAAGCTGTTTCTGTACATCCTGCATCTTTTCACCAGCCTGCTGGATCTGCTTCATCATATCACCTAAATTAGGCATTGCCATAGCACCTCACTCCTCTTTGTTAACAAAATTGTTGTAGCCTCATGTGTCACATCTTTTTCCATGCAAAGAGTGAGAAATCAATTCTTTCTGCGCAGAGCCAGATAAATTTTTTCAAGTATATCACCGGTCGTCAGCCTGTACTTTTCAAGCAAATCATCAGCTTTGCCGGACTCGCCAAACTGATCCTCGACACACACCATCTCAACAGGCACCGGAATATTACGGGCACAGACATTGGCCACAGCATCACCAAGTCCATTATAGATCTGATGCTCTTCGGCAGTGACAATGGCACCGGTATCGTTGGCGGCACGGACAATAGCTAAGGTATCAATAGGTTTAATGGTATGCATGTTGATCACTCTGACGCCAACACCCTCTTTTTCAAGAATACGGGCAGCTTCAAGGGCTTTCCATACCATAATACCGCAGGCAATAACGGTAACATCTTTTCCTGGATGAAGTTCTATCGACTTGCCGATTTCAAATCCGTCATCATCAAGCGTAAAATCGGGAATGTTCGGCCTTCCAAAACGCAAATAGACCGGACCCTTGTGCTTAATAACCGCTTTTGTCGCACGAATAGTTTCACTGTAATCACAAGGTACGACCACTGTCATTCTTGGCAAGCCACGCATCAGGCCGATATCTTCAAGAATCTGGTGGGTAGCGCCATCCTCGCCAAGTGTGAGACCGGCATGTGAAGCACAGATTTTAACATTGAGGTTTGAATAGCAGACCGACTGGCGAATCTGGTCAAAAACCCTGCCGGTGGCAAACACCGCAAAACTTGCCGCAACCGGTATCTTTCCTGTTGTTGCAAGACCGGCAGCCATGGAGATCATGTTGGCTTCAGCTATCCCTGTCTGGATAAAACGGTCAGGAAAAGCATCACGGAACAAATTCATGTTTAACGATCCTGTCAGATCGGCACATAGCGCAACAACGGAGCTGTTCTCCCGACCAATTTCAAGGAGAGCTTCACCAAATCCGGTACGAGTAGCCTTGTTTCCGCGCGAAACGTATTGCGCTGCGGCGGTCCCGATGATATTTTCTTCCATTACTTCCAGAATAACTTAAATTATAAAAAGTACTTCCGCACGGCTATGCTACTGAAATAAATACAAACCTTATGACAAAAGTTGAATATAAGCATACTGAAATCGCGGTGAAAAAAAAATTAGGTCAAAACTTTCTTACCGACCGCAATATCACAAGAAAAATAGCAACTGTTTCAGGAGCTGGACCCGAGGAGAACATCCTTGAAATCGGCCCAGGGTTCGGAGCGCTGACAAGGGAGATCAATGAGCTCTGCCCTCGCTTTACTGTGGTTGAAAAGGATCGGAGGCTTGCCGCATTTATCCGCAGCGAGTACCCGCAGCTAAACCTCATTGAGGGTGATTTTCTTGAAATTGACCTCGAACCGCTTGCCAGAGAAAAACCACTCAGAGTTCTTGGTAATATTCCATACTCAATTACAACACCCATTCTGTTCAAGCTGCTGGAACATCGCCGCTGTTTTATTTCCGCAACCCTTATGATGCAACATGAAGTTGCCATGAGAATTGTTGCCAAACCAAGCACAAAAGAGTATGGCATTCTTGCTGTCCAGATGCAGGCGTTCTGTCGTATAGACTATCTTTTCAAGGTTGGGCGCAAGGTATTTCGGCCACAACCGGGAGTTGACAGTGCCGTTATACGAATGACTCCAAAAGAGGATGACCGGATAGATGACCAGAAAGGATTCAGCCGTTTTGTCCGAACTGCCTTTCACCAGCGTCGCAAAACGCTGCTGAACAATCTCAAGGAGAGCTATAACCTTGAGTCTGTAGAAAGCGATACCCTGAAGTTGCGTGCCGAGGCTCTCTCGATTGAAGATTTTTTTTTACTTTTCCGGCAAATCAGACCGCTCACATGAATAATTTTCTAAAAAAGTTCACATGTTACATGAACCCCCGATTTCCTTCTGCTTGAGTCAGAAAAGAGTGCAAGATGGCATACATGCCTCTCTTCAGCGTTTCAGCATCTCACTTTTTCTGTGGCACAGCAGGCATTCTTTCTTTTCGACAATAAATGTTCATTGTTCCAGTGTGTATTTTTTGTTAACATTAGCTTTTCAATCAAAAAGGCATCACACTTCATGGTCTTCTTCATGTACCCTACCGCCCGTTGTTGTATGCTGACTAATCCTTTCTCCCTTATTTTTTATTAATCCATTTTTTCAGGGGGTCACTCGTATGCCGCAGTCCTTTAATACCGTCTATCAGCACTCGATTCAGAATCCGGAAGCTTTCTGGGAAGAAGCAGCTGAACATCTTCACTGGTACAAAAAATGGAACAAGGTTTTAGATACAAGTAATCCCCCTTTTTATCGCTGGTTTGCAGGAGGAATGACAAACACCTGCTACAATGCCCTCGACCGCCATGTTGATGAAGGACGCGGCAACCAGTTAGCAGTTATTTATGACAGTCCGGTTACAGGTACCAAACAACGCTATACCTACCGTGAGTTTCGGGACATTGTAGCCCTCTTTGCCGGAGCACTGCAGTCGAGAGGAGTGCGCAAGGGTGACCGCGTCATTATTTATATGCCCATGATCCCGGAAGCTGTTGTCGCCATGCTTGCCTGTGCAAGAATCGGTGCAATCCACTCTGTGGTCTTTGGCGGTTTTGCCTCTCATGAACTTGCCATACGAATTGACGACTGTAAGCCAAAAGTCATCATTTCAGCATCGTGCGGCATCGAGCACAGTAAAATAATCGACTATAAACGACTCCTTGATTTCGCCATTGAACTGGCCCACTTCAAGCCTGAAATCTGTATCATCAAACAACGTGACCAGCTTAAGGCCGAACTGAACGAAGAACGAGATCTTACCTGGAATCAGTCTCTTCTTGGCGCCGAACCTGCACTATGTGTACCTGTTGAATCTTCCGATCCCCTTTATATCCTCTATACCTCAGGCACAACTGGTCAACCTAAAGGCATTGTGCGCGATCACGGCGGCCACATGGTAGCACTGCAATGGTCAATGAAAAACATATACAATGTAGAGCCAGGAGAGGTCTTCTGGGCCGCAAGTGATGTTGGCTGGGTTGTCGGCCACTCCTACATTGTCTACGCTCCCCTCCTGCAAGGCTGCACCACTCTCATTTTTGAAGGCAAACCAGTCGGCACACCCGATCCCGGAACATTCTGGAGAATCATCAACGAATATAACGTATCGGTACTCTTTACAGCGCCGACTGCATTCAGGGCAATCAAAAAGGAGGATCCTAACGGCAACTACCTCAGGAACTATCAATTTTCAAATTTCCGGACACTCTTCCTGGCTGGTGAACGGGCTGATCCCGACACGGTAAGATGGGCTGAAGAGAAACTTAAAGTCCCGGTGATCGACCATTGGTGGCAGACTGAGACTGGATGGGCAATTGCTGCGAACTGCCAGGGTATCGAGCCGGGACCGGTCAAGTACGGTTCAGCTTCGAGGGCGGTTCCTGGTTATAATGTGCAGGTCATCAATGCAGATATGCATGAGCTTCCGGCAGGACAGATGGGAGATATCGTTGTAAAACTTCCTCTCCCTCCAGGCTGCATGCTGACACTCTGGAAAGCAGACAACCGGTTTGTGGAGAGCTATATGAAGGAGTTCCCCGGCTACTACCAGACCAGTGATGCCGGATTTATCGACGAAGATGGGTACATTAATATCATGTCACGGACAGATGACATTATCAATGTTGCCGGACACAGACTTTCAACCGGAGGCATTGAAGGTGCTCTCTGTGAACATCCTGACGTTGCTGAAAGCGCGGTTATCGGCGTCCATGACGATCTGAAAGGCCAGGTGCCACTTGGCTTCCTTGTTCTTAAAAACGATGTTGAAACTCCGCACAACCTTATCATCAAACACGTTATTGAGTATGTCCGTGAGAATATCGGACCAGTTGCCTCGTTCAAGAGCGCTATTATTGTCAATCGTCTCCCGAAAACCAGGTCGGGTAAAATTCTCCGCGGCACCATGAGGAAAATTGCCAATGGCGAAGAGTATACCATGCCAGCCACGATAGACGACCCGATGATTCTCGAAGAGATAACAACAGTACTGCAAACAATCGGCTATGCACAGGAAAAGCCAAAAAAAACTGAAGCAAAAAGCTGATGATCAAAAAAATTGACCACATCGCCATTGCCGTTCAAAACCTTGAAAGCGCACTCGAAACATTCCGTAATATCCTCGGGTGCGCACCTGAGGCAGTCAGGATTGAAGAGGTTGCCTCTGAAAAGGTCAGAGTGGCATTTATTACCGTTGGAGAGAGTAAAATCGAACTGCTTGAGCCTTTGAGCGATGAAAGCCAGATTGCAAAATTTCTTGCAAAAAATGGGGATGGCATGCATCATATAGCGCTTGAAACGGACGATATCGACAATGAAACAAAACGCCTTGTATCTTTAAACATCAATCCACTCGGCTTGCCAAAAGAGGGGGCAGGCGGAAAAAAAATCGTGTTTCTTCATCCAAAAGAGACAAACAGGGTACTGTTTGAATTTGCTCAGAAAAAGCATTAACCAATCGAGACAAAGCAGCTTGTAACCAGTGAAACATTTTTATCTGCCTTTTGAAAAAAGAGAGGGCTTCAGCTACTCTCATGAGAGTATTGAGCAACTTACCGAATACGAAAAGTATCAACTCTCCTACCACCCCGAACGCCCCAAGCACCTTGATTATCTGACCGTCTTTACCGATGCGGAGGAGTGCCTGCAGAACGATCTGCACGGCAGCTGCATCATCCAGACACACCGGGCAGTCCTGCGCAATGGGAAAACCTCCTGGCCAGTCATGCTTATCGGACAGCAATCTGGACCAACATCTGATTTTGTGCTGATGCGCAAGCTGATGAGAAGTCCAGAGGAGATCCAGAAATGGAATCAGGGCATGCCGACACCAGCAGCATTTGAAAAAGCAAACAATGCCATCAAACTTGCCGAAGAGGAAAACCGTATTATCATAACCATTATTGACACGGCCGGTGCTGACCCTACCGAACAATCGGAGGCTGGAGGCATTGCGTGGAAAATCGGCCGTTGTATGCAGCTCCTTGCTGAAGCTACAGTTCCAACGATATCAGTCATTATCAACCGGGGATGCAGCGGCGGCGCCATTGCCCTGACCGGTTGCGATGCTGTCCTGGCCATGGAATATTCAACCTACATGGTCATTTCGCCTGAAGCCTGTTCATCGATTCTCTTCCGTACACGGGAAAAAGCAGGTTTTGCTGCGGAGATTTCACAGATAACCGCGAAAGAAGCTTTGAAAAACGGCATCATTGATGAAATTATCCGTGAACCTGACGGTCCAGCGCACCACTACCCGAAGGCTGCCCTGCAGTCATTCAAAAAGTCAATGGCCAAGTGGCTTGACAAGCTGAGCAAAATACCTTCAAACAAGATCTTTTCGAGAAGAATGGAGCGCTGGGAAAAAATCGGCCAGTGGAACACCATTACTGAAGAAGAGATTGTTGCTTTTGAAAAGCCGGTTTCCTACTTTATCCACAAACCAAAGAGGCTCCTCTTTGTTGCCCGGCACAAAAACTGCCACAACCTTATGGGCAAAAAGATCCTTGATCCGGTGCTCTACACCAAACTGCTTACAGACAATTTTGTCTGTGAAATATGTGGTCACCGCTACGTCAGACTCACTGCCCATGACTACATCGACCTGATCCTTGATCCCGGGTCGTTCCAGGAACATGCCGACACGCGATACATTGTCGACAGGGATATCCTTAAGTTCCCCGATTACCGCAAAAAGCTGAATGAGGCACAACAGAAAACCGGCGCAGCTGCATCGGTTATAACCGGCGATGCAACAATCCTGGGCGAACGGGTTGTATTTTGCGCAACCAACTTCAACTTTCTTGGCGGTTCGTTCTGCATGACCACTGCTGAAAAAATCTGGCGTGCCAGTAAAGCAGCCATTAAACAGGGAGTACCGCTTATTGTCCAGGCTACGGGCGGCGGCGCAAGAATGCATGAGGGATGTTCTTCGATGGTTGGCCTGCCGAAGCTGCATGTTGCCATATCAAGTGTTGAAAGAGCTGGACTCCCTGTTATCTCAATCATTACCGATCCAACGCTCGGTGGCGTTGCCATAGGTATAGCATCAAGAGGGATAAAACTCTTTGAACATAATGCGGGCAATATCGGATTTTCCGGCAAGCGTGTCATTGAGCAGTATACTGGAAAACCTACAACAAGAGACTTCCAGACAACCTGGTGGCTGCAGCAGAAGGGTTTTGTTGAAAGAACATCGCTGCCGCAAAATATGAAGTTTAAAATCACCGACATTCTCAAAGAGTACAGAATCGAGCAAGAACAGCTTGAAGCACAAGAAGCATAGTCTGCCGATTTTTATGAACAATTCTAAATGAAGTTATGACACACTCCCGGCCTGATTCTCTCTTCCATGAGTTCCCGGCGGTCAGCCGGGAGGATTGGAAAAAAAAGGCGACCGCCGAGCTCAAGGAAACTCCTTATGACAGCATAGTCTGGCAGACACCGGACGGCTTCAAGCTTGAGCCTTGGTACAGCCATGAAGAAAAAGAACAACTTCTTGACATACCATTCTATAAACCGATCAACAGCTGGAAAAATTGCCGGCAGATTATTGTTGATGACCCAATCGCTGCAAACAAAGCCGCATTGCAAAGCTTTGAACTTGATGCAGCCGCAATTGAGTTCCTGATAACCGATCCGGCACTCTGCTCTCCGGAAAATCTCAACCACCTGTTTAATGGAATCAAGCCAGAGGCAGTTGCCATCTTCTTTTCCGGCAACCTCCCCCCTGCTGCTGAACTGCTTAAAACCCTTCTTGCGATTCCGGGTTTTTCCGAAAATTCCGGCGGGCTGCTTGCTGAGTCATCTGCTGCAACAATTGAACAGGATGCCGAGCTTTTCTCTTTTGGAAAGTTGTTTCCGCTGTTCGGACTTCTCGGTATTGATATCATCCCCTACCATGAAAAGGGTTCAACCGCTGTTCAGGAAATCGCACTGGCACTTGGCGGAGTGAGCGACTGTCTGCACCGTTATTTTGCGGCAGGGGTTCCGGCTGACAGCATTGTGTCGGCTATAAACATCATTCTGCCGGTTGGTTCAAGCCATTTTACCGAACTTGCAAAACCCAGAGCCCTGCGATATCTTCTCATGCATCTCTTGAAGGCATACGGAGCATCTGGGAAATCGCTGCCGGCCCTTTTTGCCAGAACATCAAAAAGAAACCACTCTCTCCTTGATCCCTACACAAATGTGCTCCGGCTCACGACAGAAGCTGTTTCAGCGGTGCTTGGCGGTTACGATACCCTGCAGATAGGAGCGTTCGATACCGGGCTTTCCGTCAATACAGAGGTTGCTGAAAGGATTACCGGCAATATTCATCTCATTCTCAAGGAAGAGGCCTCTCTTGACCGGGTTGTCGATCCTGCACATGGCTCTCATTACATTGAAACCCTGACAAAAAATCTTGCTGAATCTGCTTGGACTCTCTTTAAAGAGATTGAAGCGGAAGGAGGTCTTGCAGAGGCAAATGACCGCGGTTTCATTCAGAGAATAATATCAGAGGCTGAAACAAAGCGCCGCAAAACACTCGACAACCGTAAAAAAACAATTATCGGCGTCAATCGATATCCATGGCCTCTCGGTGCCGAACAGGTGGAGAAAATGAGTGCACTTGAAGTGGCGGTTGAACAACTCCCTGAAGGTAATGAAACCGCCGGTTATGAGTTACTGCGTCTTAAAACCCTCTCTTACGGCCTGAAGAGCGGTCGAACACCATCAATATTTATCTGGATGCTTGGTGATCCGGCTGTAAGCTTCCGTCAGGCAGCGTTTGCCGAAGACTTTTTTAAATGCGGCGGCTTTGAAATTGCCGATAGGACAGCACTTCCTCTTGAAGAGAGTTCTTACCGCGCCGCACTTCAAAGCAATCCTGACATTATTGTGCTCTGCATTGCTGAAAAAGATTCCGTGCCATCAGCCTTAAACCTCACTTCCAGCCTTCGCGCCCTTAAGCCAGGTATTATCACAGTCATGGCCGGTAAACCGCCTAAAGAGCATGAAAAGCTGCTCAATGCAGGTATTGACAGCTTTATTTACACTGGCATCAACGTCCTCGAAATGCTGAAATCCTACCAACATAAAACCGGAGTGAAATGAGACCGGACTTTTCTGAAATTGATATTTTTTCTTCCGATCCCGCCACTCATCAACAATGCTGCGAGGCTCCACCGACAAACTGGACATCTGCAGAAGGCATCGGGATCAAATCCATATACCATGAATCTGACGTTGAAGAGGTTCGGCAACTGAATTTTGCGCCAGGCTTTGCCCCCTACATCGGAGGCCCCTATACCACAATGTATACCACAAGGCCGTGGACTATCCGACAGTACGCCGGATTTTCAACAGCCGAGGAGTCGAATCACTTTTACCGCCAGAATCTTGCTGCCGGCCAGAAAGGACTCTCCGTTGCCTTCGATCTTCCAACCCATCGGGGTTACGATTCCGATCATGAGCGGGTTGTCGGTGATGTCGGAAAGGCTGGTGTGGCTGTGGACTCGATTGAGGACATGAAAATTCTCTTTGATCAAATCCCTCTTGGAGATATTTCAGTCTCCATGACCATGAACGGAGCTGTGCTTCCAATCATGGCTTTTTATATCGTCGCTGCCGAAGAGCAGGGCGTTCCAGCTGAAAAGCTGAGCGGTACAATCCAGAATGATATTCTCAAGGAGTTCATGGTTCGCAACACCTACATCTACCCTCCAGAACCCTCGATGAGAATCATTGCCGATATTTTCCGCTACACCAGCAGCCATATGCCGAAGTTCAATTCAATCAGCATATCTGGCTACCACATGCAGGAAGCGGGTGCGACAGCTGATCTTGAACTTGCCTTTACGCTTGCCGACGGACTGGAATATATCCGTACCGGCCTTGCAACAGGCCTCGATATCGACGCATTTGCACCCCGCCTCTCCTTCTTCTGGGCTACGGGCATGAACTATTTCATGGAGATTGCCAAGCTTCGGGCGGCAAGAATGCTCTGGGCAAAAATCGTCAAGCAGTTCAATCCGAAAAATCCAAAATCCCTGATGCTTCGCTCCCACTGCCAGACCTCCGGCTGGAGCCTGACAGAGCAGGATCCTTTCAACAACATTACACGCACCTGTCTTGAGGCCCTGGCAGCGACACTCGGTCACACGCAATCTCTGCACACCAATGCGCTTGACGAGGCTATCGCGCTTCCCTCTCCCTTTTCAGCAAGAATTGCGCGCAACACACAGCTCTACCTGCAGGAAGAGACAGATATCACCAGAAGCATTGATCCCTGGGCAGGCTCCAGCTATGTCGAATACCTTACCGGAGAGCTTGCGACAAAAGCATGGAAGATCATCAGCGATATCGAAGCCGCAGGAGGGATGGTCAAGGCTATTGAACAGGGGCTTCCAAAACTTCAGATCGAAGAGGCTGCAACCCGCAAGCAGGCAAGAATCGACAGCGGCAAAGAGATCATTGTGGGTGTTAACGGCTATAAAACCACCAGCAAAACTGATATTGAGCTGCTTGAAGTGGACAACACCCTGGTTCTTGAGCAGCAGCTCCGGCGCCTTGCAACGATCAAAGCGGAACGGAACAGTGAAGAGACAGCTCTCGCGTTACGGAAAATTGAGGAGAGCGCTGCATCAGGTGAGGGAAATCTGCTTGAACTGGCCGTTGACGCAGCAAGAAAAAGAGCTACATTGGGAGAGATATCATCAGCCTGTGAGAAAACCTACGGACGGTACCGCGCCATCACCAGGCTTAACACCAGTGTCTATATGTCCCAGATGCAGGATAACACCATCTTTAAAGAGGCACAGCAGCTTGCCGATACCTTTGCCGGGCTTGATGGACGACGACCGAGAATCATGGTTTCGAAAGTTGGACAGGACGGCCACGACCGCGGAGCAAAAGTCATTGCAGCCGGGTTTGCCGATATTGGCTTTGACGTCGATATCAGTCCTCTCTTCCAGACCCCTGAGGAGGTGGTACAGCAGGCGCTTGACAATGATGTTCACCTAATCGGTATATCAAGCCTTGCCGCAGGTCACAAGACCCTTATTCCGAAAATCATTGAGGAACTGAAAGCAAAGCATAGAGAGGATATCCTTGTTATTGCCGGTGGCATTATTCCAGAGAGAGATCACGCGTTCCTCTATGAAAAGGGAGTTGCCGGTATTTTCGGTCCTGGTACCGTCATTGCAGAAGCTGCCACGACTATTCTCAAACAGCTTATTGCGCGCTTTGATCAATGAACAGCAGTATCATTCATAGCCGTCTGAAGCCCTATCACGACCCGGACGTCGATACCGTAGTCAGCGGCATCATGAACGGTGACCGACATATGTTGAGCCGTGCAATCACCCTGATTGAGTCGTTGAAACCAGAGCATGAGAAGAAGGCACATGAAATTCTTGACCGCTGCCTTGCAAAAAAAACTTCATCATTACGCATAGGTATAACTGGTGCACCGGGAGCAGGAAAAAGTACCTTTATCGAGGCTATGGGCGAGCTGATCATCAGCCAGGGGCTTACCCTGGCTGTATTGGCCATTGACCCAAGCAGCCATCAATCCAAAGGAAGTATCCTCGGCGACAAGGCTCGCATGGAAAAACTTACCGCCAGAAAAGAGGCCTTTATACGTCCGACAGCCTCTTCGGGCTATCTGGGCGGTACATCGCCGAAAACCCATGAAGCCATCGTACTCTGTGAAGCTGCGGGCTATGATGTTATTCTTGTTGAAACCGTAGGGGTCGGTCAATCGGAAGTGCTTGTTGACACCATGGTTGACTTTATTCTGCTGCTTATGCTGCCCGGCTCCGGCGACGAACTCCAGGGTATCAAACGCGGTATCATGGAAATTGCTGATGCTGTGGCAATCACCAAAACTGACGGCGATCAATCCGGCATTGCAGCTATTTCAAGAGCGGAATTTGAAGCCGCGCTCAGGATGCTGCCGATAAAACATCCTGCATGGAAACGTGATGTTTTTCTGACCTCAGCCCTTACCGGCAAAGGCATTACCGAGGTCTGGCAGAACATTTCCGAATTTTTTGCAGCAATGCAGGAGAGCCATACCCTTGAAAAACGGCGTCAAAAACAACTCAAAAGTCTGCTCTACACTGTGCTTGAAGAGATGCTGAAAAAAGAGTTCTTCTCAAATTCCTCCGTGATCGCCACCAAAGAGAGCATTGAACAGCAGGTGCTCTCAGCCGAAATCAGCCCCTTCAGTGGCGCAAAAACCATGATGGAAGCCTTTACTCGTCGCCGATAAACTCCTTCTCTTCCGATTTCACAATCAGTACCGGGCAATTGGCCTTGCGGACAACAGTCTCGGCCACACTGCCCATGATCAGACGGCTCAGTCCTTTTTTTCCATGAGAGCCCATAATAACAAGATTGATATTGAGCTCCTCAATTTTTTCAAGAATCGAATCGGCAGGATTGCCTATTACCACACCATACTCAGCTTTGAAACCTTTACGATGAAATTCCTCGAGAATAACCTCCATGTCATCTTTTGCGGCTTTTTCAAGATCAGCTTCAAACGGTACATAATTGAGCGATACGTCAACCGCCATAGGCCGCGGCTCAACCACATTCAGCAGATAGACAGATGCCGACAAATTCCCGGCAAATTCCTCCGTATAGCGTATCGCCTTTCTGGATGCGTCTGAAAAGTCGACGGGACAGAGAATAGTATGAATTTTAAACATTATTGAAATAATTTAGGTTGTCTGGGAAGGAGCCGGGGGCTTGATTTCAAAAAAAGGTCGAAAAAGATCCATCGGAATAGGAAAAACAGTGGTTGAGTTATTCTCAGCGGCAATATCCTTCAGTGTCTGCAGATAACGAAGCTGAAGGGCTGCAGGGGTACCTGAAATAATAGCAGCTGCATCAGCAAGCCGCTGGGCAGCCTGGAACTCCCCTTCCGCATTGATAATGGCCGAACGACGCTCCCGTTCCGCCTCAGCCTGTTTAGCCATTGCACGGCGCATACCTTCGGGAAGATCAATCTCCTTCACCTCAACCTTGCTCACCTTGACACCCCATGGCTCAGTATCCTTATCGAGAATAGACTGGATGCGGTCATTGATTTCATCCCGTTCAGCAAGCAGATTATCAAGCTCCCCCTGCCCGCAGACGCTGCGAAGTGTGGTTTGGGCAAGCTGCGAGGTTGCAAAGTGAAAATCCGCTACATCAACAATAGCCTTGATTGAATCAAGCACACGAAAATAGACAACAGCACTGACCTTCACCGATACGTTATCACGAGTGATAATGTCCTGAGGAGGCACATCAAGCGTTACCGTGCGAAGATCAACCTTGACCATCTTGTCGATCCCTGGAATAAGAATAATAAGCCCCGGCCCCTTTGCTCCAATAATACGTCCAAGACGGAAAACAACGCCCCTCTCATACTCCCTGAGAATTTTAACCGATGAAGCCAGAAAAGCCGCCAGAAGAATCAGAACAGTCATCAGATTAAATGTCATCATAACCACCCCCCTTGTTGGTAAGTTCAATCAACTGCATGCTGTAATATACAGCTAATTTATGTATAACCCCCCTTTTACAGCACCACACAATTTTTGTTACTGGTTAATATTCCGTAAATAAGCAGGCACGTTTGTTTCTCTCTCATAAATCAGATAAAACCGCGCATGGAGAGCCAGAAAAACCAGAATCAGGCAATCGTCGAACAAATAGTTGAACGTTGGGCAATCGGCAAGCCACTGCTTGAATTGACTGGAAAGCCGAGTGGATACTATCGCCTCACCAATTATTTGCTTGAGTATATTCGTGTCCATAATAAACTGCCCACTGGGGTTCACGCCATGCCTGAAGGACGGGATCGTCTCAATAACCTTGAGCCATCATTCCCTGTTGATTTCAACACCATTACCGGAGGTATCAGCCTCCCCTCAGACCTTCAGTGAAAAGTCATCTGATAAATACCTTGATCAAGAAGAACGATATTTTTACGTAAAATTTAAGCTCCCGTTAAGTCTCCATTAAGAGAGTATTGATTACAATGCCTACTGCAGGTTGATTCGTCTGATTTGCAGGGCAATATTGCAAACAACAAAACTTAAGGAGATGATGATGATGAACAGTAAATCAAGATTCATAAAAACGGCTTTGCTTATGCTAAGCTTCGGCTTTACCACCTCTAACGCTTTCAGCAATGGAACCATCACTGGCATGGTTGAGACCAACGTGTCGAAGTACAAAAAAGATACCGTTATCTATCTGGTCGGTGTCAAGAGTACAATTGTACCGCAGCATAAATCTATAGATCAGGAAAATTTAACTTTTGTGCCTAAAATAACAACGATTCCTGTCGGATCGACCATTCGTTTTAAAAATAACGATAAAATCTATCACAATATCAATTCACCAAGCGGTGCCAAACAATTTGATCTGAATACTTATGATCACCAATCAAAGTCGGTTACCTTTGATAAGCCTGGCGTAGTTCCTTTACTCTGCAAGGTTCACGCTGAAATGTCCGGCTGGGTTATCGTTACTGATAATCAATATGCAACCGTAACCGAGCATGACGGTAAATTCACTATTGCAAATGTTCCTGCCGGTGTCTATGAGATCACTGCCTGGAACGAAAAACTCAAGCCACAAGGCAAAACAATGGTCACAGTTGCTGAAGGAACAACAGATCCTGTTGTTATCAAAATGGCGATATAACACAACACCCTACCCCCATAAAAAACCCACCTCTGATACATAACCTTGCGTATCAGAGGTGGGCAAAAGAGTAATCATATCTAAGCCCGGGATACCTCTAATTTTTTTTCACAATCAAGGTTATCCGGTTTTTATGGTTCAGTCGCTGATATTCAATACTCTCCGTCACGCTCTGGATAATGGTTAACCCCATCTTATCAGGCAATCGATTTTTGTCAAGCACATTCATAGTCTCACCCGTACTTTCAAAAACAACTTCCAGACTCTCTTTCTTTTCTGAATAGGCAAGATTGATATCAAGGAGCGCCCTGGAGAGAACTGGATTGTATATCTGAAGCATCTCTTCAACAAGCAGGAGAAGATTCTGTCGAGTCTTCAGCGGGAGAATCTGTTTTTCACAAAAGAGTTTCAATTCAGCATTCATGGCATAGAGATCATAGTCAGGAGAGGTGATATGACAGCTGAAACTTCTTATCCTGTTTATAAATGTCCTGGTCTTTTCTTTCTGGGGATTGTCAAATATCTGCTGAGGTGTACCCTCTTCGTAGATAACTCCCTCATCCATATAGAGCACCCTGTTTGAAACGTCTCTGGCAAAATCCATTTCATGGGTGACAATCGCCATGGTCATGCCATCTTTGGCCAGGCGACGGATAACTGACAGAACTTCACTGACCATGGTGGGATCAAGCGCAGATGTCGGTTCATCAAAAAGAATGATCTTTGGATCCATAGCCATGCATCGCGCAATGGCAACCCGTTGTTTCTGACCTCCGGAAAGTTCATCAGGATAACTATCAGCTTTTTCGGCAAGTCCAACCAGTTTAAGAAGATCAATGGCCTTGCGTTCCGCTTCCTGTTTGCTTATACCAAGGAGTTTTATCGGGGCGATACTCAGATTATCCATCACGGAGAGATGAGCAAAAAGATTGAACGACTGAAAAACCATGTTCATCTTCTGACGGACTTTTGGCACATCAGCCTTTGGATCAAGAATATCCACTTCATCAATACGAATTAAGCCACCGCTTGGACGATCGAGCAGGTTGATACAGCGTAAAAGAGTGCTTTTACCGGTACCGGAAGGGCCGATAATTGAAATAACCTCTCCTCTCTTTATTTCAACGTTGACGTCTCGCAGCACTGCCAAATTTCCAAAACTTTTGGAAAGATGCTCAATCTTTATCATGCGGCAGTTAGAGGTTTTCTTTTGAGTTTAGGGTTTGTCAGCCGTTCTGCATACTCCATGAACAACATCAGAATCCATGAAATAAGAAAATATAAAACGGCAACCATAATGAGGGGAAAGAAGGCATCAAATGTACGACTGCGAATAATGTCACTCGCTTTGGTCAAATCCTGTACAGCGATGTATCCAACAATGGAGGTCATTTTTACCAGCGAAATAAATTCCCCCTTATACACTGGTAAAATTCGCTGGACGGTTTGTGGCAAAACAATAAAAAGAAAGGTCTCAACTCTGGTAAAGCCCATAGCTATACCTGCTTCAGACTGCCCTTTGTCAATACTTTCAATGCCGGATCGAAATATTTCGGAGACATAGGCTGCAAAGTTCATCCCGAAAGCAATAACGGAAACAAATACAGGATCGATATTTACTGAAGCAAAGACCACATAGAATATCAGCATCAGAAACACCAGAACCGGAGTACCACGTAAAATTGAGATATAGGTTTTCGCCAATATCTTGAGTATGACGTTATGCGACATCCTCATGAAACAGACCATCGCGCCAAAGAGTGTGCCGAATAAGGTTGAGAGCACAGAAATAACAACAGTAGTCTTAAAACCTTCCAGAATAAGCATATAACGATTTTCCTGGACGATATTACTCTGAAAGCTGTTGGCAATACCAGTAATAAATGAGGGAATACTACCTTTCAGCCTGCTTTCCGGCACCACAAAACCAGAAGGTGATTTGTGCTGCAATAGCGATGTCTGAGAATATGCTTCGCCGGCACAACCCGAACAAAGCAGAAAGCCTGCTACAACAATAAAAAGCCAACGTTTCATAAAGAGCTTCAGCGTTGCTTCGACTGTTTTCACCAGCCCCTCCATAAAAACCTTTTTATTCATTGATCACTGCTGCAATGCCGCCAACGTAATAAGGATCAGAAAAAAGCACTTTTTTTGCTCGCTCATCGGTAATGGTGATACATGCCGCAATCATATCAACCTTGCCGGAAATCAGCGCAGGAATCATTGCACCAAACTCCATATTGACGATTTCAAGTCTCTTGTCAAGCTTTTTGGCAATATAACGGGCAAGTTCAATATCAAAACCCACAATACCACCTGAGCCATCGACAAAAGAAAAGGGTTCCGTTACACTTGATGTGCCAAGCCTCAACACTCCTTTACTCCCGCTTGATGGAATATCAGGCATCAGAGCAGGATTACCTGTTTTAGGAAACCAGCGCCGCATCATGTCATCATAACCGCCATTTCTTTTAAGCTCACTGACAGCAAGATCAATATTTCTTTTCAGCTCCCGATTATCAGGCTGAACAGCAAATCCGTAATTATCGGTGGTTATCATCTCCGAAAGCACTACCAGTCCCTTGTTTTTTGCCGTAATATTCTTCAGGATAGGCTCATCATAAGCAGCCGCATCAGCATGCCCGGATTTGACCGCCAAAACAGCATCCATAACACTGTTGAAGTATTTGAACTTCACATTGGGTAATTTTGAAAGGACAAGTTTGTCGGCAACGGTTCCGGTCGGGACAGCAATCTCCCTGCCATCAAGTTGTTGCAGTTTGGTGATTTTCTCTCTTTTACTGCAGCCCGAAAGCGTAAAGAGTGAAGAAAAAACTAAAACCAGCAAAATTCCGAAAAATTTACCTCTCATAACAACACTCATTATTGGTTAAATGGATATTTCCGCTTCGGGTATCAGGAATGGCAAAGAGTACGGCAGCAAGAATATAATTGATACTGGGAAAAAAAATAATGCCTGGTGGCTGGTATGGGGTTACCATTTCACCACTGCAACTTCAGGCTGGTGTTTAAAAAGTCAACCGGTTTCTTCCAAATTGAGAGGAAGTTGAACATCCGGTCTTTTGCTTATCTGATGAAGTTGGTATAGATCTTGCCGACAGATTCAGGCCGTGGAAGCGAAGCCCTTGTCTGGTCGCGCATGTTAAGAAGCCACACCATATTTCGCCCGAGAACATCCATAATCTGCACTCCTTCCGCATCCTGCAACACTTCGCCAGGCACTCTTCCGTGAGCGATATTCCAGTAATTAGAGGTTGCAAGAATCATTTCTGAATAGGTCAGATAGTGGTTTAAACTATCGAATGTCGTAGAGCCCCCTGTACGTCGAACAGCTACAACCGCAGCAGCCACTTTCTGACGGAACAGACCGCCATTACTTCCCGCAACATAAAATGCCCTGTCGAGAAAACATTTCATGGTACCCGCAATACCCGCATAGTAGACCGGTGAAGCAAGAATCAACCCGTCAGCTGTTTTAATCTGCTGAATCCAGTCATTCAGGGGATCGGTTTCAATACTGCAGCGTTCATTCTTGTTTTCGGCACACTTCCCGCAGGCCATACAGCCCCTGACAGCTTTGTTGCCAACGTGTATAATTTCAAAATTGATATCACTCTCCTGCAGTTGCCTGCCCACTCTCATCAGAGCATGAAAAGTATTCCCCTCATGATGAGGACTTCCATTAACAGCGATAACATTCATTGTTCTTGTCTCTTGCATTTGTCTTGAAACTACTCTCTGACAGTTTTAAGACTCTCACTTACCGCGCTCTTGAACTCCTTCGAAATCTTGAAACTGGGAACATCCTTTGCCGCCGCAGTAACCTTCTCCCCTGTTCTCGGGTTTCGAGCCTGCCGCAGGTTCTTGTGCCTTATATTAAATGAGCCGAACCCTCTTATCTCAATGCGTTTCCTTGTTTTCAATGAATCAATAATACTTTCAAACAGGCAATTAACAACAGATTCCGTTTCATCATGCGTCAGACCTGTTCTGCGGGAAATAACATTGACCAGATCAGCTTTTGTTGTTGTGGTTCCCATGGCAGTATGTGGTTTTGGCGTTATGAAATGCTGAAAGTTACCTAACATTCAATACATCATCATAGTTTCAATACTTTTAAGTACGAAAACTCTATCTTTTTTAATTTACTGATATTTTGCATAATCCCGATATCGTCAAGGAGAGATAGTTGAATATTTTTTTGATAGTTACCGCAGATCAAGATGCCATTGTGATGTTTTTCGCCCAGAGTCAGTGCTCAACCTGGTTGAGTATGGAGTAAACACTCGAAATCAGCGATTTGAAAAAGAAGGGTTTTTGGATAAAATGAACTCCAGCATGAAGTTCCTGGCAGGATAAAAAAACATCGGCGGTATAGCCAGACATAAAGAGAGTTTTAAGAGAGGGCCTGGTCAACTGAAGCCTATTGGAAAGATCAGATCCGTTCATCCCGGGCATAACCACATCCGTCAGAAGCAGATCAATGCTGCCACTATATTTTTCACTGATCTGAATAGCTTCAATCGGCTTTGAGGCTGAAAGAACCTTATATCCGTACTGTACAAGCATACGCTCGCAGAGATGAAGGATATCAGGCTCGTCCTCAACAAGAAGGATTGTTTCTTTGCCATACTTGATCGATGGCTCAGGTTGTTCACTCTCATCAGGGCCGGAGTAACCTTTATGACGAGGCAGATAGATGGTGAACGTGCTTCCCTTGTTCTGTTCGCTCTGAAAGTCGATACAGCCGTTGTTCTGTTTGACAATCCCATAGACCGTCGAAAGCCCTAAACCAGTCCCTTTACCATGCCCTTTGGTGGTGAAAAATGGCTCAAATATATGAAGGAAGTACTCTTTTTTAATACCACAACCATCATCGGTGACTGAAAGGGTTACATACTCTCCAGGTCTACTGCAGGGAGATGAAGTGATAGAATCAGTTTGATCAACACTTACTATTCCGGTTTTTATAGTAATATTGCCAATACCGTCAATTGCATCGCGGGCATTAACGCACAGATTTATAAGAATCTGGTCGATCTGCGATGGATCAACTTGTACAAAAAGAGCGTGACTGTCAGGGATCCAGGCAATGGCAATGTTTTCGCCAATCAGCCGTCTGAGTATTGTGAGCATCTTCTCAATCATGGTGTTCAGATCAAGAACAATTGGCATCACTGGCAGCTTTCGGGCAAAAGCAAGGAGTTGACGCATCAAGTCAGCTGAACGTTCAGTAGCATTGAGAATATCCTTAAGGTTACGGAGCAGCGGTTCTTCTATAGCATGCCGATCCATTGCTATTTCCACATTACCGATAATTACTCCAAGCATATTGTTGAAATCATGAGCGATGCCTCCAGCAAGCTGACCAATGAGCTCCATTTTCTGTGACTGGATCAATGCTTCCCGTGCGTCCTGTTCCGACAGTTCTGACCGTTTTCTGGCAACGATATCCCAGGCGGTGTCGGCAAGAGATTCCAGCTGGATGAGATCATCTCCATCATAACTCCCCGACTTGTTTCCAACCCCGACAATTGCCAAAACCTTATTTCCCCTAATGACAGGAACAACCAGTGTTCGCTTGACCTCTCTATAGCCATCCGGAATAACCCGGTGATAGTGCGGTTGACTCTCATCGTTATCTATCACTGAGCGTCGCCCCATTATGACATCACTCCATATTTCATCCTCCTGGACTTGAAGATGCACTCCAATTGCATCCCCCTTGTCCACCCCCTTGATGCTCCTGCTTGACCAGGTCTGCATTGAAATTGTCCTCTGGTCATCCGCCACAAAGTGGAAAAACCCAACCGAGCTTTCAGTCATTTTTTCAGCCTCATCAAGCGTAATGTTCAGCATTTGTTCCATAGAATTGTTCTCCGCAATTTCAAGCAGACGGATGCGGAAAGCAATAAGAGATTCGTAGCGTTTACGTTCCGTGATATCATGGATAATCACATAAAGAAACTCTTTATCCTCAAGCTCGATAGTATTACTGAACACCTCTACATCACGAATAGAGCCATCAGCCCTGCTGTGACGAAATGAAAACCGGTTTTGCTCTGACAATCTGGATTTTTTCAAATTGCTGTTTATGAGCTGTGGAGAGATCGAGTTGATTTGCTGCAGGCTCATCTGCCTCAACTCTTCAATCGACCATCCGTAAAACTCTGCTGCCGCATGATTGGCATCAATAATATTGCCTGTATCAGGATCAACAAGAATCTTGATTGCAGAATGACGTTCAAAAAGTTTTCGAAAACGCTCCTCGCTTTGTTTCAGCAAATTTTCCGCCTCTTCCTGCGCTACACGGCTTCGCAACATTGTAATACCATAAGCCAGATTATCGGCAAGTGAGGAGAGCAGGGCTGCCTCCTTTGCATTAAAAGCGTGCGCTATTTCAGAATATATTGTTAGTGCGCCAAACACCTTATCACCATTTTTCAGCGGCAGGCTCCGAAGAGAGGCATAACCTCGACGTATCGCCTCAATACGCCATGGCTCAAACTGTGGATCTTCCTGAATATTAAGTGTGGAACAGGGCTTTCCTGTTCGAACTGCTGTGCCTACAGGGCCCCAGCCATACTGGTCATCTGCCCAGGAAATTATGGCATGTTCAAGGTAGCCTTGCTAGAAACCTGCCTGAGCAACAGGACGTATTCTTTTTGTTGTGTCCTGTTCCGCATAACCAACCCAAGCCATGCGGTAACCGCCTGTTTCAACAATAATGTTGCAGATCTTCTGAATCAGCTCCATTTCATCATCGGTGTGAATAAGTGCCTGATTGCAACTGTTGGTGGCCTGGAGCGCACGTGTCAACCTGTTAAGCTCCTCCTCCAACAGCTGGCGATCGGTAATATCCATACCCATGCCAACAAGAAAATAGTTACCATCTATCATCACTCTTCGACCTGTGATCAGTCGCAAACAGATTGCTGGCCCCCCCTGAACAAGTACCCTCGCCTCAAAAAGCTCTTCAGCACCATGGCTCAATATGTTTTCTATTTTTCTGATAATAAACTGACGGTCATCAGGATGAAAATACTGAACCAGATCAGTTCCCGCCATCTCGCTTTCGGATTTCCCTAAAAAATCATCACGCAGATAGGTATTCCACCTGACAAGTCGCGCATCAGTATCCAGCATAAAAAAGGATCCATGAATTGCATCAATAACTGTCTTGCTGAGAAATTGCTCCTGTTCAGCAGTCAACTGCAGATTGTTAAGGTGCTGCAACTGTTCTTTTTCGAAGTTTATTATCGTCATAAAGAGCTCTTTTCTATGCAGGGAAATACAGCGCAAATGATCTGGAAATCATTGCCGCATCGTTCAATCTGTATGTAGCTTCGTAACTCAACGAGAATCAGGGAGTGGCTGTGTAGATAACTTCTAATATTATACAATATTTTCAAATCGCAAAGGGAGTTTATTGATTAAAACGCCCAGGCTACAGCATAACAGAGTGCGCCGAATGTGGAGAGAATAAAAATGAGGACTACAGAACAGCCCCGTGTCGAACGGTAATAGACGCGGTTATAGAGCGCTTTTTTGGGATCGGTGATCCAGCCGTAACCGCGTGGTACCGAGAGGCCCAGAGATTGACGGGCATATCGTTTCCACGACATGCGGGCTGCAATGCGCTTTTTGATCGATGGTACTCGAAATCCGACTTTCATGGCTGCTCCGGTGTGTTTCAATCATGAACCGTGTTGATCGTCCATGGATCCGCAACCTTTTTCAGAATTCATGGTATCATGAAATTGCTACAACTACGTACAGTAATGTAATGAAAATCGTGGACAGTGGGCAACTTACAGCATTCATCAAATCTCCACCACAGTCTTGGGAAGATACTCCTGCCACTTGCTATAGTAAGGATTGATTCGTAACACGATTTTACCATCCAAACAAAACAGTACAGCAGAAAGGTGACAAAATAGAGTATCCAGTTCTTTACAAGCAGCACTCGTTTGTGCTTTCAATCGAGCAGAAGCCACTCACTGGCAAGAGTGATGGTTATTTCTGGAGGAAATTCAACTCTTGGAGGTGGTTCCAGTGTTATCAGCCGTAACCGTACATTCCGAAACTCTGGCGCTGCATTAAGGAGCGCTCTTACCTCCCGTTCTCTGGTACTTGATTGAGTGAGGTCAGTGCAGACCTGAATCAGCTCATCTCCCTTCGTGATATCCCTGGCAAGAAAATCCACCTCATGGCCTGAAGCTGTATGAACATAGCCTATTGCATACCCTCGTCTTGAAAGTTCAAGAAAAACAGCAGTTTCCAGAACATGACCGGTGTTTTCTTTTCCTGACCGATCAAAAAGAGGGATAAGGCCGGTATCAACAGGATAGATTTTTCGGGGATTAACCATACGGCGACGCTCCGAATCGGTTGCAAGGAAGAGCGTGTGGAGGAGAAAAGAGTCTTCAAGATAACCGAGATAGGTGTGCAGCGTATCTTTTGCTACAGAAAATCCCTGAGATTTTAAATCGGCGTGAAAACGGTTAATACTGAATGAACCTGCTGCATTTCCAAGCAATTGACGCACCATCCAGCGCAATGCAAAAGGGTTTGTCACTGCGTAACGCTCAACAACGTCACGCAGAAGCACAACATCGACATAGGACAGAAGCAACTCCTGCCGGTCACGCCCTGTGATGTCAGTTGCTTCGGGAAATCCACCAAACGCAAGATAATTGCGAAGTTCAGCCTCAATGGTTGAGCGATCAGACGTTGTCCACTCTTCTGCAGGCTTTGAGGGTTCAACCTTGTTGTGGCGGAGATACTCCCTGAAACTGAAAGGGTAGACAACCGCTTCCATTGCACGACCTCTCATGCTCGTGGCGACTTCACGTGACAGCAGACGGGCAGAGGAGCCGGAAATAAAAATCTCTGCATTTTCGGTGTCAAGCAAACGGCGAATGAAAAGTTCCCAGCCGGGTACCACCTGTATTTCATCGAAAAAGAGCAACGCTCTCTGATGATCTCTTACTTGCGGATGCAGACGATAGAACTCCTCGACAACAATATCCAGGTCACTGCTCTCCATACCAGCGAGCCGTTCGTCCTCAAAACTGAAATAGAGCATACCTTCACGAGGCACCCCCTGCTTCAACCGTTCAGAAATGATTTGTTTCAGCAGTGTTGTTTTTCCTGAGCGCCTCATCCCGATGACAGCAATAGCTTTACCTTTCACCTCAGGCACTCTCGTATCCCTGAATGTAAATTCCGGCAGAGGCGATGCCTGGACGTCAACAATCTTTTGGCGAATTATGCCTCTCAGATATCCTTTCATAAAGGATGATTTGTTGTTATAGTGTCCGTTTCAAAAGGACAATATAGGCGATTATTTTCTCTTTTCCGATCATAGGCAGCTCAAAATGTAGCTTTTGACTGGCGCCATGCCATGCTATAAGAGTTAGGGTTGATGGAGATCAGGGTGTAGATGCTTTTGCTGGTAACGGCTTAAATGCTCGCCTCTCCTAAAGCGACTCCCCCTGATTATTGGCCCCATAACGTCGATAATGGAGCTGCCCACATGCCATCACCCAGTGGCATGGTCTCTGTGCCATCATAAAGCAAAACGCCCATTTGGAAGAGGTCGCCAGCAACACTTGCCAGTTTTTTCAGACCGCGCAAATCACCAGCATTCACGGTAGCTGAGGCTTTTACCTCGACACCAATCATTTGGCCGGAAGCGTTTTCGATCACCACATCCACTTCAAGCATCTCAAGGTCACGGTAGTAGAGCAATGTATAGTCGCCTTCCGCCGTAGAACTGTGCTTGAGCAGTTCACCATAGACGAAGGTTTCCAGAATCTTGCCAAACCGGCTGCGATCTTGCTGCGCTTCGGCCGCACCAAAATCAAGCAGTGTGGACAGCAAACCAGCATCAATAAACTGCAACTTGGGGGTTTTGACAACACGCTTGAGTCGATTCCTGGCCCAGACCTCAATGCGCTTCAGCAAATACATCTGTTCCAGAACTCCTGTATAGCGTGAAGCCGTCTTGCTGTCCAGACCAACCTGACCACCAAGTTTGGTGTAATTACACATCTGACCTGATATTTCAGCCAGGATGCGCAAAAACCTGGGCAATTGATCAAGCTTGTCGATGCTGGCCACATCGCGAACATCGCGTTGAATAAGAGCATTAAGGTACTGACGCACCCACACCTTACGCCTGCGTGCATCAGTACGAGAAATCGCTTCAGGATAGCCGCCCCGCAAAACAGCTTCAACCAACTCCTCTCCTGTCACTGGCATGGTGACCTTGAGCAACCTGCCAGCAAAAGCCGCATCGATCCAATTCGCAATGCTCCCATGCAACTCGCTTTGCGACAGCGGCAGCAAGGTGAGCGTCTCCATGCGGCCAGCCAGAGAATCCGCTACCGCAGGCAGTACCATCAAGTTCGCTGATCCTGTCAGCAAGAACCGCCCAGGGCGCCGATCCTCATCAACACTCTTTTTGATCGCCAGCAGCAGTTGAGGCACACGCTGGATTTCATCAATGACAGCACGATCAAGGCTGCGAATCATCCCTACAGGATCACTTTTGGCCGACAACAACGTCAACTCGTCATCAAGTGTAAGATAGCGCATCCCTTCGATTGCCATTTGTCGCACCAAAGTTGTTTTGCCTGCCTGACGCGGCCCTGCAACCAGAACAACGGGAGTGTCGGCCAGCGCTTCAGCAATGCGTATTTCAATCAGACGAGAGTAATGAGAAGATTTATTCATAAGCACTTAAGAACGTAAAATATGGATTCTACGAGCATAAATTATGGAATCGATGGACATAAATTACGGAATATAAACCTGAATATTCGGGAAGAAAGCAAACTGTATTCCCAAAAAGCCACCCAATACCAAACAAAAAATTGCGCAACTGGGAGAACTGTGATCGGAAAATAAGAATCACCCAGGGTTAGCGTAAAAAACACCCATAGCTCGTAGTTTGAAGGTACCAACCAAATCAAACTGCAGAGCTATGAGGAGACAGTTAAAAAAGCTAACCATGTATAACAAAGTTAAAGAACTTTCCCGAAAAGGATTAAGCATCCGCCAAATCAGCCGAAATACCGGCTTGGATAGGGTAACGGTGCGCAAGTACCTTCGAATGACCGAGGAGGAATTCAGTGACTTTCTTGCTCTGCAGAAGCAGCGCCTCCGAAAATTGCAGCCCTATGAAGAGTTTATCAAGAAAAGGGTTACCGACTATCCTGACTGCAGTGCCGCTCAAGTCGAAGATTGGCTGAAAGAGCATCACCCGGATTTTCAGGAGGTAACCACTCGAACGATCTACTCCTTTGTCCAGTGGATCCGAAAGTCCCATGATATACCGAAACCGAAAGGGACACAAACGACCGAAGGGAGGTGAGGTAGAAAATACTCTGTCTGGGGAGTTCCTCTCCTTGCTCCATCGCCTGAAACTTTTTTTCAAAATTCCTTTCCGTTTCGGATCAATAGCAAAGCTTCCCTGCTACCAGGGTTCTGTAACCTTTTGCAGGATTCATGGCATCCTGAAATTGCTATAACTACGTAAGATAAGGTAATGAAAATCGTGGAGAGTGGACAGCCCACCGCATTCTCTTGTGGATTATAGAAACGACACAAATGGGTTCGTTTTGTAAAATTCACCAAACATAAAAGTCGACACAACATCAGTGGCTATTAAAATAAGATAAACTTAATCCATTATATTCACAAAGCAACTGTCACGATCTCCAGTCGCGGTTCGTCGTGGCGATAGACCACCTTTGTTGGCCAATTTGCCGTCCGGCGTTTTGCAGGTCAACTCCAGTGCCTCTGAGCCAAACCATTGCACGCTAACTACCATGACAGATGCGTCGGAAACAATACCGGAATACTCAATTATCCTTAGCACTGTTTTATCAGCAAAAACGAACAATAACGTTCAAGATTGCCACTACGTACAATATACAAATGTCAATGGTCAATTTTTTTAAAACCGTGTGCGGAAAACGAACGACGGCCTTTTCGTTATCCCTTGTCGTACTCGGAGAATGGAGCACATCCATCTTGGCTTTCAGCATAAGTCACAAAATCCAAAAATCTCTCTGTTTCTGCAGCAATTCGAGATTTGACCTGCAGCCCTTAAATACAGTGGTGTTTAAAATTTAACTTTCGTAACATTTTGAATATCAAACTGTATTTTTTTGTATATTTGTGGAAATTTTCTCCCCCAAATATATAAAGTTTTTATAATAATTATCAAGAACGAATTGAATGCAAATAGTTTAATTGTTGCGGTGCAAAACTGTTTTTCAAAGGTTACAGATCAACGCAGTAGTAATTCAAGCATTTCACTTGCAGACGCTTTAATGTCTGGCTTTGCCATGTTCTCATTAAAGGAAAAATCATTATTATCCTTCGAACACAATATTGCTGACTTTGGTCCGAATCTTAAAAGCGTGTATAAAATAGATAGAATACCTACCGACACTCATTTAAGGACAATGCTTGACCCACTTCCTACAGAAGCTATAAGACCGGCATTTAAACTCATTTTTAATCGTTTACAGCGTGCCAATTTTTTACAGGAGTTTATATTTTTTCAGGATTACTATTTAGTTTCTATGGATGGAACGGAATACTTTTCATCAAATCAAATAAAATGCGCTAATTGCATGGAGCGAAAATATAAAGATGGAACAACACTCTACTATCATCAATTTTTCGGTGTCGCCATTGTTCATCCCGACAAACGGGAGGTGATACCCTTAGTTCCAGAACTGATTATGAAACAAGATGGACAAGCCAAAAATGATTGTGAACGAAACGCAGCCAAGCGATTTTTAAGTAGTTTCAGAAAAGACCACCCCAAATTGAAAGTTATTGTAATAGAAGATGTACTTTCATCTAATGCGCCTCATATTAATGACTTAACAAAACATAACTGACGGTATATTTTGGGGGTCAAACCGAACGATCACAAATTCTTATTTGCTCAAGTGGCTGAAATGAAATCACATAGCCAGGTATCAGAATTTACAATGGAGCAAGGAGATATTACACATGTATTCTCGTTTTGCAACAATTTACCGTTGAATGAAACCAATCAAGATGTACGAATAAATTTTTTAGAATATTGGGAAATAAATAAGAAAACAACTAAAAGACAACATTTTACATGGGTAACAGATTTTGATATAACACAAAAGAATATGCACGCGTTAATGCGAGGTGGAAGAGCACGTTGGAAAATAGAAAATGAAACATTTAATACGTTAAAAAATCAAGGGTACCACTTTGAACACAATTTCGGACACGGTTATAATAACTTATGTTCTATATTTGCTTTGCTAATGATGCTGGCATTTTTAGTAGATCAAAGCTTACAGATAAGCTGCAATTTATTTAATGCGACAATAAAAGAGTGCAAGTCGCGAACCAATTTCTGGCATAAAGTTCGCTGTTATTTTATGGGTTATATATTTGAGAGCATGAATGAAATTTACGATGCTATTGTATATGGTATCCATAAACAATAGCCTATGATTTTATATATAAAATCAAGTTGAATAGACAAGTGAAGCATTAGATTATTACAAATATATTAATTATAATTTAATTTCTATTTTCCGATTAATCTTTCTGAATAACCACTTTTTTGTGGTAATGGAAATCTATATGCCATAAAATTGATAGCTGGGCTTAATTGATAAAATTTTATTTCGCATTTTCAAATCTGGAATTACTACCAAAAACCTTGAAGAAGATGTCAACCACATACTCAATGATTTCGGTATAAGTTACGGAATAACTTCCTTTTAAGCACTTATTAATGTGAAATTTTCAATCCAATCTCTATTTCTATTTCTAACTTTTCTCCAGACTATTCTCATCACTTTTAGTTGGTTTCTTAATTCTCATATAATTTGGAAATACCTGAAATTTTGTATTTTCATCATCAAGATGATGAAAAATATTTCCACTTACTAAAACTTTAATCTGCTTTTTCATAGTATAAAGCATATATACGCCAAAAATTAGATAAATAATTGAAACAATAATTTTAAACAGGTCTGTTGATATTCCATAAACAATACGATCCGAACCAATTTTATATATAAAATAGATCACACTACCTACATAGTAAATAAAAAACAGCATCAGTATTGAATATTTAAAATATCTATCTGATTTTCGATATACATTATCTGTATGTATCACATCTTCAAGCCAAGTTTCCCACCCGACAAAGTCAGTTATTTTAGATTCAATTTCTTTTCTAATATAACTAGCACATTTGGCAATATTTATTTTTTCAGATATAATGTTTAATATAAGTGCAGATACAATAAAAGGCAATAATGAAAGAATAATTGGAACATCTTTGAAAATTTGTATGGCAGAAGGAACTGCTGTTACTCCAAAGCCCATTGATATAAATATTCTAGCTTTAGAGTCTTTTATTTCTTCTCGTAAAGCACTATACACTAACGGAATTAAATTATCTTTATCCATATTATATTTCAATTATTTTATTATAGAGACAACAAGGCAGCGCAAAACCAGTTTCATCCACATAGGATAGATTGATTTCGCCACGGTCAGTTTGCGTTACCATCTCTTCGATTTCTATTTTTGATTGTTTAAACTTTTCTAGATTTCACTTTTTTTTAAACTGTGGCGTGTCCACTTCCACACAAAATCTTGCCTCTTTAAATGACTGCGCACAGTTACATCGCAATCTTCCGTCAACTTAACCACTATCGATGGGACTGTAAGTGCGTCCTCCTCTGCCCAAGTTTTGATCTAATCAAGGTGAACTGCACTCATTTTCGAAGGCGCTCCGCTCCGATGCTTGTCATACAAAGAGGAAACCCTTCTAATATCCAGTTTTTACGTCTATCATAAACAGTATCCAAATTCAGCTTTTGATGATCCTTTATGGCCTTTGCACTCCACCCATCATTGTAATATAAAAGCGCTTGATTTCTATGACGTGCTCGCAAATCACTCCCTTTTTCCTCAATATTCAGTAGTTTTGCTCGATCTTCAGCAGTTAATTCCAAGTAACTTAGCATCATATTTTATCAATGTTTCCGTTTAGTGTCAAGCCTTATTATACGGAATCATTTTCTGTTAAGCGCTTATCGATATAGAGTCTTTTATATAAAATCTTATCGAAACCGTCAAAGGACAATCAACTTCCCCACAGCAAAGATTCGTGGTATGAGTTCATTTATCATCATCTTTGCAAAAAACAAATTTTTGGTAACTATATCCCATAAAGATTCAATATTTTGAGCATCCCTGATTGTTCGATGCAGAAAGCCGCAACTTATTCTTTTATTATACCCCATCAGTTATCTTTTTTCATCTGATATCTCAAGCCTAAAACTTCATTGCATTCTTGCATAATCTCCTGAATGTGTCTTATTTTTATATTCAACATATTGATATGCTTAGCGTCACTTATCAAAGCACTCATTTTAACTGCATATGCTTTTGCCTTTTTCAAGGACTCAAGACATTTTGTGCGCCTATACTTTTGATAATAAAACCAAGCCAGTGTATCGGAAGCTTTATCATCACAGTCTTCCTTTTCAACATAATTTTCAAGAATCTTATTTTTTCTCACTGCATAAGCATAATATCTATCAGCTTCGACTCTTTTTTTTAAATCCCCCTTATTTTTAGTTGACAGGATATATCTTTCTAAGCCATACCATGCTATATTATTAATGAGGCCGAAATAATGATGACTTCCAAATGTTTCGGAATCTTTATTGTCATTATAAATTTTTTCGGCCTTTTCAATTTCACAAATAGAAAGATCAATATATCCTGTTCCAAGTTGCCAATATGTGTAAGCAAGCAAAATTCGTATTCTATACTGATTAAGTATATTTTTTCCTTTATCTTTTTCAAGTAAGCGACTCACTTCATCAAAACAGCTTAATGCATCAGCAATTTTTTCTTTTATAAGATAAATTTGACCTATCCTATAATAAATACAATATCTTTCAGGATATTGAACAAGAATATCTATATACTTTTTTATAGCATCTTCACATTTCAATCCACCATAATCTATAAAGGCATCTTCCATTTTTAACCAATAATCAAGTAGGGAATCATCAGAATATTTCTCCAAACCAAAAACACGTATATCTTCATATGTTCTTCGTGCTTCAAGATATAATTCATCAGTTGCACCAGTTATAGCTTTATCAATACAATTCCTATACTCCTTATACTTTTCATGTATTTCACTCGCTTTTGAAAAGCACATTGGAAGTAAATCTTCCTCGTATTCAAAATAAAATGTCGGCCTTTCCTTTTCGTCTGAATAAGTATTTGCTGCCCTCTCTTTTTCCTCCAAATCTTTTAGATAAGACAACATATCATCAACATTTTCTAAATCCTTTGACAGTAAATAAAAACTCTTTTTAATATGAGGATGCGCGCTACCGTTTTTATACGACAAAGCGTGTTCAAGCTCCCCCCAAACATCCTGCACCAAAGTCCTCAGTTGGACTTCAATATAAAGCCCATCTTTTGTATAAACTAGGTAGTGAATTGATTTATAACCAGACATTTTTGAATCAGAAGACATAAAGTGTCCAGGAAAATGCTTTTGTTCAAATTGTTTTAATGCAAAATACATATCTCCCTTACGATCAAAATTATATATAATACATTCATATAAATCATACTCCATTTCGATAAATAAACTCAATAAAAAATCATGGATCTTTACCATATCACTTTCAAACAGACACAACAAGCGCATCCCTCCATAATCCGTCAATGTTCTATAAGATCGTCCCTTTTTTTTAACTTTCAAATAAGCACTTTCAGGCTTTTTAACTCGCCACTTTGAGAAGTATATTGGGACAGGTGCCATTGTATTATCTCTAGCTCTGGCAAATTCCTCTTCAAGCTTAAGAAATTCATCCCTATACTTCCCATCAACAGTTAATATGAATTTTTTAATCTCATCAAGAATCCCATATGACATGTCAATATGTATTTATAATTGATTAAGACTCCATGAAACTAAATAATAGATCGACATCTTATCCCTACAATGTTAGTTGATCAGTTAAGCGCTTAGCAATAAAATGATTCCGTAATCAAATAATGCACAGAACTAACCCGACAACCCAACATATCGGTATTAAGTCGGTTTAGAAATCTTCAGCATATCGCAAATCTCCCCGACACTGACGCCTTTACTCTTACTCATTTTCTTCGCCATCAACAATCGAGCATCGTCCAAAGCAGTTTGCGGCTTACCGCCATTGCGCCCTCTTGCTCTTGCTGCCGTCAGCCTCGACACATGATGCACTCCTGAATCAGCCGCCATCATTGAGCAAGCGGAAGCCAGCTTGTTTAAGTGTCATTTACAAGAAAGTTCCGTGCTGAAAAAAAAATGGAATTTCATTACTACTTCAGTATAGCAATAAAAAAACGATAATGTGTTACTGGAGCAACATAGCTGTAAATTTATTCTTAAGTTAACGCATGAGGTGGGTCAAAAGCCGTCCGATCTTACAGATTGTCTAAATTTTTTTTGCACTTCAAAACATGAAGTTCAGTGAGGCCGCGGTAAATCAAAACAAGAATAAATGAACGAGCTACCTGTTGGCCTCTATGACCTGCTCCACACAGCAAAATTGCACAAGCGACTTGAAAAAGCAGGCCTATTAGACCGAGCAGTATGGGCAGCTTTTGCACCAGAGGAGTTTAACCATCATTTGGCAATCCCCCTGGCACGAGAAATTGCAGCCTTTATCAACGAAGTGATTTCAGGGAAGAGTGGAGACAAGTTAGGACACGCATTACAAGAGGCATTTAAGTCGCCAGAACTCTTGTGCTCAATCATTGAAGCACTCCGCCCTTATTCACCCCAGACCCTCCAGCAAATAAAACCCCCTCCGCCATTTATCGCTTCAACGCTTCGCCCAGATACACCACTCTCAGTATCAGCCCTCCTTACTGGCTCATCACGCAGTCCAGCATTGCGCACACAGCTTATCAAAGAGCTGGCAACCTGTGATCGAGCCGACTGGTTAGTATCGTTTATCAAATATTCCGGAATCCTGCCATTACTCCCCGCGCTTCGCGAATTCACACAAACACCCGCACCCGATGGAGGGTCTCGCCTACGCATTGCCACCACCTCCTACATGGGAGCAACAGACCGAAAAGCAATCAAAACACTGGTTGAGCTGCCCAACACCGAAGTCCGGATTTCCTACGACACCAAACGCACCCGCCTGCACGCCAAGGCCTATTTATTCTATCGCAGCACAGGTTTCAGCTCAGCATATATCGGATCAGCAAACGTTTCAAAGGCGGCACTCGATGAAGGGTTAGAGTGGACGGCAAAAATCAGCCAATATGAAACCACACACTTATGGCAACATGCCGTAGCAACATTTGAATCACATTGGGCCGATGAATCTGAATTCACCTTATTCCAACCAAAGGATTTACCAACGTTAGAACAAGCACTTGCTCAGGAACGATCATCAGTGACCTCTGACGATACGATTTCATTTTTTGACCTGCGACCCTACGGATATCAGCAAACCATACTCGATGATATTGCGGCAGAACGAAATGCCAACAAAAAGAAGCACTTGGTGATAGCAGCAACAGGCACCGGAAAAACCATGATTGCTGCGTTCGATTATCATCAGTTTTGTAAGCAGCACAAGAGAGAACCAAGGCTGTTATACATTGCCCATCGTGAAGAGATTCTCCAGCAAGCTCGCGGAGCATTCCGTCAGGTAGTGCGAGACGGAAGCTTTGGCGACATCATTGCCGGAGGAGCGCAACCAAGGCAAACCGATCACCTCTTTTGCACGGTGCAAAGTTGGAATAGCCGAGGTTACGATCACTTTCCCCCAACACACTTTGAGTATATTGTGCTCGATGAAGCGCATCATGCCAGTGCAGCCTCTTACCAAAAACTGATTGGCCATATCAATCCTCAATCGTTACTTGGGCTCACCGCTACCCCTGAAAGAGCTGATGGCGCTGACATCCGTCACGATTTTGGCGGTGCATTCACCCATGAAATTCGGTTACCCGAAGCCGTTGAACGCGCCCTGCTCACACCCTTCCACTATTTCGGTATTCCTGACCTTGATGGACTCGATTTTTCAGCACTTGCTTGGAAGCGTGGAGGCTATGACATAACGCAACTGCGAAACCAGCTGGAAGGCAACACCGCCCGTGCACGCTGGGTCATGAGCCAGACCGAGCGATATGTTACCGATATGAACCAAGTCCGAGGCTTGGGATTTTGCGTCAGTGTGCTCCATGCCGAATTTATGGCAAAGTTCTGTACCTCGCACAACATGCCCTCCGTTGCGCTCACCGGTGACTCTCCCAAAGAGCTGCGCAGCAAGGCCCAGCAGCAACTTGAAAACCGTGAGATTCTATTTATCTTTACCGTCGATCTCTACAACGAAGGCGTCGATATACCACTTCTTGATACCGTCCTCTTCCTGCGCCCCACAGAAAGCCTCACCCTCTTTTTGCAGCAACTCGGACGCGGACTTCGCCTGCATAACGAAAAATCACACCTCACCGTACTCGATTTTATTGCCCCCCAGCACCGCAACTTCAGCTTTGCCAAGCGCTTCAAAGCACTGACAAGCCGACCCGAATTGCGCATAGACAAACAGATTGAATCAGATATGCCCTATCTGCCTGCAGGCTGTTTTATCCATCTTGAAAAACAGGCTAAAGAGCATGTGCTTGCCAACATACGATCCGCCACTGCGAACCTGCGAGGCGAAAGGCTCCTTGGTGAACTGGGACAGCTGCGGAGAGAGATTCCGGGAGAGATCAACCTGCAGCAGATCATAGATTTTGTGCACCTCGACTCACCAGACGAAATCTACCGACGCGGATTACCCCACCAGCTTCTTGCCGAAGCAGAGGGAACGATGCCGGTTAACACCCCAATGGAGCTGTACGATCAATGTGCCAAAGGGTTCCGGCGCCTCACCCTTATGGACGACACCCATTTGATTGAAGATGCCCAGCGCCTCATCACCACCGGCACAAACCGTTCGACCTACACGCCAATTCTCCTGCACAGCATGTTGTGGGGAAGTAAAAAACCCGGAGAAGGAAGCCTTGATGAGGTTCAGCGCTTTATTGTGGCACACCCCGGATTGGCCCGCGACTTGTCGGAACTGTTCGATTGGCTCCTGAAAATCCGAACACCCATGCAAAGCAGAGCAAATCTTGAGCACCTGACCGGCCCACTCACCCTGCACGCATCATACAGCCGCGAACAGATAACCCACGCTCTCGACCTGGGCTCTTTTGAAAGCCCGATAAACTCTCGTGAAGGCATCCTGCACCTTAAAGAGCAAAAAATCGACATCTTCTTTGCGGACATCAACAAAAGCGAGGCAGATTTTTCACCCACCACAATGTATGAAGACTATGCCATTTCCGATCGCCTCTTCCACTGGCAAAGCCAATCCCAGACAAGCAACACCTCATCCACAGGAGTGCGCCTTATCGAGCATCAGGAACAAGGTTTTACACCGATACTCTTTATCCGCGACCGCAAACGCCTCTCTAACGGCTTGACTGCGCCGTACTTTTATGCCGGCCCACTCCGATACCACAACCATGAAGGCTCAAAGCCAATTACCTTTATCTGGAAACTGGACTATCCCCTGCCGGCAAGGGCGATGGCTTGGGCGGGACGGGGGGATTTTTGAAGTTCTAAGTGCTGAGTGCTGAGTGGTTAAACCTTTTTCATTTTGAGAGTTATCGGGGAATTCGGTGTGTTTGGATGGTTCTTGGATGCTTCGCAGGCTCAGCATGACATGGGGGGGAAACGAGTGCAGAGTGCTGAGTTCTGAGAGGAATAACCCTTTGTCATTCTGAGAGTTATCGAAGAATCCATTATTTCAGATCCAGAGATTGCAATATATTGCCCCCTTTTTCGGTGAGACGATATTGCTGTAAACGGCTGTTTGGTTTTTCAGGCAAAGTCATTTCGATATATCCAGCTACCAACGCTGGCTGCAGATAGCTTTTGTGTATATGTGACCTGTCTTTCAGCCCTAATGCCTGGTGGATATCCATACTGCTGCACTCTCCGTTTTTGTGCAGCAATGTTAGCAGCATTCTCACTGTAGGGGTGACTGTAGGGGCATGGCCTCTCGTATCCGCCTGTTCTGCAGGAGTGGTCTCAAAATCCGGGCATTTGACAATGATCCGAAAAATGTCGCCCT
>Ga0214172_1000161_pt1 | contig 37320 bp, 33 predicted proteins | sample TroBogEpilimnion_29_FD_153010 | JGI IMG/M metagenome (GOLD analysis project Ga0214172, IMG submission 153010) | Freshwater microbial communities from Trout Bog Lake, WI - 12JUL2007 epilimnion | ecosystem: Environmental > Aquatic > Freshwater > Lake > Epilimnion/Euphotic zone | place: Trout Bog...
AGCCGCACCCATCATCTCAGACATCTTCTGAATACGCTCAGTACTCTTGCCATCCAACTCACCCAACGGGAAGCGATTACCCTCAACGTGACGAATCACGCCAGGGGCTTGAGTGAAGGTTGCTGGGTACACAACGCAACCAATAATATTGTTTGGGTTAATTGCGTTCTTAGCAACACCACCAGCATCCACTGTTTCAACTGAGTGATCTTGATACTCGCCGCCCAACTTTTGGAAATACCACCAAGGAATACCGTTTTGCATCGGGATCAGAATTGTTTCGGGCCCCATGATCGCGGCTAGATCATCGATCACTGGCTCTATTTGATGAGCCTTCACTGCGAGAATTACAACATCAGGAGTCTCAGCATCACGAATTTTTTCTACCGCCTTTACTTGAGCAACTAATGGCTCTGGTTGCTCATCCATAATCAGAGCAAGGCCACGCTCCTTGATTGCAGCCAAAGTGGCGCCACGTGCAACAACAGTAACGTCGTTACCTGCTCTCGCCAACATGACAGCTAAGTAGCCGCCAATAGCGCCACCCCCACCTATCACACAGATTTTCATAGGAACTCCTTAAGAACAAATAATTTTGAATTAGTTTCATATTAGAGGAGATTATTTTGCAGTGGCAATTCATCTCATTTGCCTAAATATTAGGCAAATCGCACTCTAAACCGCTTTTAAGGAGTCTTTTGGAACCAAGCTTCCTAAAATCATACCAACAATACTGGCAAATAGGCCAGCTAATTGAGGTGGAAGAATGGCATTGGGTGCCAATATTTCACAGCTAATCCAGATAGTTAAACCTCCGACTACGGACAACAAGCCCCCCAAGGAATTGGCTCTTGGCCAATACACCCCAAAAGCTAGTGGGACAAATGCGGCAACTAAGGTCACCTTATAGGCACTTTCTACCATCTTAAAAATAGAAAGCTCAGAGTTCACGGCAAAGAAAGTGACCACTACCGCAAAACATAAGACCGTAATACGCATGACTTTGAGTAAATCATGATCTGATAAATGTTTGAAAAAACCTCGAACAATATTTTCTGCAAACGTTACCGATGGCGCCAGCAAGGTTGCACTGGCACAGCTCTTAATGGCCGATAGCAACGCACCAAAGAACATGACCTGCGCAATAATTGGCGCATGATTGAGAATCAACTTAGGCAGAATCATTTGTGGATCAGTACTGAGATATTGCTTCACTAAATCTGGACTAATCAAGGTTGCCGAGTAAGCCAAATACATAGGAACAAAAGCAAAAATAAAATAGAGAACCCCACCTAGCAAAGCTGCTTGAACAGCAATATTCACATTCTTGGATGAGGTGATGCGCTGAAAGACATCTTGCTGGGGAATAGATCCCAACATCATGGTGCACAGAGCGGCGACAAAACCTAAGATTGATGCCAAATTCATATCGGGCCAGAAATTACTAAATTGCCCAGCAGCGGCTGCATGCTCAATGACTACGCCAATCCCGCCAGTCTGAGTAGTCATCTCGCCACCGATATAGAGCATGCCAACTACGATGATGATCATTTGAATGAAGTCCGTAATAGCAACCGACCACATCCCGCCAAATAAGGTGTAAATCAATACGCTAGCGGCGCCAATCATCATGCCGCCAGTCTGAGAAATGCTACCTTCAGATACAACATTAAACACCAGACCCAAGGCTTTAATTTGAGCAGCAACCCAGCCCAAGTAAGAAACCACAATACAGAGTGTTACTAAAACCTCAACCGTACGACCATACTTCTCGCGAAAAAAATCACCAATGGTCAGCATGCGACGGTTGTAAAGATGGCGTGCAAAAAACAGGCCTACCAAAATCAAACAAAGAGAGGATCCAAAGGGGTCTGCAACTATCCCGCCCAATCCCTCTTTCAGAAAAGTAGCTGGGATTCCTAAAACTGTTTCGGAGCCAAACCAAGTTGCAAAGACAGTGGCAGTGACAATAGGCAAAGGCAGGCTATGGCCAGCCGCAGCAAAGTCTGCAGTGTTTTTCACTCGTAGGGCTGCCCACAGGCCAATACCGACGGAGATAACCCAGTAAATAATGACGAACCAAATAAGCACGCCTTAATACTCCTTCTGAAATTTGATGAAATTATATTGCCTTGTCACTTTTGACAGTTAGCAAAAGGAACCAAATTGGAGCGCCACTTCACCCGTATTGGTCTGACATAATTCAAGGGTGATACCCGCAAAACAAAACCTCTCCTCTAGCCCATCTAATCCACTTACGGATGTGGCGTATCAAAAAGCCATTCTGGGCTCGGTATCTCGCACCTTTGCCTTGACAATCCCACTTTTACCCGCAAACATCGAAAAGGTAGTGGGCAATACGTATTTGCTGTGCCGTATTGTCGACACCATTGAGGATGCAGGGGATTTAAGCGTACCAACCAAGCAGTCGCTATCAGCACTATTTTTAGATGCAGTACTTGGCAAGGCTTCTGTAGATCATTTTGTGCAGCTTTGTCTGGATGCATTAAAACATTACAGTAATGAAGATGAGCTTGATTTAATTGCCCATACACCAACTGTTCTTCGTATTTTGCATACCTGCTCAAACGATGATCAGCAAGCAGTTAGTCGCTGCGTTTCCATCATGTCCGAAGGTATGTCTTTTTTTCATGGGAAACAAAATCAAAGCGGCCTTCAAGACCTCCCTGAGTTTGAACAATATTGTTATGTCGTTGCAGGTGTTGTTGGTGAACTGTTAACAACAGTCTTTAGCAACCACTCTCCCGCGTTTAAAAAACAAATAGCTGGGCGCGAAGATCTAGCAATTGCATTTGGTCAAGCATTGCAAATGACCAATATTCTCAAAGACTCCCCTGCAGATAAGGCACGGGGTGTATCCTGGAAGCCAGCCAACGTAAGTGAGATAGGGCTATTAAAGATTGCCTATCAGAAACTGCAAGATTCTCTCAATTATATTTTGCTGATACCTAAACATGAACAAGGCATCAGGCGTTTTTGTTTTTTAGCCTTTGGTTTAGCAGTCATGACCCTTTCAAAGATTGCTCATCGCCAACAGTTTGACAATAAAGATGAAGTCAAGCTTTCAAGAAGCACTGTAATGAGCTTCTATGGCTTTACTCGCTGGGCTGTTAAAAGCGATCACTTGATGAAACTTTTTTTCTACCTCAGCAGTAGATCACTCATCAAATAAACTATAAAAAATAAGGCTACAAAACACCTTCGTGCTTTAAGAGCCAGATCTTAATTTGGCGATAAAAGCCTGGTGAGTTTTCTTTCATAAAGCCCCCGATGCCTTGAGCTGAAATAACGCGATGGCATGGTGCAATTAATGGATAAGGGTTAGCGCCACATGCTGTACCCACTGCGCGCGCCCCACTCTTAATCTTTTTAGCTAGCTCACCATAAGTTCTTGTTTCACCTGCAGGTATATCTTGAATACTGGACCATACTTTGCGCTGGTGTTCCGTACCAACAGGTTTGATAGGTAAATCGAATTGCCAATGAGGATCTTTAAAGTATGCTTTGCACTGTCTGGCAATCTCTTTGGCTAATTGATTCTGCGGAGCAGCTAAAACCGCGTTAGCAGGTAAATAATCAATTTTAGAAAGCATCAAACTTCCTTCAACCAGCTCAGTCAAAATTCCGAGGCGGCCAAAAGGTGCCTCAATGACACAGTAGCTCGTGCCATGGGGTTTCAATTGGGTTGATGGGGGTTTTGAGGAAGCCATATCAAGCCATTCTCACATAAATAAACACGAATGATGACAGCCTTTTATTCCATGGCTATAGCTTGCTAAATGCCACTTTGCTATATTGACTCATCCTTAATTTTTTCAGGCAGGCCTCATGGACACCTTTTTTGACGATTGGCCCTTTTATGGTCAAGTTGCTCTAGTCCTCTTTTTACTCGCACTCTCAGGCTTTTTCTCAATGGCCGAAACCAGTATGCTGTCCTCAAATCGTCATCGCCTGCGCGCAATGGCAAATAGTGGCAATGCAGGTGCAGCACTCGCTGAAAGACTCCTAAAGCGTATTGATTCACTGTTATCAGTACTACTGATTTCAAATAACCTCATTAATACTGTTTTACCAATTTTAGTAACCGGTATTGCCTTGCATATTTTTGGTGATAGCGGCTTAGTTCTATCTATTGCCACTTTAGTAGTTGCGCTGCTCATCATCATTTTTAGCGAAATTACCCCTAAGGTAATCGGTGCAGCATTCCCTGAGAAGATTGCCTCAAACGTGGGCTGGTTTATCTTACCGCTCACTTTTGTGCTAAAGCCATTACTCTGGTTCATTAATAGTTTTGTCTCCGGCCTGATGAAAGTTTCTGGTCTCCAATCTTCTTCAGATAGCAGGGCCATGAGCAAGGAAGAATTGCGCAGTCTAGTCTTGGAGTCAAACCGCTTTTTCTCAAATCATCACCGCAATATTCTTTTGAACTTATTTAACCTGGAAAACATTACGGTTGATGATGTGATGACGCCGAGAGCAAAAATTGAAGTGTTAGATCTCTCAAGGCCAATTGATGAGGTAGTGCAGCAACTAGAAACCTGCTATCACAATAAATTACCAGTCTGCGATGGTGACTCCGAACGCATTGTCGGCATTCTTTCGGTGAAGAAGGCTCTATCTCTGCTTGGCGATACTGACTTAAAGCATGAAGATTTTAGAGTGCTATTAAATGAGCCCTACTTCATTCCAAGTAGTACGCCCGTCTTACAGCAAATGCAATTCTTCCAAGATAACCAGCAGCGCTTAAGTCTAGTTGTAAATGAGTATGGGGAAGTACTAGGCTTGGTCACCTTTGAAGATATTGTAGAAGAGCTGATCGGTGAGTTCACTACATCGTTCTCTAACCTCTCAAATGATCCCCGCTGGCTAGCTGATGGCACATATTTAGCAACAGGTGGTGCTTCCTTAAGAGATCTCAATCGTCTACTCAATCTCAATCTCCCTCTAGATGGGCCACGTACATTGAACGGGCTCATCCTTGAAAAACTTGAGGCCATTCCTGATCATGATGTCAGTATTCGGATTGCAGGCATTGTGATGGAAATCGTTCAGTTTGATGAACAGGGTATCAAAACAGTAAAACTCTATCGCCCCACCACCCTGAATCAAGAACAACATTGAGCATTGCTAGCGATGACTCACTAATCATTCGGACTTGGTATGAAATTACCGCTCATGCCCTAGATGCCAGGGCGAGTGATATTCATATAGAGGCTGGAGCCCAGACCACGCTTATTCGTATTCGGGTTGATGGTCTTCTACAAATTCAGTCGCACTACCCTATCGAGTTTCATGACCGACTAATTACGCGCCTCAAAGTTCTAGCCCGTTTGGATATTGCTGAAAAACGCCTGCCACAAGATGGTCGTCTGTGTATTGGTCATGACTTTTCAAAACCTAATATTGATTGCCGTGTCTCAATAATGCCAACTCTTCATGGGGAAAAGGCAGTCATCCGTATATTGCCAACTTGTATCGATGATCTAGATCTCCAAGAGCTTGGCCTTCTCTCTAGCCAATTAGAAATATTTCAGCAAGCGCTCTCTCAATCAAATGGGCTCATCTTAGTTACAGGACCAACAGGAAGTGGAAAGACGCGCACACTCTATAGTTGTCTACGCCAGCTTAATAAAGATCATCGCAACCTTTGCTCTATTGAGGATCCTATTGAAATTCGGCTGGCTGGGGTTAATCAAGTCGCATATCATCCGAGAGCAGGATTAGATTTTCCGACCATCATTCGCGCACTACTAAGACAAGATCCTGACGTCATCATGATTGGAGAAATTCGAGACGCTGCCACCGCTCAGCTAGCTATTCAAGCAGCACAGACTGGACATTTAGTTATGAGCACACTACATACCCGCAATGCTTGCGGAGCCATCCCCCGCTTGAAAAGCCTTGGAATTGATCAGGAGTCGCTTGAGTCCTGCCTTCTCAGTGTTAGCTCACAACGTTTAGTACGCAAGATATGTCCGCAATGCATTAAACACAATGCGAGTGCAATTGCTGATTGCTCAGTATGCAAAGGTAGTGGCTATTTTGGACGGATTGGGGTTCATGAAGTATTAAGCAAAACTCATCTATTTAATCCCTCTACTGCACACATCAGCATACGAGATGCAGGCCTCATTCATATGCAAGCTGGACTTATTAATCCAGTAGCCTTAGATGCAGAAGTGAGTACATGGCATTAAACAAACAGAATCAACTTCACTTTGCAGAACAACTCTTAACGCTACTTGAGGCAGGTCTTCCCCTCTTAAATGCCGTTGAGTTGATTTACTTAAGCGCTCCGAAAGTCTGGCTTCCATGGATTAGTAGCATGCATGCGCGACTCAAAAAAGGAGAAAGTTTTTCAGAGTGCTTGCGCGCCCAACAGAACCTATTTTCAATGGATTTTATTAACCTCATTCGTGTGAGTGAGCGCACAGGTGAGTTTAATTTAGCACTGAAAATCATTTGTCAGCAACTGGATGCAGAGATTGAGTTGCGTCGAAAAATACATCAAGCTATGAGTTACCCAGTCATAACACTAACGACTTCCTGTCTTTTGGTGATTGTGATGATGATTTGGGTTGTACCCGTTTTTAAGGATGTTTTTACGCACTTCCAAGCGGAATTACCAACTCCAACTAAAGCATTAATTCAGGCATCGTCCTGGTTTGAAGAGTTTTATCTTGGGATAGCCTTAGCCCTAGGTAGCCTGATCGCAATCTTTGGTTTTACATGGATAAAACTGCCAAGACTACAAAAATATAGCGATCGTATGAGCTTTTATATACCCGTGATTGGTCAACTACTCAGATTGGCCATTCTTACCCACTGGTGCAGGACGCTAGGCCACCTTTTGAGGTCTGGCTTACCTCTTCCCGATGCTCTTAGAGTCACGGCGCAATCTTCCAATCACTGGCTGAGTCATGATTTCAGCGCTGAAATATTTAAACATCTTACCCGTGGCTGGCCCCTGGGTGATGCTATCGTCAGAGCAGACCCCAAGCATCTACTATTTGATCCGGAGACGCTACAACTATTACGGATAGCATCTGAAAGTGGTGCTCTCGCAGAAATGCTACAAAGACGTGCGTTAATACTAGGCTCTCAACTCAGCAACCGACTCAATACTTTAAGCCAAAGCTTGGAACCTTTATTAATTATCATTGTTGGACTCATTATTGGTAGTCTAGTGATAATCCTGTATCTCCCCATCTTTAATTTAGGACAGATTGTGTAATGGGTAATCTTCTGGGAAATATTATTTTTCTTCCTTGGATCAAAGTATCTTTGATCTTGGCCTTGGTGTATTTGGCTTATATTGATCTACGTACCTTCCGCCTCCCAGATTCCATCACCCTAGTACTAATTTTGTCTGGTCTACTTTTCAATGGCTTTTCTGAGAAGGGCTTGGTCTTTTTTCAAGACTCAGTCATTGGGGCGATCTTAGGCTACGCTTCTCTTTGGCTCTTAAATACTCTTTATCGACTCATTAAAAAGCAGGATGGCATCGGCATGGGTGATGCTAAGTTATTGGCGGCATTGGGCGCTTGGCTTGGTTGGTTTGCATTACCTGAGATTTTGCTCATGGCATCCCTAACTGGGCTGATTGGAGGCTTCATTTGGCTGCAATGGAATAAACAAAATCATCGCTCAGCCTTTCCTTTTGGCCCTTTTCTCGCTATTGCTGGCATCATTGAGCTGTTATGGCCACAGACCCTACAAACTCTACTATTGAGCCATCTGGCTTAGGCATCTTAAAAGGGCATGCGCTCTTTATAGGCCTTACAGGTGGCATAGGCTCAGGGAAGACCGCTATTAGCGATCAGCTCTTCCAATTGGGTGCAGGCATTGTTGATACCGATCTCATCGCCCATGAGATTACCGCCTCCAATGGAACAGCAATCCCCTTCATTCAAAAACAGTTTGGAGCAGAATTTATTGACTCTAGCGGAGCGCTGGATAGAGCGAGGATGCGCAAGCTAGTGTTTGCCGATCCCAATGCAAGAAAAGCCCTAGAGGCAATCACGCACCCCCTCATTCGGCAAGAAACCATTCTGCAGGCTAAGCAACTCATAGAGCAAAAAGTTCCTTACCTTGTGTTTGTAGTGCCCCTATTGATTGAATCTGGCAAATGGCTGTCCTTATTAGATTACCTTGTAGTGGTGGATTGCCCGGAAGAGGTGCAAATTGCGCGTGTGATGCACCGCAGCAAATTAACCCAAGACGATGTCAAAAGAATTCTTGAGGCACAAGCGAGTAGACAAGAACGTATTGCTCATGCAGATAGGGTTATTGAAAACCAAGGTAGCTTAATTAGCTTACAAGCCGAGGTTTTGAAGTTGCACCAAAAAATCTTGGAGATTCAGAAAGATCGCACGAGTTCGTCATAGAATATGGGCTTGTGATTGTCTACGAATACCCCTTCAATGAATTAGTTCGAAGCATGCTTCGACTGGAGTATTTGTTCGCCCGCTTCAGCCACTTTGTCCGCTCGGATGATCCAGAGTTACACCACAATGCCATCTCTATCTTGTTTGATCTTGGAGATATTGGTGCTCGCGGAGATATCAAATCTTTACTACTGAAAGAATTTGAACGTCAGAAGTACACACTCAACGGCTTAAAGTCATCACAAAAGGTTGATCAAGACGCGCTCACGCAAACACTTTCTGAAATTGATCGTGTTGCTAACAGTATTAATCAATCTAACGGCAGACCCAACTCAGCCATTACTGAGAGTGAGTGGTTAAATGCTATTCGTACTAGATTAAATATTCCAGGTGGCACAAGTCCAATTGATTTGCCCAGCTATCACGCCTGGAAAAACAGTCCCACATCCGAGCGTCGTGAGTTGCTAGAAAAATATATCAACCCACTTCTGCCATGGCATGAAGCTTGTCAGTTATTTTTACGATTACTCCGCCAGTCAGGTGAAGCCAAGGATGTTGTTGCACATAATGGATCTTTTCAGCAAGCGCCGTCTGGCAAGATATATCAGTTAATGCGTATTGCCGTTGAAGATGACACTCTGTTTTCTGAGATCAGCGCAAATAAATACCTGCTCTCAGTTCGCTTCCTAAAGTCTGAACGGGATAAAAAAGCACAGTTGGTAAATGCCGATGTGCCATTCAAACTCACCCTCTGTCAGTTTTAAGCCAAAAGGGCTTTTAGCCTTTCCAGCATAGGCCAGGCGGCCGGTAGCAAAGGTGCAACGCTAGGCTGTTCAGCAGTCAGTAACTCCCAAGATAAAGACTGATTTTCACAACCTTGGGGGGTGCCCGTCCAATCCCGAATGACGCTGACATGCAAACGTACATAAGCGTGGGGATAGTCATACTCCAACACAGTAAGCTCTTCACTCGACTGAATATCAATACCGAGTTCTTCCTGCAATTCACGCTTAAGCGCTTCGAAAATAGTTTCTCCCTTTTCGATTTTTCCACCAGGAACCTCCCAGTAGCCCGCATAAGGTTTTCCTTCAGGTCTTTGACCTAAAAGATAGCGTCCTTCTGTATCTAAAAGAATTCCGGCTGCTACTTCAGTAACTGGGCGTTGAGTTTCACTCATCAAAATTAATGATCTTAGATCTTAGGCTTTTGAGCCAGCCCAATGCTTAGCAAATTGCCAAGCAACACGACCTGAGCGTGAGCCACGCTCTAATGCCCATACCAAAGCCTCCGAGCGGGCTGCTTCAATTTGCGCAGCACTTAAACCAAAATGCTCAAGCCAATGCGCCACGATTGCCAAATACTCATCTTGCTTTGGTGGGTAAAAAGACAACCAAAGACCAAAACGCTCAGATAACGAAATCTTTTCCTCAACCACTTCACCAGGATGAATTTCACCATCATCGCTGTGCACATAACCCTCGTTATCTTTCATGTACTCGGGCAATAAATGACGACGATTAGAGGTGGCGTAAATCAAGATATTGTCGACTTGAGCAGAAACAGAGCCATCTAAGGCCGATTTCATGGCTTTGTAGCCAGACTCACCATCCTCAAACGATAGGTCATCACAGAAAATGATGAAGCGCTCTGGGCGCTCTGCCAAGAGTTCGGTAATGTCAGCTAAATCAGCTAAATACTCTTTTTCTACCTCAACGAGGCGCAAACCTTGGCCAGCAAACTCATGCAAACTGGCCTTAATCAGCGAGGACTTTCCAGTACCTCTGGCGCCCGTGAGCAAAATATTATTAGCGGGTTTTTTCTGAATAAAGTTTTTTGTGTTGTCCCGTATTGCATCACGTTGACGATCGATATTCTGCAAATCTTCAAAGGTGATATCTGATACATGCTTTACTGGCTGCAAAAAACCAATGCTGCCAAAAATACTATCGCGACGGCGCCATCTGAATGCAGTGGAAGATTTCCACTGCTCCTCAGTTAAAGGCTTTGGCAAAAAAGTATCAAGATGATCTAAAAGACGATCTAATTTTTCATTCATATATCTAGCAGTCTTTTATGAGCGGTAATCCGCATTAATGGATACGTAATCATGCGATAAATCGCAAGTCCACATAGTTTGTGAGGCGCTGCCTCGACCCAGATCAATCTTCACAGTGATTTCTGAAGCCTGCATGACACGCTGGCCATCAGCCTCTTGATAGTCGGGATTACGGCCACCATTCTTAGCAACCCAAACATCACCTAGCCACATTTGCACCCGATCTACATCTAAATCCGCAATACCCGCATAACCAATCGCAGCCAGGATCCGTCCTAAATTAGGATCACTAGCAAAGAAAGCAGTCTTAACTAAAGGTGAATGCGCAACTGCCTTGGCAACCAAACGGCATTCCTCAGGAGTTTTGCCACCCAGAACCTCGATCGTCATAAATTTAGTTGCGCCCTCACCATCGCGAACAATCATCTGCGCTAACTTTCTAGCCAGAGCAATTAAGGCGTCTCGTAAAACGGCATAGCTAGGATCATTTGCTGATTTAATTTGTACTGTTGCCTGACCTGTCGCCATGATGATGAAGGAATCATTCGTCGAGGTATCACCATCAATCGTGATGGCATTAAATGAGAGGTCAGCAATCTCGCGAGTTAAGTTAGCTAAGAGGCCAGGCGCAAACCCAGCATCAGTAGCAATAAATCCCAGCATCGTTGCCATATTGGGATGAATCATGCCAGCGCCCTTACAAATACCAGTAATGGTTGCCTTACCCATAGGCGTGTCAACCGTCACCGAAGTAGCTTTTGGCTGAGTATCCGTAGTCATGATGGCCTGGGCTGCATCAAACCAATGATCTTCACCTAGATTAGCTACCGCCTTCGGTAAAGCGCTAATAATTTTTTCAATCGGTAGAGGCTCCAAAATTACCCCAGTTGAAAAAGGCAAAATCTGCTCTGGATTAATCTTGAGTTCTTTTGCTAAAGCTGCGCAGGTTTCCAGGGCGTGCTTCATGCCTGATTGTCCTGTTCCTGCATTGGCGTTACCCGTATTCACTACCAGAGCCCGAATTTCACCATGACGACCTTCTTGCGCCAAATGCTCACGACAAACTTGTACAGGGGCAGCGCAAAAACGATTCAGAGTAAAAACGCCTGCCACCTGCGAGCCAGGCGCCAGAGTCATCACCAATAAATCCTTGCGATTTGCCTTCTTAATGCCGGCTTCGGCAATGCCCATCTGAAAACCTTTGACAGGCTTCAAGTCGGCTTTTTGGGGGAGAGGTAGATTAACGGTCATAGTTCGATAATTGTAGATGAGGCTCAAAAACAAAGCGCGCCTTCTGAGCGCGCTTTGTTTGATGCCTTCTTAATGCAGGTGGCCGAATTTAGGCCCTAATTGGCAGCTCCCGAATTCGCTTACCTGTAGCTGCTGCAATAGCATTTGCCAATGCTGGGGCCACTAAAGGTACCCCAACCTCACCCAAGCCACCAGGCTTCTCTTGGCTAGGCACTAAATGTATCTCAACCACAGGTACTTGATTTTGTCGCAAGCTAGGATAGTTATTGAAGTTAGTCTGCTGAACGCGGCCATTTTCAATCGTAATTTCATTACTCAGGGCCGCGCTGAGACCATAAATCACGCCGCCAGTCAGCTGTGCTCTTGCTTGATCTGGGTGGACAGTAATACCGCAATCAGAAACAAAGGTAATTTTCTTAACCTTAGTGCCACTAGCCGCAGCATCCAACTCAAGAATGCAAGCTGAATAAGTGTCATAACACTCCATCTGAGCAACGCCAAATCGTTTGCTACCTGGAACATAACCTGATTTCTTAACAGCTAACTCCAGGACAGCTTTTGCTCTAGGATGTTTACTGAGTGCTGCCATACGATACGCGACAGGATCTTTGCCAGCAGCCTTAGCAGCTTCGTCTACAAAGCTCTCAATTGCAAATGCATTGAGCGCATTACTGACTGAGCGCCAATAACCTACTCGAAGCCCTGTATCTGTAATCACATTCGTGATCTCTAGATTGGGTATTTCATAGGTAATATTGTTGGAACCCTCCACCATAAATGGATCGAAGCCGTCTTTTACAAACCCAGGAAAGGCCCTGGCTGTTACCGACTGAGAAACCATTTTGGCTTTCATAGATACTAACTGGCCATTTGACCCTAACATGCCATCTACCTTATGAATACTCATAGGGCGATAGAAGTCGTGGGTAATGTCGTCTTCCTTAGTCCAAAGCATTTTGACTGGCATTCCTGCCGCTTTAGAAATTTCAGCAGCTTGACGAATGAAGTCGAGCTCTAACTTACGTCCAAATCCACCGCCCAAGAAAGTCGTTTCAATCGTGACATCTTCTGGTTTAACACCAGCAGCGGCCGCAACAACCGCCTGCCCACCCTGTTGAAACTGGATTGGACCAATGATTCTGCATTTACCATTAGATACATCAGCAGAACAATTGACTGGCTCCATTGTGGAGTGCGCTAAATACGGTAAAAAATATTGGGCGCTTAAGGGCTTTCCATTTGCAACACTCGCATTGGCATCGCCCATCGTTTTAATGACTGCACCTTTTTTCGATAAACCATCTTCCAATGATTTGCGTACAACAGCATTGCTTAAACTGGCATTAGATCCCTCATTCCAGGTGATCTTCAAAGCATCTCTACCTTTACGAGCTGCATAAAAATCTTTTGCCAAAACAGCAACACCATCAGAAATTTGTACAACCTTGATAACCCCATTTACCTTCATTGCAGCTGAAGCATCAAAGGATGTGGGCGTGCCTCCTATGACAGGACATTGCGCTAAAGATGCAATTGCCATGCCCGGGATCTTGACATCGATTCCATAAACAGCTTTGCCGGCAACCTTACTTGGCGTATCCAAACGACGCATCGTTTCTTTACCAATCACCATAAAATTCGCAGGCGATTTCAGGGCTGGTTTTTCGGGGAGCGGCAATTTTGCGGCATCTGCGGCTAATTCACCATAGGTGGCAGACTTACCGCTTGAATGAGTAACCTTGCCATTCATTGCCTTACAGTCAGATGCTGAGACATTCCAACGCTGAGCAGCAGCTTGTACCAAGACTATTCGAGTGGCAGCTCCAGCAGTTCTTAACTTATCAAAGGCTTCGCGTACTGAAGTTGATCCACCAGTAATTTGGCCGCCCAACATCGCATTAATGTAAACAGGGGCTACTCCCGCAATCTCAACCCGAATCATGGAGAGGGGTAGATTTAATTCCTCAGCCAGTAAAGCCGGTAAAGAGGTATAGACGTCTTGCCCCATTTCTGAACGCGCGCAAATGAGAGTGATTTGATTATTGGGGGTAATTCGTACCCAGGCATTTGCTAAAGCAGGTTTACCGGTATCTCCTGCAGCAGCTTGGCTTGCTAGTGGCAAATGCATACCGATAACAAAGGCGCCGCCAAGAGCTGCGCCTTGCTGAATAAATTGACGACGACTAGTATTTTTTAAAGATTGATTTTTCATGTGATCTTGCCCCTTATGCCAATTTATCTGCAGCACGTTTCACTGCTTTTTCAATCCGGGAATATGTGCCGCAGCGACAAATATTTCCACTCATAGCGTTCTTAATATCATCGCTACTAGGTTGTTTTTTCTTGGCCAGTAAATCGGCTGCAGACATCATTTGCCCAGTCTGACAATATCCACATTGAGGCACATCGAATTCAATCCAAGCATCTTGTAAAGCTTTGCCAACTTTTGCTGTTAAACCTTCGAGGGTAGTAACCGATTTACCAGCAGCAGCCGACACTGGGGTTGAACATGAACGAATTGCTGAGCCCTCTAAGTGAACGGTACAGGCTCCACAAAGAGCGGCACCACAACCATACTTCGGACTGGTGACATCTAAATGGTCTCTTAAGACCCAGAGAATTGGAGTTTCAGCATCCCCATCAAAATTAACGGCTTTGCCATTGAGAGTAAAAGATACGGCCATAACGCCCCCTTAGTTAGATTTAAGTTAGATTTGAATTAGATCTGGGTTTTTGAAAACAAAACAATGTTTTAGCACCTGCAAATCATGACAGATCTTCAGAATTTCAGGGAAGTAATGTGACTAGGGATTTCACCAAGAAAAATGGCTCAGAAAATTCTGAGCCATCCATATACTGCCGAAATAAGGTTCAGTTTCTAAGCTAACGCACCGCAACAATTCTTATATTTCTTGCCGCTGCCGCAGGTGCAAGGATCGTTACGCCCAACCTTTGGACCAGTACGAAGCGGTGCAGGCTGAATATCAATTACAGCACCACGGTCACCAGTTGATCCGGCCACCTCTTTCTCTGGATCAGCATGTTGATACTGAAGATCAGAAAGTTTTGCCAAATCATCATTCATCGACTCTGCTGCTTGGTCTAATTCATTAGCACTACGAATCTGAACTGTCATGATGCTTTTTACAACATCGTTTTTGATGACACTTAGTAGTTCACCATACAACTCAAATGCTTCACGACGGTACTCCTGCTTCGGATCCTTCTGTGCATAACCGCGCAGATGAATACCTTGGCGCAAATGGTCCAAGGCAGCTAGGTGCTCCCGCCAATGACTATCTAGGCTATACAGTAGAACTGAACGCTCAAAACCGGCAAAAGACTCACGTCCAGACAGTTCTACCTTCGCATCATAGGCATCTTGAGCAGCCTGCAATACACGCTCAACAATTTCTGCATCATCGACTGTCTCAGCACTTTCAAGCCAATTTCTCAGGTCAATTGTGAGACCCCATTCACTAGCCAGAACATTCTCAAGCCCCGCTAAATCCCACTGCTCTTCCATAGATTCCAGAGGCACATACAGCGAGCAAACTGAACGTAGAACATCTTCACGCAAATTAGCAATTAACTTGCCGATATCTGCGCTTTCAAGCACTTCATTTCTGAGGCGATAGGTTTCTTTACGCTGGTCATTCGCTACGTTGTCATATTCGAGCAACTGTTTACGAATATCAAAGTTACGGCCTTCAACTTTTCTCTGGGCAGACTCAATCGAACGGGTCACCATGCCAGCTTCAATAGGCTCACCATCGGGCATCTTGAGACGCTCCATAACAGCCCGTAAACGATCGCCAGCAAAAATACGTAAAAGAGGATCATCTAATGAAAGATAAAAGCGGGAAGATCCTGGGTCACCCTGACGACCTGAGCGACCTCTTAACTGATTATCAATACGACGACTCTCATGACGCTCGGTACCAATAATGTGTAAGCCACCAGCAGCCAATACTTGATCGTGAATACTCTGCCACTCGTCCTGCAATTGCTTAATCTTAGATGCTTTTTCAGCATCAGAAAGAGCACTGTCGGCCTCAATCAATGATGACTGCTTACCAACATTTCCACCGAGGACAATGTCAGTACCGCGACCGGCCATATTAGTAGCAATCGTGATCATTTTTGGGCGACCCGCTTGAGCAATAATTTCTGCTTCACGCGCATGCTGTTTTGCATTCAAAACCTGATGTGGCAACTTGCGTTTATCTAACAAGTTCGCAATCAACTCCGAGTTTTCAATTGAGGTTGTACCCACTAATACTGGCTGACCACGCTCATAGCAATCATTAATATCTTTAATCACTGCATCATAGCGTTCACGTGAAGACTTGTAGATTTGATCCTGCTTATCTTTTCTTTGGCTAATACGATTTGGAGGAATCACAACCGTTTCTAAGTTGTAAATTTCCTTAAACTCATAAGCCTCAGTATCTGCAGTACCAGTCATGCCAGCTAACTTGCCGTACATGCGGAAATAATTTTGGAAAGTAATCGTCGCTAAAGTTTGATTCTCATTCTGAATCTGCACACCTTCTTTAGCCTCTACAGCCTGATGTAATCCATCAGACCAACGACGACCTTGCATCAAACGGCCAGTAAATTCATCCACAATAATGACTTCACCGTTTTGCACAACATAATGTTGATCGCGGTGATACAGAGTGTGCGCACGCAAAGCGGCGTACACGTGATGCATTAATGTAATGTTTTGGGGTGCGTAAAGAGAATCGCCATCATTGAGCGCACCCAGTTGAACCAAAATAGTTTCAGCCTTGTCATGGCCTTGCTCGGTCAAATATACCTGCTGTGATTTTTCATCAACCCAGTAATCACCTGGCTTTTCAACACCAGTGCCATCAGCCTTCTCTTCGCCAATCTGACGGTCTAAATGAGAAGGCAGTGCATTGATTTTGATATATAGATCAGTGTGATCTTCGGCCTGGCCAGAAATGATTAATGGTGTACGAGCCTCATCAATCAGAATGGAGTCTACTTCGTCAACGATCGCATAAGCTAAGCCACGTTGTACGCGCTGATCCAAATCCTGAACCATATTGTCACGTAAGTAATCAAAGCCGAATTCATTATTGGTACCGTATGTAATATCGGCGGCATAAGCCTCTTGCTTGGTAGTGTGATCCATCTGAGATAAATTCACGCCTACCTTCATACCTAAAAAGTTGTATAGCTTAGACATCCATTCGGCATCGCGCTGCGCCAGATAATCATTCACTGTTACAACGTGCACGCCATTTCCGGTCAAAGCATTTAAATAGACTGGTAGAGTTGCAGTTAAGGTTTTACCTTCTCCCGTACCCATCTCAGCAATCTTGCCGTGATGCAAAGCCAAACCACCTAGCATCTGGGCATCAAAGTGGCGCATCTTCATCACGCGTACACTAGCTTCGCGGACTACCGCGAAAGCTTCAGCTGTGATGTCGTCTAAAGACTCTCCGGCAGCAAGTCGGGATTTGAATTCTGCTGTTTTTGCAGCGAGAGCGGCATCATCCAAAGATTGCAAGCTGGCTTCAAAAGCGCCAATCTTGGCAACAACTTTGCGATACTGTTTTAAGAGGCGGTCGTTACGACTGCCGACCAGGGTTTTAAGAAGACCGATTACCATGGGATATTGAAGAAAATTAAGTCCTTGAGTTTATCACCCGCAACCCCATTTTTTATGAACTTTGCTCCCAAACCATCCCGCAAGCACACAGCTCATGACTGGATGGATTACCTACGAGAATCCGACGGTCTTGGAGGAATTTTGGCCAAAACTGAGGATCTAGCCAAACTCAAGACAATCATCAATTCAGCCTTAATCAAACTCGAATTGGGTCACTTAAGCTCGAAGATAGAGGCCGGGTGGCGTTCTGGGGCTCAAGATGAGCTTTTTTTGCTAGTAGGCAGCGCTACCATTGCAAGCCGCCTACAGCAAATATTACCTAGTCTAATCAATGAGTTAGCTAAATCTGGCTTACCTTGTAAAACAATTAAGGTACGGCTAAAACCAGCGCCACCATCCTGGGAGGTAAAGCCCCGTTTGGACACTCGAGAGAAGCCAAAAGGACTAAATGAGGTTGCTAAAAAGTCTTGGGAATCTCTTTTGGAAAAGCTGGGGCCAGACTCAGGCTTGCGCTCCTCTATCGAGAAGCTACTGAAAAACAAGCCAAAGTAGCAAAAGACTTCTTTAAGCCCCTTAGAAAAAGAGGGGCTGACTTTCTTGGGAATATGCTCCTGGAGCCTTATTTTCAGCAAAAGAGCTGATTTCATAAGCACTTGGATCTTCCAAAAGCTTACGTAAAAGTGCGTTATTAAGGGCGTGGCCTGATTTTTCAGCAATATAAGCCCCAACAATTGGATGTCCAACAAGATATAGATCACCAATAGCATCTAAGATTTTATGGCGCACAAATTCATCTTCGTAACGAAGCTCTTCATTATTCAAAATGCGATGCTCATCTAGAACAATTGCGTTATCTAAACTACCGCCGCGTGCTAAACCCATCTCACGCAAAGCCTCTACCTCATGCGCAAAACCAAAAGTACGTGCACGGCCAATTTCACTGCGGTAAGCTTGTTCTGCAAAGTCAACAACAAAGCGTTGGCCAGTTTTATCTACCGCCGGATGTTTGAAATCAATTGTGAAATCTAGCTTAAACCCAAAGAATGGTTCTAAGCGCGCAAGTTTGTCACCTTCACGAACTTCGACTGGTTTTTTAATCACCACAAATTGACGTGGCGCCTCTTGCTCAGTAATGCCTGCTGACTCAATAAGGAATAAAAATGAAGCAGCGCTACCATCCATGATGGGCACTTCTTCACCATCAAGCTCAATTAATAGATTATCTAAACCTAGCCCAGCACAAGCTGATAGCAGGTGCTCGACAGTCGAAACACGGACACCATCTTTTTGAATAACAGAGGCTAATCTGGTGTCGCATACCGCTAAAGCAGTAGCGGGAATTACTGACTGCTCAGGTGTGTCCACCCTGACAAACTGAACCCCTGAATTTACTGGTGCAGGCTTGATAGAAATCGTTACCTTACGGCCAGAGTGCAAGCCAATCCCCACGGTCTTTACCGGAGTGGCGATAGTGCGTTGCTTCATCATATTTGGATATCTAAATTCAGGGGGGTTTGTTATTTAATAATTTGAATTACAGCTTTTTCAGAATAGAAGCAGCATCACTGACTTCAAACTTACCAGGAGCTTCACGGTCTAATGATTTAACAACGCCATCTTCAATAATCATGGCATAACGATCTGAGCGAACGCCCAAACCACGAGAAATTAAGTCCAACTCTAATCCAAGCTTTTTAGTAAATTCAGCACTGCCATCGCCTAACATGCGAATCTTCGTACCAACCTTGAGATCACGTCCCCATGCACCCATGACAAATGGGTCATTTACAGAAACACACCAAATCTCATCAACACCTTTAGCTTTAATTGCATCGTAGTGCTCTACATAACCAGGTACATGCTTTGCGGAGCAAGTTGGTGTGAATGCGCCAGGCAAAGCAAACAAGACAATCTTTTTGCCAGCTGCAATTTTTTCAACTTCAAAAGCATTGGGCCCTAAGGAGCAGCCTTCACTCTCTTCATTCATAAACTCATAAAGAGTAGCGTTCGGTAATTTTTGTCCAACAGCAATCATGACATCTCCAATAAATAATTGTTAGTAAGCATGCCAACGCAAGCGCGGGATTCGTCGTCCGGAGGGGCGCCGCGCTGGCATTCTGCAATTACCTATTGTATTAAGCAGTTAGTTAATCTGCTTGTTTACGTAAAAAGGCTGGGATTTCATAGTAATCAGCCCCTTTATCCAACATTGATTTAGCCTGTGGAGAGCTATCTGCACCTAATGTAGGCGCAGGAGTCGCTTCACGAGAGCTACGAAAAACACGTGGCAAATCATATTGGCTATAGTCAACGCCAGTACTTGCTGGTTGTGCTGCAACTGCTGGCGCACTTCCAACACCTGTCATTGCTAAACCTGCGCTAGTACTTAATGCAGAATCCAAGCTCACCTTGCTGATTGCAGCTGATGCGCTAGCTGGAGCAAAGCTATTAAGGTCTGCCATTGTTGGCATTGCATCATGCGTACCAGTAGCTTGTCTCCACACTACTTCAGGCTGGTTGTTTTTACGAGCCTGTGGATTATTCAAACCGGTAGCTACAACTGTTACACGTAATGCATCGCCTAAGCTCTCGTCATACACAGTACCAAAAATCACAGTTGCATCATCGGCAGCATAGCCACGAATTGCAGCCATCACTTCGCGAGTCTCAGACAGCTTCAATGAGCGGCTCGCAGTGATATTCACTAACACGCCACGTGCACCAGACAAATCCACACCTTCGAGTAATGGTGAAGCAACTGCAGCTTCAGCAGCTAAGCGCGCACGATCCATACCAGAAACAGTCGCTGTTCCCATCATGGCCTTACCCTGCTCACCCATCACGGTCTTCACATCTTCAAAGTCAACGTTAATCAAACCTTGAACATTGATGATTTCTGCAATGCCAGACACAGCGTTATGTAGTACGTCATCTGCGCAAGCAAACGCTTTATCGAACTCGGCATCCTCACCCATGACTTCAAAGAGTTTTTCATTGAGCACAACAATCAGTGAATCTACATGAGATTCAAGTTCTGCTGCACCGTTCTCGGCAACCTTTAAGCGCTTTACACCCTCAAAATCAAATGGCTTGCTGATTACACCCACAGTAAGAATGCCCATTTCTTTAGCTACTTGCGCCACGATTGGAGCAGCACCAGTTCCAGTGCCACCACCCATACCTGCGGTAATGAATACCATATGTGCACCTTGCAACGTATCTGCAATACGTGCGCGGGCTTCTTCAGCTGAAGCTGCGCCGATTTCTGGTTTAGCACCAGCACCTAATCCGCTAGAGCCCAGTTGCAAATTCACAGATGCTTCAGAACGCTGTAAAGCGCCAGCATCGGTGTTCATGCAAATGAACTCTACGCCGTTAACACCACGACGGATCATGTGCTGGACAGCATTACCACCAGCGCCACCAACTCCAACCACTTTAATAATGGTCTTGCCAGCTATTTCTTGATCTAACATTTCAAATTCCATATACCCTCCTAGGTAAAAAACGTACTACATTGACGACGACGAAAAAACTTCAAAAAAATACTTAAAAATTTCCTGCAAACCATTCCTTCATGCGCGACATAACACCTTGTAATGCGCCTGATTGAGAAACGCGACGGCCACGCAATAATTGCGCTTGACCTTCCATTAACAAGCCAATGCTGGTGGCATATCTAGGGCTACGCAAAACTTCATGTAAATGCCCGCGGTACTCAGGCGTGCCAATACGAGCGGGTCGCAAAAAGACTTGTTCAGCTAACTCGACCATGCCCGGCATTAATGCGGTACCGCCAGTTAGAACAATTCCAGAAGAAACCATATCTTCATAACCAGAGTCACGAACCACACCTCTGACCAAAGTAAATAACTCCTCAACACGTGGCTCAATAACTGCAGCCAATGCTTGTTTAGACATTGGGCGTGGCTCACGATCACCAACACCAGGCACATCAATCATGGCAGTTGGATCCGCCATTTCTTGGCGGGCAATACCATGTGCAATCTTCAGATCTTCTGCATCAATCGTTGGCGTACGTAATGCCATTGCTATGTCATTGGTAATTTGATCGCCTGCAATTGGAATCACTGCGGTATGACGAATAGAACCCTGGCAATAAATAGCGATATCGGTTGTCCCACCACCGATATCTACTAAAACGACACCAAGTTCTTTTTCGTCTTCGGTTAATACCGCTAAGCTTGAAGCCAAAGGTTGTAATATCAAGTCATTTACTTCGAGACCACAACGGCGTACACACTTCACAATATTTTGTGCAGCACTGACCGCGCCAGTAACAATATGTACCTTCACCTCTAAGCGTAGACCGCTCATGCCGATTGGTTCACGTACATCCTCTTGTCCGTCGATAATGAATTCTTGAACAAGAATGTGCAGAATCTGCTGGTCAGTTGGGATATTGATTGCTTTTGCCGTCTCCAGCACACGCTCTACATCTCCAGAGCCAACTTCTTTATCGCGAATAGCCACCATACCGCTCGAGTTAAAACTCACAATGTGATTACCAGCGATACCTGTAAAGACTTGCACAATCTGACGGTCGGCCATTACCTCAGCCTCTTCAAGCGCCTTCTGAATCGACTGAACAGTTGCTTCAATATTGACTACGACACCCTTCTTTAAGCCTTTAGAAGCAGTTTGACCAACACCAACTACGTTGAATTGACCATCAGGAGCTAATTCAGCAACCAAGGCAACGACCTTGGAAGTTCCAATATCTAAACCAACCAAAATATCGCGATTGTCTTTACTCATTGCTATTCCTCATTGCTTCAGCTCACTTTTTTTGCTATCTACTTCATTCTTTTTCAAACTTGCAGAAGCAAGATGAACTGCGAAACCATTTGCATAACGCAAATCAACTGCATCTACTCGATTCGCCCACTTCTCTTGAACTTGTGGCCAGTATTTAAATAAACGCGCCACACGCTCTTCTGTTAAATTTTTATCGGAGCTTTCTTCATCACGCCCAAACTCAACCTTCATACCATTTGAGAGTTTTACGTGCCATGCATAACGCTCGGTGAGAGCAAGACTAGTTACCTCTGCACCCCAAGGCTTGAACCAATTGTTGGCTCTTTCGTAAAGACTCATCACTTCCTTGCCAGCATCCTCAGGACCAGAGAAGTCCACTAAGCGCACATCGTCACTCACTTCTGAAACACGCCCAGTAAAAAGTTCGCCATGAGTATTCATGAGGGTGTGGCTATCAGCTCCACCCCATGTTCCAAAAGGCTTTTGCTCTTCAATACTGACTACCAATCCATTTGGCCAGACTCGACGTACGTTAGCGTGACGTACCCAAGGCATGCTTTCAAAACCACGCTTCACATCCTCCAAGCGAACGCTGAAGAAATTACCTTGCACTGTTTCTAGAACCTGCTGCTTAACGATAGGCTTATTAATATGCTTCAGAGTTTGACCGGCAACCGGCTCAATTTGAATCTGCTTTAAAGCAAAAACTGGTCTTTGGCTTAACCAAACCAAAATCCCAATTACCAAGATCACTACAAAGCAACGGATCAAGAAACGGCTTAGTTTCTGCATACGATCTGAGTGATTCCAAAGAGGAGCCATTAGCATTGAGAAGATTTCACCGAAGCGATCCATGAAGTTACTCATGCCTAGCACCTTCTTTTTGCGGCAATGTTTGACTTAGCAACCAAATCACTAAATCCGCATACTCAATACCAGCAGCTTTAGCAGCCATTGGAACCAAAGAGTGGGATGTCATTCCAGGGGAAGTATTCATCTCAAGCAAATATGGCTTACCTGTTTTTTGATCCAACATCACATCAGCGCGGCCCCACGTGCGGCAACCCAAGGCTTTATAAGCAGCTAAAGCCAATTCTTGGACAGCAGAATTCACTTCAGGCGCAAGACCAGTGGGACATAAATACTGAGTTTCATTAGAGAAGTACTTATTATGAAAATCATAATTTGCTTGAGGTGGAATAATTTTGATCACTGGCAAAGCTTCGGCTGTTTTACCTTCACCAATTAGTGGGCAAGTTAATTCGTCGCCAATGATACAAGTCTCTGCAATCACTTTTTTATCTAAACCTGCTGCAAGCTTATAAGCAGCTGGTAACTCATCCACTGATTTCACCTTGGTTAAGCCCAAAGAAGAACCCTCATGGGCTGGCTTTACTATTAAAGGTAAGCCCAAATGCTTGACGACTGCATTCCAATCGCTATCGGCAGTTAACTCTTCATATTCAGGAGTTGCAAGTCCGTTACTGATCCAAACTTGCTTAGTAACAATCTTATCGATTGCTAAAGCAGAGGCTAAGACGCCACTGCCCGTGTATGGCAACTCTAATAAATCGAGAAATCCTTGAATAGTGCCATCTTCACCAAAGCGGCCATGCAAAGAAATAAATACCCGGTCGAAGTTTTCTTTTGCTAATTCTGTGGGGCAGCGCAAACCTGTATCGAAAGCATATGCGTCAACACCTTTTGCACGCAGGGCCTCCAATACGCCATTACCAGACATCAGGGAAATTTCTCTCTCACCGGATTTACCGCCTAGCAATACGCCAACGCGACCCAATGACTTGAGATCTAGGTGAGCTAAGCCAGCCTTCACGCGCTCACCCCAGGAGCTCAAATTAGCACCCGCCTTAGACATGCTTTGCCTCCGACAATGTATGTGGCAAAGTAGAAATGGATCCGGCACCCATCGTAATTAATACATCTCCATCTTTTAAAACGTGGCTTAATTTTTCTGGCATCTCTGCTACGTTTGCAGCATAAGCAACAGCACTGGTATTTAATAAGGCCTTGAAATTCTTATCCTCGGCAATAGCTGCCTTCATTAAGCTCTTGCTATCTGCCCCTGGAATCTTTGCCTCACCCGCCGGGTAGACATCCGTCAAGACCAATGCATCAAAATTTTTGAGGACCTGTACAAACTCACCAAAGCAATCACGCGTTCTCGTAAAGCGATGTGGCTGGAACGCCAAAACGAGACGGCGATCTGGGTATGCACCTCTCGCTGCAGCTAAGGTCGCTGCCATTTCTACTGGGTGGTGACCGTAGTCATCTATCAAGGTAAAGCTACCACCAGATACTAGTGGAATCTCTCCGTAACGCTGGAAGCGTCGACCGACACCACTGAAATCTGAGAGCGCTTTAGTTATGGCTTCATCACCTACACCCAACTCTGTCGCTATACCAATTGCAGCCAAGGCATTACGTACGTTATGCAAGCCAGGTAAATTGAGAGTGATATTTAAGGGGCCAGGTTTATTACCATGTCTGCGTACCGTGCGACGATCAACCGTGAAATGCATCTGTGTGCCTTCCGCACGAATATTACTTGCGCGAATATCGGCATCATCTGACATGCCATAACGCAGCACCGGCTGAGATACAAATGGAATGATGTCACGTACATTTGCATCATCGATACATAGTACCGCCACACCATAAAAGGGCATGCGCTGAATAAACTGTACAAATGCTTGCTTTAAGCGCGCCATATCGTGCTGATAGGTATCCATGTGATCAGCATCGATATTGGTTACTACTTCCATTGCTGGGAATAGCTGCAAGAATGAAGCATCTGATTCATCTGCTTCAACCACGATGAAGTCGCCACGACCTAAGCGTGCATTAGCACCCGCAGAATTAAGCTTGCCGCCAATTACAAAAGTAGGGTCTAAACCGCCTTCAGCCAATACCGATGCAACTAAACTAGTGGTGGTAGTTTTGCCATGTGTGCCAGCAATTGCAATGCCTTGTTTAAGACGCATTAACTCGCCCAACATCACTGCACGCTGAATCACTGGAACCTTCGCTGCGCGTGCAGCCAATACCTCTGGATTATTTCCAGCAACTGCGGTAGAAATGACTACAGCTTCAGCGGTACCAATATTCTTAGGATCATGCCCAATATGAATGACTGCACCCAACTCTCTAAGGCGCTTGGTAACTGCACCATCAGCAAGATCTGATCCTGAAACTTGATAACCTAGATTGAGCAGCACTTCAGCGATACCACTCATGCCAGCGCCACCGATGCCAATGAAGTGAATTTGCTGAACAATATGCTTCATATTCCTACCCCCGCACATTCTGAACATACTTCCGCTACTCGCTGGGTAGCGTGTGGTTTGGCTAAAGCATGCGCGCGTAATGCCATCTCTTTTAATTCTTCACGATTGAGGTTTTGAATCATCATTGCTAAATCTTGTGGATTGAGAGATTGCTGTGGCAATAAAACCGCCGCTTTAGCATCTGATAAGAATTTTGCATTTGCAGTCTGGTGATCATCAATTGCATACGGGAAAGGAATCAAACAGGAGGCAACACCACAAGCCGCTATTTCAGAAACTGTCATAGCGCCAGAACGGCAAATCACTAAATCAGCCTGTGCATATGTGGCTGGCATGTCATCAATGAATGGGCGAATATCTGCAACTACCTCCAATTCAGCATAGCGTTTTTGCAGATCTGCTAAATGTTTATCCCCAGCCTGATGGATCACCTTAGGGCGAGATTCCTTAGGAATCAATGCTAGTGCAGCAGGAATATTTTCATTTAAAGCTGCAGCACCTAAGCTACCACCCACAACCAGGATTGACAGTGGGCCTTGACGCTGGTCATAACGAGCTGCAGGCGCAAGCATATGATCAAACTCTTCACGAATAGGATTGCCTACCCACTCTGCGTTTGCCATTGTCTCCGGAAATCCAGTTAGAGTGCGCATTGCAATTTTGCTCAACGCACGATTAGCACTCCCGGCCACCGAATTTGCCTCATGTAACACTAATGGGCGCTTCAAAAATTTAGTTACTAAGCCACCAGGGAAAGTAATATAGCCGCCCATTCCTAAAACCACATTAGGTCTTAAGCGACGCATAATCTTCCAGCTTTGGAAACATGCACGCATCAAGTTGATAGGTAGCATCAATTTCGTCTTTAATCCCTTGCCGCGTAGACCACCAAATTCGACTGCCTCAAAAGGAAAATCACAAGACTTCACAAGACGATATTCCATGCCCGCTTGATTGCCCAACCAAGAGACATTCCAACCACAAATCCGCAAATATTCAGCGACAGCAAGTCCTGGGAAGATATGCCCACCAGTACCACCAGCCATCACTAGAATTGAGGGTTTTGTCAAAGCTTCCCTCCGCGCATCAAGATGCGATTTTCAAAATCGATTCGCAGCAGCATCGCAAAAGCAACTGCGTTCATCAAAATGCCTGAGCCACCGTAACTTACTAATGGCAAGGTCAAGCCTTTCGTTGGAAGCAGTCCGAGATTAACGCCCATATTGATGAATGCTTGCCAACCAATCCAAATTGCGACGCCTTTAGCAGCAAGACCTGCAAAGCTACGATCTAACTGCAAAGCAGTGCGGCCAATTAAGAAAGCGCGACGCACAATCCAATAAAACAAAAAGATCATGACGACAACACCAACAAAGCCAAGCTCTTCACCAATCACAGCCATGATGAAGTCAGTATGGGCTTCTGGTAAATAATGTAATTTTTCGACGCTACCGCCAAGTCCTGTACCAAACCACTCGCCGCGACCGAAGGCCATGAGTGAGTGGGTTAACTGATAGCCCTTATTAGCAGCGTTATCTACTTGCCATGGATCCATAAATGCCAACATCCGTCCACGACGAAACGGGGAGAGCGCAATCATGGTTGCGCCACTCATCAAACCAACCAGAATCAAGCCACCAAACAACTTAGCGTTAATGCCGCCCAAAAAGAGAATTCCAAACGCAATTAATGCAACCACCACGAATGCACCCATGTCTGGTTCAGCCATGAGCAAGCCTCCGACTAGAGCAACTGCAATACCCATAGGCAGCATGCCCTTAACAAAGGAATGAAGATATTCTTGACGCTGAACGGTGTAGCTAGCGGCGAAGATCACTGCAGCAAATTTCATTAACTCAGATGGCTGAAAGTTCATTAAGCCCAATGGAATCCAGCGCTTAGCGCCATTCACACCCTTGCCCACACCAGGGATCAGAACGGCTATCAGCAATAAAACCGTAAATCCAAAAATCACTGGCGAATAGCGATCCCATACCTTAGTAGGAATCTTGAATGTCCAAATACCAACCCCAATGGCAATTGCTAAAGAAATGAAGTGGCGAATCAGGAAAAAATTGCTACTGTAGTTAGCGTACTTCGGTCCATCAGCCAAGGTAATCGAGGCGGAGTACACCATCACTAAGCCAATCAGCATTAGCGAGAGAACGGCCCAAACGAGCAACTGGTCGTAATCCATCATGCGCGAGCGAGTCTGCTCTACACCTGAAACCGCATCTCGTAAACCAGTACGGAAATTATCAATTCCGCCGCGCGAGAAATTCCAGAAACGGTTTAGATCAAGACGATTTTCAGGAAATAACTTTTCTTTTAAGTTCACGCCTGAACTCCTTCAAATTGCATTCCCAATTCTTCGACTTCTGCAGCAAATACTTGAGCACGCTCAATATAGTCCCGGAACTGATCTAAGCTTGCACAAGCCGGAGAGAGTAATACCAAGTCTCCAGAGATTGCTTGTGATGCCGCAGCCTGAACAGCAGACTTCAGATCACCACAATTTGTGCTTTGAATACCAGAACCTAGAACTTCACCAATTGCGGGCCCATCTTTACCAATCAAGAAAATGCCTTTAACAAAACGTAAGGCTGGCTCACGCAATGGACTGAAATCCTGTCCCTTACCTTCACCTCCAGCAATTAGCCAGATACGCTTGCCAGATTCATTACTACCAAGGCCATTTAATGCGGCAACAGTTGCACCTACATTAGTACCCTTACTGTCATCCACATACTCAACGTCTTTCACAATCGCAATACTTTGGACCCGATGTGGTTCACCGTGATAATCACGCAAGCCATGTAAAAGCACATTCATTGGTAAATTAGCAGCGCGTGCTAAAGCAAGTGCTGCCAAGGCATTTAATGCGTTATGACGGCCACGAATTCTCAAGGCATCTGCTGGAATCAAGCGCTTAAGTCGCAATGGCTCTTCTTCTTCAACAGCGGCAGACTTACGGCGACGTTTAGGTTTAGGCTCAACATCCTCGTCTACTTCAGCCCAGACCAGCCAATCAATTCCGCCTGCACGTAAATCATGCTCAATGCCAAAGGCGCCTTGCTCATCTGGACGATTGGAGCCAAAAGTCACAATAGATTTCTCTACCTTTTGCTCTTCAGAAAGAAGACTCATTACTAGAGGATCATCACGATTCAAAATACATACCGTACTGTCGCCAAATATTTTTGCTTTAGCTATTGCATAAGCCTGCATGTCGCCATGCCAGTCCAAATGGTCTTGAGTGAGATTGAGAACGGTTGCAGCAGTTGCATTAAGTGTATGCGTATAAACCAGTTGGAAGCTTGATAACTCAAGCACCCATACATCAGGCATATCTTCAATTTGATCTGCTGTATCTAAGCAGCTCATCAGCTTATCTAGAGCTGCAGGACTAATGTTTCCTGCAATAGCTACTTTTTTACCTGCACGCTCACAGAGTTGCCCAGTTAATGCAGTGGTCGTTGTTTTTCCATTGGTGCCAGTGATTGCTAACACCGCAGCAGCATAGCCCGAATCTTGCTCCTCGTTTTTAGCCATGCGATCTAAGGCGGAAATTGCACGAGCAAAAAATTCAATCTCGCTCCAAACATCGATTTGCGCTTGATCCGCTTTCTCTAAGAATGATTTGGTTGGCTCTTGAAGCGGTGAAAGGCCTGGGCTAATACCAATCACATCAATATTTTTGAGTAAGTCATCGCTTAAAGGGCCGAAACAAATATCCCTCAATCCAGCAGTTTTTAGCTCTTCAAGCCAGGCATGTTGGCGCTCAGTAAATTTAGATTGATCACGAGTATCAGCCAAACGTACCTGCGCACCATTACGAATACACCACTTTGCCATAGCTACACCAGATTCACCCAGACCTAATATCAGGAATCGGTGTGGTGCTTGATAGCCTTCATCAGCCATGAAAGCTAAATTTGCAAAGGTGTTTTCTAGAATCAACATATTTACTTTTGGTTTACCGTAACTTCAAGCTAGACAAGCCAATTAAGACTAAAAGAATAGTGATGATCCAGAAGCGCACAACTACTTGTGTCTCTTTCCAGCCACCTAATTCAAAATGATGATGCAATGGAGCCATACGGAAAATACGGCGGCCTTCGCCAAAATGTTTTTTAGTGAGCTTGAACCAAAATACTTGGAGCATCACTGAAACTGTTTCAGCAACAAAAATTCCGCCCATTACAAATAAGACAATTTCTTGACGCACAATAACGGCGATAGTGCCAAGCGCACCACCTAAGGCGAGGGCTCCCACATCACCCATAAAGACTTGTGCTGGATGAGCGTTGTACCAGAGGAAAGCTAAACCAGCACCACCCATTGCGCCGCAGAAGATTAGCAATTCGCCAGCGCCAGGGATATAAGGAAATAATAAGTACTTGGCATAGATAGCATTACCCATCACATATGCAAATGCGCCTAGGGCAGCGCCAACCAAAATGACTGGCATGATGACGAGGCCATCAAGACCATCGGTTAGATTGACAGCATTGCTACTACCAACCATGACTAAGTAACTCAAAATAATGAAGCCCAGTATTCCTAATGGGTAGCTGACTTCTTTCATAAATGGAATCAGTAAATTCGTTTTTGCAGGAAGATCTAAGGCAAACCCACTTCTCAGCCACTCATAAAATAATTGCAATACTTTGAGGTTATTCACTTCAGAGACAGAAAATGCAAGATAGATCGCTGCAAATAAACCAATTAAGGTTTGCCACAAGAATTTTTCTCTTGAAGCCATGCCCTTAGGGTCCTTGTAAACCACCTTACGATAGTCATCTACCCAACCGATTAAGCCAAATCCAAAAGTAACGATCATTACAATCCAAATAAATCGATTACTGAGATCGGCCCACAACATGCATGAAATGAAAATACCGATCAATATCAGAACGCCACCCATGGTTGGAGTGCCCGATTTCACTAAATGGGTTTGTGGACCATCAGTACGCACTGCCTGACCCATTTTTAAGGCGGTTAATTTACGGATGACCCATGGTCCTGCAGCTAAGCCAATAAGCAACGCAGTTACTGTTGCCATCACGGCCCTAAAAGTGATGTAGTTAAACACTCGGAAAAATCCGAAATCATCTTGTAACCATTGCGCCAATATTAAGAGCATGTTTTAGCCTCCTCTAACAAGGCTTGTACTACACGCTCCATGCGCATAAATCGCGAACCCTTAACCAAAATATTGAGATGTTGATTGCTGCCACTAGACTGCGCATGCAATGCATCTCTCAATTGAGCAATCAAGCTATCTACGTCTGAAAAATGGATAGCGCTGGATGAAGTCGTACTAGCTGCCTTATTAAATCCCTGAAGAGCAAACTGACATTGCTCACCTAAAGCAAATAATTTTGAGATGCCTTGCTCAGCAGCATAAGCACCAACCTCGCGGTGGAATTCTGGGCCTTGATTACCAACTTCACCCATATCACCTAAGATCAACCATGATAGGTTGCCGGATTGCTTTAGGGCATCAATAGCAGCTCTTACAGAATCAGGATTAGCGTTATAGCTATCATCAATCAGCGTACGATGAGAATCAATTGCTTTAGCTTGCATGCGTCCATTTACTGGCGAAAAAGCTTCAAGACCTTCCTTAATCTTTTGAAGGCTGACACCTGCAGCGATTCCTACAGCGCTTGCAGCGAGTGCATTACGGACGTTATGACTACCTAAGGTATTTAACTGAACCTCGACAGTACCTAATTCAGTTTGAATCTGTACAAGCCCATTACTTAACAGACTTCCCGTTACCGCAGCAGTAGTTTTGGTCTGGGCAGAGCTTAGTACAAAGTCAATTACCTTACGACCCGCAGCAGCTTCACGCCAAACATTCGAAAATTCTGAATCTGCCGGGAATACAGCAACTCCATCACTTGGCAACGCACGAATCGCATCAGAGTGCTCTTCTGCTACTGCTGCGACCGTGGCCATAAACTCTTGATGCTCACGCTGTGCATTATTGATTAATGCAATATTCGCTTGTGCAATTGCGGCTAACTGTGCAGTTTCACCTGGGTGATTCATGCCAAGCTCAACCACTGCAAGTCGATCTGTAGAGCGCAATTTCAAGAGCGTTAAGGGCAAGCCAATATCGTTATTCAGATTACCTTTAGTTACCAAGGTATATTGCTCACCTACCGCAGATTTGAAAATAGAAGCAATCATCTCTTTAACAGTAGTCTTACCATTGCTACCAGTAACCAATGCCAAAGGAATCGGGTGAATTGCGCGCCATGCTTTTGCTAAATTACCTAAGCCAACACGGGTATTCGAAACGCAAATAGCCGGAAGGTCTGCTGGGCATTGGTCTTGATTGCTAATGAGAGCTGCACCAGCGCCAGCTTTAGCTACATCAGATAAAAAGTCATGTGCATCAAAACGCTCACCTACTAATGCCACAAATAATTCATTACGCTCAATCTGACGACTATCAGTGCCGACTCGAGAAATCACTATTTCTTTGGCGCTTGCTCCAGAAGCATTAATTAAGATGCTTCCTGGCAACATCGCTTGCGCTTGAGAAAGGCTTGTCATAATAGACATTAGATTCCGCCCCCAGCTGCCAAACGAATATGTTCTTGATCAGAGAAATCAAATCTCTTGCCATTAGTTTCCTGGGTAGTTTCGTGACCCTTACCAGCAACTAAAACAATATCCAATGCATCTGCTTGACGAATTGCAGCCATGATGGCTGATGCACGATCTGTAATCATTTGGATATTCTGTGCATCTGCCTTCATACCACTGCGAATCATCTGCATGATAAGTTGCGGATCTTCAGAACGGGGATTATCACTAGTAATCAGAATCTGATCTGCATTACGTTCAGCAACAGCACCCATCAGACTCCGCTTACTTGCATCTCGATCTCCACCACAGCCAAATACACACCACAATCTTCCGCCGCGTTGCTCGGCGATTGGACGCAATGCTTGTAAAGCCTTCTCCAAAGCGTCCGGCGTATGTGCATAATCTACAACCGCTAGTAAACCTTCTGCCTTGTGCTGCTTACCAAGAGGAATTAACTCCATACGACCAAGCACTGGATTCAAGTGGCTGATTTTCTTAGCTGCATCTTCAATACTGATGCCCTGTGTCAGTAATACAGCCCAAACTGCAAGGGCATTACTTAAATTGAATTCACCTAGTAAAGGAATGTGTAGTTGAACACTGCCTATGCTTTCACAAGTAAAAGTAGAGTCGTATCCAGAACCAGACAGCACAGTATCTTTTGCACAAATGCGTTGCAAGCGATCGCCAAATTTTTCAAAGCCTTGAAATGCAGAATGCGATAGCGCATATGCCCAAACCTGTAAGCTATCTTTCACCAATAAATTCATGGCTAATTCACGACCAAAAGCATCATCTAGGTTAATGACAGCATGCTGAAGCCCAGCTTGCTGAAATAATTTTGCCTTTGCCTCGGCATAATCAGCCATACTGCCGTGATAATCCAAATGATCTTGCGTCAAATTAGTAAATACTGCGCAATTAAATTCAGTCCCGGCGACGCGCTCTTGGTGTAAGGCGTGCGAGGATACCTCCATCACCACTTGCTTTGCTCCAGCCTTATGCAACTCCGCTAGCTGGGTCTGTAACTTAGGGGCATCTGGGGTGGTATAGCCAGTTTGAACTAATGCGCCAGGGAAGCCAGTTCCCAGCGTGCCCAAAACTGCAGTGCGATGATTGCTAGCATCTAGCGCTTGAGCAAGCCACTGCGTGATACTAGTTTTGCCATTAGTACCAGTAACACCAATAATTTTTAGCTGTTTGCTTGGATGCTCGTACCATTGAGCGCATAGCTCACCTGCTTTTTCCGCAAGATGATCAACGGCAAAACATTGGGGGTGATCTATAAATTGCGTGCTCATTCCTGCTGGATCAAAAACTACAACAGCTGCACCTCCCTCTAGGGCAGAATTTATAAATTGACGGCCATCACGCAGGGCATTTCCATGCCCAACTGGATAGGCAAAAAAGATATCGCCAGGCTGAATCTGGCGACTATCTGCACACATTTTTGCGGAGGAATTCGCTAGTGTGTGCAAGTGGTCAATCAAATGATTGGTGTCTATTTTCAAGTCCACCCTCATCGCTTCAAAGCCACGCGTTGAGCCTGCGCATTTGCAGTTTGAATTTCTGGCACACTCTTTTCTTCCAGTGCCATTTGCTTGACATTATTGTCTGGCAAGACATTTAATGAACGGAGCGTCTCTCCAACAATGGTTGAGAATACGGGCGCTGCAACATCTCCGCCGTAGTGACTACCGCCGGTAGGTTCATCAATCATTACCGCAACAACAATTCGAGGCGCGCTAATTGGAGCAAGTCCAGCAAAGTAAGCGCGATAAGAATTGCCATATCCCTTGCCAACTAATTTATGTGCAGTACCTGTTTTTCCACCAACACGATAGCCCTCACTCTGCGCTTTGACAGCGGTACCACCAGGCTCAGTTACCGCTTCCATCATGTTGCGCATCTCGATTGCAGTTTTAGGCGAAAGCACTTTAGTGCCAGGCTTGAATTCAGGACTACGTTCAATCGTTAAAGGAACTAACTCACCGTCGCGAGCGAATACTGTGTATGCACGCGCCACCTGAAAGAGTGATGCAGAAATACCGTAGCCAAACGCAATACGCGCCTGATCCGTAGGCATCCATTTTTTAAATGGATGTACCGTTCCAGCAACTGCACCAGGAAATCCGATTTTTGGTGACTGACCCAAACCAACTGCCGTATAAAAGTCCCACATTTCTTCAGGGGAGAGGTTGTTCATAGCAATCTTGGCAGTGCCGATATTGCTCGACTTTTGAATAATTTGCGCGACTGTTAAATTGTCATAAGGATGGGTATCTGTAATAGGTTTAGGACCCACTAAATATTTCGCACCAATCACCATATTAGTATCGGGCTTAATTGCGCCCTTTTCTAACGCAATAGAAATGGTTAATGGCTTGATAGTAGAGCCAGGTTCGAAGGTATCGGTCAACACACGATTACGCAATTGTTCGCCTGTTAAATAGCGACGATCATTTGGGTTATAGCTTGGGTAATTTGCTAGAGCTAAGATTTCACCGGTTTGCGTATCAAGTACCACAGCACCACCCGCTTTAGCGTGATGCTGTATTACTGCGTCTTTCACAGCGTTGTATGCCAAGAACTGAATCTTGCTATCAATAGAAAGATTCAGGTCTTTACCGTTTTGCGGTAACTGCAAAATCGCGACGTCCTCGACCACCCTACCCAAGCGATCAACTACCACACGTCTTTGTCCTGGATGACCAGCTAACTCGGCCTCACGAGAAAGCTCCATGCCTTCTTGACCTTTATCGTTCACGTTAGTGAAGCCGACCACGTGCGCCATTGCCTCACCCTCTGGATAGAAGCGGCGATATTCATTATTAAGACCAATGCCCGGAATTTCCAATTGCTTAATTTGCTGCGCAACTTCGGGATCTACTTGGCGCTTTAAGAAGATCTGTTTGCGCTCTTCTTTCAATTTCTTACGCAAGTCAGCTTCACTCATTTGCAACAAGCTTGCCAACTTTTTAACTTTGTCAGCAGCCAAATCATCCGGCACCGTATCGTTATAGGCAATAATCGACTTAGCTTCTAAGCTAGTTGCAATCACCTGACCATTACGATCCAAAATTTTTCCGCGACTAGCAGGTAACTCTAATTCACGCTGAGTACCACGCACACCCTTTGCCTCATAGAACGCATTGCCCGGACCCTGAATCCAAAATGCACGTAGCAATAGCATCATGAATACAAAGAATAAGAGGAATAGCATCAAACGCGACCGCCACATTGGCAGACGCAACACTAAATTAGGCGTAGTAGAGAAACCAACCGGCCTCATTTAGCCTCCTTTAAATACAAAGTACGCTCAGGAGAAATCGGGGACATATGCAATTGATTACGGGCAACGTCACGAATACGTGCAGACTTAGAAAGATTGCGCTGCTCATACTCCAAGCGTAACCACTCTTGATTTAACTTACGCTCTTCAATTTGGGCACGCTCTTGAAGAATGAATAGTCTGCGCGCACTCTGCTGAGCTGCTACCAGTGATAAGGCGCAAATTAATAGTAGAGCAAGAAGGGTTAACGTAGCACGATTCATACTGCTACCCCCATACGCTTCTCTACTACGCGCATAATTGCTGAGCGCGCCCGAGGATTCTCAGATATCTCGATATTGCTTGGCTTAACACGCCCAATAATTTCTAATGCACTTTGTGGCAAATCTTTTTCCCGTACAGGCAATCCACGTGGTACCTCTACTTTTGTATGGGCTTGCATAAACTGCTTCACGATACGGTCTTCGAGAGAATGAAAACTAATGACTGCAAGTCTTGCGCCAGGCTTTAATAATTTCAGGGCTGCTTTTAAGCCCAACTCTAAATCCTCTAGCTCACGATTAATAAAAATCCGCAGTGCTTGAAATGTTCTAGTCGCAGGATCTTGCCCAGCTTCACGAGTGCGCACTACTCTCGCCACAAGATTGGCGAGTTCAGTTGTTGTTTTTGGTGATAGGCCTTCTTCGCGCTTAGCCACAATGGCTTTCGCAATCTGAAATGCAAAGCGCTCTTCTCCGTAAGTCTTAATCACGCGTGTGATCTCCTCCGGCGACGCTTGCTCCAACCACTCTGCTGCTGTCAAACCGTGATCGGTGTTCATGCGCATATCGAGCGGGCCTTCGCGGCGAAAAGAAAATCCCCGATGCGCTTCGTCTACCTGAGGTGAGCTGATTCCCAGGTCCAACAAAATACCATCCACTGATTCTGCTTCTGCGTACTGATCCATTTGCGCAAAACTGTCGTGCACGATTTTCAAGCGTGGATCGTTGATTTGTTGTGCCACTGCAATTGCATCCAAATCCTTGTCGAATGAAATCATTCGTGCAGCAGGATTTAATTCTTTGAGTAGTGCTCGCGTATGACCGCCGCGCCCAAAGGTTCCATCGATTACCAAAATATTGTTTGAGGTATTTTGATTTTGAATCAGTGGGCCGCCAACTAGCGCCGTCACCGCCTCGGCCAGTAACACTGGGCGATGAGTTATGTTCATAGCACCCTGTCATCAAAAATTAAATTGCTTGAGTGCTTCAGGCATGCCTTTTGCAATAGCGGCCTGTTCTTTTGCAGCGTAAGTTGCCGCATCCCACAACTCCAAGTGACTACCCATGCCGAGCAAAATCACTTCTTTTTCAATTCCTGCTGCTGAGCGCAATTCTGGACCGACCAAGACACGACCAGCACTATCCAAATCCATCTCTACTGCATTACCTAAGAAAATACGGCGCCACCAATGGGCATCCATCGGAAGTTGTGCAACTCTTGCTCTGAAGGTTTCCCACTCTGGTCTTGGGAAGAGAAGTAAGCAGCCGTCGGGGTGTTTTGTCAGCGTAATTCGGCCTTCGCCTTGTACCAACAAGGCGTCACGATGCTTTGCCGGCACAGACATGCGGCCTTTTGCATCCAAATTGAGAGCTGACGCACCTTGAAACACCATTTACCCCACTTTTTCACACTTCCTCCCACTTTAGAGGATCGCACTAAGAGGGTCAAGTGTTTTTGAGAGTTTTTTTGGGAATTTCTCTAGTGTTTACAAACACTTAGCGTCATGTGTTGAGAAAATGGTGATAATAAAATAGCTACTTGAAACAATGGCTTGGAAAATATACTTAAGAATAGATCTTAGCAATTGGGCTAGATAATGCCTCAATATACTGTATTTAAAAACAGTAATACTTAAAAAAATATATCAAAATTAATCAGCGATGGACTTCAGGGATTAAATCCCATTTCCGTTTTAAATTTTGTAAGCAGTGGTTGTC
>Ga0214172_1000163_pt1 | contig 36937 bp, 36 predicted proteins | sample TroBogEpilimnion_29_FD_153010 | JGI IMG/M metagenome (GOLD analysis project Ga0214172, IMG submission 153010) | Freshwater microbial communities from Trout Bog Lake, WI - 12JUL2007 epilimnion | ecosystem: Environmental > Aquatic > Freshwater > Lake > Epilimnion/Euphotic zone | place: Trout Bog...
GGGCGGGGGTGGGTTTTCGGGCGGCGGCGGCAGCTTTGGGGGCGGTGGCGCAGGAGGGAGCTGGTAATATGCACCCGAAAGCCTTTGCCAAACACCTGCACCACGACAGCGTGGTCGCGGCGATTCGGGATGCCGAACATAAGACCACCGGCGAAATCCGGGTCGTGATCAGCCCCCGACACATGGACGATGCGGTGGCTACCGCGCAGGGGGAATTTCTGCGGCTGGGTTTGAACCAATCTCCGGACCGGAACAATGTGCTGATTTTCGTAGCCCCGCGTGCGCACAAATTTGCCGTCATCGGCGACGAAGCCGTCCACGCCAAGTGCGGCGATCAATTTTGGCGGCAGCTCGCCGCCGCGATGGCCGGATATTTCCGCAAATCCGAATTTACGCCCGGTATCGTCCACGGGGTGCAAAAAGCCGGTGAACTGCTGGCGGAACATTTCCCGCGTCACCGGGGGTGAGTGGGCATCGATTCCATGAAAGCCTGACCCTATTGCGGAAAGGGCCAGTTTTTGTGCTATGGGCGCCTTTTGCGGCTAAGAATTGTAGGTTTGTCCTCTGGCGGCCTTGGCGTCTTGGCGTCTTGGCGCTTTCGCTTTTGCCTGTTGCCAAACTCCCCGCCCCGTCCTAAAGTCCAAATCATGAACAGGGACCGGTTAAAACCACCACTGACCACAAACGGATTGTTGGCTTAAGGGTATGGAAACACGATCGTTTTTCCGTTGGATGCCTGCCGCTATAATTTTGGGGTTGTTTTGCGCCGTCTTTTCAGTTGCCGCTGTCATCTGTTTGATGGACGCGAGACAGGCCGCACACGGTTACCCCGATGCTTTTTATGCGCCGACCCTTTCCCTGATTGGCAATTCGCAGCACTCAGCACGGTGGTTTTTACGCGGTGCATTTGCGGACGCTTCGGTTGCAGCCCTTTGTCTTCTGGGCTGGTATCTGATGCGGAGGCGGCTTTCAAACTCACTTGCCTTGGGCGGCATAGCAGTGGTGGTGGCAGCTTATATTATTTGCCATCGCTCACTGCTTTATTTGTTTCGCGGTGCCAGTTTCGAGTTCTGGATCGATTTGGTAATGGAGTTGCCATTCCTTTTATATGTTATTATTTACGCGTATCGGGAGTATCGGAAAGCCCCAGCCAAACCCGACATCGCCCTAAAACCAAAATCATGAAACCGCACAGACTTAAAAACCAGCCGCCCACTATCCGTTAGGTTTCTGACTATGCGTAATTCTTTAAAATATTCAGCAGCCGTAATAATTTTGTGTTTAGTCGCGACGGCTGCCTTGGGTGATGAGGCCACAAATTTTTGTAGCAGCGGCTGCACTAAATTTGCCACAGGTGATTTGAACGGCGCCATAGCTGACTACAACAAGGCGATTGAACTGAGACCCGATTGGATCGTTGCCTACTACAATCGCGGCGCCGCGAAGGCGGCCAGTGGTGATTCGGATGGGGCGTTGGCCGATATAAACAAAGTCATCAAACTAAATCCAAACTATGCTGATGCCTATCAAGTACGCGCCAGAGTGAAACTCCAGAAAGACGATTTCGACGGGGCAATCACGGATTGCAACATTTCAATTAAATTAAATCCGGAAAATGCTTCCTATTATTATAGTCGCGGGTTGGTAAAACGCGACAAAGGTGATTTGGACAATTCAAAAGCTGATTTCCAAAGAGCCATTAAATTAGATCCGAAATTGCGTGAGCGCATTGATTCGAAGGGCTATTTGACGAACAACATCAGTTCAAAAAGAAAATGAAATCGCCACAGATTCATGTCGTTTTGGCGGCCGCTATACTTCTAGTTGGCTGTTCAAGTAGCAATTCACGATTCTGGCCTTTGATGGCAAAAAAACCTGTCGTGGTCGAGATGGAATTGGCGGGAGATTTCCTGCTTGGCCTGCATCAGAAGAGTCTCCTGCCGGGTGATTCCAAGGATAGGCACGGAGAGCTACATTCAGAAATTTATCCGTTACCAGACCATGTGACGTATCCATTCTCGAGTACGTTTCATGTTTCAATTAAAGGTGAAACCAGCACCAACAATTACATAGTAATTCACAAGTCGAAGGATGCGCCATGGCAATTGCAGCGAGCCTGGCGGACGGATTCACAGGGACACACAGTTGATGAGTGGCCAGTCAAATGAACGCGTTATTGCCAACCCCCATCCACCCCAGCCAATCCCTCGCTCAAATGAGTCACCCCGGAAAAAACCACCCGTGCCCGCGGCCCCCCGGCGGGAGCCCCAGCTGAAAGTTAGTCGTGCTAGCACACTTTATGAAATCGCGACATATTGTTCTGAGTCTTGCCACACTTACAATGGTGGCATTTGCGACCTTGGTTAGCGGGCCACCATACGACGACTCGAAGCCTCCATCACTCTCTTTACCAGCAGCATATCAACTCGCGGCCACAGCACTTGGTTCGGGCACTAACGAATTCCATTGTGTTAGTGCGCGCATTGGCACAGATTTTGGAGCGCCAAGATGGTTCTTTACATTTTACTCCACGAATACAACACCGAGATGGAAAGGCATCACAGTTGATTTCGGTGGCAAGACCGGAAACGACAGTCCATTAAGATGACCCTTTCTCCACCGCTCTCCATCCCGGGCGATTAATCATTAAACACGAACACCCCTGGTAATTCGCCCGCCGTTGAAAAACAAAGTTAGATCGCTACCACTCACAGGCAGTTAGCCGGTTTTCCTGCGGGAGCGTTGCGCGAAATGGTGGAATGCGCGGAGCCCGTGTCCTGCGCGATCACCATGCCACCCCGCCCGCCAGACTAGCAATTCCAGTTCCAAAATCCTCCAATTTCCCATGATTGGGTTTGTGCAAAAAAGGCCTATATTGCTAGGGAAATAAGCGGATTCCCGCTTTGACTTCCGGTTTTATTCGACGGAGATTGTTGCCATCTAAGTTGTAATCGGCCGTGCCCGTCTCACTTGAGTTCGGGACTGCGTTTTCATCTTGTCTTTTTTAATACCGTTTCAAACATCATGAGTAAAAAAGTTTTGTTGACCAGCGTCTGTCGTCCCATGGGCCCGCAGTATGGCGATGCCTCCTCCGTGGGCTATGAACTCCTGTACCGGCAGGTCACCCGCGCCCAGGGTATTTTCAGCCCGCGCACGGTGAACGTCCATTTCGGCCTCGACTACATCGCCGAAAACCTGGACGTGCCGGCGGTGGTGCTGCAATACCCCTCCAAGGCGGAGCTGATCAGGGAACTCAAGAAGGGGTACGATTACGTGGGGATTTCCTTCATCATGGCGGTGATGCACAAGATGAAGGAGTCGGTGGCGCTCATCCGCAAATACGCCCCGAACAGCAAGATCGTGCTCGGCGGCTACGGCACGGTGCTGAATGACACGATCCTCAAACCATATGCGGATTTTATCTGCCGCGAGGAAGGGGTGGGGTTTTTCCGCCGGCTGCTGGGCGAGCCGGAAATCCCGATGCCCTATAAGCATCCGTTGATCGTGAGCAAGCTCAAGGTGTTCGGCTGGGAAGTGTCCGGCACGGGCAAAATCTTCGCCGGCCTCGGCTGTCCGAACGGCTGCGACTTTTGCTGCACCTCGCACTTCTTTTCGCGCAAGCACATCAAGCTGCTGCCGAGCGGGCGGGACATTTACAATGTCGTGGAGCGCTACTTCGACCTGGACCCGAGCCTGGTGTTTCTGATCATCGATGAGGATTTTCTGCTGAACAAAAAGCGCGCGATGGAATTCCGCGACTGCGTTCTGGCGGGCACCAAGCGGCCCTCCATCTTCGCCTTCTCCAGCATCAAGGCCATCAGCCAGTACAAGGTGGAGGAAATCCTGGAAATGGGCATCGACGGGTTCTGGATCGGCTATGAGGGCACGCGGTCCGGTTACGCCAAGCAGCAGGGCCGGCCGGTGGACGAGATTCTCACCGAGTTCCGCGCGCACGGCATCACCATTCTGGCATCCATGATTGTCGGGTTTGATTATCAGACGCCGGAGATCGTGGCGCAGGAACTGGACGGGCTGATGAAGCTCAAGCCCGCGCTGGGGCAGTATCTGATTTACGGGCCGGTGCCCGGCACCCCGTTCCACGAGCGCATCATCAAGGAGAACCTGCTGCAGGACCATTACACCACCGACAAGGATTTGTTTTACCGCCGCGCGGACGGGTTCCGCACGATGATCAAACACCCCACGTTGTCGCCGGAGCAGATCGAAGACATCCAGACGTGGTGTTTTGAGCAGGATTTTCAACGGCTCGGCCCCAGCATCTATCGCGTGCTGGAAGGCCGTTTTCTCGGTTACCTGAAACTCAAGGATTCGCCCAACCCGGTGCTGCGCGAGAAGGCGGCCTATTTTGCGCGGGAATTGCGCTATGCGTATCCGGTGTTTCTGCCCGGCAGACTATTCGGCCCCAATGCCGCCGTGCGGCAATGGATTGGCGACCTGGAGCGGCGCCTCCACGCGGAACTCGGCCGGCCGCCCCTCGGGCAACGCCTCAAATCCGTCATGGCCGTCGGCGCGGCTATGTGGACGGCTTTCACCCTGAAGTTTGAGTTATTCCAGCATCCCAAGCTGCAGCGCAACACGTATCGCCTGCCGGAAAAGAACTGGAGCGCGTTTCACCTGTGGGAGGAGTTTCACGCCAAGGTGGCCAGCCCGAATTTTTCCGTCAAAGTCGAGTTGCAGCACGCCAAGCAGCAGGTCTGGATGCGGCTGGAAGGGGCGCTGTCCGCCAAGGAAGCCGAAGGTCTGGCGCACCGGTTGCGCGATTCGCTGGCGCGGAGCAAGAGCCGGCTGGTGCTGGATTTGAACAAACTGCATTGGGACCAGGTGGAAAACCTGCTGCCGCTCACCGAGCAACTGGCGGAGTATCGTTCGCGCATCCGTGTGGTGCTGCCCCAATTGACCGGGCACCCCCAACTGGTGCTGCTGGCCAGCGCCTTTACCCTCTACAAAAGCTGAACCGGAGGGGAGGGGGCCGGTGGACCGGGGCGGCAAGACTTTCTGGCAGGCTAACGGGCTGGCCAGCGTGCCGTTGTTTTCCAGCGCAATAAATGATACTGTGCAGAGATGAAATTGACGGCGATCATTTATCCTGATTCGGAAACTGACTTGTTGGTGGCCGAGTGTCCCGAAATTGGCACGGCCAGCCAAGGCCACACTGAGGCGGAGGCGCTCGCCAATTTGCAAGAGGCCACTGACCTTTACCTCGAATCATTCCCGCAAGCTGTCAGGAAGCCTGCAGCGATCCACACTTTTGAATTAGCGCATGGCTAAACTGCCCATCGTTTCCGGCACGGAGGCGAACGAGGGTGTGTCATCCCGATGCACCGGGAAGTGGCGCTTGGCACGCTGCGGAGTGCGTTGAAAATGGCGGGCGTCTCGCCAGAGGAATTCTCCGAAGCCTTGTAATTTTCTAGAAAATATGGGCATGGCTAACCGATTTGAGCAAGTTTGACGGTTCAAAAATTAAACACCGTTTAATAACGGCATCCATGCTTAAAATATGATTCTGACGGAAGTAGTTGAGTTTCGAGTTCAAAAATAACCTGCGAGCCGCCCTTTGGCACCTTCGCGCGGCCAAAAAATCCGGTTTTGGCGTCCTTGGCGCCTTGGCGGTTAGTTTCAATCCATTTTGTCTTAAATTTCCTGCTGGAAAACCGTGCCGCAATGCGGCAAGCTGGGCGTTCATTTATGGATGTAAAACTTCCCAAACTGGGTGAAGGCGCCGATTCCGGCGTCGTGGTGAGCGTTTTCGTGAAGGTTGGCGACACCATTGCCAAGGACCAGACCATCATGGAACTGGAAAACGAAAAGGCCGTGGCCTCAATCCCTTCCACCGGCGCGGGGGTCGTGACCAGTGTCCATGTCAAGGCGGGCGACCGCATCAGCGTCGGCCAGAAAATTGTCACGCTCTCCGGTGGCGCGGCTCCCGCCGCCGCCGCCGCCCCGGTGGCGTCGGCTCCGGCGCCCAAACCGGCCGCCAAAAAAGTCGCCGCCGCCCCCGTGGTGGAGGCCGAGGACGAACCCGCCGTGGAATCGGCGGATGAAATCATCAACGAAACCCCCTCCGCCTCGCCGTCCATCCGCAAGATGGCCCGCGAGCTGGGCATTGATTTGCGGAAAATCGCCGGGAGCGAATCCGGCGGCCGCATCGTCGCCGGGGACGTGCGGAATTATATCCAGCGCCTGATGCGCGCCGCGGCGCGGCCCGCCGCCAGTGCCAGTGCGCCCGCCGCTCCGGCCAAGCCCGCCGAGGTGTCGGTGGATTTCTCCCAGTGGGGACCCATTCTCAAGAAGCCCGTCACGCCCCTGCGCAAGGTCATCGCGCGGCGCATGAGCGAGAGCTGGAATACCGTCGCCCGCGTCACGCAGTTCGACGACATCGATTTCACCCGGCTCGGTGAGCTGCGCAAGCAATTCGCCCCCGACTACGAAAAGAAAGGCGTCAAGCTCACGCTCACGCCGTTCGTGCTCAAAGCGGTGGCCGACACCCTCAAGAAACATCCGATCTTCAATTCCAGCCTGGATGAAGTCGCCAGCGAAATCATCCTCAAGGAATACATCCACCTCGGCATCGCCGTGGACACCGACCAGGGGTTGATGGTTCCCGTCATCCGCGACGTGGACAAAAAATCCCTGTTCGACCTGGCCAAGGAACTGGAAACGCTCGCCGCCAAAGCGCGCGACCGGAAAATCACCGCCGACGAAATGAAGGGCGGCACGTTCACCATCTCCAACCAGGGCGCCATCGGCGGCGCGCATTTCACGCCCATCGTGAATCTGCCGGAAGTAGCCATCCTCGGCCTCGGCCGCGGGGCGATGAAACCCGTGGTGCGCGAGGGCAAGATTGAGGCGCGCCTGCTCACGCCGGTGGCGTTGAGCTACGACCATCGCGTGATCGACGGCGGTAGCGCCGCGCGGTTCACGGTGGATTTGGTCAAGGCGTTTGAAAACTTCAGCGAAGCCGCGGTAAAACTTTAAATTTGTATGGATCTCATTAAAACCGAAATTGTGGTGGTTGGCGCCGGCCCGGGTGGTTATGCCGCGGCTTTTTACGCGGCCGATCTGGGCAAGAAAGTTATTCTCATCGAGCGCGAAAAGCGGCTCGGCGGCGTGTGCCTGAACCGGGGCTGCATCCCCTCCAAGGCGCTGCTCTACGCCACGCATCAGATCGTGGGCGCGCGCGAGTCGGCCCATCGCGGCATCACGTTTGCGGAGCCCAAGGTGGACGTGAACCAGCTGCGCACGTGGAAGGAATCCATTTTGGAAAAACTCGGCGGCGGCGTGGCCACGCTGGCCAAAATGCGCGGCGTGCAGGTCATCACCGGCCGCGCCTATTTTGAGGGCTCCAACAAATTGCGCGTCGAAACCGAGCAGGGCCAGCAGTTTGTGGAGTACGACAAGGCGATTCTCGCGGTCGGCTCCACCGCCGCCATGCCCAAGGCCTTCGACCTCGGCAACCCGCGCGTCATGACCTCCACCGGCGCCCTGGAAATCGAGGACATTCCGGAAACGCTCTTGATTGTAGGCGGCGGCTATATCGGCATGGAAATGGGCTTTGTTTATTCCGCGCTCGGCAGCCAGGTGACGGTGATCGAGGCGCTGGACGCCATCCTCGCCGGTGCCGATCCCGATCTGGCGCGGCCGGTCGTCCAGAACGCCAAGAAATCGTTCAAGGAAATCCGCCTCAAGTCGCGCGTTTCAAAAATGTCCACCGCCGGCAAACAGATCAAGGTGGAATCCGAATTCAACGGCGAAAAACTCACGGAGCTGTACGACCGCGTGCTCGTGGCGGTGGGCCGCGTGCCGAACAGCGCCGATCTCGGCCTGGAAAACACCAAGGCCCAGCTCGACGAAAAAGGGTTCGTCAAAGTGAATCATCACCAGCAGACCGATGACCCCAGCATCTACGCCATCGGCGACATCGCCGGCGGCATTTTGCTCGCGCACAAGGCCCACAAGGAGGCCCGCATCGCCATCGAGAACATCAACGGCGACGACGTGGTGTTCGAGAACGTCATCATTCCCGCCGTCGTCTTCACCGACCCGGAGCTGGCGTGGTGCGGCTTGACCGAGGCTGAAGCCAAGGAAAAGGGCATCAAATACGAAGTGGCCAAATTCCCGTGGTCCGCGTCCGGTCGCGCGCTGTCTTTCGACCGCACGGATGGCGTGACGAAGATGCTGATTGATCCCGACACCGACCGGATTCTCGGCGTGGGCATTTGCGGCGCGGGCGCCGGCGAACTGATTTCCGAGGCCACGCTCGGCATGGAAATGGGCGCCACGGCGGAAGACATCGCGCTGACGGTGCATCCGCATCCGACGCTGTCCGAGACCCTCATGGAATGTGCTGAGGCGTTTTACGGCCACTCCACGCACACCATCGCCAAGAAGAAATCGGCGTAAAAAAACCCTCTCGCTTTTCACACCTCACCACCGGCGCGTGCCGGTGGTGATTTTTTTGTGCCGGTGCGGCGGCCGAGGGTGGATTCAGAACATAGGTAACATTGAAAGCGATTAGTTGAAGTGAGTGGGCTCTGGAGGGCTTTGAAAAAAAAAGAACCTGTGGAAGAAAGAACGGAGTTCGTGCTGCCGCCGTTACACCGTATCCCCGCCTATTCTCCCACCGTCTTGAGCGCCTGATTACAAATGTCCGCCGCAAGATACATGCCGGCTTCCTGGTCTAACCGTTGGAGCAATTGCCGCGCTGAAGGAATGAGGGCCTTGCGTTTGGCCAGTAGCACAACGCCCAGTAGGCCAATGACGGCGACGCCTTCCTGGACGGCGAGTTTCCGTCCCTTGCGTTCATCAATAAGCAGCCGGTCGGCGTGAAGTTCCTGCGCCAGTTCAATAGCCTCGGCTTCTCCGGCATCCACGATTTGGGAATATTTTCCAACTTGCGCCGGGTTTTGCACGGTGGCGACCTTCAACCAATCCGGCAGGCGGACATGGTTGCTGAGCAGTTCAGTTCGCACCGCAGCGGGTATGATGACTTCGGCGAACAGCTTTGGCAGCAGATTTTCCTCACCCAAGGTCAGAAGTGCGGTAAGCGGAGAAGTGTCGGCCACGACGATCATTGCGTGACGAGATCTTCAACTGATTGCAAGTCAGCGGCGAGTTCCTCACGACCGTAGTGGATGGGAATCCGGCGCTGGCCGAGTTCGCGCAGAAAATCCGCCTGCGAAATCCCGGCGACCTTTGCGGCCTGACCCAGCGTGGATTCGTCGGACACAAACAGGCCAATGGCCACCTGCAACGCCGCGACTTTCGGCGAGAGGCGCGCTTCGGGATTTTTCGGCAACCTTAGCAACATATTGCTACGCTGCCCCATATAGCGCAGGTTTTCAAGCGGAGATTCCGTATTCCACTTTTTCGTCGGCGTCCCGCCCGCGAGTTAATGATTAAGTCTTGTAGCAGCCGACGTGAGGAGGCTCAAACGACTAGTCCCACGCGGGATTGGTCAGACTCGCATACAAGCCACCCGCCGCGTGTTAGGTGCGGTTCCTCCTCCTGAGTGGCTGTCCTGGCCTAACCGGGGCGCACACGGCGCAACGCGTCTGTTGACCGGTGCCCAAGGAGAACGGATAACAGGTCGGTTTCTCGCTGGCCGGAGCGCGGATTGTCTCAATCCGCAGCGGGTGGTCAGGACCGGGGATCCGATGAATCCTCACGCTGCCATGGCCAAAGTCGCCTAACCACCGATCTCTCAACGATGTCGGTGTGGCCAACAGCCAGGCCGTGCACCGGTCCTACGCCAAGCGGGCGCCAGGTGTTGCTGCCGCCGCTGGAGGAATACGAAAAGGGGACGGTGATGTTAGAGGGCGGCGGAGGTTAAACCGTGGCGGGCTGGGGAACCAAGCTGGAGCGCTAAGTTGGTTGGACGCTCAACGTAAAAGACCACTTTTCCGGCAGGCATGCTTTTAATCAATTGACCTGTCTGGCTTGATGGCCGTGAAATAACCGTGCTGCACTTCGGCAATTGCGAAGAGAGTAATGGACGCGTTTTTGGCCTGGCTGCACACAACGCAAATATACAAGAAACTTGTATAATCGTGCAGTCTGTTTTCTGGGGTGGCTAAGGGTCATGCAAAATCGTGAGGCAAGCTGTCCGGGATGTGTGGTTGAAAATGCCCTTATTCATCATGATGAGGTGGTTTCAATGGGCAAAGCTTGTCGCCTTAACCGCCGGCTTCGCAACTACGCCGTGAGCCTCGGCGTAACCGTGGCGGGACGGGGTAGGCTCAAGGAGAAGCCGCGAACTGCGTTGGTGGGCCGCTCAACGGAAAAGATCCCTTACTTGAGCCGCCATTGGACAATTCTTGGAGCACCATAATTTGGCTCGTCAGCGATGAGCCAGGCCTTGCAATGAGGGCACTCACCTAAAACCTTCCAGACTTCAGTTGCGACATAACCTTTTACGCACTCGCCGCATTTAGGGCATCGTCCGGCAAACTCAGATAAATTGGCCGGGTTTGCGTAACATAATGGCAAAGCCGTAACCGCTACCTGCCTCGTCGAGCACCCAGACAATCCGATTACGGCCAGAAACAAAAACGCAAATGCCAATAGGTTACGCATACGACTAATATCGTTCCTCTACCGCATGTTGCGGCACTATTGTCTCCATGGCAGGGACGGTAGTTTTTTGCTTTCCCTTGATCAAGAGGTATTTGGTTCGGGTGAGGCGATTGAATACGAGATCCGGTAAAACCTCTGACCAGCACCCGCTAACTGCGCAACCGATCAATAATTTATACCGCATGGTCAGCGAATAATCTTGTGACGATAATTTACCACAACTAACCAAGCGGTGACAAAGCTTGGTGGCGCAACAAAAACTAAAATGTAAATAAATCCCCGCAAAGTGTTGAAGTAACCATTGGCAAAGATCATCGTGAACAAGGCAGCACTCAAACCACCCATGAATGCTGCTTCGAATGATACTGGCTTACCGCGTGTCATCCGATAACGGCAAAAGAAAGATGTCGACAGAACTGCCATCAGCGCCGGAAATCCCCAAAATAATAATAATCCTAGCATCATACGCTGTGGCCTAACATTGTTCTTCTACCGCACGGTGAGGTGCGATTATTCCCATGGCAGGGACTGTAGGATTTTGCTTTCCCATGTTCAAGGGGGATTTCGCTCGGGTGAGGAGCGTGAATATTAGATCCGGAAAACCGCAGACCCGCCGGTGCCGAGCCTAATTCATCGACGGTGACGGGGTCGGGGATGTCTGGCGCGGCGCATCGTGAGCGGTCTCACGGTGCGCCTTTTTCATTTCGTTGCGCCCTTTCCAATACTGGACGACACAGTCCGAGGCCCGTGCGAGCCATTTCTGGTCGCCGGTGATGTGTTAGCCTCATTTCGTGCCGGCAAAGTCGGCGGCGATTTTTTTTGCCGCCACCGCCTGGCCCCGATAAAAGCTGACACCGTCGCTATTCCAGCGGACGTGCAGGGTGGTGAAAGCGTTCGTGCCCGCGAGGCCGTAAGCCACTGTCCCCGCTTTCAGGCTGGCCACCCCGTCGCCGTCCGCTTGGAGAACGGTGGTGCGGTAAAGGTCGTTCACCTGACCGGTGTAGCCATCCAGTTCCACGGTTTCCCCCACCTGCTTCGCTGCCAGCTTCTGGGCGGACGGCGGCGGGGTCAGGAGCGGAAAAAACTGCTCCAGCAACAACCAGTCGCCGGCGTCCGGTTTATCCCCGCATATCAGCAGGCAGTTGATCCCGTAATCATCCGCCAGTTCGTATTCATGCCGGTCAAATGTCAAACCGACCCGGGCTAGGGTCACCACGGCATGGCCGGCGATCCGATAGTGCTTACCATTCCATTGGCCGGTCGCCCCCAACGCCAAAGGGGGTTGACCCGCCGCGATATGTTTTACGGGTGCGGCTTCGTAATCAGTCGAGCACGACAGGTTACGGCCAAAGATGAGCCAGAAGAGGAGGAGAACGCCGGCGGCTTGCAGGGTGAATTTGAGGCCGCTGCTGTAAGCGGTGGAACCCGAGCCGCTCCCCGCGGACCCTCGCTTGCCGAGGCCAAACATCCCCCCCGGCTCCGGCGGCAGTTGAAACGCGGCATCCACCACCCGGCTGGGGAGGGTCACGCCGTTGTAATATTCCACCTGGTCCCCCGTCCAACTAACCACCTGCATGATGTCGCCCGCCTCGGCATTGAAATAACTCGCCACGCTGCCTACCGCCACGCCTTCGGGGGCCTGGCCCTCGATGTGATACACCCGCGACGTGTCCAGCAAGGTCACGCGCACGTCCGTGCCGGTGAGGTTCAGCGGGTCGCCCACCCGTTTGGTGGCGGCATCCTCGGCGGTCATCGGATATTCGGGTTCAAACAGCGTGAACAGCCGCCATTCGCCGCCGCGCTCCGTCACCTCGTAAACGAGCGTGGCTGCGGTTCCATCCGTGGCTTCCAGGTTGAACTCGTTCCAATAGTAGGTCTCGCCGTCATCGGTCACACCCAGCACCACGCGGCCCGCCAGGCGGTAATCCTTGCCGTCGAAGTTACCCTGCATCCCGAGGCGCAGGCGCGTTGGATTGTCGAAGCTCATGTGAAATAGTGCGGCACAAAACGGCTCAGGTTGCCGGTGATGCGCCGGGTGTCTTCGCGAATGCCCAGACCGGCGGCTTCATGGTCCACCACCCAGACGCCGAACACGGGATGGTTGCCATCAAAATCCGGGAGGGCCGCCGGCGCTTGAAATACAAACCCCTCCGCGCCGTAGTGGCCGCCGTTTTCCTCCAGGGCCACGCCGCCTTCAAACCACGCGACATTGCACCCCTCGCGGCTCAATTTGGGTTTCCGCACATAGTTGCCCCCCAGCGGTGCGGCTTCGTCGTAGGCGGGCAGCAGGTGGGGATGGTCGGGGAACAGTTCCCAAAGAATTGGCAGTAGCCCTTTGTTGCTCAACAGCATTTTCCACGCAGGCTCAATCAGCTGCAGACGGTCCTTGGCCAAATGGGAACTGAAGGCTTCCTGCCAGAGCCATTCCCACGGATACAGCTTGAAGGCGCGTTCCATCCGCTCGCCGTCCAGATCCACAAAATGATGTTCCAGGGAATGCCAGCCGATGTCGTCGATGTACACGGATTTGGTCTTCACCCCGGCCTGTTCGCAGGTGTCGCGCAAATACAGCAGGGTCATGTCGTCTTCGGCGAGTTCCTTGACGCCGCTGAAGTGAATCGTCTGGCCGGCCCAGCGTTTCCAGGCGGCTATCAGCCGTTCGTGGAGGGAATTAAACTGATCGGCTGCCGGATGCAATTCCTGGAGCCAGAACCATTGGGCCACGGCGGCTTCCACCAGGGCCGTCGGCGTGTCGGCATTATATTCGAGCAGCTTGGGCGGGGTGCGGCCGTCATAGCTGAAATCAAACCGGCCGTAGAGGCTGAAGTCGTCCCGTTCCCAGGATTTCAAAATCACCGGCACCGCGGCCTCGCAGATTCCCAGGCGCGACCACCAGTGGTTTTGAATGACCGCCTCGGCGGCGTCAATGCAGCGGAAGTGGAGCTCGTTCGCGGCCCGTTCCAAATCGTCCACCTCCCGCGCGGTGAGTTCGTAGCAGGCGGACTCGTCCCAGTACGGCCCCTCGGCGTGCGAATGATAGGTGAGCCCGACGGCTTCCACCTTTTCGCGCCAGTCGGGACGGGGTTGGCAGCGGTGACGTTTCATCACGAATGAAAACCGGACCATCCGCCGGCGCTGCCACCCCAATAATGGCCGCTGGAAAAACCGCCAAAGCCCCCGCGCGTGATATCCGTGCGGGTCGTCTGCGCCAGCTGGACGGCTTCGGGCGTCGGCGCGGAAATATTGGTGATGCTCTCAAACGGCTGGGGGCCCCATTGCCCGCCGTAGAAAAAAAGGTTCTTCTGCGTATCAAAATGGTTGTACGGCAGGGCATACCAGTTGCGAAACGGCGCGTGATAATATCCCGCCCCGGGCACATAGAAATTGTTGGTGTAAACATTTTCCGTGCTGACGGACAGTTTGGGGTGGCAGCCGGTCAGGGTGCCGGCGGATAGGCCCCCGATCAAAAACAGCCGGATGCTGTGGCTGCGTTTCATGTTTGCACAGCGGGTTGGCCCGGCCTGGCGGCCGCGCTGGTTTCAGGCTCGATCCTGTCCCTGTGCCCCGGGATCGGGAGTCGTGCGGGGAGGGCGCGGCGCATTGGGTTCATGACAGGATGTTGAGTGGCCCTGAGCTTGTCTTTTAGCGGCAAAGCCGTCAATTACAAGAAAGGGCGAATTTTGGAATCGGCTCCGATTCCAGTCCGTGGCCTTCCTCTTCGCCAGTTGCCGCAACGCGCACTGGGGCAAGCCAGCCGGGTCTTCCAAAAATAGTTGAATCCTACCCTAGTAATGCTAGGCTTACCATATGATTGCCAAGGTATCCGTCAAAGGCCAGCTGGTCATTCCCGAAGCTATCCGTGAAATGGGCCGGATCAAGGCGGGCGACCAATTGGACGTCGGCTACGCCGGTGGACTCATTGTCATGCGCAAACGCCAGGCACTGACCCCGGCACGGGTGCGGTCCCTGCTCATGGGGGGCCGCCAACTGCCGGTCATGACCCGCCAGGATGAATCGGCCGTGGCCGCCGCCGTGCAACGCGTGCGCCGCCGCATCCAGGCATGAAAGTCGTTTTTGACACCAATGTCGTTGCCAGTGCGAGTTTTTGGCGGGGGGCGCCCTTTGATTGTCTGGTAGCTTGGGTGCAGGGCCGTTGTGAAGCGGTGGTCAGCGCTGCTCTCCTGGCGGAATACGATGAAACTTTGGCCGAACTCCGCTTGGACTATCCCGACCGGAAAGGTGTGGAATGGGTGGCAGCCTTGACCGAATCGGCCGAACTGGTTTTCCCCGTCGAACGGGCGGCGGGGGCCACCACCGATCCCGGCGACGAAATGATTTTGGAATGTGCGCTGGCGGCGGAAGCCGATTTTATCGTCAGTGGCGACAAAAAACATTTGCTCGTGCTGCGACAGTTTCGGGGCATCCCGATTATCAGTCCGGCGGATTTCCTTCGGCATTTGTAACCGCCAGCCGTGCCCCGGTCCGACGCCAAGCGGGCTGTGCCGCCGAGTCACCTGGAATCATAAACAATTCATATTGCCGGTCGGGGAATGGCATATTGACGACTAACAGGGTTCTTCTACCGCACGGGGCTCATGGCTCGCATGATTGTTTAGGGTGAATTAATAATGTACGAACTCCGTAGTTGCCGCAAGGAATTGACCCGGAGGAATGACACGCGGGTGCCCCGACACATTTGCAGCGTGGATTTTACGGGGTCGAAAAAGTCCGTTGGCCGTTCTGATAAATGGCCGTGAGGCGAAATGGTGCTGCCAGCTCATCGTTACCAAAGATGGCCACGCAGGGCAGATCCTTGATCGCCTGCTTGAGATTGGCCATGGTGCGCGGAAACCGGGCCGTCAGCTTGTCGGTGGGCACGTCGTGCCCGCCTTGGCTGACCCGCATGGCCACGCGCTCCTCGGAACGGTCCACGCTGGCGATGTGGATGAAGCAGAGCACCACGGAATAGCCCCGCTGCGCGGCGTCTTTCAAAAATGCCAGCTTGTCCCCCACCGGATCGGAAAACACCGTCTCAAAAACAAAGCTCTCGCCCTGGTTCACCCATTCCTGCCGCAGCTTCGCCGTAACTTCGGCGGCCTGATACGCCCCAATCCCCAATTCTCCAGCGAGCACATCGGCATTGAGGAAACGCAGGCCAGCCGATTTGAGGTGGGCCTCATAAAAAGTGGATTTGCCGGCACCGTTGGGTCCGGCCACGGCGACGATCACTGGCCGTTGACCCAACGCCGGGATGTCCCACAGAGCCGAAGTTTTTGGTGAAAGCTTTTTCACCATTAGGCGTGGGCCAGAACCAGCTTCGTTGTCTTCCTGGCCAGCCCTTTCTTGACCGGAGCCAGCCGCGACGCTTTCACGGGCTGGAACTGACGATTCACAAAACGGCCAAGGGTGCGCTTGCCGTCTGCCTCGATCCTCACGAGCATGCCCGGCGCTGCCGGCGCCGCTTCATAGTGGGGAAAGGGACGGGAATGGAGATGCTCCAGCACCCGCTGACGGCCAGCGGGAGAATCAACCGTGGCCAGACAGGCGGAGAGTGGCTTGACGTTGCCTGACCGGCAGAGCGCCAGCATCTGGTCTCCGCGCAGGATGGGTTCCAGCGCACGGCCGATCTTGGCCCAGAACTCGATCTGCCCGGCGATGGAACGCTCCACGGCTTCGCCCGCCACCCGGGCATCCAGCAGCAGCGCATCCGAAACCTTGACGGGTTGACTCATATGCCATAAAGGTAGCAAAACGCTACCAATTGTCAAATACGTCTCACCGTGACGGCTGGGCAAGTTCAAGGCACCCGGCGAGCGGCGTGGGTGGGACGATCAACGGAAAAAACAACTGTTCCGGCAGGCATGCGTTTGATCAGTCGACCTATCGGGCTTGATCGGGGTTGAACGTAGGTTTAACAATCATCGAATAATTAAAGGGTTAATGTGTGTCCGGCCATCAACGAAATCTACATACACAGTCTTAGACCTTGGTGGATTGTTGGTGTAGTAAAATACAAACCGCCATCCTCCATCGTTCCTGAAATCGGTGGAGACTTGCGCGCTAATGCAATGCAACTGATTTGTTTCGGAACCAAGTGCGATGAGAGCCTGGTCATAAGCTGCAGGTAAAGAAAGTGTCGGCGACTTAGAGTTGTCCCAAGGCCAATAGGAACCAGCAAACACTGCCGTGATAATAGTCAGCAAACCAAAAAGAATGTATCTTTTTTTCATAAAACATGGCTTTACGCCTCACATTATTCTTCTTCCGCAAAGTACGGTGCGATTTATCCCATGGCAGGGACTTTAGGTTTTTGCTTTCCCTTGTTCAAGCGGGATTTGGTTCGGGTATTGGCTCCGGCGAATTAAGCTGCGGTAAGCGGGACAGTTCAGTATGTACCCTCGAGCCCTGCAGAATTTCAGGTTCCAGGACTCCGTTTTAAATAATTAGATTTCATGTGATACCTGCCTTTCGTGGCTAAAAATTTTCGCTTTTCCCTTTCCGCTTTGCTTCCCGCCCTCTTGGTTCCTTCGTTCCTTTGTTGTTAAAACCCCTCCGATTCAAGTTTCAGGTTTGGGTCCCGGGGTTTTGTTTTTTTTAATGTTGTCGTACAATAGCTGTATACTACAAAAAACCATTGCCAAGTCCCCCGAATTGGTTTAGAAAATGTAAGTAAAGCATGAGCTACAACACGTCAAAAGAAAGGGGACCCGATGAATCATGCCGAAACCGTTGCCGCGCCGCCGGCTTTGCGCCCCGTTGCGGTCGCCTCCAGGTCCACGCCGTCCAGAGCGCCGAGGACTATGTTCAGACCGAAACCGCCGTCCAGCGCAAAGTGCTGATGAATGCCGCCGCCCCGGACCAGGGCTTGCGCGATCAGCTCACAACCCTGCTCGACTGGGTCTGCGGTGAAAACCTGGCCCCAAAACACCATCAACCCCAGCACAACCGCCTCGAACAAGCCATGAAAGACGATAATCCACAGGCACATACAGAACATCAAGGGCTGGTCATGATACCTTTTGTCCAAAATCGGCCTTTTCAAAACAGGGTATCAAAAAGGGACAAAAAGTATCAAAAGGTCACAAAAAGTCCTATCCGGCCCTTTCCCTGGCCTTCCAGCGAGGGGGCTGTGGTGGGTGTTTTATCTGGTACCTGACATCGGGTAATTGGCCGTTAAAACTGGATCGTGACGGCGAGGTGAGTGCGAGTTCTTTGACATACAGATTTTTATAGCTGTTTTACGCAGTCCGGGCGGGGCTTCGTTCCCGTCCGGACCCCGCCAGGCACTCACCCCGCCACTTCCGATGTAAGCGGGATAGAATGAACGCGGCCCGTTTTTATCTTCTCAGCCTTTCTTCGCGCCTTTGTTGTTCAACCCGCTTCATTTCTTATTTTCGCTTGGAAAACACGGTGAATAACTCGCCTTTTTGGCGTTTTATTGATGTCAATTCAAATTGTTCGGCCGCCGCCAGATGTTTAATCCCAATGCCGTCCGCAATCGTCGGGGCGGTCCGCCCGCCAAAGAGTTGCGGGCAAATGGTCAGATGGAGTTCATCCACCAGCCCCGCGCGAAACAGCGCATCATTCAATTCGCCGCCGCCTTCGCACAAGAGCCGTTTCACCCCCCATTTCGTCCGCAGCCAGCGCAGCGCCGCCTGAAAATTGATTTCCGTCGCGCCGCAGCGTTTCACCTCGTCCGCCAGGGCGCGGAGCGGCTTCAACCTGCTGGCGGGAGCGCGTTGGGTCGTCAGCACGAGGATGGGGGAAAACGGGTGCTGGAAAAGTTCCGCCCGGGGATCCAGCGACCCGCTGCCGCTCACGACCACCCGCACAGGATATTCCGTCAGCCCGCGCTTCAGCCGCGCGCGCCGGAAACGTTCGCCGCCATTCCCCAGGGTGGTGTTGCCGATTTCCACCGTCCGCGCGCCGCACATCACCGCATCCGCCGTCGCGCGCAGTTCGTAGAGGTGCGCCAGATCCCGCGCGCTGCCGAACGAATGGACCGCGCGCTTCGCCGTCGCAATTTTCCCGTCCGCCGTCATTGCCATGTTGATAAAAACGAAGGGTCGTTCTGACTTCTGTCTGCGGGCGTTCGGTGTCATAAAAGGAGCATCGCATCCCCATAGCTGAAAAACCGGTAACGCTCCCGAATGGCTTCGGCGTAAGCTTTCAAAACGAGTTCGCGTCCGGCCGTGGTTTCGCCGGGCGCGGCGAGCGCGCTCACGAGCATCAGCAGCGTGGATTCCGGCAGGTGAAAGTTCGTCAGCAGGGCGTCCACAATCTGAAACTGCGCCGGAGGAAAAATGAAGATGTCCGTTTTACCCGCAAAAACATTGAGTATTCCACCGTTTCGCCGCGCAACGGTTTCCAGCGTCCGGGTGGCGGTGGTGCCGACGGCGATGACCCGGCGGCCGGATTGTTTGGCGGCGTTGACGGCCTGGGCGGTTTCCGCGCCGACCTCAAAGCGCTCCGCGTGCATCTGATGATCCGCCAGCTTTTCGGTGCGGACGGAAAAAAAAGTTCCCGCGCCGACGTGCAGCGTGACGTAGCAAATCTGAACGCCCCGCGCGCGGATTTTTTCCAGAATTTCCGGCGTGAAATGCAGGCCGGCAGTGGGCGCGGCCACGGAGCCGGCGGGCTGGGCAAAAACGGTCTGGTAACGCTCGCGGTCGCTGGGCTGTTCGCCGTCGCGTTCGATGTACGGCGGCAGCGGCAATTCGCCCAGCCCGTCGAGGTCGTGGAGCAGATTGGGCGTGCCGGAAAATTGCAGGCGGCGCTGGCCCTCGGCATTCACGTCCGTCACGGTGGCCACAAGGGCGGTCGCGCCGCCCGTTTTATCGAGCAGGTGGATTTCCGTTCCGATGGGCGCGCGTTTACCGGGGCGCATCATCGCCCACCAATCATTCACGGCGCATTCTTCGAGCAGCAACAGCTCGAATTTCCGGCCGGTTTTAACATTCATCCCGCGCAAGCGCGCCGGAATCACGCGCGAGTTATTCAGGACCAGCACGTCGCCGGCCTGAAAATATTCCAGCAGGTCGGGAAACTGGCGATGTTCCAGACTTCCCGTCTTCCGGTGTAAAACCAGCAGGCGCGAGCCGTCGCGGCGGGCGGCCGGTTGCTGGGCAATCAGGTCCGGCGGGAGGTCAAAATGAAAATCGGCGGTGCGCACAAGGAGCAGCGTAATGGAGGGCAGTGGGGGCTGACAATTCACAGTTGGGACAATTTGTGAATAACTTTTGAATAAACCCCTGTTTGGACGATCCTTTTACGTTGACAGAGTGGGGTATTGTGGGTAGAAATGGGTCGTTGTGGGTGATTTAGCCGTTTTGAAAATCCCCGTGAATAACAATGAGCGACTCCAAACCAGTTCCGTCGACCGTCTATAATTCGTGCTTCCGGCACGGTGTGGATGAGAAGCGGCGCGTCCAGATTCCGGCCAAATGGCGACCGGAAGACGAGGGCACCGAACTGACGATGATGCTCTGGCCGAAGCATAATGCGGGCATGTGCCTGCGCGTGTTGCCGCCGGAACAAATGGCGCAGTTGATGGCGGACATTGACGCGATGCCCAAGGGCGATGAGAAGAAAATTTACCTGAAGCGGTTCATCGGCAGCGAATCCGCGCAGGTGACGCTCGACAAAGCGGGGCGCATTTGTGTGCCGGACGAAATGGCGCGCAAGGCGGACATCAAGGACGAGGTGGTCCTCGTGGGTCTGCTGGACCGGTTTGAGATCTGGAATCCGGCTCGATACGAAAACGTCAAGGCGGCGGACGCGATGCTCGCGCACGAGGCCTTCAAATTCATGGAGTGATTATGAATCTAGGAAAATTACTAGGCGCGGGAAAAAGTTTTTTTGGCGGCGGGGTCAAAGTGGCCTACCGCGAGGACAAAAAATTCAATCTGCCGAAGTTCAACACGGACCGGAATCCGTTTGCACTGAAGCCGGCGGCGCCCGTGCCCGCCGCCGCTCCGGAAATGAAAAGAATTTCGGTGCCCGTTGCGGCCAAGACGCAGAAGATTCCGGTGTTCGCCGCGCCGACGACCAAGGTGTTGCCGCCGCCGAAAGTGGCGCGGCCGACCCGCGCGGTGAATTGGACGGATAAATTGAATCCGTTCCGCGCGCCGGAGCCGGTGCGGCTCGCGCCGCAAAGCGCCACGCAGGTGGAACTTTCGCTGGAAGCGGTCAAAGTGATTCACAACGATCTGGCCGATGGCGATATCGAAGTGGTGCCGGTGAAATCCCGCACGGTGGCGCAGCCGGAAACCCCGATGCTGCCGCCAGCCCGGGCGTCCTGGGAATTTTTGGGCGAACGGATCGTGCAGCAATCGTAACAATGCACAGTGTCAGCATTCATTCACAAACCAGTGATGGCGGCGGAGGTGCTGGCCGCGCTGAAGCCGCACCCGAACGGCCGGTACGCCGACGGGACGCTCGGTGGAGCTGGTCACGCAGCGATCATTCTGGCCGCGAGTTCGCCGACTGGATGGCTGTCTGGGTGCGATCGCGATGGCGTCGCGGTTGAAGCGGCCCGGCGGCGGCTGGCGGTGGACTTTGCCGGCCGCTTTGAAATCCGGCGCGGAAATTTTGCGGAACTGGCGGATTGGGTCGCCGAAAAAAGTTGTGATGGCGTGCTGTTGGATCTGGGCGTGAGCTCGCCGCAGCTGGACGTGGCGGAACGCGGGTTTAGCTTTCAAAACGACGGCCCGCTGGACATGCGGATGGACGACCGGCAGCCGCTGACGGCGGCTGGGCTGGTGAATGAAACCGGTGTCGACGACCTGGCGAAGATTTTTTGGGAATATGGTGACGAGCGCGATTCCCGGCGGTTTGCGCGCGCCATTGTCCATGACCGGGCATTGCGAAAATTTGAGACGACGAAACAGCTGGCGGATCTGATTGAGCGCCTCGCGCCGCGCCACGGAAAAAAGTCGCATCCGGCCACCAAGGTGTTTCAGGCGCTGCGCATTGCGGTGAACGACGAGATTGGCTCGCTGAAGCGCGGACTGGCGGCGGCGGTGACGCTGCTGAAGCCGGGCGGGCGGCTGGCGGTGATCACGTTTCACTCGCTGGAAGACCGGGTGGTGAAAGTGTTTGGCCGCGAGCTGACGCGCGATTACACGTTCCCCGGCGAGGTGGATGTGCCGGATTTGCGCACGCCGCGGGTGCCGGATTTGAAATGGGTTTCGCGCAAGGCGATTTTGCCGGGCGCGGAAGAGTTGAAGGAAAACCCGCGCGCCCGCAGCGCGCAGCTGCGGGTGCTGGAGAAAATTTAATGGCGCGGCGGTCGGTGACCGCCGGAAAACAGGCGGCGCTCGCTGAGTGCCGCCACAACAAGAAAATGGCAAAAAATCGAAAAAATCAGGCGGCGGCGATCCGGTTTGGTCCGGCGCTGAAGGCGTCTTTCTTGTGCCTGCTCATCGGCGGTTCGGCCGTCGGCTATGTCTGGCAGAAGAATGAAATTTACCGGCTGGGTCAGCAGATCCGCCAGCGTGAGACGAAGCTCGTGCAGGTGCAGAACGACAACAAGCGTTTCAGCGACCAGATTTCAATTTTGCATTCGCCGGTGATGATTGACCGGCGGGCCAAGGAGCTGAATTTGGGGCTCGCCCCGGCGACGCCGATGCAGGTGGTGCGCCTGACGGAGACGCCGGTCGCGCCGGAGAGAAATGGTTCGCGTCAGTTTGCCCAGCGGCCGGTGACCGAACTCACTCCGTAAGCAAGAGATCAATTTGGCCGCCGCTCGTGACGCCGTTGGTTGAGGAACCGATCGCCACGGGCGGCTGGCCGTTTTTTAGGATGACGAACAAACAACAAATCCGTCGCGCGCTGGTCCTGCTGGCTTTTCTGGGGCTGGCTTTCGCGGGGCTGGGCTACCGGCTCGTGGATTTGCAGGTGTTGCGTCACGACGAGTTGAGCGCCAAGGCGGAGCAGAATACGCAGCGCGAATTCTGGCAGGCGCCGCGCCGCGGCAACATCCTTGACGCCACCGGCAATATCCTGGCCACGAGTGTCCCGGTCAAAACCATCTGCGCCGACCCTTCGCTCGTCGGTACGTTCCAGCCGCTGGTTGCCCACGCGCTCGCCCCCCTGCTGGCCATCTCGGAAGCCGAACTCCTGCAAAAACTCACGCCGCGCCTCGCCCGCAATGCCCGGGGCGAAGTCGTCACCAACAATCTGCATTATGTCCGGCTCGCCCGGAACGTGTCCGAGGACACCTGGAGGCAAGTGACGGCGGCGATGACGAATCTGACGTTTGGGGTGGATGAGAAAAAACTACCGCGCGCGCAAAAGGAATTTGTCCACGACCTGCGGCAGCACGCGGTGTTCTCCGAGCCGGACCAGATGCGCGTTTATCCGAACGGCTCACTGGCCTCGCAGGTGGTCGGGTTCCCCGCCGCCGAGGAGGCTAAAGTCAGCGGCCGGTTGGTGTCGCAAATCGTCGGGCGCGACGGCGTGGAGCTGGCGATGCAGAAAGCCCTGAGCGGCGTGGCGGGCTGGAAGGTGACCGAAACCGACCGGGCGCAACATGAGCTGGTCGCCTTGCGCGACGAGGACGTGCATCCGCGCGACGGCCTGAATGTGGTCCTGACGGTGGACTCGGCGGTGCAGCACATTGTGGAGACCGCACTGGCCGAAGCGCTGCAAAAACACACGCCGCGCAGCATCACGGGCATCGTCATGCGCCCGAAGACCGGCGAGATTCTAGCCATGGCGTCGCTGCCGAATTACGACCCGAATCAGCCGAATTCCATCACGCCGGAAACCCGCAACCGCGTCATCACCGATGTCGTCGAACCGGGCTCCACGTTCAAAATCGTCGTGGTGTCGGGCGCGCTCAACAACAACGTCGTAAAGCTTACCGACCAGTTCGATTGCGAGCACGGCCACTTCGCGTTCGCCGGCCGCGTGCTGCATGACCACGAGGCCTTCGGGATGTTGACGGCGGAAAGCATCATCACGAAGTCCTCCAACATTGGGGCGGCCAAAATCGGCATCCGGCTCGGGGCCGACAGCCTTTATGATTATGCGTGGAACTACGGCTTTGGCCAGCGCAGCGGCATTCCGCTGCCCGGCGAGGCGCGCGGATTTTTGTATCCGGTGAAAAATTGGAGCAAGGTTTCCATTGCGCAAATTCCCATGGGCCACGGCGTGGCGGTGACGCGCTTGCAGATGCTGTATGCGATGGCGGCGATCGCGAATCACGGGTGTCTGATGCGCCCGATGATCATCAGCCGCCTGGAAGAACGCGACGGCAGTATCGTGCAGCGCTACGCGCCGGAACGGGTACGCCAGATCATCGGCGAGAAGGCGGACGCGGACATGATTGAAGCCTTGAAAACCGTGCCGACGAAGGATGGCACCGCGCCGGATGCGGGGATGAAAAACTACGTGGTCGCCGGCAAGACGGGCACGGCGCAAAAGGCGGAGAACGGCAGTTACGCGCCCGGCAAATATATCTCGTCGTTCATCGGCTTTTTCCCGGCGGACAATCCGGAGCTGTGCATTTCCGTGGTAATGGATGAACCGAGGGAAGGCTATTACGGCGGTAAAGTCTGCGGCCCGGTATTCCGCGAAATCGCCGAGCGCTGCGCGAGTTATCTGAATATTCCGCCGGACCCGAAGCTGATGACGAATAACCCGGCCGCGTTCGTCGTGGAAAATGCGGCCGCTAAATTATGAATGACTCTCGTCCGCAACTATTTGGAATGCTGGCTGGCCTGTTTCTGGCCGCCGGCTTGGTACTATCCGCCATGGTCGCCACGAGCGCGTGGATGAAAATTAAAAATTCGCAGTTCATCAGCGTCAAGGGGTCGGTGCAGAAAACTATCGAGTCCGACCTCGCCATCTGGTCCGGGAGTTTTCAGGTCGAGGCGGAAACACTGCTCGACGCCCAGCACAAGATTCAGGCAAACCGCGCGCTGGTGGCGTCGTTTCTGGGCACCGCGGGCGTGACGAATTTCAGTTGTTCGCCGATTAGCATTGAGGAATTGAAGGCCACGCAAAAGGGGCCGGATGGCTTTGTGGCGCAGCGCACGACGGGGTACCGGCTGTCGCAGTCTGTCTCTGTGGAATCGGGTGACGTGGATCGGCTCGACAAACTGGACAGCACGCCGCTGGTGGAGCAGGGGGTGATATTCACCGTGTCGCCGCCGCAGTTCATCTACACCAAATCCGGGGAGACCAAAATTGAGATGCTCGCCGACGCGACGCGCGACGCCCGCGCCCGGGCTGGGCAAATTGCCGTGCAGGGCGGCCGGAGCATCGCGCGCCTGCAAAGCGCCGACCAGGGGATTTTTCAGATCACGCCGCTGCACAGTGTCGCGACGAGTTGGCAGGGTGAGAGCGACACCAGCTCCCGCCAGAAAACGATCACCGCCGTGGTGACCGCAACGTTTCTGTTGAAATAAAACTGTGGAAACACGCTCGTTGAAATGGATTGCCGAAGCCTGCGGCGCCGAAATGCCCGGTGGCGCGGCGGACGCGGAAGTGAAGGCCGTCTGCACCGATTCGCGGTCCGCGAAGGCGGGCGATTTGTATTTTGCCATCAAGGGTGAAAAGTTTGACGGTCATGATTTTGTCGCCGAAGTGGCCGCCAAACATGTGGCCGCAGTCGTTGTGGATAAGCAACGATTCCCGGCGCTGACGCTGAATTGTCCGTTGCTGGCGGTGAACGATGTCCGCGCGGCGTTGGGCAAATGTGCGGCGGCTTACCGGCGCGAATTTGCTTTGCCGGTGATCGCCGTCGGCGGCTCGAACGGCAAGACGACGGTGAAGGAACTGCTGGCCTCCGTGCTGCAGCAGAAATTTTCGACGCTGGCCAGCGAGGCGAGTTTTAACAACGACATCGGGGTGCCCATCACGCTGCTCCGGCTGGCGAAGGCGCATCAGGCGGCGGTGGTGGAAGCGGGCACGAACCATCCGGGCGAACTCGCCCCGCTGGTGCAGATGATCGCGCCGCAGTTCGGCCTCATCACGAGCATCGGCCGAGAGCATTTGGAGTTTTTCGGCGACGTGGCCGGCGTCGCGCAGGAGGAAGGCGCGCTGGCGGAGTGGCTGCCGGCGGACGGGAAATTGTTTCTGAACGGCGACAGCGAGTGGGCGGACAAGATTGCGGCGCGGACGCAGGCCCAAGTGGTCCGCGTCGGCTTTGGTGATAAAAATGACTGGTGCGCGAAGAAAACCCGGCTCGATAAAAGCGGGGTGACGTTTCAGGTCACCGCGCCGCAGGCAGAATTTTGCGGCGAATATCGGGTGAACCTGCTCGGCCGGCATCAGGCGGTGAATGCGCTGCTGACAGCGGCGGTGGGCGCGGAACTGGGTTTGAAGCGCGACCAGATTTTGCGCGGCCTGGCCGAATGCCGGCCGGCGAAGATGCGCCTGAATTTTTGGGAGGCGAACGGGGTGCGCGTGCTGGACGACAGTTACAACGCCAACGCAGACTCGACCATCGCGGCGCTGGAGACGCTATGCGGTCTGCCGTTGCAGGGGCGGCGCGTGGCGGTGCTCGGCGACATGGCGGAACTCGGCGCGACGAGCGCGGCGGCGCATGCGGAAGTGGGCCGACGCGCGGCCGAGCTGAAGCTCGGCCAGCTGTTCGCCATCGGCAAGATGGCGGCGGTGACGGGCAAGGCGGCACGCGACGTGGGGCTGATGCGCGTATTTGAATTTGCGGAGGTGGAGGCGGCGATGCCGGTGGTGCGGGGTTTTTTAAAGCCGGGCGACGTCGTCTTGTTGAAAGCTTCCCGCGCGGCGCGGTTGGAGCGCATTGCGGAGATGTTGAAGACGGAGAAATAAAAATGCTGTACCTGCTGAGCCAATACATTTTGGACTGGGCCCACGGCACCGACTGGGAGTCGCGCCTGGCATTTTTGCGCCTGTTCAAATACATCACGGTGCGGAGCACGGGTGCGGCGATTACCTCGCTCGTGCTGTGCTGGTGGCTGGGCCCCAAAATCATCCGCTGGCTGAAGGAACAGCGGTTCGGCCAGGAATATGCGGATAAGGCGCAGGAGGCGGGGGTGCAGCATGTCGTGGATAAAAAGGGCACGCCGACGATGGGGGGCATTTTGATCGTTCTGTCGCTGGTGCTTTCGACGATGCTGTGGGCGCAGTGGGACGCCCAGGTGGAACTGACGATGCTCTCGGTGCTCGTGCTGGCCGGGTTGGGTTTTTATGACGATTACGCAAAAATCCTGAGACAGAGCGGGGGCGGCACGCCGCCGCGCGTGAAGCTGATCACGCAGTTTACGCTGGCGGGATTTGTGGGGATTTATCTTTGGAATCTGCCGGCGACCAGCGAATTGCATCTGCTGGGCGTCAAAAGCGTCTGGCATAGCAACCTTGTCTCAACACTGATGCTGCCATTTTACAAATATCCATTGCATATCGGCGCCGTGGGGGGCGTGATCATTGTGGCGCTGGCGATTGTCGGCAGTTCGAACGCGGTGAATCTGACCGATGGGCTCGACGGGCTCGCAACCGGCTGCACGCTGATTGTCGGATTTGTGTTTTTATTTTTCACTTACCTGGCGGGGAATATCAAGGCGGCGGAGTATCTGCAAATTCCCTACGTATCCGGCGCGGGCGAGCTGACGGTGTTTTGCGCGGCGCTCCTGGGCGCGGGGTTGGGTTTTTTGTGGTTCAACTGTCATCCGGCGCAGGTGTTCATGGGCGACACCGGGTCCCTTGCGCTGGGTGGCGCGTTCGGTATTGTGGCCGTGTTAATCCATCAGCCGTTTGTGCTGGTCATCGCGGGCGGTGTGTTTGTGGCCGAGGCGCTGTCGGTGATTTTGCAGAAGGGTTGGTTCAAGTTCACGCGCCTCCGCACGGGCACGGGGCGGCGGATCTTTCTGATGGCGCCGCTGCATCATCATTTCCAAAAAAAAGGCTGGCACGAATCGCAGGTGGTGATGCGGTTCTTTATTTTGTGCGTGCTGTGTGCGGTGGTGGCGCTGGCAACGCTGAAACTCCGTTAACATGAACCTGATGACACCACAAAAAAACCACTTAAATCCGCGCTTTTCTGATTGCGGAAATGCCTCGCAGTTGCTAACAATTTCGGTCAGAGCGGCAGGGCGCCTGCCGGTCAGCAAGAGTGTTTCAAGAGTTCATCTTTCTGCCGGTCGTTGTTTTCACGGTAAAGTGCTGTCCGGCTCCCGTCTGAATTTAAATTTAAAGCGTTGCGAAATTTTTCGAGGGAAAGTTCCGCCGCGCCAAACTCAATAATACAAAACCCCTCGAACCAACAACGCCACCGCATTTAACTTATGAATAATCCGAATCCATTCGTCCCCAAAGGTTCGCTGCTCGAACAACAAAGCCAGCGCCGTTCCCGCCTCAAGCTCGCCGTGTTCTGCGTGTTGGCGGTGAGCGTCACCGGCCTCGTGGCCATGCTCATCCAGGGCTGCAAGCGCGAGAAACCGGCCGACGAATTGAATCCGCCCAACGTGGAAACGAACGCCATCCCGATGGACAGCACCAATCTCTCTCCGAATGATGTGTCCAATCCGCCGGTGATGGTGCCGCCGGTTGCGACCAATGTGCCGGTGGTCATCCCGCCGGTGGTGGAACCGACCGTGGCCGTGGGCGGCGCGGAATATCTGGTCGCCAAGGGGGATTCACTTGCCAAGATCGCCAAGAAAAATGGCGTGACGCTCAAGGCGCTCCAAGCCGCGAATCCCGGCGTGGTGCCGACGAAATTGAAGGTGGGCCAGAAGCTGGTGATTCCTGCCGGTGGCAAATCCTCCGCTGACGCCGGCGCGCCGGCCGCTGCGGTGGGTGGCGATACGACGACCTCGAGCTACACCGTCAAATCCGGCGACACGCTCACCAAGATTGCCAAGGCGCATGGGACCACCGTGAAGGCGATCGAAGCGGCCAACGGTTTGAGCACGACCAAAATCAAGGTCGGCCAGAAATTGAAAATCCCGTCGAAGGGTGAAGCGGCTGCCGCGGCCCCTGTCGCACCCACGCCGGTGGTGGATACCGCACCCGCGCTGCCGCCGGTGACGACCCCGGCTCCGTCGGCACCCGCGCCGGCGAAGTAAGCCGCCGGTGTGCGCGGCCGGATTTTTGAACCGTTGAAATGAAAGTCGCCGTCACCATTCTGGCATTTTGCGTCACCAGCCTCTTGGCGTTGGGGCTGGTGATGCTCTACAGCTCGAGCATGGTGATGGTGGACAAGCACACGCACTCCGAAATCGGGGCTCACATGCTCCAAATGCAGTTGTTGTGGTGTGTTTTGGGATTTGTTGCCTGCGTATCACTGGCCTCGCTGGACTACGAACTGCTGAAAAAATTCGCGCTGCCGCTCTTCGTGGCCACGGTGGTTCTTGCGGCCCTGGTTTTTGTGCCGCACATCGGCATGCAATTCAACGGTGCTCACCGGTGGATTCGGCTGCCGGGCGCCACGTTTCAGCCGTCGGAAATTGTTAAAATCGCGCTCATTATCATGCTGGCGTGGTATGGCGATTATTCCCAGCGGAAGATGAACACCTTTAAGCGGGGCATTCTCGTTCCCGGCCTCATCATCGCGGCGGCGCTTGGCGTGATTTTCATCGAACCCGACCGGGGTACGACCATTCTCCTGGCTGCGGTGAGCGGCACGATGCTGATGATCGCGGGCGTCCGCTGGCTGCACGTCATCCCGCCGGTGGTGGCCGCCGGGGCGGCCCTGGTTTATTCACTGACACACGACTCCATGCGCAGCGGGCGCATCACGGCGTGGTTGCATCCGGAGGCGCATGCCAGCGGGGCGGCCTTACAGGCGGAACAGGCCAAAATCGCCATCGGCTCCGGCGGTTTGACGGGGCTCGGCCTCGGCGACGGGATGCAGAAGCACGGTTTTCTTCCCGAAATTCAAAGCGATTTCATTTTTGCCAATATCGGCGAGGAACTCGGCCTGCTCGCCACGCTGCTCGTCGTGCTCGCATTTCTGGTCATCGCCCTCTGCGGCCTCTTCATCGCTTTGCGCGCGCGGGATCAGTTCGGCTGTCTGCTGGCGGTCGGTGTAACCTCGCTGGTCAGCTATCAGGCCATCATCAACATTGGCGTCGTCACCAGTCTCCTGCCGAACAAGGGGCTCGCGTTGCCGTTCATCAGCGCCGGCGGCTCCAGCCTGCTGGCCATGCTGATGGGCGTCGGCATTTTGTTGAGCGTCGCGCGCCAGGCCGTGCCCGCCAAAATTTCCGCCCCGGATTTTGTCCCCAACGACAATCCTTTTGCCGCCAAGGCCGCATGAATTCATCAGCCAACCTGTTTTTTATCCTCACCGTCGCTGACCGGGTCACGCTGGTTCAAGAAATGTCCGTCTTGCAAGCCGTATTATGAACGAACAGTCCAACAAATATCACATTGCCATCGCGTGTGGCGGCACCGGCGGGCACTTTTTCCCGGGCCTCGCTGTCGCTCAGCAATTCATTCTCCGCAATTGCGATGTCACCCTCATCGTCTCGGAAAAGGAGATTGACCAGCAGGCGCTCCAGAGTGTCTGGGGTATGAATATCGTCAAGCTGCCGGCCGTCGGCTTGACCAAAAAAAATTATCCGGGGTTTGCCTTGGGTTTTTTAAAATCCTTCCTCGGCGCCAAAAAACTCTTCAAAGCTAAACCGCCTCATGCGGTTCTGGGCATGGGCGGGTTCACTGCCGCGCCCCCCATACTGGCCGGAATATTAGCCCGGGTGCCGACCTTTTTTCACGAGTCCAATGCCGTCCCCGGCCGTGCCAACCGATGGGTTTCCCATTTCGTCACCCGCGGGTTTGTGGGGTTTTCCCACGCGGCCAGCCAGTTCACCGGATGTGACATCGTGGATATCGGCATGCCGGTGCGTCCGCAATTCACGCCGCGCGATACCGCCAACTCACGTTCCACACTCGGCTTGGACCCCATGCGGCCAACGTTGTTGATCATGGGCGGCAGTCAGGGGGCCACCGCCATTAATGATCTGCTCATCCAAAGCCTGCCGCTCCTCGCCAAGCAGATGGTGGAATTACAATTCCTCCATCTCACCGGCGAGAAGGATGAGGAGCGCGTCCGGGAAGCCTACGAGCGCTTCGCCCCCGGCCGATTCACCGTCAAACCGTTTCTCGCGGAAATGCAACATGCGCTGTCCGCCGCCACCGTCGCCATCAGCCGTTCCGGAGCGTCCTCGCTCGCCGAGATTGCGGCCCTGCGGGTGCCGACTATTTTGATTCCCTATCCCACGGCGACCGACAACCATCAACTGTTCAACGCGCGCGAATATGTGCGGACCGGTGCGGCTCGATTACTCGAACAGGCCGACGCCACGCCCGACTCGTTGGTGCAGTTGGTGGGGTTGCTCCTAAGAAATGCCACCGTGCGGCAATCCTTGCTCGTCGCGCTCCCTTGCTGGCATCGCCCGCGTGCAGCGGAGGCCATCGCCGATCAGATTTTGAAGGTGGTGCGCGAGGGCAAACCCCGAAAATGAGTCGCATGTGATTTTAACCGCGCCCATGTTGGAAAATCCGCTATCGCCTGGTGAGACGCCGTATGACGCATTAAATCGGCTGTTGGCACCCGGATCGGTTCTCCGGCGTGACGAGCTGATGGCGCGGCACACGACCTTGCGGGTCGGCGGACCGGCGGATCTCTTTGTGGCGCCGGCGTCCGAGTCGGATTTGGCGTTGGTCTTGGCCCGGTGTCGCGAATTTGGGGTGAAGTGGTTCATGCTCGGGCGCGGCTCGAACTTGTTGGTGCGCGACGGCGGTTTTCGTGGGGTGGTGATTTGCCTGTCCGCCCCGGAATTTTCCCAGATTGAAATTGACGGCACACGCCTCCGTTGTGGTGCGGGCGCAAAGCAGAAGGCGGTGGCGGTCGAGGCCCGTCGCGCCAGCTTGAGCGGTGTGGAATTTTTGGAAGGCATCCCCGGCAGCATCGGCGGCGCACTGCGCATGAACGCCGGCGCCATGGGGGGCGAAATTTTCAACGCCGTGGCCTCGGTTCGGATGATGGATTTTGCGGGCAACGTCCGCGAACTCCAAGTTTCGGAAATGGCCGTGGTCTACCGCAGTTGCGGCATCCTGAAAAGTCACATCGCACTGGGCGCGGTGTTTCAATGCACGCCGCAGCCGCAGGAGGAAATTGAGGCGCGCATGAAAGCCTACAGCGAGAAGCGCTGGAGTGCGCAGCCCGCCGCGCCCAGCGCCGGCTGCTTATTCAAGAATCCGCTGACGATTCCGGCGGGTAAATTGATTGACGAATTGGGCTTGAAAGGCAGCAAGATTGGCGGCGCCCGGATTTCGCAAGAACATGGGAATTTTCTGGTGAACGACGGCGGGGCGACAGCAAAGGATGTGCTGGCCCTGATTGAATTGATCCGGGTGAAAGCAAAAGCTGAACGAGGGATTGATTTGCACACGGAAGTTGAAATCATTGGCGAAGAATGAGCCGCAAATTGAACATCACGGTCATGCTTGGCGGGCCCAGTGCGGAACGCGACGTTTCGCTGCGCTCCGGTGCGGCGGTGGCGGCCGCGCTGCGGTCGCTCGGTCATGCGGTGAGCGAACTTGACCCGCGGACGCCGGATTGGATCTTGCCGGTGCCGACGGAAGTGGTGTTTCTGGCGCTGCACGGAACGTACGGTGAGGATGGCACGGTGCAAAAGCAATTGGACGCGCTCGGCGTGCCGTACACGGGCTGCGACGCCGCGGCGAGCCGGATTGCGTTTGACAAGGTGCTGACGAAGCAAAGCTGCATTCAGGCCGGCGTGCCGACGCCAAAATTTGTGACGGTGCATTCGGCCACGGATGCGTTTCCGGGAAATTTTCTGCCCCCGGTAGTGGTGAAACCGTCACGGCAGGGTTCGAGCGTGGGTTTGAAATTCGTCGAGCGCGTTGAGGACTGGCCGGCTGCGTTGGCGGTGGCCCTGGCCTTTGACACGGAAGTGCTGGTCGAGGAAAAAATTACCGGGCGCGAGACGACGGTGGGAATTTTGGGCGGAAAAGTTTTGCCTGTGGTCGAGGTGCGTCCGCGCAACGGCGTTTATGACGCATTCAGCAAATATACCGTGGGCGCGACGGAATATTTTTGCCCGGCGGATTTTGACGCGGCGACGACGCAGCGGATCCAAGCCGCCGCGCTGGGCGCGTTTGCGGCCGTTGGTGGGCGCGACTATGCGCGCGTGGACGTGATGGTGCGCGCGGACGGTGCGCCGGTGGTGCTGGAAGTGAATACGCTGCCGGGCATGACCGAGACCAGCCTGTTGCCCAAAGCGGCGGCGGCAGCGGGAATGGGTTATGCCGAGTTGTGTCAGCGTATGATAGATTTGGCTTTGGAAAAAAGTATGCCCCCCCAAAACCGTCCGGAGCTTCAGGCCGCTTCCGCTCGGGTTTGAGGGCTTGGCTTGGCTTGAATAATATTTATGTGGTTTAAGCGGGATCAAAACAGGAATCGTCGGCTGCACCGCACGCATGTGCTGGATGTGAAGCTGCGCTCCGACCAAGTGCGGTCGACGCGCTTGCGGCTCGTGCTGCTGGCGCTGGCGGTTCCGGTCATCACCGTGCTGGGGTTGTATCTGGTCTGGCGCATCGGCGAGGCGACGCTCAATGTGTTCGTCTATCAAAACGCCGACTTCGCCATCCAGCAGATTGACGTGCAGACGGATGGCGTGATTGCGCCGGAGCAGTTGCGCCGCTGGACTGGGGTGAAGTCCGGCGCCAACCTCATCGCGCTGGACCTTGCCGCGGTGAAGCGCAATTTGGAACTCGTTTCGGTGATTGAATCGGTTTCTGTCGAGCGCGTCCTGCCGCGCACGTTGAAAATCCGCGTGACGGAGCGCGACCCGATTGCGCAGGTGAACGTGCCGCGCGCGGATGGGGCGAACGGCATCGTCGTTTCAGTTTTTCAACTCGATGCGGAGGGCATGGTGATGCAACCGCTGGATCCGCGGCTGTGCACGGTGCCTCTGTCGCAGATGAATTCGCAACTGCCGGTCATTGCGGGGGTGAACGCCTTTCAACTGCAGCCGGGTCGGCACGTGGAACTCGCGTCGGTGCAGGTGGCGCTGCAATTAATCGCGGCCTTCGCCAAGTCGCCAATGGCCGGGCTGGTGGATTTGCGGCGCGTGGATGTTTCGGCGCCGGGCGTGGTGGTGGCGACCACCGGGCAGGGTAGCGAAATCACGTTTGGTTTCGACAATCTGGATCAGCAGCTCCGGCGCTGGCGGCAGATTTTTGATTTGGGCGCCCGCCAGCAGCGGGCGATTGCATCAGTGGATTTGGCGGTGGTTAACAATGTGCCGGTACGCTGGATGCTGGCCAGCGCCGCCCCGGCGACCCTGCTGCCCAAGGCGGTGAAACCAACAAAACCCCGGAGAAAAAATGTTTGACGATTCCAACATCATTGCCGGCCTGGAGATCGGCACTTCAAAAATTTGCGTCGTGGTCGGCGAGCAGAACACCGACGGCGCGCTGAATATCATCGGCCTGGGTCAGTCAAAATCGCGCGGCGTACGCAAGGGCGAGATCATCAATCCCGAGCACGTCGAGGAGGATTTGCGCACGGCGATTTTTGAAGCCGAACAGATGGCCGACGTGGAGATCCGCAGCGTGTATCTGGGCGTGAGCGGTGGCCACATTCGCGGCTTTAATAATCGCGGCGTGCATCCGGTGGTTTCCGCTGACCGTGAGATTTCGCAGGATGACGTCGATGACGTGGTCAAGAACGCCATGGCTGTCAATCTGCCGGCGGAAAACACCAAAATCCACTCGGTGCGCCAGCGCTTTTCCGTGGATGGCCAGGAGGGGGTCACGAACCCCGTCGGGATGCTGGGCGCGCGGCTGGAAGTGGAGATGCACGTCATTCACGGCCACACCAACCGGCTGCAGAACGCTATCCGCCTCGTGCGCGGCACACAGTTGGAAGTGGACGACATCGTATTCAACGCCATCGCCTCATCGCTGGTGCTGCTCACGAACGAGCAGAAGGAGCTGGGCGCGCTGGTGATTGACATTGGCGGTGGCACGACGGAATACGTCGTTTATGCCGACGGGGTCATCCGGCATTCCGGCGTGTTGGCGGTCGGTGGCGATCACCTTTCCAACGATCTCGCCTACGGCCTGAAAGTTCCCCTGAGCCGCGCGGAAAAATTGAAGCGCGACTACGGGTCGGCACAGATCACGGACGCGGCCAAGGGACAGACCATCAGCACCACCACGGAAAACAATCTCAAGCTCAAGCCGGTCAATCACGAGCACCTGCAACGCATCATGTCGCTGCGGCTCGAAGAGGTTTTCCAGCTCATTGCCAAGGATCTGGAACAGGCCGGCCTTACGGATTATTTGCGGGCCGGGGTTTTTCTCTGCGGTGGCAGCGCCCGCGTGCCGGGCATTGTCCCGCTCGCGGAAAGTATTTTTCAAATGAATGTCACGCCCGGTCATGCCAGCGCCATCAGCGGCTTGAGCACGGCGCTGGACCAACCCGAATTTGCCACGGCCATCGGCCTGGTGAAATACGGCTCGCTCCGCAACCGCAAACGCACCGACCGCCCGTTTCTGAAGGGCTTTTTGGGCCGTTTGCTGCAACGAACCTAATGCCTGGCTATGCAAACTCCTGAACAAACTGACTTTTTAGAAACGCCGTCTGCGCCGTCTGTGAAAATCTTCGGCGTCGGCAACGCCGGGCTCACTTTGCTGGGCACGCTGGCCACGGCGGAATTCTCGGGGGCAGAGCTGATTGCCATCAATACCGACGCCGCTGCGCTCGCGGCCTCGTCCGTCCCGATGAAGATCCATCTGGAAAACAAATTGTTTCGCGGGCTCGGTTCCGGCGGCGATTCTGACCGCGGCCGCGTGCTGGCGGAGGAGCAGTTTTCCACGCTCAAGTCCGCGTGCGCCGGCGCGAATGTTGTCTTCATTCTTGCCGGTCTGGGCGGCGGCGCTGGCAGCGGCATCAGCCCCGTGCTGGCCAAGGCGGCGCACGAGGCCGGCGCGCTGGTGCTGGCGTTTGTGACCCTGCCGTTCGACTGTGAAATGTCCCGCCGTGCGGCGCAGGCGCAAGCCGCGCTCGAACAGCTCAAAGCCGCCGCCGACGGCGTCATTTGCCTGCCGAGCCAGAAGATTTTCAAGCTCATCGACGAGAATTCCACGCTGGTCGAGACCTTTCGCGTCACCGGCGGATTGCTGGTCGAGGGTGTGCGCGGCGTGTGGTCTTTGCTGACCCGGCCCGGGTTGATCCAGGTTCACTTTGGCGATCTGTGCGCGCTCATCCGCAATCGCCATGCCGAGAGCGCCTTTGCGTTTGTGGAGGCGTCCGGGCCGGGTCGCGCGCGGGAAGTGGCGGAGAAAATTCTCAACCACCCGCTGCTGGACGAAGGCCGGGCGCTGACGGAATCCGACGCTGTGCTGGTGAGCCTGACGGCGGGCAAAGATTTGACCATGGCCGAAATCAATCGCGTGATGGAACAGGTGAAAGGCCAGTGTGGCCATGCGCAGATCATCATGGGGGCGACGGTGGACGCCGGTTTGAAGGAGAAACTCTGTGTGACGGTCATTGCGGCTAAAAATGCCGCGTCGCCGGCCAGTGTGACCCCGCGCCCGGAAGTCAGCCTGACGTCTCAGGTTGCCAGTGGGCAGCGTGGCCCGGTGTTGCCGCCCGCGCGGCCCCGCCGGGTCGGGTTAAAGCCGGTGCAGACGCAATTGCCGCTGACGATTATTTCCAAAGGGCACTTTGACAAGAGCGAGCCGATCCTGCATCGCGGCGAGGATTTGGATGTGCCGACGTTCATCCGGCGCGGTATCGCACTGAATTAATTTTAATTGCGCGACCACGCGGCGAGGACGTTGTTCGTGTCAAAAATTAGGCGCAGATGGCTTTCATGATAAGTGGGCGCGGTCTGGATGACGTAGCCGCCGCCGATTCCGCCGCCGTAAATTCCCGTGCCGACCCCCATGGTGCCGCCGGTGCTGTAGTGGGAGATCCATTCGGCCACAGTTTGGCTGTTGGTGAGCTTCGTCTGCTTGTCAGGCGGACCAAGTTCCAAGACCGCCTGGTCATAGGTAAACGTTCCCACGCGGGTGTTCCAATCCACACGCGGCGTCATACAGCCAGCCATGCATAGGGCGCAAGTGAGCCAGCAAATGATCCCAGCGATGTTCCTTTTCTTCATGGGAAAAATCTAATCCGCATTCGGCAAAGCGCAACGTTGGAATGATGAATCAGGAATGCATGAAATCAGGGGTGTCTTCAACCCCGCAGATTCAGTCATTGACCGGGTCCTGTGATCCTAATCTCCGCAGTTGAAGTAGTGACAAAAGTGGGTTTGAGGCAATAGAATTGGGGTCGATGAACACATCTGCATCACTAGTACCGGTTCACCTGGCG
>Ga0214172_1000164_pt1 | contig 36725 bp, 40 predicted proteins | sample TroBogEpilimnion_29_FD_153010 | JGI IMG/M metagenome (GOLD analysis project Ga0214172, IMG submission 153010) | Freshwater microbial communities from Trout Bog Lake, WI - 12JUL2007 epilimnion | ecosystem: Environmental > Aquatic > Freshwater > Lake > Epilimnion/Euphotic zone | place: Trout Bog...
CGTATCAGAAACAACAACTTCCAAGAAGGTAGGATTGGCAATTGAACGAGTTTTGAAAACGGCAGTAGGAATTACGTTAGTTCTGCTCACCGCTACACCGTTATACGACAGATACGACGAAATCGTATACTACTTCAACCTCTTTCTGTGGAACGAAAAGAAACAATCTCCAAAGAAGAACTTGAAACCATCAGACTTTTTTACGGAAGCAGGAGAGTTCAAACCAGGACGAGAACAAGAGTTCCGCCGATTATGTCAAGATTACGTTTCATTCATCAAAGGAGAAAATCCATTCACGTTTCCTTTCCGATTACCTCCACCTGATGATTTGACGGCGGAAATAGATAGAGAAATAGATGTGGACGGAAAGAAAATTACAAATCCTAGAAAATACTTGAAACTCACAAAATCGTATGTCCATCCAATCCAAGAAAAGGCACTCAAGAAACTCACATCAAGTTCGACATTAAGAACTGAAGAATTACCAATCATTTGCGTCTTTCCCGAAAACCGAACCTTCAGAGAAACGTTTGAGAAATCAGGAGAAGAAATGGCATACAAAGACGGAGTTCCTTCGTTTTTGGCACCATCAACTGTAGCATCTTATAGTTCCAAGTTCTCATTGATCATGCGTATCTTGAACGAATCCAAAGGAGTAGTGTTTGTGTATTCCAACTTGGTAGCATCCGGGGCACAATTATTTGCGATGTGTTTGGAAGAGCACGGATACGAATCGGCATTGGGAAACAGATTACTGAAGAAAACAGCAGAAGAAGTTACCCGTGGATCAAAAGGAAGATACGTTTTATTTACTTCTGACACAAGTCAGTCGGATATTGACAGATCACTGGACAGATTAAAGGCACCAGGAAACGTAGATGGATCAGATATTCGAATCATAGTTTCATCTCCAAAAGTATCTGAAGGTGTAGATTTCAAGTTCGTGAGACAGATCCATGTGCTAGATCCATGGTATAACATGGCACGAATAGAACAAGTTTTAGGCAGAGGTATGCGAACATGCTCACATTCATTACTTCCATTTGAAGACCAGAACTGTACAGTGTATTTACATGTCTGTAGATACGCAAAAGGAAAACAAGAAACGTTTGATGAGTATGTTTACAGAGAATTCGTGGAACGCAAGGCAATCAGTATTTCAAAAGTGAAACAGACAATCATGGAATCAGCAATGGATTGTGAATTACAAAATACAATTAACAGTTTACCTGAAGACTGGAGAAACCAAACAGTTCCACAAAAAAGAGTTCAAGATGGTCAAACTCTAAAACTTTCATTACAAGATATGTTTGCGCCAACATTTTCCCAAAAAGTAGGAGCGATAGTCTGTAAGTTGGAAGAAACCGAAGAAGATACGACACACGTAAGACCTTTGTCTGCTATTTTAGATGTGCGTGATGAAGTCTTTGATAAACTCATAAAACTGTTCTCAAAAAAACCAGTTTGGAGCAGAAAGGATTTAGTGAAACAACCTGAACTGAAAGGATACAGTCCAGACGTAGTTCTCTACTTGATTCAGAACGCAATTGAAACTCCTTTGAAATTGAAAGATGGATATTTGGAAAGCAAGGGAGATTTCATAGCATATGCTACAGGCACAAACCAAACCATGTTGGAACGTATTTTGAAACTACAGGAACCAGAAGATGTGGAAATATCATCATTTAACTTCGGAGAAGAAGAAGAGGAAGTAGAAGTCCCAATACTTGACACTAAACGTGGAGAACTACCTGACTATATAAAGAGCGCATTCACCCAAGATATCCAATATTGGTATATTGTAGATGCCATTTTGAAACCGGCAGAGAAGATCGCATACTTGCTCACAACAGATTGGAGTCAACCATTTTCTGCTCCTTTGAAAGCAGGAGATGTATACGTATTAGGATTACGTAGAGTATATGACGAAAACTTGAAACCAATAACACCAATTGGAGAACAACTTGATATGTATAACGAATGGAAACACAACTTAGAAGAAAAGTTTGTTAAACGCAAGACAGATATATTTGCGTCAATGAAAGAAGACAAACTCATTTTTAATTTGAACCCAAAGGCAGACGAAGTGGAAGTAGTAGGACGAAGCAAGACAATTGGAGGACAAGCATGCACATCCTTCAAAGAAGAAACATTAAACAATTTTGCAATATGGTTGAGCGGTGAAGGATTCCCTCCAGAGGCAACAGGCAAGAAAGACAGATGTTTATGGTTGAATTTCTTGGTGAGACAAGCAATTAAAACGGGAAAGCAGGGAATATACTGGATTACGCCTGAAGAGTTTTCAGTGCTCAACGAAAAAGGAAACAAGGAATTAAGAGAAAAATTAAGGTGAAAAACCGATTCTAATTATCCAAGAAGATAAATAACAAAATGGACCCATTGTTTGAACGTCGCGAAATGACCAAGAAGGTCCACATTGATTCAAAGTTTCTCCAAAAAAACATGCAAGCATCGATCTTAGCGCAACTCAAAATGAACTACGAAGGTATGTGTTCAGCAGAAGGATTCATTGAACGAAACAGTATAACGTTGATCGGATACTCTTTGGGACGAACCAACTATATCAAAGGAGGCACAGATTATGACGTCACATTCCAAGCAGATATATGTTATCCTCACCCTGGACAACATTTGAAGGCACGTGTGACGGTCAGAAGCAAGGTCGGTATTCACGCAGAAACCCCACCCATCAAAGTCTTGATTCCACGAGATTTATACATCGGAAACGAACAGTATGCCTCGGTCAAGGAAGGAGACGATATAGAATTCGAAGTCGTGGGCAGTCAATTCAAACAAAAAGATACAGAAATCATTGTGGTAGGTAAATTGATTGGAGCGGTCTTAGAAGAACCAAAGGAAGAACCAAAGGAAGAAAAACTTGAAATTCCAGCAGCTCCGGAAGCAGAAGGAGAAAAGAAGGTGGTCGTGATGACGTCATCAGAACCCGAAAAGAAGAAACGTAAATTGAAGAAGGGAGCAGGAGAAGAACAAGAAGTTACATTCGCAACACTCCCTCCTCCACCAGAATAACTTAAACACGAACTACATAAAAACAGAAATGAACACATTCCCACGAACAACAAAGGAATTGATGAAAGAGCAGTTAGATAAACTAGAAACAAACGAACACAAACAGATTTTTGACATAATCAAAAAGCATACTGAACAATATACCAAGACCCAAACAGGTATATTGGTATCTACAAACGTTTTGGATGATAAATGCTTGAACGAAATTCAAACATACATCAATTTTTGCCTTGATCAGCGCAAGAGAATGGACGAAGATATGAAAACACGTAAGACATATGAACGTATGATGGTAGAGTAAAAATGGACTGGTTTTAATCAGGATAAAATATAATAGAGAATGGAGATAATCACGCAAGAAGTGATTAATTCTATTGGTGTGTTAATAACCACCGCAAAAAAAGATCCAAAAGCAGAACTGGAATGCAAGGTTCTGTGTGACAAAATTCAAACGAAAGATGTCGCAGACCGTTTGATGAAGACTATTGAAGGTCTTTCTGTAGGAACGGTCACAGAGACACATACCATGACGTTCTCATACCCTGATAGAATACGTGTGAATGTAATGGATACTGCGAATATCTTCAAACTTATTTCCACAAACTCATTTCGCGGAGTGCCTTTACGTGTAGAACGCAAGGAGTCATACTACAACGATCCAAGACGTGACGTATTGGATATCCCTGAAGCTTTGACTAAATTTACTTTGAAGTCAGAAACAGAACTACGTAACGATTGGGATGGTAATCCAAACGATCCAAAGGCGCATGTAAGACTTATTCATCGTCGCTCATTCGTGAGTTCAACGGAATTGTTCTGTATTGACTTCTCGATGGTCAAAACTAGACCGGCAAACACCAAAATGAGTTTAAAAACATTACTAAAACAACAACCAAAATACGAATTAGAAGTCGAATGTTTCAAGATGTCACCTGATATCGCAGTGGAAACAGTAGCAGAAGAATTGAAGAAGGCAATTATGTTGATTTTACAATCTTACTACCAAACTCCATTTGTGCTTCCATTATCTGATATCCAAAGATACGAAGAAGAATTCAAATTATCTAACAACGTCTTCTTCCATCCGGTTACCATGATGCGACGTCATATTTGTCAAGACATACCTCATAACATTTCAAAGGGGTATACTGTCACAGTAAAAGCAGACGGAGAACGAGCAGGATTATACGTCACAAGAGACCGTAAGTTACTCAAAGTAACCAAACGATCAGTGACTTGGACAGGTATTACTGCCTTGAACGACGCACATATAGGAGACTTTATGGACGGAGAATACATCTTGGAAAACAACTTGTTCTGTATATTTGACGCCTACCGATTCAGAAATCGCGATGTCCGAAGTTTACCTTTGATGAAGACTGATGAAGACCTAACGACAAACACAAGATTAGGAGTATCAAAAGCATTTGTAGAAGCACTTAAAACTGAATTTGTTACGGCTCCTTCATTGATTCCATTCAGAGTTGAAACCAAACTCTTCTTAGCAGGAGACGGTCCAAGTATGGAAGAAGCAATCAGAACTGCCTTGAATACAGACTACGAATACGAAACAGATGGTCTTATCTTTACACCAAAAGATACAGGAGTCGCACCAGCAGAAGACCGAAAGGGAAACACATGGAGACGAGTTTATAAATGGAAACCATCAGACCAAAACAGTATAGATTTCTTGGTTGTCTTAGACGAGAAGGAAGGTTATGATCCAGTCATGAACGTTCCGGCAAAGATGGGTCAATTATACGTTGGTAGAACTCCACAAGAAGACAATACAGTGTATCCTCGTGAAACTATGACAGGAGAATACGTTCCTCCTGAAGTTCATGAAAGCATTAAACGTTTGATGGAAACAAATACACGTATTCCATCTATCTTCCAACCTTCATTGCCACGTGATCCAGACGCATACAAGATATCGGTTCCAATGAACGATAAAGGTATTCCAGTAGATATCAATAACAACAAAGTAGAATCAAATACGATTATTGAATGCGTGTATGATACGGAAACAAAGCAATGGAAGGTATTGAGAACAAGACATGATAAGACACATGAATACAGAGTGTTACACCGAGCACAATACGGTAACGATATTTCTACGGCTGACGAAAACTGGACATCTATCCACGTTCCAGTAACGGAACAAATGCTTACATCATTCTTCACAAACCCAATTGAAGAAGGGTTCTTGTTGGAAGACGATTACTATCGTGATGACCTAAAACGATCAAGTAGAGTCTTTGAAGATGTGTATGAATTTCATAATCATATCAAAGCAGAATTGTATCGCAAGAACGTAGAGAAGGGAAACACGTTATTAGAATTGGCGATGGGTAGAGGAGGAGATATGCAGAAATGGAAGAAAACCGAACCTTCTAAAGTTGTAGGAATAGACATTTCATTGGCAAACATAACATCCCCAAAACAAGGTGCGGCAATTCGTTACTTAGCAATGAAATCAAAGAACCCACACAGTTTCATTCCTCCTGCGTTGTTCTTGGAAGGTAATATCACACACTTCCCTCTGTTTGAGCAAGAAGACAAGTATATGCCCATACTTATGGGAACCGAAACACCAGGAACAGAATACTTAGAACAATTCAAGGGATTACAAGAATTTGATGTAACAAGTTGTCAATTCGCAATTCATTACGCATGTGAAACTGAAGAAACGTTCCGTAACTTTGTGAAGAACGTTCATCAGTATTGTAAAGGCACATTCTTCGGAACGTGTTTGGACGGACAAGCAGTCTACTCAATGATGTTGGGAAAGAAGACACAATTGTTCGGAACAGAAAAGAAGGTAGCAGGAGAATACACGAAGTTATACGAAGACCGAGAAAGTTGGACAGAAGAGTTCGGTTTGGGAATCAAAGTGTTTCTTGAAAGTTTCAGTAAACCAGAAACCGAATACTTGGTTCCATTCGAGAAAGTAGTGGAAATATTCAGAGAATACAACTTCGTATTGGAAGAAACACATATGTTCTCAGACCTTTACCAACAACAAACCAATATTCGATTAACTGAAGAACAACAGAAGTATTCGTTCTTGAACCGCACATTCTCATTCAAGAGAGTAGCAAAAATAGAAGAACCAAAAGTCGAACCTGAACCTGAACCTACACCTACGGAAGTCAAAGTAGAAGAAGAAAAGACAAAGAAAAAACTCAAAAAAGAAAAGAAAGAACCTGAACTTGAACCTGTATTATTCAATGTCGGTGACGAAACTGGAGGTGAGTTCGCATGGTTAAGTAACGATTTCAAGAGATCAATAGACATTGACGGAACAACATACTTGAGTGTCACACACTTCGTAGCATCAATGCAAGCATTAGAAGCAAAGAACGATGACTTGAACGGAAAGATCATGGCGGCCAAAACTGCTAAAGCAGCAAAGGCGTATGTCAAGAAACTCAAGTTCAACGAAGAAGAATGGGACAAGAAGAAGGACAGTATAGTGGAAAAAGGAGTAAGAGCGAAATTTACTCAGCATCCAGAACTCCGTGCGAAGTTGCTGGAAACAGATAATAAACCTATTGGATTCGCAGACGCGAGAGATACATATTGGGGAATCGGTACAAGCATGGAAACGGACAAGGCAAAATCCCCGTCAAAATGGCGTGGTCAAAATAAATTAGGAAAAATATTAGAAACACTCCGTTCTATTCTGAAGGAGGAACAGGTGGCTCAGTAGGTGGTGGAGGTGGAACATAATCTAATTTAGATTGAGAAGTAGTCTTAAATTGTTTGAAAATAATACGACTATTATTGATTGGAGTTATTTGAACTGGAGCAAAAGGGTTACGAACACTTCCTTGTCTCTGAAGTTCTTTTATTAAGTTACTCTGCGGTACCGAAAAACTTGGTTGTCGCTGAGGAGCAGCAAGTATAACTCTAGGTTGGAATGCTATTTTTGTATCAATTTCAGTATCATCGCTAAATCTGACTGACTTGGTAGGTATAGGAACACGCAAAGGGTTCGTTTTATCTACGTTATCATCAGAGTTAATTGATGGTTTAGCAGATTCCAATGTGGCTTTCTTTTTGTTTTGAGTGTAAACGAAGAATCCACCGGCAATTGCAACAATACATACAACGCCACCAATAACTCCAAACGTAGAACCAATAATAGTTCCAGTAAGAGAAGGATCAGAATTGTTGTTGGATATGTAATTATTCACAATAGGAACAGTAGATCCAGAAACACTATGCGTTGCTCCAGTTTGAGTAGGGGTAATTGTTCCGGTTTGAGAAGAAGATGCGCCAGAACTTTTGGAGGCAGTAGCAGTCGGAGTATAAGTTCCTGTTCCGGATCCAGAATAAGAAATTGAACCTGTTCTGGTTATTGTGTTCGTATTTGTTGGAGTCAGAGTTCCTGTGGAGGTAGAACTTGATCCTGCGCTCCTTGTCAACGTAGAAGTTTGAGTATATGTATTTGTTGTTGTCCCTGTCACAGTTCTAGATATTGTATCTGTGGAAGAACCAGTAGTTGTAGAAGATGCTCCTGCTCTTGAACGTGTAGCAGTGCCTGTTCCAGTAGACGTTCCACTTACCGAAGCAGCAGCACGAGAACTAGTAGCAGTATCTGTAGAAGTTACAGAATTAGCGGCTCTTGACCGTGTAGAAGTGCCTGAAGCCGTTCCTGTTCCAGTATTAGTTCCAGTGTGAGTAACAGTGCCAGACGCAGTGTTTGTTGATGTTGGTAAGGCACGACTCCGCGTAGCAGTTCCTGTTCCTGTAGTTGTAGAACTTACAGAAGCCGCGGCTCTTGATCTTGTAGCCGTTCCGGTAGAAGTTCCTGTAGCAGTTGAAGTCCCAGAGGCGGCTGCTCTGGATCGAGTCGTTGTTCCAGTAAGAGTTCTAGATATAGTAGGACTACTGGTGCCAGTAGAAGTCCCAGTTGTGCTAGCTCCTGCTCTACTTCTTGTTGCTGTATTTGTGTCCGTAGGTGTTCCTGTTCCTGAAACCGAAGCCGCCGCTCTTGACCTTGTTGCTGTAAGACTCCCTGTTCCTGTAGATGTTCCACTTACAGAGGCAGCAGCACGACTTCTTGTAGCTGTTCCTGTTCCAGTAGCTGTTGGTGTTGGTAAAGCTCTTGATCTAGTAGCGGTATCTGTTGGTGTTATTGTAGAACTTACAGAGGCAGCGGCTCTTGATCTAGTAGAAGTTCCTGAATACGTTCCTGTTCCAGTATCAGTTCGAGTCCGAGTAAGAGTGCCAGTTTGAGTTCCAGTCCCAGTGCTGGTTGGAGAGGCAGCGGCTCTTGAACGTGTAGCGGTATCTGTAGGACTCCCTGTGCTTGTTGGTAAGGCACGACTCCGCGTAGCAGTATTTGTTACCGTGCTACTTACAGAAATTCCACGAGATCTGGTCATTGTCCCAGAACTCGTAGAAGTCAATGATTGAGGTTGCCCTAAGGCAAATAAAGATAATAAAATGACGAGAACCCTCATTTTACTTATATATGGAAATTACGTTTAATTAGCATTACATATAAGCTTAAGGCTGTGTGGTTATTGGAACAACTACACCATCATTATCTGGAATATGTCCAGTAGAATCAGTTCCTTGAACAAAAACATAATATGTTGTGTATGGTGAAAGATCTGTAATTGTATATGGAGATGACGTAATATTATCAATTCTATTAGCTCCAACGAATATACTATATGATGTGTATATCTTGTAAGTTTCAAAATACAGAACAATTGTTGTTGATGTAGAACTAGTTTGACCGTCGCCTGTGAGAATATTAGGAGATGGAAAACTGTTTCCATATGTAAGAACTGAATAAGGAGCACTAATTACTCTTCCAAATACACCAGTAGAATCATCAGCTATTTCATATAAATTTTGAGTTGTATCTGAAGGAACATTCACAAAATCTACTGGGCTTGTAGTTACTGCTTGTCTTGTTGCGTTATCAGACATCGTCAATAAATATGTATTGTAATTTGGTATTATGTTGAATGTTGTATATACAACTGTAGAATAACCAATTGCGTTAATTATTTGAGGAATATTAGGAGACGTATTCATCTTGTAAGTAATTTTTTCACTGTCTGGATAAACACCATTTGGATCTCTTGTCGCAATATAAATTTGGTAAGTGTGTCCAGAAGTTAATCCAGTAACTGTAATAGGAGAATCATAACCAACAAACTCTTGTGGATTTCCAACTATTCCTGTAACATACATTTGTTCTCCTCCTATCGCAGTGAAACTACTAGTTATTGTAGTGTCTGTAGCATTATAATAAATAAAAGTAGGTGGAGGCATAGCAGTATAGAAAGTAACTGTATTGCTTGTTGTATTTCCGTGTGTTGTAGATGCCGTAATATAAACACTATACTGTGTTTTAGAATTTAACCCAGTAAGCACGATAGGAGAACTTGAAGAATACGCAGTAGAACCATCGTATTTCACACTAAAATTTGTAATATCGAAAGGATGTGTGAAAGTTATAGTTGCGGTTGTTGACGTAACAGTGACTCCTGTTATGTTTATGTTGAAGTTCTGTCCAATAACACAAACCCCACAACCTACATATCCTTTCTTTTTATACACTTGAGGTATCTTCCGAAGAGCCGGCATTTTCCTTATAGTAATCCGCGTAAGAAGTTATAGGAGCAGTATTGGAAGCAGTTGTTTCTTCGGCAGTTTGTCCAACAACTGGAGCGACGTATTTGTTAAACAACTTATTTCCTATAATACGTGATGCCTGATCATCAGTTAATTCTCCCTTTTCAACTTGACGACGTAATTTCAACATTTCAAAGAACGTTCCATCCAACTTCCCTTCAATATGCATTTCAAAAATGGTGGGAAATTGGTTGTATAAAAGTTGGTTTTCGCCTGAAACCTTTTCGCGAAAAGCGGAAGGATTAGTAATTCGTAAACCTTTGTGTTTACGCATACTGTAATCCATGTCACGCACTAATGCTTGAATTTGAACAGAATTCATTGTAGCCATTTAGTCTTATTTCTGCGCCATATATTAATATGGATTTCAAAACGGACGCTAGTGGAAAATTGATAGCAGGAACAGTTCCTAAAGCTGCTCCACCCCCAACACAAAAAATCACTGGAAGTATTGCTCAAGCAGCCGCACAAAAAACAACTCAAGATGCGGCAAACCAAGCAGCTGCGTTCAAAGCTTTAGGAGCAGGACAAAAAGGAGCAAGCAGACGCAGAAGATATGTAGGAGGCGCAACTCAAAATGTGACACCCTCAAATCTTCCAACTGCTAATTCTATTCCAGGAGCAAATCCTACTGATGTAATGAAAAAGTTGGTAGATGTTCATACACAACTGAAGGCTTCAGGCACATATGACAAACTTATCAATGCTCCTCCAGCCAAAGTAGGTGGATTCAGAATGTATGGAGCAGAAGATTTGTATCCAGGCAGCGGAACACAACCAGATACAAAAGATAGACGTAAGACAAAGAAAAAACATGGACGCCGTCACAAAAGGACTCATCGCGGGAAGCGCAGCAAGTCTCGTCATTTACGTCGCAGGAGCCGTCGCGCTGTTTAGTGGAATATGGGAATCAGTAAGCACTCCATATAATTTTTACGTTTGGTTAACTGTTCTTACTGGACTGGCAATTGGGCAGGTAATACTGTCGGTGTTCGTGATCCTTGAGCTTGTGGAAGCACCGAAGCAAACAAATGCAGTAATTGTGTGATGAATTCAGATGTTTCTTCTTCGTCGGTAATTCCTGTTAATATGATTTTTCCAGTTCTGAATACTTTAGCAGTCCAATTTTTAGGTCCGATGCGTATCTTTACACCAGGATATACATCGGGATCGTAAGCACAAGTAATGTCTTCTCTATTTAGGTTTCTTATGTTATTGTATAACGCTTCTCTTGCTACAGTTTGGTTTGATGAGAGTTTAGTGGTATAATTCATGAGAACGACACGTCTTCTTAATATTTCATAGTTTTCAGGACATTCAAGAATAGAATGTTTACATTTGTTCCACAGAGTGTCTAATAACAACGTCATAGAACAAGTGTCGTATTTTTCGTGTAGAATTCCAGTTAAGTGAAACACTCCGTTCTGGAATATTTTGATGGTGACTTCCTTTTCAGGTAAGGTTCCATCACCCTTACTTAAAACGACAATTGTAATTGAATTATGACAGAATCCAGTTGTGCTGGTAGTTGAGCCGTCTTTCTTTGCTCGTCGTTTAATTTGGTCTCGTTTGCTTTCTCCTCGTCTCGCTACGCCTCGTTTTTCTACTTTGATGATAGATCCTTCTAAAGGAACATCAGACATAATGATATTGGTATCAAATTTAAGGTTCGTGTTGTAAAGAACAACCATCGTTGATAATGTTGGAGTGTCCATAGTGATTTAAAGGTATTTTGGTGTAAATGATTTGAGTTTCGTTTTTCCAGGAGAACGGTATACTATCCACATACTTACAAACAAAACCGACATTGAACTTTCGAAACAGTTTTCTTAACTGAACTTGATGTGGTCCTTCAAGCATCCATCCAGGTTCCAAATAACCTAAAAATACAGAGCAATCATTATGATGACTGACAATAGCCAATCCTTCTTCTGCTAGTTGTTGTGACGAAACACTCGATAAATCTAAAAAGGTCGATTTCCCATACGTTTCTTTGAAAAAAGACTTGAACGTATGGAACTCTTGGATATCGGTGCAAAGATACAACATTACTTAACTAACTTCAAGAATCCTTAAATTAAAAAGCTCGTGGGGCTATAGGATCGTTAATCTTCAAATGAGCAGGTGCTCCAGCAGGAATTTGGTATTTACCAGGAACAGGTTTAGCAGATGTTGTCTTGACGTTGGTATCTTTTTTAGAGATATGAAAGTTTTGTGGACGAGCAAGTGCAGCACCAACCTTGTAGTTAGGATTACCTCCAAAGGCACCAACGTCTTTTCCAGGTGCTAAATCGCCTTTAATAGCATCTTGACCACCGCCTTGTGATGGACGAGCGGGATAACGAACATGATGAGGCATGTCTGCTTTAGCAGAGTGGTTTGGAACTGGAACTGTACATAAGGCAGGATCTCCAAGATTACGAATTGTGTTATCTACAAACTTAGGTTTATCAACTGTCGCAGCAGCATGTGGTTGTCCCAATGAAACTTTACATCCTTGTGTTTGACGTACAAAGTCAGACGCAGATTGAGGAGGAGCAGCAGGATTATCAATCAAGGCACATTGTGCGGTTCCCATCTTTGTAGGATTGACAATTAAACCACGTTGGTAAGCAGCATCGTTGTTGACTGCTTGAGAACCACGATAGGCAGTAAACGCAGAAGCAGGACCAGGTCTTCCTGTATTTTTCAAGTTTGATGTTGGAGCATGGTTCAAACCATCAAGCGACATATCACTGGATTGGAGAGTGGTTCCGTAAGCACCTCCAGTAGTAGAAAAATCCTGAGACGCAACCATTCTCACTTTTTGAGTGAACATGGAAGCATCTGTTGGTTTTTTTGTATTTAATTTAACTGGCTCCGATGCCAATTTGCTGCGGAGATAGACCGAACAGGACATTTGTCTTTACAAACCATTTTATTATAACAAATCCACATGTGTTAACATTTTTGTGCGACAGCATTCTCTGGTAATCTTTACGTCATCTAACGCTTTACCTTCGGCAGTTTTTGTAGTTGTAGCAGTCAAGTATTCCATTTCTTTTACACCACGTCCTTCGGCCTTTCGGTATTCTTCTACTTTTTTCAAGTAGAGTTGATAGCGAGAAGAAAGCCAAGGGTTATTGCAAGTCCAGCATCGAATTGGGATTAACATCTTTATTATTCATTCCATCAGTTTCTGTATATTCGTTTTTATCACAGAAGAATAAGGATGTGGAGTGATTCTGCGACAGCATTAATTGTCATGGGCTTATTGCTCGTAGTTGTTTCTGTTAAACAATTTTCGTTTACCGTTATGGAGTTGCTTCTTGGTTTGACACGTCCAGGAGCAACAATTGTATTACTCTTGGCCGTCCTCGGACTGTTATACAAAAAATACACTTACACGGGTCTCTCGTTGGCTGTCTTGTCGGTCTTCTTATTGAAAGATCTCTGGGTCAAATACCCAAGATCAGATGCTCGTCGTTTACGTAATGAAGTTCTTTTAGACGAACAACGTTTTGACCCTAAATATAGTGTAGATTTACAATGGGGAAATAAATCTGTTAAACACGATAAACCATTATTACAATTTCAAACAGGTTCTCCTAAATTATTAGTATTTCCACCAAGTGATAAAACATTAAATGAAATGTGTGGTTAAATTACCAGTTGATTTTGAGTTCCATTGCACTCCAGTATTCTGATTTAGCAGGGAGACCTTCAGCAGGAGGTAAGCGACGATGAATAATGAAAGGAAGAACTCCTTCATTGACTTCACGTTCTGCTACGTTCCACACAAATCGAGGATCAGAAGTAGACATTCCATCCAAAGATATTAGAGGGCGAGCGCCATCTGCTATCTGTTGAGCACGTGTTGCGATTAAGCAAGTGTATTCATATTTGGTAAAGTAAGGTTTAGTGACTCGTTCTTCCTTCAAGGTCTCTGCGACTTTTTCACGTTCAACGGAGAGAACTTCAGGGTGGATAATGCGAGAGTCTTCACGTAATTGTTCCATTGTTTTGACTTATCCTAATTTATTTAGATACTTTACGTTTTTGGGTGATAAATTTTGGTTTCTTTCCCAAACATGAAAAACGCTTCAAGGTGCGACCCTTGGTGTGAAGCATGGACTTCACGCAAATAGCGATAGCGGCTGCTTCCTTGTTAGGAGACAACCCTTTTCTGAGTTTCAAAGTCTTTTTAACTGCCTTGATACATTGGCAAAACTTTCGTCCTCTTGTTACCATTATTAACTAGCACGAGAAGCTTGTTTCCACATGAGGTCGCAATTTACACATTGATACATCCAAATTAAACGTTGTTGATCTATTTTCATACCTACGACATTCGGTTCTGCTCCTGATTTTGAAGGGCAGTCTGGATTGGAACAGGTAATATTATTGAAACGAGGTAACGTCAAATCGTATTTGATGTTTGGATTCATACTTAATCTAGTAGTCTTGTCTTCGCGAAGAATATGTTCATACACTAAAGGATTGTTTTTATCTAAAGGTTTTGTGTAACCACATTTGCTACATAAATGAACGGCAGTTTTTACACCGTCTACTACACGCTCATCCAAATCGTTTAACCAACTTTGACAAACAGGACAGAACTTTTCCATCTTTCTTACCTTATCTTATCCAGAACGTATTAAATTCATTTTTTAAGTTGCGTTCAAAACGGATGTTTCGCCAAAAAGTTGTCTTGCCTCAACACACGAATGTCGGAAAAATTGACCTTACGTAATTTTCTTGAGAACCACAAGTCTGACGGAACTTGGACACATACATCACTTGCCGGGGGTAAATACTTCATTGGCGAGGATGATATCAAGACCTTCTATGAACTCTATACTGAAAGCATTATGGATCAGGAGAAGCAATACATCGTAGAGAAGTCTACAGATGTAGGTCCGCTTCGTATTGACTTTGATTTTATTTATGATCGCGATAAGGCTTCAGATAAACATCTACATACAAAAAATCAAGTAACAAAATTCGTGGAAGCATATATCAATGAAATAAATAAATATTTAGAAATTCCATCAAAGTTTGATGTGTATATTATGGAAAAGCGAAAACCAACATTAGACACTAAAAAGAACAAAATTAAATCAGGAATTCATATTGTAGTTCCTGAAGTATGCACTCATAAATTTGTAGAACAACGGGTTAGACGCGCATTGTTGAACATTATGGATGACTGTTTCAAAGGTCTTCCATTGGAAGAACCTTGGTCAAAAGTGTATGATGAAGCAGTCGTAAATCGCAGTGTTCCGTGGACTTTATATGGTTCTCGTAAAACCGATCCAAACTCTCTGCCTTATCTCGTTTCTTATATCATCGGTTACGATAACGGCAACTTGAAGATTGACGAAGATAAACCAGAACCATCATTTGAACTTATGAAACTTCTGTCTCTTCGTCGTGATGATTCTGCGGCAACCAAGTTCACAGAAGAAGGCGAAAAGATTTACGAAACTCTTGAAAAAAATAAGGAAGTTCGTATTTCAGGAGGAAGCGCTGTAACACCGGCAAGAGGAAGACCTGCTCAACGAGGAGATAAACCAGGATCTCGTGGATCATCTCCAACAAACAGACCTGTTCTCCAACCTTTGGACGCAGATCGTGAACAATACTTGAAAAATCATACTCTCAATTTGAAAGATTCGAGATTCACAGATTACAATGAATGGGTCCAAGTCGCAATCTGTTTGAAGAATATCCATCCAGATTTATTGGACGTGTTTCTTGAATTCAGTCAGCAAATTGGACCAAAATATGATGAAGACGATTGTATCAATAAATGGAATTCACTCACATTCAGAAATGACGGAGACCGTTTAGGAGAAGGAACATTACGTTTCTGGTCTCGCGAAGATAACCGTGAAGGATACGACGAAATTGAAGCAGAAAACATTGACAGACTTGTATTGGCTGCTTGTTCAGGAACAGAACACGATGTAGCCGCAGTCATTTATGCGAAGTTTCGTGATCAATATAAATGTGTTGATTTCGGTAAGAATATCTGGTTTCGTTGGTGCGGTCACGTATGGCGCGAAACCGATAAAGGTGTAGATTTACAACTTAAATTATCACGACAAATTGCGAAAGTATTCAGAGATCGTCACTTGAACGTCGCAAACCAAATGAGTTCAAGAAACTTGACAGAATGTACATCTGAAGGCAAGAAAGATTGTGGAATTTGTGAATTCTGTCAACTTGAAAACCAAAGCAATAAATATAACGAAATATACTTGAAATTGAAAACAGTAAGATTCAAGGATAACGTAATGAAAGAATGTCGCGAGTTCTTCTTCGACGAAGAGTTCACAAAGAAGGTTGATTCAAACAAGGAATTAATTGCATTCAATAACGGAGTTCTTGATTTGACAACATTTGAGTTTCGTGATGGAAAACCAGAAGATTACATTTCGTTCTCTACTGGAATCGATTACGATCCTGAAAAGAAGTATTATGATTACGATACTTGGCCTGCTTTGGACAGTTTCATATGTAGCGTTATTCGTGATCCAGTAGTCCGTGATTACTTCATGAAACATTTATCAACCAATCTTGTTGGTGGAAATACAGCACAAAAGTTTCATATTCTCACTGGATCTGGTTCTAATGGTAAATCTATGATTCTTAACTTGACTTCTACAGCTCTTGGTGATTACGCATGTACCGTTCCAATCTCATTGTTTACGCAAAAACGTAAGGGATCAGGAAACGCAGCTCCAGAAGTTATCCGATTGAAAGGCAGACGATTTGTGACTATGCAAGAACCAGATGAATCTATCGCATTGAACACTGGTTTGATGAAAGAAATTACTTCAGGCGAAAAGATGTATGCTCGTGACTTGTTCAAGTCAGGCACAGAATTTGAAGTTCAAGCGAAGTTTCACTTGGCATGTAACGATAAACCAGCAATTAATACTACAGATGGCGGCACATGGCGACGATTGGTAGTTATTGAATTTACATCGAAGTTTGTTCCAAATCCAAAGGCAGACAACGAATTACCAATTGATGAAAGTATTCAGTTCTCAGTGGTATCAAAAGAATGGGCAACACCGTTCTTGAACTATCTCGTTCATATTCTCAAAGAAGGTAGAGGATTACGTAAACTTCCTGCTCCAGACAAGGTTATGCAATATACTACAGAATACCGTAATGATAACGATGGTATTGCGAGATTTATTAGCGAAAAATTGGTGAAGATTTCAGAAGGAGATGAAATCATTCCAGTGGATCGTCAAACACTCAAAAGTTCATTTGTGCGTTGGAAGACCGATAACGATTTGAGAACCTTAAAAATTCAAGATATGGAAAAACGAGTAGAAGTCATGTATGGAAAATACATGAAAGGTGGATGGACAAGTTTCACATTGCTCGGTTAATGTTTACGATGGGAACGACGACGTTTAGTATGGCGTCCTGCTTTAGAAGGAGGAAGAGGAATACCTCTTGGAAGAGGAGGCATTGAAGAAAGAGGTTTTGGGGCAACGGAAGGTTTTGGAGGTGGAGGAGGAATAGTTTTTGTATTAGTATCTTTTGGACGCATAGCTTTACCGAAACGTGATTGAACGGGTAAATATTCATAGTTTCCACCACCACCGCGACGTGTTTTTTTATGAGAACGACTGCGTCTGATGCGACGTCCTCCAGTAGCAGTGTAACCTGGAGTTTCAGGAGCAGTTCCTAACGCGGAAGGTGCCTTAGAAGTTGCTACATCAGGAAGTGAAGTTTGGGCAGCAGAATTTGCACCACTCAAACTGGACTTGACTTTGTCAACACCGGACTTTACAGTGTCGGCTAATTTATTGATAAAATCCATTGTTTGTTAAATGATGAGAATTTAACGACGTCCTCCGGCAATTGGTGAGTAAGCGCGGATGTATGGGAGTGTAGCATAGACGACGAAGAGGGCAATTGCTAATTGAAGAGTGGCACCAATTGCGTCACCAATGTCGAGTTTGACAGGACCAACTTGGATAACAATCTTATCTAAACTTTGTTGAACACCTGGGATAGCTCCGGCAAGAACGGGGGCGACCAAGTCACGAGTGATGGCGCTGAAGAATTGGGTTAAAGCACCACCCAAGAAAATTGCAACTGCGAAAGTCATGATAGTCATATCGGATGCCATTTTTAGTTTTATCGCAGAAATCTTTTTCTGCCTATGAGTAGTGAGGATGGGTATAGATACTCGTTTTTGGGGACCAAGCGCATGGCAGTTGTTTCATTTAGTTGCGTTCAAATCGCGTAACCCTCAAGCTGTTTTGCTTGAAATGAAAGAGATGTTGCCATGTAAATTTTGCCGCGCATCAACGAAAGAGTTTGTGTATGACCACCCCTTGAAAGAAGACGCCGGAAAGTGGTTATACGAAATTCACAACATGGTGAACAACAAGTTGAGAACACAGTGTGCGGAGAATCCAGAAGTTGTAAACCCTGGACCTAATCTAAAATTTGAGGATGTTAAGAAATTCTACTTATCTTTGAAACCAACAGCGGTTCCAGGACGTGACTTCCTGTTTTCTATTGCGTCTAATTACCCTGAGAAGCCTGAAGAAGAAGATATGTCACGACACCGTCAGTTCATGGAAAAGTTATGTGAAGTATACCCTTTTGACAATCTACGTAAGGTGTTCAAATCTTATATGGAAAAAAGCACACCTATTCCTTTACAGAATCGCAGAGCGTATATGAAATGGATGTATGGTTTGCTTAAAATGTTATCACGAGAAGCAAAAAGTGAACTACCTACCTATCGTGGATATATTGCAAGAGTCCAATATTACACTTCAGGATGCGACAAGAAAACCTATAGAGGTATCACTTGTCGAACACTGAAAAATGGTGTAAGAACGAAGTCTAGAGATAATCGTAAGACACAAAGAGTGTCTCATTCATCTCTTCTCCATTAAACGTTCGAGGTTGCGAATATGTTTCTTTCCGTAACCATCACCTTTTTTTTCCTTTTTGGTTTTTTTAGTTTGGCGTCTTGTTTTTGGCTCCTCCATCTTTCTTATGTTATTTTTTTTCGAACAAAAACAATTCGTTTTATAAATGGAACTTTGGTATTCAGTGGTTATAGGCACAGTTATCTTTACCTATATCCAACTCTTCAACTACAATGCTAAGCAGTATTTATCGTCAAAAGATAAACAATATAATTAATAAAATGTTTCCTTGGCTGAAGAATTTTGTTAATAAAAGAAGGTTTGTCCAACCTTCTCCTTTTAAAGACTTCATAGGAAGATTCTACAATAAAAATCCAGATGTAAATTGGGCACCATATATTCCAGACACAAATACTCCAATAAATTATTTAGAAATCGGAGTAGCAGATGGAGGAAATGTTATTCAAGTAGAAAGATCTTTTGGAAAACATCCAGATTCTAGATTATATTGTGTTGATCCATGGCAAGATTACGAAGAATACCCTGAATACAAAGGACAACAAGAACGAGGATGGATTGCATTTAACAGAAATGTTAGCAAACTTTCAAATCCTGAAAAATTTGTTATTAGAAGAGGATTTTCTGACGATATTGTTCCAACATTCCCAGACAATTTCTTTGACATAGCATTTGTAGATGGAAATCACGAAACAGAGTTTGTGTATCGTGATGGCTTGATGTCTCTACAAAAAACCAAGAAAGGAGGATACATCATTTTTGATGATTACTTTTTTCAATGGCCTCAAACTGTGGCAGGAATTGATAAGTTTTTAGAAGAAAAGAAGGACGAAATTAAGATCATATACAATGGAAAAACATCAATAGCTCAAATCATAATTCAAAAACTTTAAAGCTTGAATCTTTTCTTGAAATCCGAAATACTTGCTTTTAAAGTAGGTTTATTCCATAAAATCCATTTGGATAAAGCACCTGGAGTATCTGGTTTATTCCAGTGTTCTCCCATACCTGAATGACGATTCAAGTAACGTTGTTTTCGAGTAACGTTCTTGTGTTTGGTAAAGTCGGACATATCAACCCATTTTCCATTTACATTTTTCCTTGCTCCAAAAGGAACAACTTTTTCATTTCCATTTGGGTATACAAATTTAGCATCCCATTTCTTATTCGGAAGATGAGATTTCACTATTGAGCGTAGTTTTATCTTTCTTGTTTTCATATTCCTTATGTATATTTCTAGAAAAATGATTAGTTTTATTTTGTAGTGTGTAACGACCTCCGCATTCACATTCTATAATAGTAGAACATCTCTTTTTAACGTAATCTTTATGAGATTGTCTTTCTTTATTTTTTTGGAGATAGTCCGGATGTCTCTGTCTATGTAATCTGCTTTTATTTTTATTATCTTCTAATTTTTCTTCTTGTGTTTTTATAGGTCTAAATCTATTACATTTTGGGTTAAATGTTTTTATGTATTCTTTTTCTATTGTTAATAGTTCTTTTTTATCAATATTTTCATATTCTTTTAAAATTTCAAATTTAAAACATTCCCATCCTCCATTATCAGTTATATAACCATATAGTTGTGGTTGTCTTCCGCTTTTTGTTGTACTTGGACGAGTATGGCCTCCTTTTCTCAAACAAAAGTATTTTCCAGTGGTAGATCCAATATATATTTTTTCATCATTATTCTTTGAAATAATCATATAAACCCATGAAGGCATTTTGTTAGTTATACTGATTATATATTTAAATTTGTTTTTAACTTCATTATTCTTTCGTTTGAAAATTCAAATGGAAGAGTGGTACAAGGCTGTTCGTATTTTACGTGAAGAGAGCGACGATGGAGCACTAGTAAAAGAGTTCTGTAACGATATCTTTTACCAATTGAAGCATTTGAAGGTCAAGGACAAAAAGAAGTTTTTACAACGTATCGGCCCCGACTTTGAGGCATGGAGTATGTCGCTAGAGGAGAAGTATCCTCCTGAAATGGTCCGTGAAATCTTGAACGACGACGAATTTTGGAAATTGACAATCAGCGTTACACGTTCATAAAAATGGAACAATATAAAGACAATACTTACTAACTATAAGAATGGGAGACGTCATTATTGGTGTTCAATTTGGTATTGCCAACCCAGAAGAAATAGTAAAACGCAGTGTTGTCCAAGTGGTCACAGACAAAACCTACCAGGCAGAGAAACCTGTTCCCGGTGGTGTCTTTGATGCGAGATTTGGAGTCATTGAAAATGGTAAGATTTGTCCTACATGTAAGCAGACAAACATATTATGTCCTGGTCACTTCGGTCATATTCAATTAGCAAGACCTGTGTATTTATACCAATTTGTAGACCCTTTAATCAAAATACTTCAATTAATATGTCACAATTGTTCTATTCCTTACCTTCCTGAAACTGAATTAGAAATCATCGCAGGACGAGTAAAAGGATTAGACCGATTCAACGAAGTTCGTGAACGAACAGCAGATTACAAGAAAGAATTACGTGATTCAGGATGCGCACACTGTGGAACACCAACGATCACAAAAGTTATTAAAGAAGAAGGAACAGTCATTAAATTACAAGCAAAAACATTTGATGAAGATTCAGAACCAATACCTTTACAACCTGAAATGGTATTGAGAACCTTTCAACGTATCACCGACAAGCACGTAGAACTTATGGGATTTAATCCAAAGTTCAGTCGTCCTGATTGGATGATTTGTAACGTTCTCGCTGTTCCTCCTCTAACTGTTCGTCCATCGGTTATTATGGACGACAACCAACGCATGGAAGATGATTTGACACATATCTTAATTGATATTGTCCGAAACAACCAACGCTTACAAGCCAGTATCGATAAAGGCGACGGAGCAGAAACCATTGATAAACATACACAAGTCTTACAATTCTATGTTGCGACCTACGTGGATAACGATATCAAGGGAATGCCTCCTGCTGCCCAACGTTCAGGAAGACCTTTAAAAACTTTGAAATCACGCTTGGGAGCCAAGACTGGTCGTGTTCGTGGTAACTTGATGGGTAAGCGTGTAGATTTCTCTGCTCGTTCTGTTATTACTCCAGATGCCAACATTGACGTAGATGAATTAGGTGTCCCTGAAGAAATCGCAAAGAACTTAACCTTTCCTGAAATTGTGACCGTATACAATCGCGATCGTTTGATGTCCTATGTCCGCAACGGACCTGGAAAGTATCCTGGTGCCAAATCAGTGCTCAACAAACACGACAATCGAGTTATAAGTTTGAAGTTCATTAACCCTGAAACAATTGATTTGAAACAAGGAGATGTAGTTCATCGTCACTTGATTGATGGAGATGTAGTTCTCTTTAACCGACAACCTTCATTACACAAGGCTTCAATGGAATGCCATCGTATTCGTGTTCTTCCTTACTCAACTTTCCGCTTGAACGTTTCGGCAACGAAACCTTACAATGCTGACTTTGATGGTGATGAAATGAATATGCACGTTCCTCAAAGTATCGCATCTGCTACAGAATTGAAATACTTGGCTTCGGTTCTTCGTCAAATTATATCTCCAAGAACAAATTCACCTATCATTCAAATTATTCAAGATACATTAACAGGTTCATACCGATTATCACAAAATTACGTTCGTATTCCTGAACATTTGGCAATGAATATCATTGGTCGTATGAAGAAACCTTTATCTGCTTACCGTCGTAAAGACCGAGACATTACAGGCAAGGAAGTATTCTCAACTACGTTTCCATTGATGAACTTGGATGCTAACGTAAAAATTAACGATGGACAACTGATTTCTGGAATTATGGATAAATCTGCTTACGGTAAGGCATCAAAAGGTGTAATTCACGTTATCTTCAACGATTTCGGACCACAACGAGCAGGACAATTCATTAACGAAATCCAAAACATCGTAACCAAGTTCAATTTACATGCTGGTTTCTCAATTGGTCCTTCAGACTTAATCAATTCTCCTGAAACCATGGAATTCGTGGCTAATAAAATCCAAGAAGGCAAAGAGAAGATAGCACAAATCTTGTCTTCAATGCACGATGGTTCGTTCTTGAACGATGTGAATGGACGTTCTGACGGAGAAGAACTAGAATTACGAATTACTAAGGTCATTGCCTCAACCAACAAAGATATTGTTGAAATGGTCATGAAGAACTTACCTCTCACAAATCGTTTATCTCAAATGGTAAAATCAGGAGCAAAAGGAAGTGAAGATAACGTTCTTCAAATGACTGCCTTATTAGGTCAACAACAAGTAGGTGGTAAGCGAGTTCAATATTCATTACAAGACCGAACTTTACCTCACTTCGCAAGATATGACGATGGATTAGAATCACGTGGATACGTAGATAGCAGTTTCATCGCAGGTATTCGTCCATACGAATTCTTCTTCCACGCAATGGGAGGACGTGAAGGTTTGATTGATACTGCTGTAAAGACATCAGATTCAGGTTACATTCAACGACGTTTAGTGAAGACTATGGAAGATATTCATGTAGATTACGACGGAACAGTAAGAAATGTAAATGGCGCAATCGTTCAATTTCATTATGGAGGTGATGGTGTAGATTCGACACAAGTAGAATCCCAAGAATGTCCATTAGCCTTGATGACTATGGAAGAAATATACCGAGACTTCGCATTAGCAGCAGACGATATCGCAGCAGTTGTAAAAGATCAAGTAACTGAATTTCCTGACATGGTTGATGAACTTTTACAAGACAGAGACACATTAGTAAAGAACGTGTTCAGATACGTTAAGAACGAAGAAGTGCTTGTTCCTGTCCATTTCGGAAGAATGATCCAAAAGTATCAGAACGATTATTCTGTAAAGACTGATTTGACACCTACTTACGTAGTATCTGAACTCAACAAGTTCTGTGCTCAACCTTGGGTAGCACACAATAAATTGTTCCATATCATGATGCGTTTCAATTTAGCACCAAAGAAATCAATCATCAAGATGCGCTTAACAAAATCAATGTTTGATGAAATGTTGAAAGATATACATTTCAGATACACCAAGGCAAGTGTTCATGCAGGTGAAATGGTTGGAACATTAGCAGCTCAATCAGTTGGAGAACCAACAACACAACTTACATTGAACACTTTCCACTCAGCAGGAACCGCAAAGGCCAACGCTACTGAAGGTGTTCCTCGTATCATGGAATTATTAGGCGCATCTCCAAATCCAAAAACTCCAATGAACGTAGTATACTTGGATCCAAGTATCGCAGGATCATACGACGAAGCGCTCTCTAAAATGAAAGAAATTCAAAAGACGACATTGAGAGATATCACAACATCGGTCCGTATCTACTACGATCCAAATCCCTTATCTGAAAACACATCAGTTCAAGAAGACAGAGACATCTTGCTTTCATACCAGAAGTTCTCAGTAACAAACGGTCAAATGTGCACTTCACCTTGGATTATCAGATTAGAATTGGACAGACAAGAAATGGCGGCAAGAAACGTGATTGATATGCCACTCATTTCTGCGAAGATCCAGAACAATAAAGTCATCAAGGCATTCGAATGTGTTCATAGCGACACAAATACTCCAGATAAACTTATTATGCGTATCGTATTCGCAGGAGATGTAGTCAAGAATATATTAGCATTACGATTCATTGAAGAGAAGTTGTTGGATACAGTATTGACAGGAGTTGATGGAGTTGGTAGAGTATACCCAAGAGAAATCAAAGATGAACTTGTATATTCAGAAAAGGTAGGAGGATACGTTTCAGGAAGTCAATATGTATTGGACGTAGAAGGAACAAATTTATTAGATTTATCTATCGTTTCAAAAACAGATCCATTCCGTTCGTTCTCTAACGATATTCACGAAATCTTACAAGTATTTGGAATTGAAGCAGCAAGAATTGCTTTATTAAGAGAATTCAAGAACGTCTTTACTCGTGAATACATCAATTACCATCACTTAATTACATTGGTAGATGCGATGACATATCCAGGTTACTTCTTGAAGGCTGATCGCACAGGTATGTCCCAAAACGAAGAAAATGGTGTTCTCGCTAAATCATCATTTGAAGAAACTGCCAAACACTTATTCAATGCCGCATTGATGGGAGAATTAGATAATATGAGAGGTGTTTCGGCAAACATTATGTTCGGTCAAAAACCTCCTTGTGGAACAGGTATAGTTGATATTCTTATTGACGAAACCAAGTTACCTGAAGGAACAGAAGAAGATCATACTATATTCGAAGCAGAACGTAAGGCGGTTCAAAACTTAATTGAAAAAGAAGAAGAAAAAGAATCAACTATCAGTATGAGCGATATCATAATGTCATTCGATTAGATCAATAAATGAAAAAGTAATATAAAAAACATACCAGGATTCATTTGAACCCTATTATGTGTTTTTTACTTTAAATTAGACTATATCACGTTTAGTTGCTGTATGCTAATCCACCCATACCGGACATAACACGGAGAATGTTGTAGTTAACTGCATATACACGAACATCAAATGTTTGGTCAGAAGAAGGAACAATTGTTACGTTGTTTGCTAAGTTCAATACCAAGGTAGCAGTATCAATACGAGAGAAGTTACATGTTCCAGATGGTTGGTGTTCTTCTGGTTTCAAGGCAAATGAATACATGTAAATACCTGGTTGGTATACATTGTATACTTGGTTACCAGAAACATAGGTGAAACCTGGAGAGCCAGTGTGGTGTTGGTATGGTTGGACCATGTTGTAGTAGTCTCCGTAACGTCCATCCAAACGATCTTGGCCGTTGATTTGGAGACGTTGAGTGGCGATTGCTACTACGTCATAAGTGAATGGTCGGAGACGATTGTTTAAAAATTGAGCTGAGTAATGGCAGTTTGTGTAAGAAGTAGGTTGAACTACCCAAACAAGTTCCTTTACAGGGTGATTGAATGTTAAGTCAATACGATTGGCGTAAGAAGATAATCCCTTATCTTCGTTGTATTGAGTTTGTTCAATCAAGTATTCATGGGATTGTTGTGCCATGCGACGACGTTCTTCAGTGTCCAAGTAGATGTAGTCAATGTAGACTGCGGCTTGGGTTGGTTGAGGAGTAGATGTTGCGGCAGAAGTAAAGTTTCCGGCAATGAATTTTTGGTCTTGCCATTGGATGTTGATCTTGACTTCGTGGTATTGAAGAGCAATCAAAGGTAAGGCAGCACCTGGGTTACGTGTGTAGAAGAAGTTGAGTGGGATGTATAAAGTATTAGGTAAAGCAGGTTGATTAGAACCTCCACCCGATGGACAAGTTGCTGGAGAAGGAACTGTGTATGATCCTGGAGCAACACCATCACCAACCATTTGGTGGAGTTTAATACCAGTTTGAATGTCAGAACTTAATGAGTCCCATAAGAAGAGCCATTCACCATATAAGCGATCAATTAATTGACCACCAATATCTAATTCAACATATCGTATTAAGTTGTAACCTAAACGACCTTGATCGTTGTTAAAGACTCCACCTGGAGGGAGAACGACTTCCAAATATGTAGAGTATAAAAGATCAGCATGACGAGGAATTAAGGCAGAGTGTTTTACTCCCCAATTGGCTTCACCGGCTAAGTTAATGCGAAATGGTTCCATCGCGAAGTTTGTGTGACGTTTGAACAAGCCTTTCCAGAAAGTAATTTGAGGATTTCCAGAGAGGTATGCGTCCTGCGCACCATAGGCAACAAGTTGTAATAGACCGCCACCCATTTTGTATTTATATGTTACTTACAATCATTTTTTCTGAAAATACTTACTTGCGGTGACGACGAGTGCGACGACGCTTTCCTCCTTCTTCTCCTCCTTCTTCACCACCGTGTTTCTTATATGTCTTCTTTGCGCTCTTGAGCACATGGGAGAACCACTTCTTTCCCATAGACTTCTTTTCACCTGCCATTTTCTTCATTGTCTTCTTGACGTGAGCCAACCATGCACCTGCCATTTTATACTCATATAGTAGATTTTTTACGCATTACAGAAGGAGCAAGGTTTTCCACATTTTGAGCAGGTGGGGACTTCGACAGGTTGTTCTTCTAAATGAGTTGATTCACTTTCATCAAAAATTTCTTCAACTACAGCTTCAGCTACTACTGGTGTTTCTTCTACTACAGGTTCTTCAACTACTGGTGTATCTTCAACCGCTGGAGTTTCTTCAACTACTGGTTCAGTAACTACTGGAGCTTCTTCAACAATAGGTGTTTCTTCAACAACAGGGGTTTCTTCTACAGGTTGTTCAACAGGAGTTTCTTCAGTTACTGGAGATTCTTCGACTACTGGTTCAGTAACTACTGGAGCTTCTTCTACAACAGGGGTTTCTTCTAAAGGTTGTTCTACTACTGGTTGTTCAACAGGAGATTCTTCGACTACTGGTTCAGTAACTACTGGAGCTTCTTCTACAACAGGGGTTTCTTCTAAAGGTTGTTCTACTACTGGTTGTTCAACAGGAGTTTCTTCGACTACTGGTTCAGTAACTACTGGAGCTTCTTCAACAACAACAGGTGTTTCTTCTACAGGTTGTTCTACTACTGGTTGTTCAACAGGAGTTTCTTCGACTACTGGTTCAGTAACTACTGGAGTTTCTTCAACAACAACAGGTGTTTCTTCTACAGGTTGTTCTACCACTGGTTCATCAACCACTGGTTCTTCAACAGGAACATCTACGACTGAACTACGACGTGTGCGTATTAATTCAGTTGTCAAACGACGATGGACTTTCGTAACACTATACATTTATTTCTATTTACACATTTTATATAGTTATATTGTAGAGTGGACTTGTTTTTTGTAATGGTTGGAAGGATACGACTGGGTCAGGCATTGTAGGGCTTGCGTATTGTTTAGGAGCAAGAGCACGCAAAGGTTCGGGTTTTAATACACAACTTGCTTGTTGAAATTCGCTAATATATAATTCCATAGCGCTATCTGGAGATCCATAATTCATCAAAACCCATTGACAACCGTAAGTTAATAATATTTGAGGATTCACGTTTCTTAAATCATCTGAAACATCAGGAACAACCATCGTGATGTTATCACGGTTATTATTGATCAATTCATCGCTATCGTTTGTTTGCGATGCTTGTGTGTATGTCAATCTTCTTAAATGTGATGTATCCCAAGACAAGTTCACAAGTTCTTCCATTAATGTTCCTTTAATTGGACCTCCTGACACTATAATCAGTTTGCTTTGAAGGTTACATATAGGTTCAACTGCTATATTCTTTCGTTGGTAGCTGTATGAAGTATCCAGCATATGACTGATACATGTTGTTTTCAATATTTGTGCGGCAGCATTGACTACGTTTGTATTGTCTGTATGAAACACCAAACTCAACATAAATGGATCTGTAGAAACAGGACATACAACAGAGTTAAAGGCATTATTTACAATAGCAACACAACATGCTTCAAATGAAATAGTATTGTAAGCGTAATCTACTCCAGTCTTTTGATTTTTGAGACCAACTACAGGTTGATTGTTTTCGTCTGAATAAATGTCTAATTCGACTAAACGAGGACCTGCAGGCATCAACATTGGTATAACTGCGTCTGTGATGTAATCATACAACTTTGATCCCGGAAACAAAGAGTAAGCAGATGAAGCCACATAGTAATCACACAAACGATACGAAGGTGTTGTAGGACATCCTAAAGGAGCCAACTGCATGACTGTTTTGTATGCGTCAAAAACAGGAGCAGCAGTATTTGTTGCTTGAATTTCAGAAGGCGTTGCTACTTTGTAAACCCCAAAAGCAAGAGTTCCAATAAGCACCATCGCAAATACGATAATGACAAGCATAGAAAACCAGTCCATTATTATTTACGCCACGAATTAATGGATGCGAAGAAAGCATAGCATATAGCTGCCAGAATTAATAATCCCCCGATAGCTAATCCATAACCTCTTAATTTCATTGGATTATACTTTGAATAATAAACTACGGAAACCACGCACAACTTTATCTGGAATTCTATCTTTCATTGGGATTCCCATAAGACAGCATAAATGAAAATACAAAGAGTACATTCCGCATTCCGAATCTTCGTATTGATGACGAGTTTTATTGTAACTGACTTCCATTGGTTTAGAATGAATATGTGTTGAGTCCCATTGTTCTTTCCATGTCTTCATTAAGACTTGAATTTCCTTCTCTGGTTTGTAAGCATACGAATCAAAGTAAGTGATTCTTGGATATTCTAATTCAGGACGAATATCGCAGAATAATGCAATCCAATGTTTTCCTGGACCAGTGCTTACATCAGTATTAAATACAATACCTATTTGTCTGTAACCTTTTTTGTAAATGTTTCGGATATCCAAAGAACACAATGAATTGACTAAACATTGACCAGTTTTAGAATGTTTTCCAAAATCTATGGGAACTGTTCCTACGTAATAATATTGCTTGAACACTTCTTGAAATTTGTGTTCTAATTCGTCAATATCAAGAGACGATAACCATTCTTCTGGATTTGTTCTCCATGAACTTGGAGCTTTTGGTTTGGAGATCAAAGATGTAATAATACATTCTGCGGCTCCGTCATCACATTTTTCTTGGAGACGATGTTGTATAGTTTTCCATACCTTATCTACTCCTCCTTTTGGAATGGGTGCTTCATTTGCGTGTTCTTTGTTATACACTTGACGCAAGTTGTCTATTTCCTTCTCATCAAAGTACATTGTATGTAAAACGGATAATCTTTATAATGATATTTCAGAATATAAAATGACTCAAGAACTCGTTGACTTGAAACGTTGTATCAAAAAATACCGAGATATAGATGACGAATTACGAGACCTTAATAAGAAGGTATACGATAAACGCGATGAACGCAAGTCAGTTGAGTTAGAAATAACCGAAATTATTAAAAGTCCTACATTTGACAATTTTCGTAAAATGAAGTTGGAAGAAGATGGATCCACAATTCAAATACAGAGACCAGGAGAATACTCAAAACCTTGGTCTTTATCGCAAAAAGAATTGATGGTATTAGTTACTGCGTATTTTCAGGACACTCCAACTCCAAATGCCGAAGGGTTAACAAACTTTATAATCCAAAAACGCAAACAGGATCTGGTTGCTACAGACTTCAATTTAGCAAGGTCAGTTCCGGAATAATATATTTTATAAAATAAAATGGCTGCGTCAGCTCTTATGAATTTTGGATCGAACTTTTCTAAGCAACAAGCTGACTTTGCTCGTCAGCAAGTTATGAAGCAAATTCCTACTTTGATTGAAAACTACGAACCACAAATTGAGGCAGTATTAAAAAATTCTCTCGGAAAACTCAAGACCGAACATCCAGAAGAAGCAGCTCTTTTTCGTTCTAATTGGGCTAAATTAGACGCAGTTGTTCGTTCTTCATTGGGAGGGCGTCGTGGAAAACGGACTTTAAGACGTAAATCTCGTAAATATTAAAATGACGACACAGCCTTTAGTGTATAATCCGTTCAACGCAAAAAATCGCTTGTTTACCAAACAGGATATTCAAGCGATTCTTGAGAAACACAATTGTGTAACAAATGTCAAGAACGTTTCATTATATCAAGAAGCGATGGTTCACTCGTCTTATGTAGAACGCACCGAATACGTGAGTCCTACAGGAGACAAAGCACAACTCGCAGACAAACCAACAGAATGTATTGGATTATTCAAGAAATCGTATGAACGACTAGAACATCTAGGCGATTCAGTATTGGGATCTTGTGTATCTACTTACTTGATGGAACGATACAATGAAGACGAAGGATTCATGACAGATTTGAAGAAATCTATTGTGTGTAACGAGATGCTAGGAACATTAAGTCAAAAAATAGGACTTGATAAGTTCTACATTATTTCAAGACACAACGAAGACGTGTGTTCAGGAAGAACAAACTCTAAAAAATTAGGAGATATATTAGAAGCGTTTATTGGCGCTTTGTGGACCGATTCAAAATACAACTTTCAAGTCGTATATTCATTTGTCGTATGTTTGATTGAAACGTATATCGATATTCCAAAGATACTGATGAACAATACAAATTACAAGGAACAATTACAGAAACTATACCAAGCAAGGTTTCATCAAACACCGAAATACGAAGTGGTGTCTGCTGCGACCAATATGTATACAATGGCGGCAGTGGACGAGAAAGGAATACATTTAGGAATTGGAACTGCTCCAACTAAAAAACAAGCAGAACAATTAGCAGCGGCAGAGGCAATAAAGAACCTCCAACCCAAATAAATTAAAAAAATTAAATAGTCATACTATTTTTTTGTTTAGGTATTCTTCTTGATAATACTTCTCTTACTGTTCCTGTAGTAGACGTCATATCATCTGCTCCTTCTGCAATACCTTCAATTTGACGCAACGCTTCGGCAACTCTTTGTGGTTGATCAGCAAACTGAATAAGTAATTGTGTTCGGATTGTTTCACGACGTAAAGGAGGACGAGATGTTCTTACTGAACGACTTATATTTCCAACACCTGATCCTTCTAATGCAAAGTTATCAACAGAGTTATCTCTCATAAACTTCAAAATAGAATCGGAATTACGAGTTTTCTTGTCTCTTATTGCTTTGATTTGTTGTTTCAAGTTACGTTCTTCATCATCCAGAGCGACCCATTCTTTTATGATCGCACGGATTTGATTCGCTTGGTCTTCTTCTGCCATTTGTATGATCTATGCTTATAGGTTGAAAATCTCTTTCCACCTTTAAAGTTTTCTTCAATTGTCGAAATCAATGTGCTTAATGTAGGACCAATAAAAGGAGTAGCTTGTGCTACTTGCGCAACTGCTCCACCCAAATCGTCTTCCAATACAGATACTAAAGCGGCAATAGAACCTACAAAGGCAACAGGAATAGCGACTATACCTTCTCCAATTGGACCACCTAAATCTGCAGCAACTGTTTCAACTGCCGAATCTCCTAATTTGACACTTGCCTTAAATAACTTCAACAAAGTGCGAAGTAAAGGTATAGATTCTTCTAAGGTAGTCACAGGTGATACAACAGATGAATAAACGCCGTTAGTTGTAGTGCTTACAAAGGGTGGAAGAAATGATTGAATATTAGTTATTGCGTCTCTTATAAGTCTGTCAGTTACAGGATGTGTTTGAGAATAACCTCCTTTATGCTTTAAAGATTCAAACGATAACTTTGCAGTTTCATCGTTAAACATTGGAAGAGTATGTTTCTTATCGTAAAACACAGACTGTTCAAGATGTTTTGCACTCTTAAACTTATGTGAACGTAAATACTTCACTAAGTTAAAAAGTTTAGCAGAACGTTCTGCTAAGACTTTATCGTGAGTGCGTTCATGAATAAAATCCATTACCTTTTTCTCATCTGAATTCAATCGAGTATCATCATACACCCACACCATTATTTATTACAAATAATTTACAATGGATGAAGAGTTAAAAAATGAGATAACGTGGAATTCGCAATTGGAAAAGATTATTTCAGACGAAGGGGAAGTAGCACTATGTTATTCTTGGCTTCATACGCGTTCAGAAAAGTTCTTTTCCAGATTGAATACGAGTATAACTATTCCTTCCATTATTCTGGCTACTTTAGCAGGATCTACATCTATGGGATTCAATGCGGTATTTCCAAGTCCTTATATCGCAAATCTAGTTTCGGGGGGAGTAACGTTAACTATAGGTATACTTACAACTATTTCTAACTATTTTGGATGGGCAAAGAGAACTGAGGGACATCGTATTGCGTCTATAACGTATGCAAAGTTACACAAATTCATATTAATTGAACTCGCATTACCAAGAAATGAACGTATGACAGCTAAAGATATGTTGAAAATTGTTAGAGACGAAAACCAAAGATTACAAGAAACAAGTCCTCAAATTCCAGACAGAATTATCGCACAATTTAATGCGAAGTTCGCAAAAACCACACCTGATGTAAAAAAACCAGAAATCACTAATGGATTAGACCCAATTTACATCTATCCAAGTGATAACCAGTCTCCTGTAATAGGACGTGAATCCATCATTGATCCAATGTATCGCTCAATGCCTACCATAAAGATTCCCCCTTCTCCTGATTCGACACTTGTAATTAAAACTTCCAACGACGATCACATTCTAGACATGTCACAAACGTTGTCATCGGTTCGTCCGCAGAACGTGTCTGAAGTTGATAGTAATCGCACTTAGATTTCTTCTTACAACGTGAGCACCATAAGAAGATCGAAGCTGTATCGTTTTTGGCGTATAACTTCTTCTCCATTTCAATGATCTTCTCAATTGATTCCTTCCAGCGATGAGGATACAAATCAACAGCTGTCATTTCTGCAAATGCGCGAGGAGTTAGATCTCGTTTTTGTAAATGTTGTAACCAGTTTTCAGGATTGTTGACGTATCCTCCTTTTCCACGTAAGTTTTCATAGACAGAAATAGCTCTGCTGCGATACATGTTCCAGAAAACACGATTTGACCAATCTACATCTATACCTTCTTTTAATGCTTGATCACTTACGACATGAAGAACTGCATTCTCTAATTCAGTTGAAATTTCTTTATTCTGTATAAGTTCATCAAAGTTTTCAATTACTTTATCTCGAATTGCTACGTCAATAAATACGTTCTTTTTATTAGAATGAACTGGACGTGAAGTGTTTACAATTTCACGTCTTACTTCTTCTTCCTCTTCTTCATCGTCACCTCCTAAATCTTCTTCTAATTCTTCATCTCCTTCTTCGTCTACTTCCAATACATCGTCTTCATCTTCTTCTGGAGCATCAAACGTCCATTCTTGATACAAAGTATTGTAGTCAGAAGCTTTCAAATTCACATACGAAGAAATTTGTGGTTCATATTCGTCTTCATCTTCTGATTCAGTTGCTAGAACTACGATATTTCCAGAGTATGTTTCTTCATCAAATGGAGAAGGAAGCATATGGGAATTCGCAGTATCAGGATCATCAGAAACAGTAGCGAATACAGATAACCATTGTGTTTCCTTTGTAGGGTCTTGTATTTTTCCCTGAAACTGAAATTCAGGTGATTTATATTTTTTACGTATCCAATCTAATACATCTTTAGTCTTTGCGGGAATTTGTATTTCACTTACAGTTCCATTTGGAGCAATACATACACCGTATGTCATTCTTAGGTTACCAATGTATCATCTGCGTAAGTTCGTTTTTGAAAACGAATTTTATTTTAGAAAATCTAATAACAGTATAGCAAAATGTCAGCATCACATTATATCCCACCTCACATGCGCAATCGCAAACGCCCATCTGAAAATTTAAAGAAAGAAGAAAAACCTATAATTGTGGAATCAGAATTCCCTTCTATTAGCACACAACCTGCTACTACAAGGACATTTAACGGACCAAGTTTTCGTGACATGGCGGCAATTACTCCAGAAGTATTGACTCCACCACACAAGAACCCAGAACTCAAGTTACAAAAAAGCAGCACTATTCGTAGACGACATGTGAATACAATGTCATATGATTACTACCCTGAAACAGAACAAATTGAACAACTTCTTCCAGCAAAGGAACCTGAAAAGGACGATTGGACAACTGTAGAACGTAAAGTCGCAGTAAAGAAAGATAAAGTTCAAGAAGCACTGGACAACGGTAACCTCGAATATGGAGAAGAAGATGAAACATCATGGGGAGCCGAACAAGAAGAAGATGAAGACTCTTTCTGGATAGACCGAAAGTATTAAACTGCGACTACTTGACTAGTTGAAGGAGGTTTAACAAACAAACTACGTAAAAATTTACCGAATACACCTGCCTTCTCATTTATGAACAAAATAAAAGTAAACATTTGATATCTCATAAACCCAAAGTAGAAAGCAATAGCAAACGATAAAATCAAAAGAAAAATATCAAAAATTCCTATAATTCCGTTTGTTTCAACTTGACCAGTTACCCAGTCGGATACATGAGCAGTGACACCACTTTTTGATTTTTGTGTGGAAGCAGCATCAGATACACCAGGAACAGTTACTGCCTTGTTTATTCCTGCCTTTTTTGGGTTTTCTCGGAATACAAGGTAGGCACGGTTATCCATAGGCATGGGTCCTCCAGGTAATTGTTTTGAAGAGTTGAAGTAGACAGAACGAGTTCCAAGACCTTGTATTGGACGAGAAGCAGCAGGAACTTTGTTTGCCAATGTAGAAAAATCAGATGGGTCAATATTGATCATTGACTTGAAAACTACGACTTTTGCGTTATCACAATTTCCAAATGGAATAGTTCCATCATACACAAAGTATTCTCCCGATGTTGGAACTAAATTTGCTAAACTCCAATTACTTCCCAATGGAATTTGAACTTCATGTGATGGGTCTGCGTATTTGACAATAGAGTTGAACCATTGAGAAGAGTTTGAAGGGTTAGGATTCGATTGTGCTAAAAAGCAAACCAATAAGTTTCCTTTGGTTGGACTCTTGAATACTATGGAAACTTCAACATCTGCTTGGATACTTTCAATCGTGTGATTACTTGGATGGTTTATTGTCACGGACATAGCATTGTATCCGTCGTCGTTGAATTTACAAGATCCTAACCCCGCAGTGTTATTCAAAACCAAACCTTGTGGTTCAACATCCAAGTATGTAGATGTTGGGTATACATCGTCAAAGACCAACTGACACAATAAATCACAAGGTTGTGAAAAGGATTGTGACAGATTAATAGGACTTTGATTTGGCGAACTACAGTTTCCACTCATTTGTAAATTCACGTTATTTTGTATCTTGGGAATAATCAATGGACAGCAACAGCATTGTATTTTATGTATTGAGCACTTTTGCCGGACTTACGGTGTTTGGATTGATCATATATGCTATTGCGAAGGCAGGTGTTGACTTATATACCTTATTTGTAGGAATTCAAGTCGCCATAGTTGTAGTAGCATTAGTAGTTGGTGGAACTATTTCATTGAAGGACGCAGTAGAAGCCCCATCTTTTACATTTCAAATAGCAAGGGCGTCTATTATATACCTTCCTATCTCTTTGGGAATGTTCTCTATTCTTGGTTCAGTTTTGTTTGAAAACAGTAACTTCTTGATTCCTGTAATCGCAGGAATGGGAGCAGTTGCCTTGAATTATGTTCTTGATGCGATAGGAACTAGCAGTGGATCAGAAATTTTATCATATATTGGTGGAATTCTTAGCGCAATACGCTCCTTCTTTGTTAGCGCTTTTTACTATGGACCTGATATGCAAGCACTAAAGTAATTACACCAAAAAATAAAGACAAGGTAAATTAATGGCGTCACCTGGAACACTACCTGCAGTTTGTGACATTCCTTTACCAGGAGGCTTACAAACATCTAGTTCTCCATCTGTCATAGTGTTTACTACGACAATTGGATTCTATTACTTGAATGGATTATGGAACAGTGGTTCTTCTGCGGCCAGTAAATCGTGGATTACTGCTATCATGTTTATTATTTTCGTATCTATCCAAGTATGGGTTATTTATTACCAAGCAGTTCATTTCAACAAATGTCCTCCAACAATATGGTTAGGAATATTGTTCGCATTGGTATTTGGAGCAGTATTTGGAACTGTTTCTTACTGGGTATCTGTAGCAGTAAACCAAAATTCTTTAACCCTTAACCAAGGATTCAGAAATTACAAGGAAAAATTCACTGACCAATCTGCTTTTAATAGCATAGCATCTCCAGGTGGATCTACTTCTAATTTAGCATCTGCTGTAACATCATTAGGAACAGCAGCAGGAACTCTTTCAAGTGCTACAAATGCAAAAAATACTGCAGGAGTGACTGGTCAATGTTTACAAAAAACCGCTAATTCTGATGAATATATTTGTGATGTTTATAAGAACGGTCAATTAGTTAGTCAAACAATTACTGAATAGATTTCATAGCATTACTAATAATTTTATAATAATTTGCGACATTCGTTCCAGATTGCTTTTCAACTTTTAATAAATTTCCTTCTTTGTCTTTTGAAACAACGGCCAAAGTAGGAACCATTGTTACACCAAATTTTTGTGTAAACCCGTCTTTATCGTCGTGAGTATTGACAGAAACCCAATTGGTTACTTCAAACTCTTCTTGTAAGTCTTTGAACACTG
>Ga0214172_1000167_pt1 | contig 36078 bp, 30 predicted proteins | sample TroBogEpilimnion_29_FD_153010 | JGI IMG/M metagenome (GOLD analysis project Ga0214172, IMG submission 153010) | Freshwater microbial communities from Trout Bog Lake, WI - 12JUL2007 epilimnion | ecosystem: Environmental > Aquatic > Freshwater > Lake > Epilimnion/Euphotic zone | place: Trout Bog...
CTCGCCCGCCAAACCACGGATGACCCCTTGGAATGGCTCGCCCAACCCGCGCCAAACCCCACCGGTTGATCCTCAACTGCGGATTTTAGGATCAATGGCGGCACGACTGTTTTAAGCGGTTTCAACCAAGCTGGAAGTGGCGATTACTCCGATTGGGCCACAGGCGCAACAAATCAAGTGCAGGACGCTTTTGGCACCCCGGGCGCGCAACTGAACTTGGGATCCAACGAGTTGATTGCGCTGGACGTGATTGGCTGGAATCTCACCTCTGCGGGCCAGTCCCTGGAGATTCTCCCCGTACCCGAGCCGTCAACCGTCAGTCTTGTTTTGTCCGGATTGGCAGGCGCGTATTTCATTCGCCGCCGCAACGCCTGACCAAATTTGGCCCAGCAGTGGGGCCTCCACATCAGCCTCGCACCGTTGCGAGGCTTTTTTATTCCCGTGATCATGAGTGCCGTTTTCGTCAAGAGCCTAATTGCTTTCATCCGCCGTGTGCCAGTCCAAGCCGCACTTGGGGCAATGCTGGTTTATGGCCTCACCTTGAGCCGCGGCGTGACGCTCAACAGCCTATCGGTCACGGCCCACATTGCCGGCTGGGACTGGCTGCCGATGACAGGGCATCCACTGCTTTGGCTTCTGACCGTGCCGCTGCGATGGCTGCCCGCTGGCTGGGTGCCGTTGGGATTCAATATGGTTTCCGCGGTGTGTGGCGCGGTGACACTGGGGATGCTAGTGCGGTCGCTGGAACTGCTGCCGTGGATTCGGCCACTGGCGACGCTGGGATGGCGGGCACGCCTGCCGGTGCTGCTAGCGGCGGTCGCGTGCGGGCTGGAATTAAGTTTCTGGCAGGAGGCCACGGCGGCCACCGGCGAAATGCTGGACCTGCTGCTGCTGGCCGCGGCGCTCTGGCTACTAATGGAATATAGCGCAGCCAAAGACCCCCGGTGGCTGAAGGCGGCGGCCCTGATCTGGGGCGCGGGCATGGCAGAAAACTGGGTGATGCAAATCACGCTACCGCTCTTCATTGGCTCGCTGGTATGGCTGCGCCGCCGCCGGCTTTTCAAGCGGCAATTTATTTTACCGCTCGCCGGGCTGGGGTTGGCCGGCTTTGCCATTTATGGCTTGCTGCCGCTAGCCAATGGACTGCTGCCTGGCTCCCCGTGGAATTTGCATCAGGCCTGGATCCAATCATTGCGGGAGACGAAAGGATTGCTCCTGTGGGTATTCATCCAATTTGGGGTGAAGTATCGGATGCTGACGCTGGTGGTAGGGCTGATTTTTCTGTTGCCGCCGCTGGCGATGCTGTTCCGACTTGGAAATGAGCCCACTCAAAACAAGTCGACGCTGGACCGGTCGCTGATCTGGCTTTTTCGCGTGGTGGGAGCCGGACTGTTGCTGGTCTGTGTCTGGCTGGTGTTTGATCCAAGCTTCGGGCCGCGCCAGATCATGGCCCGGCAAATGAACATCACGCTGCCGCTGTTGACCTTTGACTATTTCAACGCGCTGGCCATCGGATTTCTGGCTGGGAACTTATTGTTTATTTTTCAACCCCGAGACCGAAGCCACCGCCGCCGGAAATTCAGCCAGCAACTGGTGGCGAGGCTGCAACGCGCCGTCGTCCCGGGCTTAACGGGGTTGCTGGCCCTGATGGTACTTGGATTGGGTTCGCGGAATCTGCCCGTCGTCACCCTGGCCAACCGCCAGCCGCTGGCGCAATTCGGCGAGCTGCAACTGCGCAGTCTGCCGCCTGGAGGCGGGATCGTTGTCAGCGATATTCCGCAGAAGCTGGAAGTTTTTGAGGCGGCTCAGGCACGGCTCAGCCATCCGCAACGCTGGCTGGCAGTGGATTTGAGCGCCTTGCCCAAGCCGGAGTATCGCGCGCATTTGCAACGGCTGGGCCTGGGCGACAGGCTGACGACCATGGACGCACATGAACTGAACTCGGACGAAGTGTTACTGTTAATGGATCGGCTCGCCCAAACCAACCGGATATTTTACCTCCATCCAGCCCTGGACCGCTTGTTCGAAATTTTCCACCTGCAACCCACCGGCCTGGTTCACGAATTGCAGCGTTACTCCACCCATAAGTTTGTCATTGGCCCGCCACCGCTGACCACGCAAACCATAACCCAGAATGAAAATTTCTGGGACGACCTGGCGCCAGAAATCGAGTCACTGTCCCAGTTCGGTTCGCCAGTGGCATTGTCGCTATTACAACGTGTGCAAGGGTGTTTATATCTGGAGACCACGACTCCCCGTCAAATCAGGCTGCTGAAAGAATGGTATTCCCTGGAGTTGAATGATTGGGGCGTGCAACTGCAACGCAACGGATGGCTGCCCCCGGCACAGCGGCGCTTCAACCAGGCGCTGCTTTTGAACACCAATAACTGGGTTGCCCGTCTGAACCTATATTGCAACGCCCATCTGCAATCCCGGACCAATCAAATGTCGTTGGGTGGCGCGAGCATGCTGGAGAGTCAATTGGGCAACGCGCAACAACGGGCGTTGTCCATGAGTTATTTAGGCCCGATGGATGAACCCGACGGTTGTTATATACTGGGCAAGGACTGCCAGCAAAATGGATGGCTGCGGATGGCAATGGAGCAATTTGATCGCGCCCGCGCCCTGGCGCCGGGGGTTTTGGCGCCGGAGTTTGCCCTAGCTAACCTGTTTGGGCGCTGCGGGCTGACCAACCAAGCCATGGCCGCACTCCACCACCTGCACGGGGAAATCAAAACGCTGCCAGATCCTGCGGGGTTTGAAGTGCAGCTAGCCCTGATCGAAGCCGGCGTGTGGCTGTCGCAATCCAATCTTTCCCGCGCCGTCAGCGTTTTACAAAAAGCCGTGCAGCAGCATCCCAACGACCTCGATGCCATGACCCAGATTTCTCACGAGTATTTGGCGCTTGGCGATTACGCCGACGCGGAGCCGGTGGTCACCCGCCTGTTGGAACGGGAGCCGGATAATGTCCCAGTCCTGCTGATCCAAATCCGTTTCTGCCTGCAAACCCGGCACGCTGAACTGGCAATACCCATCTTGACCCATGTGCTCTCCCTCACCAACAGTCCGTCCATTAAACTCATCCGGGCGGTCGCTTACGTCGAGACGAAAAACTACACCGCCGCCAAGGCCGACTACCAAGAACTGGAACTATCGCTGCCCAACGGTTTTCAGGCCGACTATGGTCTGGCGCAGATTGCCGAATTCCAAAACGACACCAACGCGGCCATTCATTATTTGAACCTATGCCTCTCCAATGCGCCTCCGGATACCGCCCAATCGCGGAAAGTCCGGGAACGGTTAGCGGTGCTACAGGCATCCAAGTCGGGAGGCTGATTGCCATCGCATCAGGATCGCGCTTTCATTTCGCCGCGCGCGGATAAGCTCGACCATGGTCTAGAAAAATTCCCGCGCTGGCGGTTTGAGCGGGGCGAACGTCAGGCGGTGGATGGGACAGGCCCCGTGTTTGGCTATCGCCGCCAGATGTTTGGCCGTGCCGTAACCCTTGTGCTCGGCAAAGCCATATTCGGGAAACTGCACGGCGTATGCCCGCATCAGCCGGTCGCGCGTGACCTTGGCCAGCACACTCGCCGCGGCGATGGAATAGCTCCGCGCATCCCCTTTGACAATGGCCGTTTGCGGCACGCGCAAGGTTTTCACCGGTCGCCCGTCCACGAGGGCGTGCGGCGGCAATGATTTCAATTGCCCCAACGCGTCATTCATCGCGCGATGCGTCGCCTGCAGGATATTGATTACGTCAATCACGCCCGCGTCCACCTGGGCGATGCCGAACTCGATTGCGCCGCAGCTGGTGAGGAAGGCGAAAAACGATTCGCGCTGGGTTTCGGTGAGCTGTTTGGAATCATTCAAGCCAGCGAGTTCGGCGGGCAAACCAGCGTCCACCCAGCGCGGGGGCAAGATGGCGGCAGCGGCGACGACCGGTCCGGCGAGCGGTCCGCGCCCGGCCTCGTCCACGCCCGCAACGCGCGACACCTGCTGCGACCAGAGCGGGCGCTCGAATTCAAATCGGTCAATGTGGTTTTTCAAAGCTTGCAGATTAACATTTCAGGTTCCGATAAGAGGCTACCGCCATTCCCAAATCCTGTCGCCTGTTATTCACCTCCGGACGGAGTTGGAATTTCTGCCGGTTTGGGTTACGCCGCCGGCGCTCGCTGCTCACCCGCTTATCACCGTCAGAACCTATGGCGCCTCATACAATTCCAAGGGGAGGCCGTCAGGATCAGCGAAGAAAGTGAAGCGCCGGCCAGTCAGCTCATCCACACGGACCGGCTCAACAGCTATCCCCTTGGCTTCCAATTCACGAAGGCAGGCAGCAAGGTCCGTCACGGCGAAACAGAGATGGCGCAATCCGCAAGCTTCCGGCCAGGACGGACGGGGCGGTGCGCCGGGAAAGGAAAACAACTCGATCTGGCCGCCGTCCGGCAGCGCAAGGTCGAGCTTGTGGGATCGCCGCGCCTCCCGATACGTCTCGGCGATGATCTGCAGGCCGAGCGTCTCCGTATAAAATGCCTTTGACCGCACATAATTCGAAGCAATGATGGCGGCGTGGTGGATGCGGTTCAATCGCATGAGACTGCAGCCTACCGCCTTGCCCCCCTCTTGTCGCCACGATTTTCGCTCGCAGAAAAATCTCTGTTTCATCTGGGGCGGTCTGCGGCTAAATTGACTTTATGAAAACTGAATCCCTCCGCATCGGCATGAAGGTGCGTCATCCGCAATACGGGTCCGGTCTCGTCAAAACCATCTCTGAGGCCGTGGCGGAAATCCAGTTCGATGACGGCACCAAGCGCACCGTCTCCCCGGAACCGAGCGGGCTGGAGCCCATGGAGCCGCACGCGGTCGTCGGCGGTCTGGATATGCCGTTGAAACAATTTGTCGAGGAGACGCTGGCGGCGGCGATCGTCCAGCTGGGATTGGAAAAGCCGGATTCGGTCGTGGACCAGCTCGGCCTGCGCTGGCAGGGCGGCAAGCTAGTGATGCATCCGGCCGACGCAACACTGCAGGCGAAAGACGTGCCACTGGAAGTTTTTTTCCACAAGATCGTCATGGTCCGAAACAATCTCCGCGTGCTGGAACAGAAAATCAACGCGCATGAACAACTGAGCGACGGCGAGAAAGTGGAGATGCAGCAATATATCACGCGCAGCTACGGCTCCCTGACCACCTTCAACGTGCTGTTCAAGGAGAAAGAAGACCAGTTTTAACACCGAGTCGGCGCGCGGCGACAGACATTTCTTTGCTTCGTGGTGGATTGGATTTACATTCGGGCCATGCAACAACTGCGCCATTTCATCTGGATACTCACGGCGGTTGTGGTGCTGGCGCTGGCCAGCTATCTCACTTTCACCGCCGCACGCTGGCTGAACCACGGCAGCGGCCTGCGGTTCTGGAACACCACCAGTGTCGTTCATGAAGTGCAGTCCCTTTCCGACCTCGTGACGGTCAAATATGTCCTGAACAAGGTCGTGGTGCTGGAGGATGTCAAATGGTATGGCGAAAACCGCGTACTGCTCCTCGCCCAAGGCGTGGTCAAGGCGGGTCTGGACTTGAAAAAACTGAAGCCGGAGGATGTGTCCATCACCGGGAAAAGGATTTCCCTGCGCCTGCCCGGCACCGAGATCACCGACGCCTATCTGGACGACTCGGCCAGCCAGGTGATTGACCACACCACAGGCTTGCTGCGGGCCTTCGATAAGGATTTAGAGCAAACCGCACGCCAGAACGCCGTGGAGGACATCGGCCGAGCCGCACGTCGCGCGGGGATTCTCGAGGAGGCGGACAAACGCGGGCGGGCGGAACTGCAGAACTTCTTCAAACGGGCGGGCTTTGAGACGGTTGACTTTCGCTGAGGGGGCTGCCCATTTTCTGGCAGGCGTGTCTAATTATCACCGGCTGCGGATCCAGCGGAAACATCGTTACCGGAAGGCGGCGACGAACTACCGGAATGGTTCTAACGCGCGGAGGAATACGCAGTCCGGACAATTGAATCGTCGCCATGCGTAAATGGAGCGCGGCGACCTGAGTCGCGACGCGAGAGCTTTCGGGAACCTGAAATTTTCTAGCCACGAATAAGGCATTGCAACTCGTGTGCCAGAATATTGCGTGGCGGCAGCGGCCGGCGTAGGCCGGATTGGGGCTGTACGCGCCCGGGTTGAGCCACAGACGCGACCCCTGATTCACCGTTTGCCCAGCCGTGCCAGCAGCTTGCCGTGGATGCCGTCGAAGCCGCCATTGCTAAAGACGCAAACCACATCGCCACCCTGGGCGTGCTGCGCCAGGTGCGCAACAATGGCGTTGGCGTCCGGCAGATACGCAGCCTCCTTGCCGGAGGCCTTAATATCGGCCATCAGCTGCTCGGGATTGAGCCGCTCCCCGGCCGGAATCTGTTCGAGGCGCGCGACCTCGGAAACGACCACGGCATCGGCATCGGCAAACGACGCGGCGAGTTCGTCCTGGAAAACATTCCGGCGCGTGGTGTTAGAGCGCGGCTCGAAGACCGCCCAGATTTTCTCCCGGGCATAGCGGATCCGGAGCGCGCGCAGCGTCTCGCGGATAGCCGTGGGATGATGGCCGAAATCGTCAATCACCGTCACGCCGCCGGCGATGCCCTTCACTTCCAGGCGACGCTTAATGCCCTTGAACGTATCAAACGCCGACTGAATCTGCTTATTGGACAGGCCGCAGTGCTTGGCCGCACCGATGACAGCCAGCGCGTTACGAACATTCAGTTCGCCGACCATGTTCAAGTGAAACTTAAAGCTGGGAATCTCAAAGGTCGTCGCCGTCGGGCCGTAGCAGAGATTAAAGCCATACACCGCGTAGTCGCCACCCAGGCCGAACTTTTTGACCGGGCAATGCGTGACCGTGAGCAGCTCCTTGAGGTTTGCGTCATCCCCGTTGCCCAGCAGCAGCCCGTTGCGTGGCACGAGCCGGATGAAATGTGAAAACGTCTTCTTCACGGCGTCGAGGTTTTCAAAGATGTCGGCGTGGTCGAACTCCAAATTATTAATAATGGCAATTTCCGGCTGGTAATGGATGAACTTGCTGCGCTTGTCGAAAAACGCGGTATCGTATTCGTCGCCCTCGATGATGAACCAGTCGCTGTCCGTGAAGCGCGCGCCCTGCGTAAAATTGTTCGGAATGCCGCCGATCAGATAACTCGGATTCAACCCGTTATGCTCAAACACCCAGGTCAGCAGCGACGTCGTCGTGGTCTTGCCGTGCGTGCCGGCGACGACGATGGAGCGTTTGCCCCGGATAAAGAATTCCGCGAGCAGCGCCGCGAGCGAGCAATAGCGCAGCTTGTGGTCGAGGACGTATTCCGCCTCCGGGTTGCCGCGGGAAATGGCGTTACCGATGACCACGAGGTCGGGCTTGGACGCGAGGTTGCGCTCGTCGTAGCCATTCATCACGGGGATTTTCTTGGCGGCGAGGAACGACGCCATCGGCTCATAGACATTCTGGTCGGAACCGGTGACTTTGAACCCTTTATCGAACATGGCCGCAGCGGCACTGGCCATCGCCGTGCCGCCGATGCCGGTAAAATGAACGGATTTAATCTCGGATGAAAACATGAGCGGCCAATTTAACGCAGAGACGCAACCGCGCAAAGTTTTCTTCGCAGCCTGGCGTTTGGGTGTTTCAAACCTTCAGCTGCCACCCGCAGAATCCCCCAACCTGCGTGGACCTGAGTTTTATCGGTATCACCCGTTGTGGGGATGGCGGCGAGCGCCGGTTTCTGCGAAAACAGAGGAAACCTATGATGTTGCGCACGCGTCCTTAATTTATGCCCTTTCACTCCATGAACAAAATGCTGCTGCCTCTGTTCGCCGTTGCGGCATTGTCCGTGCGCGCCGCCGAACCCATTTCGCCCAACAGCTCCGCCAACCTCGACGCCAAGCGCGATGTCGCGCACAACGCCGGTTTCCTCACAGACACGAGCAGGACGTTCCCGATGCTGTTCATCGTCGGTGATTCGACAGTGCACAATCCCGGCCGCGGCGAGCGCGGCTGGGGGGATGTCCTTGGCAAGAGTTTTGACACGAACAAAATTCGCGTTGAAAACCACGCCCTCGGCGGCCGGAGCAGCCGGACGTTCATCACCCAGGGATATTGGGACATGATTATGGCTGCGGCGAAACCCGGCGATTTTGTCCTGATCCAAATGGGCCATAACGACGGCGGCCCGCTTGACGACACGAACCGCGCGCGCGGCTCCATCCGCAGCCTCGGTGAGGAGACCAAGGACATTTACAATCCCATCCTTAAAAAACCGGAGACCGTCCATACCTACGGCTGGTATCTGCGCAAATATACTGCCGACGCCCGCGCCAAAGGCATGACCCCCATCCTCTGCACACCGATTCCGCATTGCCCGAAGGAAGCAGTGAAGGCAGGCGACGTCGAAAAAAGCATCTACGTCGAGATGGCCGCGGCCGTCGCCAGGAACGAACAGGTAGCGTTTATCCATCTGAACCAGATCACGATGAGCCATTTTGCAGGGCTATCACCGAAGGAAATCAAAGAGAAATATTATACCCCTGCCGATAACACGCACACCAGCCCGGCTGGAGCGGAACTGAACGCCCAATCGGTCCTCGAAGGCTTGAAACAGCTGCGGGATTGCCCGCTGGCGGGATTTCTCAAACCGTAAACACGGCAACGACCGGTGCGCGACAAACCCTGGCGACGGCCATTCGCCGTCAGCCACTACAAAACACAATACTCATGAGGCTCAAATATCTTCTGGTTTTGCTTGGCTTGGTCGGCGGGGTTGATCCCACCGCCCGGGCGGAAGTGACGCTGGCTTCGCCGTTCACCGACCACATGGTATTGCAGCGGGAACAGCCGGTGCCGGTCTGGGGCACGGCGGGCGCTGGCGAGACCGTCACGGTGGAATTTGCCGACCAGATAAAATCGGCAACCGCGGATGCGGATGGTCAATGGATCGTTAAACTGGACCCCATGCCCGCCAACGCCGAACCGCGCATTCTGCGCGTGCGGGGAAATCGGAAATCAGAAATCGAAAACCGAAAATGCGAGGATGTGCTCGTGGGCGAAGTGTGGCTGGCATCCGGCCAGTCGAATATGGACTTTTCCCTGTCGAAAAAGGTCAAACATTTCGCAGGCGTGGCAAATGAAGAGCAGGAAATTACCGCCGCCCATTTTCCGCTCATCCGCATGTTCACCGGCGATGCGGCGAAGGCTTACACCCCGCAGCAACGGGTCGGCGGCGAATGGAAAGTTTGCTCACCGGAAACCGCGCCGGCTTTTTCCGCCGTTGGTTATTTCTTCGCGCGCGACTTGCAGAAAGAAATCAAAGTGCCGGTCGGCATACTCACGCTGGCGTTCGGCGCGAGTACGGCGGAGGCGTGGATTCAACGCGAAACCCTGGCGGGCGATCCGCAGTTAAAACCCCTGCTTGACCGCTTTGACAGTTCGGTGCAGAGCTTTCGCACCAATCCACCGCCGGTGGTTGCCCCGCCGCGTTCGGAGGATGTGTCCGCCACCAATCTGGCGCCGAAAAGTCGCAAGCGGGGCGCCGGCTCGCGCGACCCGATTCAGGACCAGCACAACGCCACGGTGCTGTTCAACGGCATGATCCATCCGGTCATCCCGTTCGCGCTGCGCGGCGTCATCTGGTATCAGGGCGAATCCATTGTCGGCGGGAGCGCGGGGGTGGCGCTTTATCCACGCCTGCAGGCGGCTCTCATCCGCAACTGGCGCGCCCTTTGGGGCGAGGGGGATTTTCCATTCTATATTGTGCAACTCGCGGGTCAGCAGGCGGCGAGCAACCACCCACTTGTACGCGAAGCGCAGGCCACGGCGCTTGCGCTGCCGAATACCGGCATGGCGGTCGCCATGGACATCGGCGAGGCGAAAAATGTACATCCGAAAAACAAACAGGCCGTGGGCGACCGGCTCGCGCGCATCGCGCTGGCAAAGATTTATGGCCACTCGATCGAATTTTCCGGACCTACGTATGCGTCCATGAAAATCGAGGGTCCGCAAATTCGTGTGGCATTCTCGCATCCCGGCGGCGGGCTTGTGGCGAAAGACGGCCAGCCGCTCAAATGGTTTGAACTGGCGGGCGCGGACCGGAAGTTTTTTCCTGCGGTGGCGAAAATCGACGGCGATACGGTTCTCGTCACCAGCCCGGACGTTTCCGCACCCATTGCCGTCCGCTACGCCTGGGTCAACTTTCCCGAAGGCTGTAATTTCTATAACGCTGCCGGCCTGCCGGCGGTCCAGTTCCGCACGGAGAATTAACCCCCTTTAAATTCCATGGAAAAAACCTGTTGGCTAAAACCCGTCGCCTTGATTTCGCTGGCGCTCCTTTCCGGTTGCATGACCCATACCGCCCAGCGCACTCCGCCACGCGAATGGATTGACCGCGACACCGGCCATCGCGTTGTCCAACTTTCAGTAGAACCCGGTAGCGAAAGCCTTTATTTCAATTTGAATCCATTCACGCCTGACGGGCAGAAAATGGTCATCACCTCCCCCGGTGAAATTTCACTGATCCAGCTCCAAACACACGCCATTGAAAAAATCGTCACCGGACGACTCCATATCATCATGGTCGGCCGCAAGACCGGCCAAATCTATTACACCACCAGCCGGATTGAAAACGGCGCGACCAACCGCTTGGTCTGTTCCATTGACCCGAATACGAAGGCCGTCCGCGAAATCCTGAAGCTGGCGCGTGGCCAGGAAGTTTCCACGGTGAATGCGGACGAGACATTTCTGGGCGGAACATTCATTGAACGGACCGACTGGGGCACCAACGGCTTTTTTGAGGGCGGCCCGAACCGGCTGACAGACATCCAGAGCGCGGACCTGCAGCGCGGCAAGAAAGGCACCATGATGGAAGAACGCCTCGCCAAACATTATCCGATGGAATTATTTTTCAACAATATCGCGACCGGCGAGACGAAAACCTGCAATCGCTGCACGGACTGGCTTGGCCATCTGCAATTTTCCCCGACCGATCCCAACCTGCTCATGTTTTGCCATGAAGGGCCGTGGCACAAGGTCGACCGCATCTGGACCATCCGCACCGACGGCTCGGATCTGAAACTGATCCACCAACGCAAGATGACCATGGAAATCGCCGGCCACGAATTCTGGAGCAGTGATGGCAAAATGATCTGGTATGACCTGCAGACGCCGCGCGGAGAGGATTTCTGGGTAGCGGGTTACAGCGTCGAAAATGGCAAGCGGACGTGGTATCATTTGGAGCGAAACGAATGGGGCGTGCACTTCAACGTTTCACCGGATGGGAACCTGTTTTCCAGCGACGGCGGCGACGGCAAAATGGTGGCCCACGCCGAAAACGGCAAATGGCTTTACCTGTTCCACCCTGAACTCATCTCTGACCGATCCGGTGGCAACATCGTCACCACGAATTTAATCCAGACCGGCGTGTTCCAGTCCGAACGGCTTGTCAACATGGGCCAGCATGACTATGCGCTGGAACCGAACGGGATGTTTTCGCCGGACAAGAAATGGCTCATCTTCCGGAGCAATATGAGCGGTGCCAATCAGGCCTATGCCGTGGAGTTGGAAAAGGCGCCGAAGCCTTAGCCACCGACGCGGGCTCACTTGGCCGGATCCAGCACCAGCCACTTCTGAGGCCGGGTGGCGGGAACCAATTCCAAGCCAAACGTCGCCAAAAAATTATTATTCGCCGCCAAATCCGTCGTGCGCCCGTTGACCCAGCGCGCCGGCACCTCGCCGATTTTTTTATCAAATCGGCCGGTCGCGCCAGTTTCATCCACCACGGGTTTTCCAAAATAATTTTCCAACTCTCCAGCGAGATCTGAAATCGCCTTGCTCTGCGAAAAATCCGTGGTGGCCCGGGTTTGCAGCAACGCAGGGTCTTGAGCGCGGATCAATAACACCTCGGACTCCCGGCTCGCCGGATGCCACGCCAACCCACAATGCTGTTTTAGAAAAGTTCTAGCCGCCGCCGGCAACGCTGTCTGAGGCTGGTTGGTGAGGGTGCAGATCACATCATAACAATTGGTCCAGTGGCCTTGCGTCCAGGTTTCGGGGAATTCGGTATGGGCGTAATCCTTGCCATAGGCGTTTGCCACGAGTTCGGAAAAAGTGATGTGCAAATTGGCAAGCCGACCGTCCAGCCAGCCGTAGTGAATGCCGATGCCGTTAGCGGAATTGAAAGTATAATGGCTTTCGCGAATCACTAGCACCGGCGGCGCGACCTTGAGCTGCTGCCGATACTTGTCTGAGCGGCGCCGGTCGAGATTAAGCCAGAAGGCATCATTCATTGGCGAAGCCGCCACGACGATTTCGGTCAAATAAGGAGCCTTGACCGGCTCTGGATGTTTGCACCCCACCAAGGTCAGCCCGAGGGCGAGGCACAGAAAGCATTGCAGCTTTTGAAAACGCACAGCTTATCCTTTCAGCTTCCGCTCCAGCACCTCGCCAACCAGCGCGGGATTCGCTTTGCCTTTTGAGAGTTTCATCACCTGTCCCTTGAGTGAATTGAGCGCGGCGACCTTACCGGCCTTGTAATCGGCCACGGGCGCCGGATTAGCGGCAATTGCTTCATCGCAGAATTTTTCAATCGCGCCGGTATCGCTGACCTGGGCCAAGCCCTTTTCCTGCACGATGGCAGCAGGCGCTTTGCCCGTCACGAACATCTCGGCGAACACCTGCTGAGCGGCGGAACTGCTGATGGTCTTGGCCTCGACGAGCGCGACGAGTTCCAGCAACGCCTCGGGCTTAAATTTCAAATCCGTCAGCGTAGTTAGCTGCATATCGACGAGTTCAACGCCGAGGGCCGCTTGCTCCTCAGCTTCCGCTTCATTCGCCTCGGAAAGTTTGGCGAGCAGATTGTTGATGATCCAGTTGGCGACGGACTTGGGAGCTTTTGACTGACGCGCGAGGCCCTCAAAATAATTACCCAACGCGACGTTGCTCTTGAATACCTCCGCATCGCCCGCGGGCAGCTGGTAATCTTGCATGAACCGCTGCTTGCGGGCCTGAGGCAGCTCGATGACCTTGGTTTTGATCTCCGCGAGCCACGCATCCGTCGGCGCGAGCGGCATCATGTCAGGTTCAGGAAAATAACGATAGTCGTGGGCGTCTTCTTTGGTGCGCATCTGTTCGGTGATGCCCGCCACGTCATCCCAGCGGCGCGTCGATTGGATCAGCTTTTCGCCGCGCTTGACCACCTCGATCTGGCGGGCAATCTCATATTCCGCCGCACGCCGCACACCCGAAAAACTGTTCATATTCTTGATCTCGATCTTTGCCCCAAGTTCCTTGGCACCAACGGGGCGCACCGAGACGTTCACATCGCACCGCACCATGCCTTTTTCCATGTCGCAATCCGAGACGCCGCCCTGAAGCAAAATCTCCTTAAGCGCGTTGAGGTATTCGTAGGCCATGTCCGCGCTGGTGATATCCGGCTCGGAAACAATCTCGAGCAGGGGCACGCCGGCCCGATTAAAATCCACGCCACTGGTGCGGTCAAAATGCGTGAGTTTGCCCACATCCTCTTCCAAATGGGCGCGGGTAATGCGAACTTTCGCCACGCCGTTCACCGAGCCGGCGCCGCTGAATTCAAATTCCACAAAACCATTGGCCGTGCTGGGCTTGTCGTACTGAGTGAGCTGGTAATTCTTGGAAGCGTCAGGATAAAAATAGTTTTTCCGGTCGAACTTCGCATAGCGCGGGATCTCGCAGTTGAGGAGAAATCCGGTCAGCACGGTTTTGCGCAGGGCCTCCTCGTTGGGCACGGGCAGCACGCCGGGCAGACCAAGACAGACGGGGCAAACGTTGGTGTTCGGCTCGGAACCGTATTGGTTCGCGCAACCGCACCACATCTTCGATTTGGTTTTGAGCTGGACGTGGGTTTCCAGTCCGATGACAGCTTCGTATTCCATTGCGAGGACATTCTAGCCACAGATGAAACGCGGATGAAACATCGATTTTCAAAACAAACGCCAAGGAGCCATAGGCATCCCGATATTCACTTCAGGCCTTGGCAGATTTGGCGGCCGGGCGACTAAACCTATGTTGTAACCGCTCCATATAGAGATAAATCACCGGCGTAATATATAGCGTCAGAGCCTGGGATACCACCAATCCGCCGGTCACGGCCAAGCCGAGCGCGCGGCGGGATTCACCGCCAGCCCCGAGACCGAGCGAAATGGGCAGGGACGCCATCAGCGCGCACATCGTCGTCATCATGATGGGACGGAAGCGCAGGAGGCAGCCCTCGAAGATCGCATCGTAAGCCGGCTTACCCTGGTGCTGCGCCTCGATGGCGAAGTCGATCATCATAATGGCGTTTTTCTTCACGATGCCGACCAGCATGATGAGGCCGACAAAGCCGTAAATGTTTAAATCCAGATGAAACAGCATCAACGTCACCAGGGCACCAAAGCCCGCCGAAGGCAGGCCCGAGAGGATTGTCAGCGGATGAATGAAACTTTCGTAGAGAATTCCCAGGATGATGTAAATCACCAGAATAGACATAATGAGCAGAAAACCCAATCCCGCCAACGAGGATTGGAACACCGCCGCTGAGCCTTGAAAACTCGCACTGATGGTCGCGGGCAGGTGCAGTTCGCCCTGCAATTCGTGGATTTTATCCACCGCCGTCCCGAGTGCGACGCCCGGCGCGAGATTGAACGACACGGTGACGGCCGGCAACTGGCCGACATGTGAAATGGTCATGGGCGCAACGCCGCGCGAGAGCTTGGCGACGGCGCTCAGCGGCACGAGCCGAGGCTGACTATTAGGATCGGTGAAAGCACTGGTAATGTAGAGCCGCGCAAGGGCATCGGGATCCCGTTGAAATTCCGGCAGCACCTCGAAGACCACCCAGTATTCCGCCAGGTCGCCATAGATAGTCGAGATTTGGCCGGAGCCGAATGCGGCATACAGGCCGTTCTCAATTTGCGCGGCGGTGACACCAAGCGCGGCGGCCTTGTCGCGGTCGATGGACACAACGACCTGCGGGCTGGCGATCTGTAAATCGCTCGACACGTCCTGAAAGATGTCCCGATGCTCGGCGATTTTCTGCATGAGCACCGGCGTCCATTTGAATAATTCCTGCGTATCGGTGTCCTGGAGGCTGAATTGATACAGTGCCTTGGTCAACATGCCGCCCACGCGGATGAGGGGCGGGTTTTGCGGATAAACATTAAAACCAGGAATCTGTGCGAACTGCCGACGCAAGTCCTGGATGATTTCACCAGCGCTTTGGCTGCGCTGAGAACGATCCTTCAGCCGCATGAAAATACGCCCGTTATTACCACTGATGGTCGAGCCGCCAAGACCGACTGCCGACATGAAGGCGGCCACGTTCGTGTTGGCGGCGACGATTTTTGCCGCCTGCTGCTGGTGCGCCTTCATCGCCTCGAACGAGATGTCCTGCGAACCCTCAGTGATGCAAAAAATCTGGTTGGTGTCCTCGTCGGGGAAAAAACCCTTGGGGATCAAATCAAACAAAACAATCGTGGCCACAAACGTCGCCACCGCGATACCGAGCGTGATCCGGCGATGGCGCATCGCGACGCTCAGGGTACGTTCGTAAAATGACCGGAAGTGCTCAAAAAACCTTTCAAAGGTGTAGTAAAGTCCGCCGTGTTTTTCCTCGCGAACGGAATGCACAAACCGGCTGCACATCATCGGCGTCAGCGTGAGCGACACGAAGCCGGAGATGAGCACCGCGCAGATGATGGTCACGGCAAACTCATGCAACAGCCGGCCGAGCAGCCCGCTCATGAACAGCACCGGAATGAATACCGCTGACAGCGAAAGCGTCATCGAGATGATGGTGAAGCCGATCTCTTTCGCGCCGCGAAAGGCCGCCGCCATCGGCGGCTCGCCGTTTTCCATGTGCCGCACGATGTTTTCGAGCATGACGATGGCATCGTCCACCACAAAGCCGACGGACAGCGTGAGCGCCATCAGCGAGAGATTGTCGAGGCTGAAGCCCGCAATTTTCATCGCCGCGAATGTGCCGACGATGGATAGCGGCAGCGCGAGGCTCGGAATGACCGTCGCGGAAATGTTCCGCAGAAAAACAAAAATCACGAGCACCACGAGGCAGACCGTCAGCATCAACGTTCGTTCCACGTCCAAAACCGACTGGCGGATGCCTTGTGAACGGTCGAACAGCAGATCAATGTTCACCGCCGCCGGGATCTGCGCGCGCAACGTGGGCAACTGTTTTTTGATGGCATCCACGACGGCGACGGTGTTCACGCCGGGCTGGCGTTGCACGGAAAGGATAATGCCGCGCGTGCCGTTGAACCACGCGGCGACCTTGTCGTTTTGCACACTATCAATGACGTTGGCGACTTCCTGCAAGCGGACGGGCTTGCCATTGCGATACGCGACAACGAGCGGCCGGTAGGCGGCGGCATTCTTCAACTGTCCGTTCGCCTGGATGGTGAAAGCCTGATGCTCACCGTAGAGCGTACCGAGCGGCTTATTCACGTTGCCGGCAGCGACCGCCTGGGAGACGGTGTCAATGCCAAGGCCATAGGCCGCGAGTTTATTCGGGTCCACCTGCACATGGACGGCAAATTGTTGCGGACCGAAAACGCCGACTTGAGCAACCCCCTCCACCATGGAGATGCGCTGAGCAAAAAGATTTTCCGCGTAATCGTCCACCGTGGAGAGCGGCAACGTGGCTGATGACATCGCCAGAAACAATACCGGCGAGTCGGCGGGATTGACCTTTTGATACGTCGGCGGCGTCGGCAAATCCGGGGGCAGTTGCTTGGCGGCGCGGGTGATGGCCGCCTGCACGTCCTGCGCTGCGCCGTCGATATTGCGGTCCAGCGAAAATTGGATGGTGATCTGCGAGATGCCCAGCGCGCTAATGGACGTCATTGAATCCACGCCCGCGATCGTGGAAAACTGTTTCTCCAGCGGGGTTGCCACCGACGAGGCCATCGTGGAGGGACTCGCGCCGGGCAACGTAGCGCTGACTTGAATCGTCGGAAAATCCACGCTTGGCAAATCGCTCACCGGCAGCAGGCGGAAGCCAAAAATACCGAAGAGCAAAATCGCCGCCATGACCAACGTGGTCATCACGGGACGGCGAATGAAGATTTCTGAGACGCTCATGGCGCGTTAGTCACGGACTGGCTTTTATCATTAACGGAAACACCCGGCGCGAGGCGAAGCTGTCCGTCCGTCACCACGGTTTCACCAGCGACCACCCCGGTCGTGATGACGGTCGCACCGTTAAACGTCAGCGAGGTTTTGACCACACGCTGTTCCACCGATTTGTCGGCCTTCACGATAAAAACGAACTGGCCTCCCTGCCCGTTTTGAACCGCCTGTGCGGGCACAACGACCGCATTCGTCAATTCATCCAACTGAAGCGTCAACTGCACATATTGGCCGGGCCACAGCACACTGCGCCGGTTCGGAAAGGTTGCCTTGAGCAAAATAGTTGCGGTGGATGTGTCCACAGCATTGTCCACAAACGACAACGCTCCCGACGGCGGTTCCCCTTCGAGATTCTCAAAACTGGCTGACACAGCCAGAGTATGACGGCGCATCTGCTTTTGAATTTCCGGCAAATATCGTTCCGGTACGGCAAACGCCGCATAGATGGGATGGATCTGATTGATAGTCAGCAGAACATCGTCCGGCGACTTGACGACGTTGCCTTCATGAAACTGCAAGCCCCCGGTGCGGCCGTCGATCGGCGAGCGGATCTCGCAATATTCCAGACTTAACTCATCCGACTGCACCGTTGCCATCAGCGTATCGCGGGCAGCCTTGCTGGTGTCAAATTCATCCTGCGAAATCAACTTGTCGGCGAATAGTTTTTGTTCCCGGTCAAACTGAATTCGGGCATTTTCCAACTGCGCCTTGTCGTGCGCCAGTTGCGCCTGCGCCGGGCGCGGATCAATCGTGAACAGCAGGTCGCCTTTTTTGACCTCCTGCCCTTCCTGAAAGTTTACCGCGGTGATGATGCCGCCGATCTGCGGGCGGATAGTCACAGTGAGGATGGGCAGGATATGACCGACCGGCGGCGGGTCAATCAGCACGGGCACATTGGTTGCCACCGCCTTCGCCGTTAATACCGGTACCGGCGCGGCGCCTTTGCTCACCGGTGTGCGCGAACATCCCGCAACGAGGATGAGCCCGATTCCCAACAAGCCAAAAGAATTTAAATTTTTCACCATAGTAACAAATTATTCACCAACCGGCCTAAGCACGGAAAGCGGCCGAAATGGTTTCCAGAAACCGCGCGTATTCGCGCTGGAACCGGGGACGATGCGGCGACCCGCCCAGAATGAGGCGAGCGATCTGCGGCAACGCGATGGGGAACATCGCCAGCGAGGTTTTTGCCAGCTGCAGATGCGCCGCCGACACATCCTTACGCAATTGACCGGCGGCCTGCTTCTTTTTGATCCTAGCCACTGCCAGCCGGGCAATCCGCCGGCGCTCCGGTTCGTCCAACACCGCATCCTTATTCGCCTGGAGCGATTCCCACCCGAGCAACCGCACCCAATCCGTGTCTTGACAGTTTTGCCTAAACCACAGTGTTAGACTGGAAGTAAGATCGTTTGGCGGGGTCAGCGCGGCGACGCGGCTCTGGCGGTCACTGATCTTGTGGCGCAGCACGGCGCGGAACAATCCCTCCTTATCGTTGAAATAGTGGTAGAGCATCCGCTTATTTACCTTGGCGCCGCGAGCGATGCCACTGACGCGGGCGCCGGCAAAACCCCGAGCGGAAAACTCCTGCAACGCAGCGTCCAGAATGCGTTGCCGGGTCCGATCTGGATCGCGCCCGGTTCCGCCGACAGTTTTTTTCCCCTTTGGAGACACCGGAATTAAGTAACCGAAAGGTTACTCACAAGCAAGCGAGAAGCCTCAGGCGGTCGGCGGTGGATTGTTGGGACGGTTCAATTCTTCAATTTCTCGCATCATTTTTTCCGACGCCTCCTGCGACAGGCTGTGGGACACGGAAATGCCGAATTGCTTACTGAGGTATTCATCCAGCCGCAGCCATTGCCCCTTAAATTTCACCTGCCCCGTCCACGCGCACACCGTCACAAATTCCTGAAGTTTTTCCAAACGCAGCATGATGACCACGACCATGATTAAAGCCATCGCCACGGCCACAATCAACGTCAGCGACATCATCTGACTGGTCACCACGTCGTGCTCAGCTTCCTGCTGATGCTTGCTTAAGGTCTGCTGCTGTTCTTCATGCGCCTGAAACAGCACATGGCGCATATGCTCCAGCTTTTCCTTGCCACGTTCGGTGAGGGTCACCACCGAGGCATTGGTGGGCATCTGCCCGGGCGCAAAAACCACCGATGGGTCAAAAACCAGTTCCTCATTCACCATTTTCTCCAAGGTGACCAGATTGAGCTGCTGCACCGGATCGTTGCTCGTGAGTTTTTTCAAATCCGCAATGTTGTCGCGGACGGCCTGCAAGGCGTGCTGGTAAGGTTCGAGGTATTCCTGCCGGCCCGTCAGAAAATAGCCTCGCTGGTTGGACTCGGCATCCACAATCTGCGCCTGCGTCTGCTCAAACATGTCCAGCACCTTGTAGGTCTGCATGACATAGTTGAACGAACTGTTGAACTGGCCCCCGGTTTGATGCACCAACCACGTCATCGCCAGCAGGGCTAGCATCGGCAGGGACAAACCACACCAAAAGAGGATTTTTTTTGTTTTCTGTGCCGGCAACATTTGCCTCAATTTAATACACAACCCGTCAAAGTGCAGCTTTTTCTTTGTGCCACGCAGTCGCCTGTTCGTAGGCGTGCGCCAGTTTCAAAAGCGATTCCTCGCCGAATGGTTTACCCAAGAGTTGCAGGCCGATAGGCAGCTTGGGAGCTTTTGTGAACCCACACGGCACACTCGCGCCGCAAATGCCCGCGAGGTTACAGGAGATGGTGAAGATATCGGACAAATACATTTGCAACGGGTCGCCGGATTTTTCGCCCGCCTTAAACGCCGCCGTCGGCGTGGTCGGAGTCACGATGGCATCGACGGTTTCAAACGCCTTGAGAAAGTCATTGCGGATGAGGGTGCGGACTTTCTGCGCGTGCAAATAGTACGCATCATGGTAGCCGCTGCTCAAAACATACGTACCCAAAATGATCCGCCGCTTCACCTCCGGGCCAAAACCCGCGCCGCGGGTCTTGGCATACAGATCAATCGGATCAACACCGTCCACCCGCGCACCGTAACGAATGCCATCGAAGCGGGCCAGATTGGCCGAGGCCTCAGCTGTCGCGATGATATAATACGTCGCCACGGCATAATCCGTGTGGGGCAAAGAAATCTCCACGATTTCCGCCCCCAGTTTTTCATATTGCTTCACCGCGGCGTCCACGGCGGCTTTCACTTCCGGGTCAAGACCGCCAATCAGATATTCCTTCGGCAAACCGAGCTTCATGCCCCGAATGTCCCCAGTCAGCGCGGCCGAATAATCCGGCACCGGCTGCGCCACGCTCGTGGAGTCACGCGGATCCACGCCACTCATCGCGCCGAGCAAAATCGCCGAGTCGCGCACATCCTTGGTGAACGGCCCGATTTGATCCAGCGAACTCGCAAACGCCACCAGGCCGTAGCGCGAAATCCGCCCGTAAGTCGGCTTCAACCCCACGCAGCCGCACAGCGCCGCCGGCTGGCGAATCGAGCCGCCCGTGTCCGAGCCGAGCGACGCAATGCATTCGTCCGCCGCGACCGCCGCCGCCGACCCACCGGAAGAACCGCCGGGGATGCGCGTTGTGTCCCACGGATTGCGCGTAAGGCCAAACGCGGAATTTTCCGTCGAACTTCCCATCGCAAACTCATCCATGTTTAACCGGCCAAAAACAATAGCCCCCGCCGCCTTCAGTTTTTCAATCACCGTCGCGTCGTAGGGCGAAATATAATTTCCCAGGATTTTGGATGCGCAGTTCAGCGGCTGGTTTTTGACGGCCAACACGTCCTTGACTGCAATGGGCACGCCGAGGAGAGGGGATTTCCCGCCGCCGGCGATTGCCTTGTCTGCGGCATCCGCCTGCGCGAGCGCATCCGCCGCGTCGTGACTGATGAAGGCATGAATTTTTCCATCCACGCGGGCAATTTGGTCGAGGCAGGCCTGCGTGGCCTCGCGCGCGGAAACTTCGCGGCGGGCCAGTTTGGCGGACAGTCCAGAAATAGTGAGTTGGTTCAGCATGATTATTAAAACCAGGTGGTCCCTACGCGAGGCAACCCGGCAGCCGGGCGGCCTGGCGTGGATTTTTATTCGACGACTTTGGGCACGATAAAAAGTCCATTGACCGAGCGCGGCGCATTCCGAAGCGCGTCGGCTTGCGCCAGCGATGGTCGGATTTCGTCGACACGGGTGACATTTACCATCGGCACGGCGTGCGCGGTCGGCTCGACGCCAGACACATCCAATTCACGCAATTTTTCGATGTAGCCAAGGATGCTGCCCAGTTGGTTGCCCATTTGTTTTTCCTCCTCGGGCGTAAGCGCAAGCCGAGCGAGGTTTGCGACATATTTCACATCAATTTCAGCGGATGCCATGCGGGCAGTTTCAAGTTTCAGGTTGAAAGTTTCAAGTTGAAACCAAACCTGCCGGAAACGGGAAGGTCAAACTGGAGACCCAAACGGTAAAGAAGCTCAGTCCTCGTCAAACTTGCGTTGTACGAGCGCCTCAAGTTCGGCGATGGCGGCGGACGCGTCCGCACCCTTAACGTGGAGCGTCACCTTACTGCCGGGACCCGCGGCGAGCATCATCAGTCCCATGATACTTTTGCCGTTGATTTTTTCGCCGTCCTTTTCCACAAAAATGTCGCTGCCAAAACGGCTGGCCGCCTTGACGAACATGGCCGCCGGCCGGGCGTGGATGCCCGACTTGTTAAGCACAACGAGTTCCTTGGTCAGGAACTCCGCATCGGTGGCTTTTTTGGCGCTCATGGGTTTTATAATAGCCAATTTAATTCGCCGGCAGGCGGTTCGCCAACATAAATAATGCGCCGGGCCGGAATAATTTCTGGTGACAGCTTATGGTGACACGGGCGGCGCGACGGCTTTCTCCGCCATCTGGGCCAGTAGCCGGTTGTTCAAATCCTCGGCGGCGTTGTAGCCGGATTTACGGAGTTTGGTCTGGAATGCCGCGACCTCGATGAGCCGCGCGATATCGCGGCCGGGACGAACGGGAATTGTGACGTGCGGGATGTCCACGTCCAACACCCTGACGAATTCCTGCTCCATGCCGAGCCGGTCCACATCAGCCACCTCATTCCAAGCCTTGAGGGTGATGATGAGGTCGAGGCTTTTGTCCTTGCGGATGGCCTTCACCCCGAACATCTGGGCGACATTGATGATGCCGATGCCGCGCACTTCCATGTGGTCGCGCGTGAGTTCGGCGCTGGTGCAAAGCACTTCGCGCCCGTCCACCAACACGGCTTTCACGACATCGTCCGCCACGAGACTGTAGCCGCGTTCGATGAGCGCGAGGACGGCCTCACTTTTACCGATGCCGCTTTCACCCCGGATTATCACCCCGATGCCGAGAATATCCACCATGCAGCCCAGCTCTGAACTGCGCGGGGCAAACATCATTTCCAATTCCAACGTGGCCTTGTTGATAAACTTCATCGTCACCAGCGGCGTTTGAAAAATCGGCACGCCCGCCTCGGCGGCGGCGGTGGTGAATTCCTTGTCCGGCTTGAGGGCGCGGCTGAAAACGATGCAGGGAATCTTATAGGCAAACAAATAAGCGTAGCGCGCCACGCGTTCCTCCTGCCGCAGCGAACGCAGATAGAAAACCTCCGCATGCCCCATCACCTGCATGCGCTTATAGGCAAAATAACGGGTGAAGCCGCTCAACGCCAGACCGGGGCGGTTCACGGTCGGCTCGCGGATGATCCGATCAAGGCCGACCTGGCCGGTGATGAGCTTCATCTCCAGTGTCGCGCCGTGCTCCTGATAAAATTGTCCGACCGTGACTTGCGGGCGTTCCATAAAATTTAAAGATTAAATTCCGGGCCGAGATAAATTTCCCGCGCCTTCGGGTCGTTCGCCAGAAATTCCGCACTGCCTGCCACCAGCACCTGACCTTTATGAATGATGTAGCCGCGGTCAATCAACTTCAACGTTTCACGCACATTATGGTCCGTAATTAAAATTCCAAGGCCGCGATCCTTCAAACGGCGCACAATTTTCTGCACCTCATAGACGGCAATCGGGTCAATGCCGCTAAAGGGCTCATCCAGCAGCAGCAGCTTCGGGCTGGTCACCAGTGCGCGGGTAATTTCCAACCGACGCTTTTCACCGCCGCTCAACTGATACGCCTTGCTCTTGCGGATTGGCGTCAAATCCAGTTCTTCCAGCAAATACTTTAACCGCACCTCGCGCTCGTCGCGCGACAGCTTGCACGTTTCCAGAATGGCCAGAATGTTTTCCTCCACCGTCAGCTTGCGGAACACCGACGGCTCCTGTGTCAGATAGCCAATGCCCAGCCGTGCCCGCCGGTGCATCGGCAGCCCGGTGATTTCGGCGCCTTGAAACTTCACCCACCCCTCGTCCGGCTTTACCACGCCGACGACCATGTTAAACGTCGTGGTCTTGCCCGCACCGTTCGGACCGAGCAACCCGACGATCTCGCCCGCGCGCACTTCCACCGACACGCCATTGACGACGCGCCGGCTGCGGTATTCCTTCGCCAGTTTATCCGTGGCGAGCAAGGCGCCGTTGGCTGCTGAGGTTTCCATTAGAACAGTTTCGAGGCCGGGCCGTTGGTGCCAGTTTCTTTGGAAATCATTGTTGGCTCGGTGAAAATAAAATGATTCCGTGCGCGATCCCAAACCATCGGCTCGCTATAAATTGTGGTCGTGGTCGTGTCCACCACCGGCTTGCCGGTGAATGTGACCGTCTCGTTGGTCACCGCGTTCACGACCTTAAAATCATAAACCGCCTGCGCCGCCGTGACGTGGTATTTCTCGCCCCTTTCGTTCGTGAAATCCACCACCACATTCGTCGCCGCCACCACATGATTCAAATGCTCGCCACCCTGCGGCAAATCCACCAGCATTAATTCACACGTCAGCCGCACCTTCGGATCCACCACCTGCACATGACCGCGATAGATGGCCTGATGCGTGTTTAAATCAAAATCCGCCGAGTCCGAATTGATCTCCGTCGGCGGCTTGGGCTTGGCGGCGGCTGGGCCTTTTGTGGCTAAAGCTGCCAGCCCATTTGTCTGTGCCATGGCCAGGCCGCCAACGCCGAGCGCCAATAGAAAAATTAATTTTTTCATGATCCAGTCATCGTCGCTTCCGGCATGTTAATGAGCGTCCGCACATGATTTGAGATGGTCAATGCCGACGTCGTTTGCCGCCACAAAAAACCGTCACCCTCCACGTGAATTTTTCCGTCGCCCGACTGCAAATCCATGTGACCGGCCGAGTTTGCCACTCCGTCCAAGGGTGCATAGCTGCACTGTGGCGCCCGCACCACCACCTGCGTCTTACCATCCAGACCGAACGTTTCGACCCGCAATTGTCGCACATCCAGTAGTCCGCCCGGCAGCGGTAGCGCCTCCGCCCCCGACAACCTCATTTTGACCTGCTGCTCATGCGGTGGCTCAAAATACTGGCTGGAGGTGAAATCGGTTGCGTGCCCCACCGGCAACTGCTGCGCGGGATTATTCATTGCGGCGCATATACAAAACGCCGCGACCAGCGCGAGATAAAATGTGGCGGGATTTAATCTCATTCCGAATATTTTTCCAGGAACGGCGTCCACTTACCCTGCGCCCGCAAAATCAATTCTATTGCCTCGCGTACCGCACCGCGTCCGCCCACCGCCTTGGTCGTGAAATGAGCCGCCGCTTTCGCCTCAGCTACCGCGTCGCCCACCGCCACGGCCAGACCCGCGCGCGTCAGTGGACCGAGGTCAATGATGTCATCGCCGACAAAACAAACATCGGTCCAGCTCAATTTTTCCTGCGCCAATAAATGCTCAATCGCTGCGGTCTTGCTGGTCGCGTCACCCTGCTGGACAAGAAAATCAATTTTTAATTCATCGGCTCGCAACTTGGTTGCCAGCGAGGGCCGCGCCGAAACCCAGCCGACCTTCAATCCCGCGCGCCGCGCCAGCACCAACCCCAGTCCGTCGCGGATGTTAAACCGTTTGAACTCGCGCTCACCCCCGATGAAAATCGAGCCATCCGTCAGCACGCCGTCCACGTCGCACAAAAATAATTTTACGCGCTTCAGTTTCGCCTTGAGCGAGGATGAATTGGGCTTAGCCATTTCAGCGTACGGCCTGGAAGATTTTGAGCAGGCTTGTCAATGTCGCCTTCATCTCAGCCAATGGAATCATGTTGGGCCCATCGCTCATGGCCTGATCCGGCCGCGGATGCGTTTCAATGAACAGGCCGTTGGCGCCAACGGCCAGCGCCGCGCTGGCCAGCACCGGAGCAAACTCGCGCTGGCCGGCGGACTTATCGCCACCGCCGCCGGGCAATTGCACCGAGTGCGTCGCATCGAACACCACCGGAAACCCGAACGATTTCATGATCGGAATGGACCGCATGTCCGCCACCAGATTATTGTAACCGAAGGTCGTGCCCCGCTCGGTGAGGAGAATCTGCTTCGCCCCCGCCATCCGCGCCTTTTCTGCGACGCGTCCCATTTCGGCCGGCGAGAGAAACTGGCCTTTTTTCAAGTTTACAATTTTGCCGGTGGCGACGGCGGCTTCAATCAAATCCGTCTGCCGGCAGAGAAACGCGGGGATTTGTAGAATATCCACGACTTCACCCGCGAGCGTAGACTGTTCCTCGGTGTGCACATCCGTCAGCACCGGCACGCCAAATTCCTCGCGGATATTGGCGAGTGTTTTCAGTCCTGCCGCGATGCCCGGCCCGCGGAATGCCTTGCCGGAGGTGCGGTTGGCCTTGTCGAAACTGGCCTTGAAAACATAAAAAACTCCCAATTGGCGGCAGGTCTTAACGAGCGACGCGGCGATGGTGCGGCAGAGCTTTTCATTTTCAATCACACAAGGCCCGGCAATGAGAAACAGCCGGCGCGGCGAATTAAGATTTTTCCAAATGGCGGCGGAATTGAGCACACGCCATTTTTAGCAGCGAAATGCGGGAAAGTAAACGGACAAGACAGGATCGAGCCAAGCCGCCATGACATAAAAAAGCGGGCTTCGTTTTCTCCCACTCCCGAGAGGTGGGGCGGGACCGTTGGGAACCTCCCTTGGGAGATGGTCTCAAGGCCATCCCAGCGTGAGGACGACCGCCCCTCATACTAACCTTGTCCCCAAGGACCACAGATCTGCTTCCATTGGTTTACAGGAAAGCGAACCCGCAGCCAGAGCTTCGCCTCTCGCGTTTGCGCTCCAGAGCTTGGGTTCAAATCACCGTATTGTGCGGGATGATGGCATCTTTCGGGATGATGATGATCCCGTCGCGGACAAAATAATATTCATGATCGAGATTCTCCGGCTTGCCAGCGGGGGAAATCGTCACGTTGTTTCCAATGCGCGCATTTTTATCAATGATGGCGTTCTCAATCTTGCAATGCGCCCCAATACCGACGCGCGGCAACCCTTCATTTTCGTGGCGCTGCACCGATTCCGCCGATTCGTAAAAATCACTGCCGAGGATAACAACGCGGTTAAGGTCCGTCCCATCGCCGATGATGGTGCGCAGGCCCACAATACTGTTGCTGATGCGGGCGCGGTTGATGATACAGCCGTCGGAGATGACGGCATGATCAATCTGGGCGCCATTGATCTTGGAACCGGGCAGATAGCGCGGCCGTGAAAAGATCGGCGCGCTCATGTCGAAGAAATTAAAGCGTGGCAGTTCAGTCACGAGGTCGAGATTCGCCTCGAAGAAATTGCGGATCGTTCCAATATCCTCCCAATAGCCTTGATACACATAGGAAAAGACGCGGTGCGAGTTGATCGCGTGGGGGATGATGTGCTTGCCAAAGTCGGACAGCGGATTGTCCAGCAGTTCGCTGATGACCTTGCGATTGAAAACATAAATACCCATCGAGGCCAAATAGGATTCGCGCCCGCCGGGAATCGCGAGCGACGCCGTCATCTCCGGTGAAACCTTGAGCGAATCCAACACGGCGGCGTCCTTCGGCTTTTCCACGAAACGCGTGATACGTTTCTCGCCGTCAATCTGCATGATACCCAGCGCGCCCGCCTCGCCCCGACTGACCGGCAGCGTGGCAATGGTAATATCCGCACCTGTCTCGCGATGTTGCTCGATGACTTCCTGAAAATCCATCCGGTACAATTGATCACCGCTCAAGATGAGCAGGTAGTCGAAATCATGGTTTAGGAAGTGAACCATGTTTTTCCGCACCGCGTCCGCCGTGCCTTCATACCACGACGTGTTGTTGAACGTCTGCTGCGCCGCGAGAATCTCCACAAAACCCGAGGAAAACTGGTCAAACTTGTAGGTGCGCGAAATGTGGCTGTGCAGCGAGGTGGAATTAAACTGCGTCAACACGTAGATGCGGCGGAAGCGCGAATTGATGCAATTCGAGATCGGGATGTCCACGATGCGGTATTTACCGGCGAGGGGCACAGCCGGTTTGGCGCGGTCCTTGGTGAGCGGAAACAGCCGGGACCCCTGCCCGCCACCCATGATGACGCAAAGTACTTTGCTGATATTGATCGATTGGCGGCCTGTTTGTGACATAAGAAAAAACCTTTGGTTGAATTCGTAAAAACTTTAACGCTGATGCCTGCCTCGAAGCAAGCCGCAGATTCGCTTTTGCAAAACAATTATTGGCGAGTCGCCAGTTTTCCGGCAGGGGAGGCAGGTTTTCAGCTCTCCCCCTGCCTCGCGCACTTCCCGCGCCGCTTTTATTCCACCACGAACGGCGCAAATTCCTCCAGCAGATGCGGCGGGATGCGGACTTTAAACCGCGCATTCTTTCCAGAATAACGACTGGAGACGATTTGACCGACAGCATGAATCCGCGCAATAACGGCGGCTTTTTCCTGCGGCACGCGCAAATCCAGAAACTCGCGGATGGGCCGGAGCTGCGTGCCCAGTTCCGCGAGCAGCGGCTCAATGCCTTCACCGGTCTTGGCGGAAATGGAAACGGCGTGCGGATACTTTTCACGCATCAGCGGCGGAATACCGCCGGCGAGCTGGTCCACCTTGTTGAACACCATCAGCACCGGTTTTTCCGCCGCGCCAATCTCCATCAGCACCGTGTTCACTGCATCAATCTGCTCCGCCGCCTGCGGGTGACTGATGTCCACGATGTGCAAAAGCAAATCCGCTTGGACCACTTCTTCCAAAGTCGCCTTGAACGCCTCGACCAGGCCGTGCGGCAGTTTCTTGATGAAACCGACAGTGTCGGTGAGCAACACATTTTGTTTCGTCGGCAGCTTTAAGCGCCGCGTCGTCGGGTCGAGCGTGGCAAATAATTTGTCCTCCGCCAGCACCGTTGCGCCGGTGAGCCGGTTGAGCAAAGTGGATTTACCCGCGTTCGTGTAACCGACGATGGACGCAAGCGGCCATTCGCTCCGCTGGCGGCCGGCGCGCTGTGTCTCGCGCTGACGACGAACGAGGTCCAGTTCGCTGGTGATCTTTTCGATGCGTTCGGAGAGTTTACGGCGGTCGGCTTCGAGCTGTGATTCGCCTTCGCCACCGATGGAGCCGGTGGAACCGCGCTGGCGCGACAAGTGGGACCAGAACCGCGTCAGGCGCGGCAGCAGATACTTGAGCTGGGCATGTTCAATTTGCAGTTTACCTTCGCGCGTGCGGGCACGCTGGCCGAAGATTTCCAGGATCAGTGCCGTGCGGTCCATGATTTTGCAGTCGAAGATCTTCTCCAGATTGCGGGTCTGCGCGGGCGAGAGTTCGTCGTCGAAGATGATGGTGTCCACGTCGCTTTCTTTGCAGAGTTTGGCAAATTCCTCCGCCTTGCCCGGCCCGATATACGTCGCGGCGACGGGCACAGCCATTTTCTGCACGCCTTCGCCGATGATGATGGTGCCGGCGGTCTCGGCCAGTTCCTCTAGCTCGTCGAGCGATTCACGCACGTCGGTGGCGGTGCGGGATTTGAGTTCCACGCCGATGAGGAAGACGCGCACGGAGCGCTTGTCGCGGGTCTGGATGAGCGATTTCAAAATTTCGTGACCCAAAGCCTAACAGAAAATCTGACGGGCGAAAGTGCGGACTGAAAAAGGCCAGTTTTCATTTCCATTCCGGACTGAAATCGAGTAAGAATTTCCTGATACCGCCATGCGCAAACCTTATAGCCGACGGACAGGGTGCATGTCCACGCCGTGGCCATGGTTGCTGCATTTCCCGCGCTTTCGCCCTGCCCTTACACGCGGATAGCACCAGTAAAACGATGAAGGCCAATTTTGTCACAACCATCAAAAACCTCCCGAAACACTGACCCATGGCGCCCCGAGTCAATTTTCTGAAAGCCAGCCTGCGCACCAAGGTGCTGGTGCCGGTCATTGCGGTGATGGGGCTGCTGTTGACCATGACGGTGCTGATCGTCAACCAGCATTTCAAACGGCAGGTGTGGGACAATTCCGAACGGGAATTGGACGCCACCAAGACGCGTTTTCAGCACGAGCAGATCAAGCATCAGAACGCCCTCGAACTTCGATTTAAAAGTCTAGCGCGAGCACCCCACTATGTTTCCGCCTTCCGCACACTGGATCCCAACACCATCCGCACCCAATTAAGCCTGATGCTGGAAAACGAAATGCTCTCCAGCGAAGGCATTCTCTTCGTTTGCTTCGCACCGCAAACGGACGGTGCGACGGACATTACCGCGCCCATCATTCAGCCGAGGGAACAGCAGATTCGTCAATTACACAACATCACCACCGGCTGTTACGCGGCCCTCCAAATGGCCCGGCAAGGCGATCCTGCCACGGACACCGTGCGGATCGGCGACAAGCTGTGCAATATCGTCGCCATTCCCATCTTCAACACCACGCACAATCAAGTCATCGGCGCACTGGCATTTGGCGAGGAAATGGGCTGGGAAGTGGCGCAGGAACTAAGCATCGGCACTGGCAGACACAGTTGCACCGCGCTGCTGGCGGGGAATCACGTCATCGCCACCACCCTGCCGGGAACTAATTTACCAGATGAAAACCTGGTCGAACTCTACAATCAGTTTGCCGCCCGCTCCACCGCCACGAATGCCGTGACCAGATCGGTGATCCTGCAAGACAAGCATTATTTCTACTCCAGCGGCAATTTCCCCTCGCTCAAGGGCGACAATTCGCTGGGCTATCTGTTGTTCAGCTCCTATGAGGATCAGCTCGCCGCCCTGAGCCAAACACAAGCGCTCCTGCTCATTGTCAGCCTCATCGCCATTTTAATTGGTTCGGTGGTCGTATGGTTCTTTGTCCAGCGCGCCACAGCGCCGCTGCTCGAACTTCGCGATAGCGCCGAGGCCGTTGGCCGTGGCGATTTTTCCCGACGCGTGGCCGTGCACAGTCTGGATGAATGTGGCGAACTGGCCCAATCATTCAACCGGATGACCGAAAATGTGCAGACGGCCCAAACGCAGTTGCAACATACCGTCAACACCCTCAAGTCCACCCAGGCGCAGCTGGTCCAGAGTGAAAAACTTTCCGCCGTCGGCGAGTTCGTCGCGGGCGTGGCCCACGAACTGAATAACCCACTCGCAGCGGTCATGGGCTTCTCCGAACTGCTCCGGAATGCGAACGTAGATGAAAAGCAACGCCGCCATCTCGACCTGATTTTCAAGTCCTCGCAACGCTGCCAGAAGATTGTCCAATCGCTCCTGAGCTTTGCGCGCCGGCATCAGCCCGAGCGCAAGCCGGTGGCGGTGAATAAACTCATAGAAGACGTATTGGACATCGTTGCCTATCAGCTACGCACCAGCAATGTTGCGGTCAACTGCCGGCTGGCGGCCGATTTACCGCTGGTGCTGGCCGATGGCCACCAGGTGCAGCAGGTGGTGCTCAACCTTATCAATAATGCGCGGCAGGCCATTGAAGCCCATCAGGCCGGCGGCCGCATCACCATCACCACGGAACGCAACAGTCAAATTATCCGCATCAGCATTCAGGATAACGGCCCCGGCATTCCGCCGGAAAACATCCAGCGCATCTTTGATCCGTTCTTCACCACCAAGGAAGTGGGCAAGGGTACCGGCCTCGGTTTGAGTCTGTGCTATGGCCTCATCAAGGAACACGGCGGCAATATCACTGTCGCCAGCCAGCCCGGTCATGGTGCGACGTTCACGATTGAACTACCCGCCACTGAAGGTACGCGGTCCACCGACACGACGAATACCAGCGACGACGTCGTCGATCCGCAGGAAGGTGCCGGCAAAAAAATTCTCCTCGTGGATGATGAGGACATCCTGCTGGAAATGGTCCGGGACGATTTGCTGCGCCACGGCTATGCCGTCGTCACCGCCAACAATGGCGAGGCAGCACTCCGCGAACTCCACGCCCATCAGGTGGATGCCATCTGCAGCGACATCAAAATGCCCGGCATGGACGGGCGGCAGTTGTTTGAGTGGATCTGCGCCAGCCGACCGCAATACGCCCACCGTGTCGTCTTCATGACCGGCGATGTCATCAACGAATCGCTTCATTATTTTCTCGAACAGGAACATCTGACCTGCCTCAATAAACCTTTTGCCCTGCGCGAACTGAGGCTGGCGATAAAAGAACTCCTAGCGGAGTCGGACAACTCCTGAACTGACTCCGGCGGCGAGAAATGTTTTGAAACCGGCCGGCTTTCATTATCGTCTGTGCCCGCATGAAAATAATTTTGACGGCTGTCCTGCTGGGACTTGCCCTTGCCCTCCCGGCGCAACCGCTGCCACACATCACCCTCAAGCCCGTGTTGCCCCAACTCACCGGGGAGCGCCCGGTCTGGATGTCCGAAGCACCAGACGGCAGCGGACGTTTATTCATCGTCTATCAGACCGGAAAAATCCTCGTCGCCCAAAAAGGCTCCGATGGCGCGGCGGCAAAAACCTTTTTCGACATCACCGCCCGCGAGCCGAATTTTGAAAACGAGTGTGGCCTGCTGGGGCTCGCCTTTCATCCCGGATTTGCCACGAACCAGCTGCTCTACGTCTATTATAACCAGAAAAACCCGACCAACCAGAACTCGCTCCCGCTGAATTTTCCCTACCGCAGCGTCATCAGTGAATTCAAAGTATCCGCCACGAACGCTGACCTGGCCGACCTGAAATCAGAGCGCATTCTCCTGCAAATTCAACAGCCCTTCGGCAATCACAAGGGTGGCCAAATCAGTTTTGGTCCGGACGGCTTTTTGTATATCGGCCTTGGCGACGGCGGCGCAGCAGACGACCCGTTCAACAGCGGCCAGAACGTGGCCACCTTACTCGCAAAAATTCTGCGGATTGATGTGAATACCCGGACCGCAAACGCCTTTGGCGACCACAATCGGCAACTTGAATATGGCATTCCACGGGATAACCCCTTTGTGAAGGAACCGGACATGGGCGAACGCGGCGCGCGCAAGGAGATTTACGCCCTTGGTTTGCGGAATCCGTGGCGGTTTAGTTGGGATCACGCCAACGGTGCGCTCTGGTGCGGCGATGTGGGCCAGAACCTTTGGGAAGAAGTCGATTTAATCGTCAACGGCGGCAACTACGGGTGGAACGTCCGCGAAGGCGCACACCATTTCAAGCCCGGACCGGATGGGGCGAAATATATGGAACCTGTCATCGAGTATACGCATCGCCCGAATCTTCAGGCGCAGGCCCTGTTCCCTGACCACAGCATTGGCCTGTGTGTGATTGGCGGCTATGTATATCGCGGCGAGAATTTCCCCGCGCTGAACGGCCTCTATATCTACGCCGATTACAATCTGGGAACCTTCTGGGGTATGCGTTACGACTACGCTACTCAGAAGGTCACCGCCCACGGAACCCTGCTCCAACAGCCAGATAATATCACTAGCTTCGCCGAGGATGCGGAAGGGGAACTCTATGCACTCATGCAGGATGGGAAGATCTTCCAGCTAATAACGCCCTGATTTTCGTGTAATGCCAAGATCGGGCGACCGACCTATTCCGGGCCAGAGGAATTCTCAAGCGACAATGTCACTTGAGAATTACTGGTAAAACAAAACCCCGGCTTAGCCGTTCACTTAAAGCTATAGCTGACGCCCAATTCGAGGAACAGGGACTGGGACAGGTCCAGTTGGGCAATGCGGCCGTGGAAGCTGTGGCTGTAGGTGCCGATGTCTTGAAATTGCAGACCGCCAGCCAGTCCCCAATGTTCGGTGAACTGGTAATTGGCCGTCAGGGCGGCATACCAGCCCCAGAGGACATCCACGTTATTGCCGCCGCCGGTGGTGGTGCCGGAGCCGGCGCCCCCCGCCAGGGTGAGGGTCTGTTTCCAGGATTCGTTGGCATCAATCAACGCCGCGGCCAATCCCCCGGATAGCGCGAGGGTGAACTGCTGCTGCTTGCCAAACGGCATCTCCACATACGGGCCCAGCCGGCCGCCCCAGATATTGGCATCAAAATCATCCTGCGAGACGAGTGTTCCGGTTGTGTCAGGGCCGGACGTACCGGTGGCATACAGAACCGGGTCACCCGGGTTGCCGGAATAACTGCCGCGATGGCCGGCGGACGGGATCTGGCCGGGGATGCCCCCAAACGTGTAATTCTCCGTGGCAACGGCGGCATTATAGGAACTGGTGGTGTTCAGGGAAAACTTCATGTAGTTCAGCGCGCCCTCCACCCCGTAACGCAGATGGTGCCAGTCTTCTTTCACCCCCAGTTGATGGTCGTAGGTCAGTTCCACGCCGGGTTCGGAATTATCCTCGGACGAGGACGGGGCAGCGGAACTGCCAGGATAGGGGTTGTGAAAGGAGAAGGTGTTCTGAACCGCGCCATTGTATTGGGACGCGTTGTTATAGCCCCAATAAGAGGTGTACCCCAAATAGTTGCCCGTCGAGTCGGGCAGGACATAACCGTCAGCATAATGACCGGGGCCGGCCGAGCCGATGCCCCGCAGTTTGGCGTCGATGTTGAACGCATAGCGCAGGGACAGCGTCAGGCGATTGGTGGCTGCCAAAGCAGGCGCCGGTTCCAACGGGGGCTGGGTCTGGGCAAACATCGAACCGCCCGCCCCCAGCAACAGCACTCCGGTCAACGGAACGGCCCAATGATAATGGTTATTCTTCATGGATTAATTGATGATTAATTAGGGGTTCAGGAGCACGCGGTAATAGCGGCCGCCCAAGACCGGCTTGCTCAAAGTCACCGGCGGACCGTCGTCATACCAGAACGTGGTGGTCGCACTGGCGAGAATAGACGGCGTTGCCATGTTCCAAGTGATCGGCGGCGTAAGGCTGTCGGTGTATTCAATCGTATAAGTCCGGCCCAAGAGGCTGGTGAAGGCCACCAAGAACCGGGGATTGCCCGGGTTACGTTGATCATTAAAGCCGGACTGGATGATGCTGGCGGTATTCGTGCTATTGAGCGGGGCCGTCACCGGCGCCTGAATCGCCACCGCCGACAGGCTATTGGTGAACGGACGCCGGTCCGCCACAAAGAACTCCAGCACAAAGGTGACCGCATTGCCGGGCAATAACGGTGCACTATACGGCGGGTCGTATTCCACATAGGGCACGCCGCTGTTGGTGCCAGTGACGTTGTAAAGGGTCACGCCACTGCGCAGGCCGCCAATGGACAACCGCAACGCATGGACCGCCGACTGACCGATGTTTGTCACCGAGACAAATTCCTCATAGAGCTGGGTCTGGGGATTAAAGGCACTCGTGCCCACGATGAACAAACCGTTCCCGATGGGCGTGATGGTGTTGGTCACCACGGCATTGGTCGGATAGGTGTTTGTCTCGAGCACGATGCTGAACACGCCGGGCACAATCAGCGTTTGCGCCTGCGCATTCGTGTAGAACAATGAGGCAGTGTTATTCGTCAGGTTCGGGTCATATGTCGTCGCATAGGCCGACGCCCGATTTGTGGCGGACTTAACTGTCGGCGGATTATTCGTCAGGATGAAGTTGAACGGATTTGCGGTTAGCGACGTGGTGGAACCGCTGGCGGCCGTCTTGACTGTCACCGTCAAATTGGTCGCCTGACCATTGGCGAGCGAGGCGAGCACCGGCCAGGTCACCACGCCGTTGGTATACACCCCACCGCTTGTGGCGCTAACAAACAGCAGATTGGTCGGAATGGTGTTGGTCACCCGCGTGTTGATGGCTGTCGCCGGACCGGCATTGGTCACCACGTTGGTGAAGGAGAAGGCGTCTCCCACCGTTATCAGGCTCGGGCCAAACAACGCCACTTGCACATCCGCTGCCGTGGGTGCCGCAACGGAAATCGACACGGTCGCCGAGGTGCTGCTGACCTGCCCATTATTGACACGGAATGTAAAGCTATCCGCACCAGAATAATTGGTGGCAGGCGTATAAGTGACTGCGCCAGTGTTGGTGTTAAGTAAGCTCAATGTGCCATGGACTGGATTGCTCACGATAACAAAAGTGAGCGGCAGGAGATTCGAATCGGCGCCCGTCAACGTGATTGACTTGGCCGTATTTTCCGGCGTCGTCACGGACTGCGCATTGGCCACCGGCGGCACATTTGTCACCGTCAGCACCCCGTTTGAATAGGTGAGACTATAATTCATTAATCCCGTCCCCACAGCCAAACTCGGCACAATGCTATAGCTGCCCGCAACCGCATTGCTTGCCGCACCCGCACTCGTCAAGGTCACGCTGCTTACCTTATCCGCACCATAGAGTTTTCCACTCACCGTATAATTCGTCTGACCCGCGCCCAACGGCAGGGTCTGGCCATAGCTCTTGCCCGTCGAATTCGCCGTGATCGTCAGCGGCGCCGGTGTCACCACCAGTAACACACTCAGGTTCGTTCCCGCGTAGTTCGTGTCACTTGGCGTGAATGTCACCAGCAACGTGTTTGTGCCCACCGGCAGTACCGTCCCGTTCGTCGGGTTATAGTTGAACGCGCCGTCCACGCTCGCGCCCGCATCGTTCTGGTTTGTGCCCAGCACCGTCCCATAAACAATGTTCGTCGG
>Ga0214172_1000169_pt1 | contig 35832 bp, 49 predicted proteins | sample TroBogEpilimnion_29_FD_153010 | JGI IMG/M metagenome (GOLD analysis project Ga0214172, IMG submission 153010) | Freshwater microbial communities from Trout Bog Lake, WI - 12JUL2007 epilimnion | ecosystem: Environmental > Aquatic > Freshwater > Lake > Epilimnion/Euphotic zone | place: Trout Bog...
GTAGCCTACGACAAAACACGCGTCATTTTTTCAACCCTAACAACCTAAAAGCAACCAAAATGGGAACTAGAGGAACAAAACAGAAGGTTATTACCGAAATTCAATATGCTGAAGGCGCACCAGATCCGTCGCCTTGGCTCGATGACCTTGCTAAAAAAGAATATCGTCGAGTTGTTGCGATAATGTCTGAGACGACAGGAGCATTGCAGCAAGTGGATATGGCAACGCTTGAAACGTATGCACAAAGCTACGCTGACTTTGCACGCTTGACTGAGGAGATTCGCAAGGAAGGAGAAGTGTTGAAAGCGAACAATACGGTGTACACGCAAGCCAATCCGAAATGTGCGCTACGTCAGGCAGCTATGAAGCAATGCTTATCTGCATCTGCAAAGCTTGGCTTTAATCCTGTTGATCGCAAACGCGCATCTAGCAAGACGATGGGCAAAAAGCATAACCCACTTGATGAATTTTAAGATGAACAATATCGAAACCGCAAAACAACTTGTGTTAGGTGATCGCAATAATGCTTACGGCGATCCTAAAGATGATTACACGCGCACGGCTAAGATCTGGAGCGGACTGCTTGCTGATAAATTAAAAGACGAGATTACACCAGAGGAAGCTATTTTGATGATGGTAGGATTGAAGCTTTCGCGTGAGATCCACAAGCCAAAGTCTGACAACGTGATAGATGCCTATGGGTATCTGCTTTGTTATGAGTGGGCATCAACTGGAAAAAAGCCATGAACGGTAAAGGATCAGCACCACGCAACTGCTTTAGTGAACAGTTTAGATCCAATTACGAATCAATAAACTGGAAAAAGAAAAAGAAACCTACGCCTAAGAAAGGCGAAAAGTCTGAATGTCTAATCAAACCACAGTAAATTTTGTCACAGAATTCGCTCTTGATATTGTCCAGGGACGCAAGACCGCGTGTAAGTGGGTAAAGCTTGCTTGCGAAAGGCATCTGCGCGACTTGAAAGATGCGAGATGGGTGTTTGATGAGGACGAAGTAAACAAGCGTATTAAGCTTTTTCCGTTACTTAAGCATTACAAAGGCTCGTTTAAAGGTAAGCCGTTCATATTATCCGACTGGCAAAAGTTTGTAATTGGTTCGATCTTTGGCTGGAAATGGAAAGACAGTGCCAAGCGCCGTTACAGATATGCGTTTATTAAAGTACCGCGTAAGAACGGAAAGACATTTTTAGCTGCTGGTGTAGCAATTCAAATGCTCTTGTATGGTCGCAATCTACAAAAGAACGGAAAGTTGCAGCCAGAGGGTGGTGCGGAAGTATATTTCGTAGCTACTAAGGAAGATCAGGCAAAGATCGGTTGGAAAGATTGTTGTTCGATTATTAAGCGCTCGCTTGGTTTTTCAGAAAGGCTAACGGTTCGTATTCACGAGATTAGATATGACGATCAGGATGCGTTCTGTAAGCCGTTAGGCTCAGACTCAGAGACGTTGGACGGTTTGAATCCTGTTTGTGCAATCAAGGACGAATTTCACGCATGGCCTGACAGAAACTTGCACGATGTTATTGAAGATGCTTACGGCGCTCGAGATCAGCCACTTGATTTTATTATTACGACTGAAGGAACGCTAAGAAATTCTATTCACGACGAAATTGACACGCATTGTAAAAACATTTTGTCGAGCGATGGAAGTTATTTGGATGATTCTTTTTTTGCGATGATTTATGAGCCAGACGAAGGCGATGATCCGTTTGATGAAAAGACATGGGAAAAGAGTAATCCTAACTTAGGAATATCTAAGTCGATGGATTATATGCGCGATCAGGCATCGAAAGCGCGTTTGATGCCGAACAAATACAGTACGTTTTTAACAAAACAACTTAATCGGCGCACGGATATTAGTGAAAGATGGCTTTCAATGGATCAGTGGGACGCTTGCAAACGCGTAGTTGAGGAAGAAAACTTAGTTGGAATCGCTGGCACTGCTGGCTTAGACCTTGCTCGCTCTCGAGATATGTCATCGTTTCAAGCGGTATTTCCTGATGGCAATGGCGGTTTCTCAATTGTTTCTAGGTATTGGATACCAGAGGCAGAGATTGAAGAACGTAAACGCAGGGATCGTGTGCCTTACGACGTATGGGAGAGGCAAGGATTTCTGACAGTAACTGAAGGCAACGTGACTGATTTTCGTTTAATTGAAAACGAAGTGGCAGAACTATGTCACAAGTTTCAGATCAACGAGCTTGCTTACGATCCAATGTTTGCAACTGATCTTGCTTTGAGGCTTAGGGACGATCACGGCCTAAACGTAACTGAGTTTTCACAGACCTTTAAAAACTTTGCAATGCCTTGTAAGGAACTCGAGCGACTCTTGATTTCCGGTCAACTGCACCACAACGGTAATCCAATCTTGCGTTGGAACGCTGGCAATGTGGTCTCTCGTGTTGGTCCTAGTGGCAATCAGATGCCAGACAAGGCTAAGTCTAGCGCACGAATAGACGGAATCGTAGCGTTACTAATGGCTTTAGGGAGACAACTTAACACCGAAACCGGCTTGATGCCTATGATTCAATGAACTCAGAAGATATATATCTAACTACAAAGGAACTAAGAGCTAGATTTGAAGATGCAGGAATAACACGCAGCACGAAATTCTTTCGTTGGCTGATTCGTTCTTGTCCAAAGAACATCGCAAATCGTTATTTGAAATTTAGTGATGGCATGGAATATTGGCGTGCCAATCCAGATTTACGTCCACCTGTGTTGCCAAAAAGGAGACGAATCGTACTAAAAAGGCAACAAATGAAAACTTTGTGACCTTTTAAGCAACCTTTAGCAGTTATAGTTTAACTGCAATATAACTTGTTTAGTTGTGTGCCGAGCGCCACAACCGAAACAAGGATTGTACCGCAGACCTTTTGGTCGAAGGTACGAAACGCGACAAGACTTCTGCCTAAAAAGCAGGAGACACGCGGTGCGTTGGATAATTTAGCCGGCGTTTCAGATTTTGGTCAGCCACAAAGCTGGTTGCTTAATTTCTTAGGCTTACCAAGCAAGTCAGGTGCTGCCGTATCGCATACAACTGCGATGAACATTCCGACCGTTTACGCGTGCGTAAACATTTTGTCGGAGGCAATGGCTACGATTCCGCTTCGCTTATACAGAAAGACCGCAAATGGTCGCGAGGAAGCAACTGACCTTGATCTTTATGATTTGATGGTAACGTCGCCGGACGGTTTTCGCACGGCGTTTGAGTGGAGACGTTTCATGCAAGCCTGCCTTTCATGGCGTGGCAATGCGTACTCTCGCATTTACCGCAATACTTATGGCGAACCTGAAAGAATCATTCCACTCAATCCTGAGTTTGTGTCGATATGGCCTCAAGCGGACGGCACGGCTTTGTACCGATATAAGTCGGAAAACATCCCATTTACAGACATTGTCCACCTTAAAGGACTGTCAACAAACGGCTGGATCGGACACAGTCCAATCACGCTCATGCGTGAAGCGCTCGGTCTCGCGCTCACGACGGAAGAACACGCGTCGAGGCACTTCGCAAACGGCGCGACTCCTGGGGGACTGCTAGTTGTACCTAAGAATTTAACATCTCAGCAGCTCGAGGAACTCGAAGCACAGTGGGATACTAAGCACCGTGGCGTTGGATCGGTAAACCGTCCAATGATTGCAAGCGGTGGTCTTGATTGGAAACAGATCGGACTAAGCAACGAAGATTCGCAATTTTTAGCTTCTCGAGAATTCCAAGTTGATGAAATTGCAATGGGTTTCCGCGTTCCTGTTGTTTTAATTCGCAACACAAGCAAAGCATCATCTTGGGGAACTGGCATTGAGACAATTACGCAAGGCTTTGTTAAATTTACTTTAGCTCCACTAGCTCGTTCATGGGAGCAGTCGCTTGATTTATCGCTTCTAACTTACGCGCAACGTAAAGCTGGTTATTATTTTAGTTTTGATTTCCGCAGCTTAATGCGCGGAGACGCAAAGACACGCGCAGCGTTTTATCAGACCATGCGCAACATTGGTGCGATGAGTGTAAATGAGATTCGCGCTGAAGAACATTTTAACGATCTACCCGACAACATAGGCGATGATTATCGCTTGCCATTTAATGGCACTGGAGGAGCGGTCGCAGCACAACCAGCCATTGCCAAAGGCGATGAAGTAGAAGCAGGAGATGACGAATCATGAACAAACACATTGAACATCGCGCAATTAAAGGAATCGAATTTCGCGCAGCAAAAGAAGGATCAGGATCAATCGGAACACTCATTGGATATGCAGCAGTGTTTAATTCCGATAGCGTTGACATGGGCGGTTGGGTAGAGCGCATTGCCCCCGGTGCTTTTAAACGCACGCTTACTGAAAATCCTGATGTTTACGCTTTCTGGTCGCACAATTCAGAGCATCCAATTGCACGCACACCTAATACGTTGCGCCTTTCTGAAGATGACCACGGCCTTCGTTGCGAAATCGATTTAATCGATACACGCGCTAACAATGATCTTCTGGCAAAAATTCGTGCAGGGATTGTTGATTCAATGTCTTTTGGATTTAGGCCGGTTTCTCAGCAATGGGATTCGAACGTAGATCCAAGCGTCGGCGATGGCGATGATTCTGTTAGAACGCTTTTAGACGTTGATCTTTTTGAAGTCAGTCCATGCGTATGGCCTGCTTATCCAGATACTTCGATTGCAGAACGTTCATTTAAGAAGTTCCGCGAAGTATGCGAAGCAACACCTGCGGTTCGCTCGCTCTCGTTTAAGAACGAGGAGCCAGTAGTTCCTGCAACGACTTTGTCAGATAATATAAACGCCAAGAGCTTGTGGGAGGCTCGTGCGCGTTTCCTTTAAACCGAACTCCCGTATCATAATATGAGCCAACTAAAAATCAGAAAATTGCAGGAGGAAATTGGCGCGGTGAAAAAGGAAATCCGCACCTACCTCGATGCTAATCAGAACATCAAGTCCGATGACGCAAAGTTGAAAGAACTCGAAGCTCGCTTCGATTCCGTAAATAGCCAAATCGAAATTGAAACTCGCCAGCTTGCACGCGAAAGCGCAGCACCTCGTGAGCTTTCAATCAGCGAACAACGTGATTCACAACGTTTCCATCTTGGAAAAGCACTTCAAGGTACTCTAACAGGTAAACTTGATGGCGTTGAAAAAGAATTAAACGATGAAGGTATTCGCGAAGCTCGCGATGCTGGAATTAAGAACAACGGTGGCTTAATGCTTCCTTCATTCTTCGTTCGTCGTCAAAACCGTTTAGAACAACGTGCTATGACTGCAACTGGCACAACTTCAACTTCTCTGGACCAAGGTGGTCAAACGATCGCTACAACTCCAGAAGGTCTTGTTGATTCTTTCTACGAAGCAATGGTGCTTGAGAAAGCCGGTTTTACAATCATCGAAGGCTTAGTTGGTAACGTTCCATTCCCTCGTTATGTAAAGGATTCAAATCCTCCAACGAAGGCAGAAAATGCAACTTCAACCGCACTTGCACCAACAACTGCAACAATCACTCTAACTCCTCACCGTCTGCCTGCATATACAGACATTTCCGAGCAATTACTCATGCAGTCATCTGCTGCAATTGAGACAGTTGTTCGCCGTAACATTGCGGAACAAATGGCTGCACAAATGCAGAACTTGGTCATCAACGGTACAGGTTCAAGCAATCAACCAACTGGTATCTTGAACACTTCTGGCATCGGCGCTCTATACGCTGGTGGTGCTAACACAACTAGCTCAACCTATGCAAACGGTTCCGCTCAAGTATGGTCTGACTGGGTAAATCTTGAAACATACGTTGCAAGCCAGAACGTAAGTGGTGGTCGCCTTGGTTATTTAACGAACGCAAAAGTTCGTGGTCAAGCAAAGCAAACCTTAAAGGGTCTAAAGACCATTGGTTCCACAACTGCAACTGACTCACGCATGATCTGGGATGATGGTGATGAAGTTAATGCTTATCCAGCATTCGTCACTAACTCAGTATATTCGACTGGTACAAAAGGAACAGGCACAGGTCTTTCCTCACTCATCCACGGTCGTTTCGACGATGGTTATGTCGGTATGTGGGCAGGATTAAGTTTAGAACTCTTACGCGATGGAACACTCGCTACTCAGGGCTTCTACCGCTTAGTCGGCGCTCTCTACTTCGACTTTGGCATTGTTCGCCCAGTGTCATTCGCAGCTATTCAGGACATCAGCGCCTAATAGTTAGCAACTAAATACAATCCCACTCTTGGTAGGGTATGCCAAGGGTGGGAACACTTTTCTTCCCATGATTATTAAAATTACACGATCTTGTCGGGGACGCTCTCGCTCATTTGATGAAAATCAAATCGTTGATCTGCCAGAAAACGAAGCGGTCGAGCTTATTATGGCTGAGGCAGCTTATGCCACAGACCTTCCTGTTGAAACAACTACCGCAGCACCAGCAATGGTAAACACGGAGTCTCCAATTGCTAAAGCGCTAAAGATTAGCCGTCGCAAGTAATGCCATACGTCGTTACAACACCTCCTAGTTCTGAGCCGGTATCGTTAGCCGATGCTCGCGACTATATGCGCATCGAGAACTCTGATGAAGATACAGTAATCAGTGGACTCGTTACGGCTGCTAGGGTGTTTGTGGAAAATTACACAGGACGTAATTTGGTAAACACGCAATGGACGCTGGTAATGCCACAGTTCATACCAGATGACATTCCGAATTTGCCTAATCTTCAGAATCTTTACTCGATTTACCTGCCTGCTGCTTACAACAACGTTGTTTTCCTCAATTATCAGGACTTAAAAAAGTATTCTAAATCGGTACGCGAGGTGTTGATTGCTAAAAATCCACTCGTTTCTGTCGATTCAATTACTTACTACGATACAAATAACACGTTTCAAACGTGGTCGGTAGGATCTCCAGCGCAGTATTATTTGGATACCGCAAGCACGATTGCTCGCATTGTCTTAGATCCTAACGCTAGTTTTCCTGATACTTATCAGCGTCCAGATGCAATTAGCATCAAATTTACGGCAGGATATGGCTCTGCGCTTCCTGCTCCATTACTTTTAGCGATTAAGCAACTTGCTGCGTTCTTCTACGAATCAGATCAGGCACGTTCTGCCTCTGAAATTCGCGGATCAAGTAGCGATGAACTGCTTAATCATCTTCCTGCGGTCAAAGCGATCTTAGATCAGTACCGCACTACATTCTTGGCTTACCCCGGAACGATGGCGTAACCGTAACGATGTATAAAACTTTATACATAGATACTTCTAGCGGTAACGTCGCAACAACTGCAACGGCACTGGATTATTATCCACCGATTGAGATGTATTTGCGCGATGTAAGTCAGGTTGGGATCTCATTTACTTACAATGCAGCACCAATCACCTCGAGTGTTTTGGCTAACGGCAGTAAATTGAATGTTGGAATTAAGACCGCATCAATTACTTCGTCCGTTTTAACTTACGCAAATACCTACACGTTAAGCGGTGATGGCAAAACGGCATTGGTAAATCTTAATTTAGATACTCCTGCGCTCGTAACTTACTTTAAAAATAACGTTCCACCATCACAACAGAAAGAAACATTCTGGTTTGAAGTGGAAGTGTCTGCTTCTGACAACTCGTTTCGCAAAACGTATTGTCAGTCAGAAGTTGTAATTCACAAAGACGTAAATTCAACAGGAGCATCGGTGTAAAATGTACAATTCACTTTACATCGACATTGCAACAGGCGACATAGCATCAACCGCAGGAGATGCTGATGTTTATCAACCACTTCAAATGTACTTGCGCGATGTCTTACCGATTTCGCTGCAATTCCTTTCAAATGGATCTCCTGTAACTTCAACAGTTTTAGCTAATAATAGCATTTTGCGGTTAGGAATTAAAACCGCATCGATGACATCAACGCTACTAGCTGCGTCATCGACCTATACTTTAAGCACCGATGGAACGGCTGCTTTAGTTATACTAAACCTTAACACCACGGATTTAGTTAATTACTTTACATCTAACGTTTCACCTACCGCAAGACAGGCATCGTTCTGGTTTGAGGTTGAGGTAAGCGCTTCAGATGAATCAACGCGTCAGACATATTGCCAAACGAAGGTCACGATCATCAAGGACATCAATGCTCCTACGGATCTGCCTCCAACTCCTGCAACAACTGACACGCACGTTTTAAAAGGAGCTTTGTTTGATTCAAACGGCAATGCGTTTTGTCCTAACTTTCTTAACTTTCGTCCAGATATTACAGGACCATCAGGCGGTGGCTCAAATTTGGATGCAGTACCTACTGCAAGCGCTACTAAGCCAATGGTTTTTATTACTTTTTACGGCAATCAGTTACGGCCTTGGATACTGACTGCTTCAAGTGGAACTCCAGTCACAGGAACAGGAATAGTTGTTCCGCTCGATTGGAATTCCTTAACGAACAACGTCCAGTGGACCGAACTCGCTTTCTCCTGATGAAAAACCTTTTCGGATCAATTATTGCATTTTTAGGTTTGGTTACTTTAGCGGTAGCTCAACCAACGCCTAGCTTTAGCGTTACGGCTAACTCAAGCGGAACTGTAGTTGCTCCAAGCAACTTTATTGCTGCTAACAATATCGTTGTTACGACAAACAATTATGCCAATCCATCCTGGTTGACTTCATTATCTTGGTCGAAAGTTACATCAACTCCGACAAATCTAGCCGGTTACGGCATTACAGATCCGGTGGTTCTTACTACCGGATCTTATGTCAACCCTTCTTGGATTGCATCGCTTTCATGGAGTAAGATTTATGGCACTCCAACCACCGCATCTGCTTACGGAATTACAAACGGTGCAGTATTGGATAGCATTGGCGCTGCGCCACAAACAGGTTCTGGTAGCTTGGTATTTAGCAACTCGCCAGCTTTAGTAACGCCTAACATCGGATCAGCTACTGCAACGAGCGTAAATGGTCTAAAGATTACTAGCACAACTGGCACAATTACTTTGGCTGGTGGTAAAACTTTAACCACAAACAACACACTTACTTTATCCGCAACAGATAATGCTTTGCTAAACATTGGAAACGGTGGAACGCTTGGATCTGCTGCTTATACGGCTGCATCTGCTTACGATGTATCTGGTGCTGCCTCAGCAGTATCAGCCAACTCTCTGCAAAAGGCATCAAATCTTTCTGACTTAACATCAGCATCAACTGCTAGAACCAATTTAGGCGTTACTGCTACTGGATCTGACACCACATACGCTTATAGAGCAAATAACTTGTCGGATTTGACTTCAGCAGCAACTGCTAGGTCAAATCTTGGCCTTGGAACGGCAGCAACGACTAACTCAACGGCATACGATGCTGCTGGTGCAGCTTCAACCGCTCAGGCTTACGCAATTCAACGTGCAAATCACACAGGAACGCAGCCAGCCTCAACAATAACTGGTTTAGCTACATCAGCCACAACAGATACAACCAATGCGTCAAATATTACATCAGGAACGTTGCCTAATGCTCGTTTGTCGAGCGTTCCTAATAGCGCACTAGCTAATTCCTCAGTAACCGTAACGGCTGGATCTGGTTTGTCTGGCGGTGGAATAGTTAGCCTTGGTGGAACAGTTAGCATTTCGGCAAATGTAACGTCTGTTGCTGGCAGAACTGGATCTGTGACGCTAAGTTCTGGCGATATTAGCGGATTAGCTGCATCGGCTACAACAGACACGACCAACGCAAGCAACATTACCAGTGGCACATTGCCAAACGCACGCCTTTCAAGCGTTCCAAATTCTGCTTTAGCCAACTCCACAATAACGATTGCTGGCAATTCTACGGCCTTGGGAGGCTCTGTTTCTCAAGATAGTATTACTGGCTTATCTAGCACTGGAATCGTCAAAAGAACGGCAGCAAATACGCTTACAACGGCAACGGCTGACACGGATTACACAACTCCAAGTGGTACTGAAACGCTTACAAACAAAACCATTTCTGGTGCTTCAAACACGCTTTCTAACATCGGCAATTTATCGCTTACCAATTCATCGGTTAGCGTAGTAGCTGGATCTGGATTAAGCGGTGGTGGTAGCGTTTCACTTGGTGGATCTACTACCTTAACCGCTAACGTTACATCTGTTGCTGGTCGCACAGGCGCAGTAACTATTTCATCAAGCGATGTTTCTGGTTTGGCTGCTAGTGCAACCACAGATACCACAAACGCATCGAACATTACAAGCGGTACGCTTCCTAATACTCGCTTATCGTCAGTTCCTAATACGGCACTTGCAAATAGCTCAATTAACGTAATTGCAGGTAGCGGATTAAGTGGCGGTGGTAATACAAGTTTAGGTTCATCAGTTACATTAGCTGCAAACGTCACAAGCGTTGCAGGAAGAACTGGAACGGTTACGATTTCATCAAGCGATGTAAGTGGTTTAGCTGCGTCTGCTACTACTGACACAACTAATGCTACAAATATTACTAGCGGTACATTACCAAATGCTAGATTAGCCAACAACTCCATCACAGTCTCTGCTGGCACAGGTTTATCTGGTGGCGGTACAGTAGCACTTGGCGGTACGACAACTTTAAGTAATGCTGGTGTTACAAGCGTAATCGCTGGTACAGGTGTTACTGTTAATAGCTCTACTGGTTCAGTTACAATTAATGCTACTGGCACAGGTGGTACAGTAACTAATTTATCTGTAACAGGTAACTCAGGTGTGCTGGCAGGAGTAACAACCCCTACTACTACTCCAAGTATAAGCATAGGACTAGGCAACATAACGCCTACGAGTGTCACCACCACAGGTAATGTAAGTGGTAATGTTATAACTGGTCTCTATGGAATTTTTACTGCAAATAATAACTCTTCTAATTACACTAATGGTACTGTGGTTGTAACTGGTGGCGTAGGTATTAGTGGACTTTTAAATTTAGGTGGTTATGAACAAATAATTACAGGTTCTACTGGTAATTCAGGTTCAAATATAGGCTTATTATTAAACAATAATACGCCTGCTGCTGGTTATTTACCTTCAGTAGATTGGGCTACTAATACTGGTTTAATATGGGCTGCTATTAATGGCTATCGTAATGGCGGTGGATATGGTGGTAGTTTATTTTTCCAAACCATGAACTCAGGTGGTAGCACCAATGAAGTAATGAGATTGGATCAGGCTGGTAATTTAGATTTAGGCACTACATCAGCCGTAGCAACAGGACTTACTGTAGGCCAAACAACCGCCTCCACTAGCACCACCACTGGTTCTATTGTAACGGCTGGTGGTATTGGTGTGGGCGGGAATGCTTATGTGGGCGGAGCAGGTAACTTTGGTGGAGCTGTTTATAGTCCAGTATTATCTGTTATTGCTGGTAGTTATAGCAAAGGCATTACACTTTCTGGAGACGGAACATCCTTTCAATTTAATGGCAAACTTATTGCATTTTCTGACAATACTTACGATATAGGTTATAGTAGCAATTCATATCGTTTTCGTAATCTTTTTCTTGGGGGCACAATAGTCGACACCAACACTGGCTTAGGACTCAATCTTTCTCCTTCAGCATTCTCTCAATCAGCATGGGGCACTGCTGGAGCTTTAAGCCAAGAAAACGGCACAACCGTGACAGATAGTAGTACGGCAGCAAGTGGTACTGCAACTAGTGAAGTGTTCCATAGCTTTGCTACGCCAACCTTAGCAGCCACAAATACTAGCGTAACAACAACAGACGCAGCTAATGTCTATATAGCTGGGGGTGTTACGGCTGGTACTAATCAGACGATTACTAACAACTACGGCTTATGGAACGGTGGTAATACCAGAATAGATGGTAACTTATATTTAGGTAATCCTGCTGGTAGTAATTCGTTTTATTTTAATTATTTATCCACATACTATTTAGATTTATACGCAACCAATTCTACTAACAGTTATTTAAGAATTAGGCCAGCAGGAAGTAGTGGAAACTTTGGATTTTCAATTAGTGATTATGGTACTGAATCTAAGTTTTATATGCCTTCGGCTTCTGCTGGTTCAGCAAGAATTAGCAATTACATTTATGATACTATTCAATTTGGTAATATTCAAACTACATTAAATCCTAATGGTTCAAATTTTACTACTCCTTATTTAAGTTCTGGGGTTGGAATTTTATTAGATAGTAAGATATTTACATTAACAGATAGCGGAACTGCTGCTAGCGGTACATTGGCTAGTCAAACAACTTATTATTTTGCTCCAATTACTTTAGCAGCAACTAACACAGGAGTTACTACAACAGATGCTGCGACAGTTAGAATAAGTGGTAATCCAACGGCAGGCACAAACGAAACCATAACCAACTCATGGGGACTCCTTAACCAAGGCAATACAAGGTTGGATGGTAATGTTAAGATAAACTCCTCTACGGCTTCTAGCTCTACCACATCAGGCGCTCTGCAAGTGGCTGGGGGCGTGGGCATTGGGGGTTCCGCCTTCGTGGGCGGTAATGTCAATGCAGGTGGTAGCCTTGTTTATTCTGGTGGTACATTAGGTGGTACGTCAGACATATATTCTGGTTTAGGAGTGTTTGGGGATAGCAGTTCTCCTTACAGTACACATTTTAATGCTTATTCATTACAATTTGGTACAGGTTCTAATGGTGCTAGAAGTACCAGAATGTACATTGATAATGGGGGTAATGTTGGTGTCGGTATTACTTCCCCTGATGCTGTATTATCAGTAAGAAACCCTTCAGCTACAGGTAATCAAACTGTTTTTGATATTGTAGGTGCTGGTTCTGCTGTTGATTTGTTTGGTATTCAAGCAAACCAAACTACTGATGTTGTTTCTTTAGGAACTATATACTCTGGGCAATTAGCATTTATACAAAATAATACAGAAAGAATGCGTATCAATGGCTCTGGTAACGTAGGCATCGGCACCACCTCGCCTAGCTCCTTGTTGGATGTTCATGGAGATGTAAGAGCTTATGCTTTTGGAGATAATAATGGCTTCTTAGGCTACTCTGGTAGTACGCACATTATGTCTTTTACACGTTTAGTTAATAGCGGAAGATTATCTGCTTTTGATAGCTTAATGTTTTATACTAATGCTACAAGTGGCGTTTCTAGCGGATCTGAACGTATGAGAATAGATAGCTCAGGCAATGTCGGCATAGGAACTAGCTCGCCTACAACTAGCTTACAAATAAATAATAATGGCACTTATGCAACAAGCGGTAATATGAATACTGGTACTATTGTAGGCAATGGTTCTGGTGGTGTTGCTCTCAATTCTGGTGCTTATGATACAAGTACCACTGCTACTTCTTATGCGTGGTTTAATTCTGGTTACGATAATAACGCTGGAGTTGGTGTGCCCATGGTTTTTGCTACAGGCGGTATAGAAAGATTTCGTGCTGGAACTAACTCCACGTCGTCCTCGACGACATCAGGCGCTCTGCAAGTGGCGGGTGGGGTCGGGATCCAAGGATCCCTGTGGGTTGGCCCAAGCTCTGGAAATGGTTATGTGAATACTTATAGATCTTCTAGCAGTACAGGACAGGTTGGATACACTTGGAATACAGGAGCTACAACTAATTGGGTTAATTATTTAGCAGCTACTAGTAATGATTTAGCTTGGTACAGTTCAGTACCAGTTGGTGGAGCAACTGTTATGTATTTAAGCTCTTATGGAGCTTTTTCTGTATATAATTACGATTCAAGTAGTCCTGTTATAAAAACAGTACAGGAACAAGCAGGTAATTACGCTCAAGCGGTATATGCATATAACAATGGTGGCAGTTATTACTTTGCTGGTTTCTATAATCCAAGCGGTACACCTTTGGGATCTATTATCAGCAATGGTACTATAACGTCTTACAACACCACCTCTGATAAACGTCTCAAGAGTCCATTACGCTCTTGGTCTCTTGGCGATAAGTTTGATGATTTACCAATAGGTGAGTTTACATGGAAAGAATCTGGCGTAATAGGTCACGGAACCTTAGCTCAGGAATTATACAAAGTTTACCCAGATGCGGTTAGCAAAGGTGATGATGGTGCTATGCCTGATCCTAAGAAGGTAGAATCCTTATGGCAGGTTGATTATGGTAAATTAACAGTACCAGTAATTGCCGAAGTCAAAGCCTTGCGTGCTAGGGTTAAAACTCTTGAACAAGAACAAGCTGATACGCAGAAACAACTTAATGATTTAACTGATAAGTTTAACCAATACATCTCAACTCATCCATGAAAAAGCTCCTCATCCTTGCGCTCCTTGCGCTTCCCCTCATCAGCAAAGCACAGCTTGTACAAAGCCCAGAATACTCGTGGCGTGTACAAATCTGTGACCTAACCTACAACAATTCTGGCAGTTTAACGGCTTGTCCAGTTACTGTATTTTATCAATCAAGCGTTACAAACAATGGTGCTTTTGTAGCTAATGTACAAAGCAATCCACAAACGCTTACGGTTGATTTAGTAGCTAAGAAAGATAGCACAGTTGAATTTGGTGGTACAACTTATACTTATGGTCAGGCATTTGGCATTATTAACGCCATATTTACGCAAGAACGTGCTGCTCAATTAGCAGATGCTGCTAAACAAGCTGCTGCTCAAGCTGCTGCTCAAGCTGCCGTAACAACTAATAATGCTGCGGTCACTACAAACAACGCTGCGCCTGCTACAAAATAATGAACTGGAAAACTTACGCATTGCATTACATCAGTGGGCTGGGTGCATCCTGCTTTAATGCCGGTGTAAGCAGTTTATACGCTACATTTGGTCAAGCAGCAGGCGCTGCCGTGATTAAAGATATTTCTCAGCCAACTGTGCATGAGATTGGCGCAATCTTCTTAGGCGCTGCTGCTTTAGAAGCTCTAGCGTTTTTTAAACAGAATCCCCTTCCTGTAGATACAACCATCAATACCAATGAAAAAACTAATCCTGCCACTGTTCCTAGCGCTTAGTTTGTCTGGGTGCGTCAGCACTCCTGCTGGTTTGCCAGCACCTACCGCCAGTGCAAATGTAAAAAACATTGCGCCATTTGTAACGTCATTAGCTCAGACGGCAGTTCCATTGGTACTAAACAAAAATCCAAAATATGCACCAATTGTATCTGATGTCGCTGCTGCTATTCCTGCTGCTTTTGCTGCCGGAAATCTGGACGCTACATCTATATCGGATGCACTTTCACTCATCGGAGGAAAGGCAGGACTTAATGCAGAGGCTCAAGCAGCTATTTCAACGGTTCTTTTAGATGCCGTTACTTGGTATCAAGCCAACTATGGCGTGCAAGTCGCATCTGCAACCGATCCAAACGTTCAAGTGCTACTTAATGCGTTCGCTTCTGGTCTGCAAAACGGCGTGACGCTTTGGAAAAACTCACAACCTAAAGCCTAATGTTTGATTTCATTGCCAGTTTATTCAGCGCAATTGCAGGTTTCTTTGATTTTTCCAAACAAAGACAATCGCTGAACAATACATTTGAAATGCAAGCAAATGCACAGGCAAAGCAAATACAAGCTGACAAGGCTCGTGCTGCTTCTGACTTAAACAATCCTGATCTAACAAATCTTAGAAACGATGTCTCAGAATGAAACCGTTAATTATATTTTTGTTTTTAGGACTTGCAGGATGCGCAACTGTAGCGCAGTCGCCAGTTCAGTCGCATCAAGCGAGCTTCGATGGGAATCAGCAGAACTCAGGAATACTCGAAGCTAACATGGACGGATTCAAAGTAACTTCAAAGTTCCGTGATCGCTACAATTCACTTGTGGCGATTTACGGAGATGCACGCCTTGCCGATAATAGTCCGATATTCACGCCAGCGTTAAGTAAAGACAGTGGAATTACTTCAAACAACGATGGCACATACGAGATTACCAAAGAAGCAATGGCACACATGGTTGAAATGTCAGCCATGCAGAAACGTGGATTTAAACCTTAAACATTATGGACGTAAACCTCAATTCAAGTGATGCATGGTTTGCTAGGCTGGATCAAAGAATGACTCAGCAAGACGCAATTTTAGCGCGCATCGAATCACAAGTTGAAAAGACAAATGGTCGCGTAAACAAACACGATGCGATCATAAATAATTATAAAGGAAAGATTACGATGTTTGTCTTAACGATCTCAGCAGCAGCAAGCGTTGTATTCTATGCAATTGAGGCAGGCATACGTCTAACACTAGCAAAATGACCGACATTCCTCCATTTCGTCCTGACCGCAGGCTTACATTTCTGGTTAAGAATCCCGATTCTAACAAGGTCGGTGCTACTGTGAACCAGTTTGTCGAGCTTACTACGGTATGGGCAATGAAGGCAGATGTTAGAGATTCTAAACGTGGTGAGTATTTGGCTGCTGGTGAGTTTATCGACATTGCGTTTACAACATTCACGGTACGTTACAATGCTGACTTAATACGAGCAGAACGCTGCGAGTGCGAAGGTGTAAGATACCAGATTGTTGGTATGCCTTCTGAAGTTGGTCGTCGTCAATTCCTAGAATTCTTAGCGGAGAAAAAGCAATGATCGAATTCAACCTTAAAGGCATGGATGATCTAACTCTCGCGCTTAAGGGAGTTCCTAAAAAGATCAGCAAAGAAGTTGCATCGGATTCAATGACAATTGCCGTGCGTCCGCTTGTAATGGCAATAGCTTCCTATGCTCCAGTTGACAGTGGCGATTTAAAACGGTCTATCGGGTGGGTAATACGCCAATATAAGACTGGTGTAACGCTGGCGGTAATTGGACCAGTTCGCGGTAAAGGCACGTTTAGAACTAAAAAAGGCAATCTAAATGAGCCAGCCAACTACGCTCATCTTGTGGAATTTGGTCACAATACTCCACGCAGTACAAAAGGACGTAAAAACACAATTGGACCATTAGCCGTGCCTGCGCATCCATTTATGCGTCCAGCATGGGAAGCAACCAAAGAGCAGGTGCTTAATACTTTTAACGATACATTTGGAACGCGCATTGAAGCAGCAGTAAAATCTAGAAAGGCAGCACGATGATTGAAGATGGCCTAGCAGCATACATACAAGCTATTTCAACCGTTGCTGAATACTCACAAGGTATCTATTGGAATATTGCGCCACAACGCGTTACTGCTCCTTTCATTATCCTTACTCAAGTTGCAGGGAATGAAACCTACGCGCACGATGGTCCAGATGGCCTTGGAACGATGCGCATACAAGTTGATGTGTATGCTTCAACGGCAGCTTTAGCTAAAAAAATACGTTTAAGCATAATTAGAGCGCTTAACGGACAATCATTTATGCTTTCAACAGGCGACAAAATCGCGGTTTGCGAACACATAAGCACAATTGACCGCGTGGAAACCGAAATCTTTACGACTGATGCACGTTTTCGCGCCATGACCGATTTCACTTTGCAGTACATAATCCAATAACAATCAAAACCTAATATATCATGTCAGCTACAAAACAAACATTCGGAGTAAGCCTTTCGGTTTGGAATACCAGCCTTGGAACTCCTGCTTATTCAACAATTTCAGGATTGGTGGACATCACTCCTCCTGATCTAGTCGCAGAAAAACCTGTTGACGTTACATCACACGATTCCGCAAACGGTATTCGTGAAATGATTCCTTCTGGAGTCAAGATGTGGACAGAATGCACAGGTGAATTCAACGAAGTATCAGCAGACGTTGGTCAATTATTTTTAATCGGAAACACAAATTCGATTCAGAAGTTTAAGATCGTTAAAACTGCTGATCCAACCGCACCAATTTACTTTAATGCCGTAGTCACTGAAGTGACCAACATGGCACAACAACTTATCGGCAAAACAAGCTGGAAGTTCAAACTAACACCAACTGGTGCTGCTCCTGTATCGTAATATAAACCGCCATGATCTCCTCAATCACCGAACCCGTGACGGTGACAGTAGGTAAAACCAAGCTTGCCCTTCGTTTTGATGGGCGAGCAAGGTATCGCTTACAGTGCATCGGATCTAACATAGACCTTTCCGAATTTGGGAAGCCAAACAAAAGCTTTGTGACGCTCGTAAACTGGGCGTGGGCTTGCTCAATTAAATGTCCATTTGAAAATCCAGAGGACTTAGCGAACGCGGTTGAGTCGGGTGAAGCTGGTACGCTATTGGAAGCGGTACTGCAATGCGTCAAGGAGGCGCTTCAGCCCGACGTAGAAAAAAAAGCATAATTGAGGACTGGGCTTTCTTCCGTGTTCAACTTGATGTTGGCGCGGAAGAATACCTCAGCCTTACACAAAGCGAAAAAACTGCACTTATCGATCAATGGAAACTCAAAGAAGATCGTCGATTGAACGACATTTGCTCGCTTTTCGCCTTTTTAGAGAACGCATTCTTTCGCCGTGGGAAGGACAGGTATGGTCGGGATATTCCGAAAGTATCTGCAAACGATTTCAAACCAAACCCACCACCAAAGTTTCAAAGCGAGGAAGATCGAATCGATCACATCTGGCAAAAATTTAACCAAGCATTTCCTAAAGAACTTCAAGCAACACCATGAGCGCAACAGTCGGAGAACTAAACATCGAGGTACAATTGCAACTTGGAAAAATCCAAGCGCAATTTGACCAGCTATCGTCCACCGTTCAGCGCCATACTAAAACAATGGAAGGTTATTTTAAAGACCTTCAAAAATCTGCCACTAAGTTTTTTGAAGGACTTGTTTCTGTTGAAGCGATAAAGGGATTAGCAGATTATACTAAATCGATTATTGAAAATGCAGCAGAGCTTAAACATTCAGCAGATGCTGCTCGAGTTAGTTCAGAATCGTTTCAAGTTCTTAACAACTTAGCAAAATCAACTGGTGTTGATATAAATCTTCTTACTCGTGGATTAGATACGATGGAAAAGAAGATTGCTGATGCAGCAGCAGGCGTTAAGTCAGCACAAGAACCATTTGAAAAACTTGGTTTAAATGTTAAAGACCTTCAAACGCTTGCTCCAGAAAAGCAATTTGAGGCGTTAGCCAGAGCAGTAAATAACGCTAATGATCCAACCGTTGCGTTTCGTTCTGCGGTAGAAATATTAGGAGCTAAAAGTGCGCCTAGATTGCTTGAAGCATTAAAGCAACTTGGTGAACAAGGTTTTGATGAGTTAGCAAAAAAGGAAAAGGCTGCGGGCTTAATAATGAGCGATGCGGTCATTACCAGGCTTGATGAAATTGAAAAGCACTTGGGAATGAGTGCTACTCAATCAAAAAATTACTTTGGTACTTTAATAGCTCAAATTTTTTCATTCGGCAATTCAGTTACTGCCGTAAACGTCAGAATAGATATGCTTAAAAGTTCTTTAAACTCATTAAAGAAGTTAAATGAGGAAAGTGGATATAATAAATATCAAAAAGACATAGAAGCTACTACTAAAGCATTACAGGATGAAGAAAATGAATTATCAAAATTACAAGCTAAACAAAATGTAATTGATGAGCGTCACGCTCAACGCGAAGCGAGTAAAATGCAGCAATCTGAAAATACTGCACGTTTTGTAAAAGCGCAGGCACAAGCTGAAACTGATTTTGCCAATAAGATGACAGAAGGCAGAATACAAATGGAAGCACAGGGTTACGGAATGTTGAACGTAGCTTTGGAACAACATAGAGAGGAAATTGATAAAACATGGCAGTCTAAAAACGCTTTATGGGCTTTGACTGAAAATCCTATATTTAGAACTCCTGACTTTAAGGAGCCAATTTCAAATAAAGATAAACAGGAAGCTTTAAGGTTATTTGAAGAAACGCGCACATCTGCCGAAAAATATGCAGAACAAATAACTGAAATTAATCGATTAGAAAAAGAAGGCGCGATTGATGCTCAAACTGCACAACGTGCAAAGAAAATGGCTTACGATGATTACAGTGGTATGTTAAAAGAGCAGCAAGACTTGCACAAAGAAGCTATGAAAATGGCAAATGAGCTTTCAAAGTCTTTAGCCAATACATTTGTAAATGGAATCGAAAAAGGTGATCGTTTTAGTCAAATTCTTAAAGGTATTGCGATGGATCTTGAGAAAGCTATTGCTCAAGCGCTTTTATTTAAACCGCTAGAAAGCGGAATTGAATCAATGCTTACTGGTGGATTGGGTGGTGGTAGTGGTGGTTTGTTTACCAGCTTGTTTTCAGCGCTTGGCTTTAGAGCAAGCGGTGGTCCAGTAAGCATGAATCAACCTTACGTTGTGGGTGAAAATGGTCCAGAAGTCATTGTTCCTTCACAAAGTGGAACGGTAATTCCTAACAGTGCGCTTGGTGGTAGTAATACAAATTTCAATCAATCGTTCAACTTTGCTTCGGGTGTAACTAAGAGCGACTTGGCTTCAATGCTTCCGCACTTAGTAAATCAAGTACAAGCAGCAGTTGCTGAATCTGTACGTCGCGGTGGTCCTTATAGTCAAGTATTTGGAGGAGCTTAATCTTATGCCTATTACTTATCCACTTTCGTTACCAACTCAGTTTAAAAGCGCTGAGATTACGTTTAACACAACCAACTTGGTTGCGGTTTGGGAAGGACCATACGACATGAGTGAACAAACGTATGAATTCCCCGGAAAACGTATTACTGCAACGATTAAATTTCCTAAAATGAATCAAGCCAACGGCGAGGAGCTTATTGGCTGGCTTATGTCGTTACACGGTAGAGCAGGAACGTTTTATCTTAACGATACATCAAAACGTTATGCTCGAGGAATTGCATCAGGAACTCCTGTGGTAAATGGAACGCAAACCGCATTGACCACCGATCTTTACACGCGTGGATGGACTGCAAGCGTTACAGGAATCTTGCTTGCAGGAGATTGGATTCAAGTAGGCACAGGATCGTCTGTTCGTCTGCACAAAGTGCTTTCTGATGTAAACTCAGACAGTTCTGGTCATGCAACGCTTTCAGTATGGCCTAATCTTCGCACTGCATACGCAGATGGCACAACGTTAGTAACAACTAACGCGTCAGGTATTTTTAGGCTTAAAGAAGATACTTCGTGGACAATCGACAACTCGAGAATCTATACGGTCAATCCAATTACCGCAGTCGAATCAGTTAGCCTCGTTTAACTATGGCAAGACCTCTATCATCAACAATGACGGCAGCGATCCTCGCACGAGATGTGAGGCTTGCGATTTTGTGCGATTTGATGTTTCCAAGCGCTCCGTCTTACGTTTGGGGTGGTACTGGTACATTATCGGCAAATGGCAACACTTACCTTGGCCTTGGTCCAGTTGGTGCAATTGGAAAGGTAGAAGAAAAGAGCGATGGAAAAGCCACAGGATTAAGTCTTTCGCTTTCTGGTGTTCCGCTTTCTCAAATTTCTGAAGCGGTAAACACGAATTATCAAGGTTCGCCTGTAAATCTTTGGATGGCTTGTTTTGATTCAAGCTGGAATCTGCTTAATTATCCTTATCAATTATTTGGTGGATCGATGGATGTAATGTCGATTCAAGATGGAACATCGACTGCAACAATTACAATGGCAGTTGAAAGTCGTTTAATTGAAACGCAACGACCACGCACAAGGCGTTACACTCAGGACGATCAGCAACTTGATTATCCTTCAGACACAGGGTTTCAGTTCGTCAATAATTTACAGTTAATGCAGATTTATTGGGGCAATCCTAATGGACCATCAATCAATCTTCCTGGATCAACAGGAGTAACTCAAAACGTTATTGGATCTGCGCCATGATTGTACGCTTTCCATACTGGGAATCCAAGCTTAACGCTTTTATTGAAGAAAGGCGCAACGCTCCATTTCAATGGGGTGTTAATGATTGCTGCCTATTTGCGTGTGATGCAGTTAAATCAATTTGCGGTTATGATTTTGCTGAAAGCTTACGCGGTACATATTCAACGGCTTATGGAGCAGGAAAAGTTTATTTAAAACTTAAAGTAAGAGATGTTTCAGAGCTTGGTTGGAAGTATGTTGATGAAGGTAAACTTTCAATAGTTGATATTCGTAAAGCAAACCGTGGCGATTTTTTGGTTTATGCAAATTGCAAAAATAGGTCGCTAGGAATTTCAATAGGAGAATGTGGTGCATTTGTTTCGGAAAAAGGATTGGCTTTTATTCCTAGAATCGAGTGCGTCACGGCTTTCACTTACTAATTATGCCACAAGTAATCGCACCAGTTTTTTGGGCAGTTGAGGGTTTCCTCGAGGTTGACGTTGGCCTTAGCATGGCGACGGCAGTCACAATCGCTGAAATCGGAACAATTATAGTTCCGGGGATTGCAGCAGCGTATGGCGCTTCAAAACTTTTATCGCCTAAGAAAACGCCTTTTCAAATGGTTCCGAATAACTCGCTTATTCGTAACTCAGCAGCAAATCGTTTTCTTGCATATGGAAGATCATCTGCTGGTGGTGTTGTTGTTTACATCAATCAAAGTGGTTCAAGCAATCAATACCTTGATCTTGTTTTCACTTTAGCAACGCACGAAATTGATGCGATTGAAAGCTTGGTGCTTGATAATTGGGCTTTAACATTTGACGGCACAGGCACGAATGGTGGTGGTGTTTGCACAAGCGAAACAGATATGCGAACAGGCGTTACTTCTACGCGCTATGCTGGCAAGGTATTTGCAAACTTTCATCTTGGATTACAGGGAGATGCTGCTGATTCAACATTGATTACGAATAGTGGCGGTCAATGGACATCAACTTGTACATTATCTGGCGTTGCTTATGTTTATTTACGCCTTACTTGGGATCAAAACACATTTAGCGCTGGAATACCTAACATTTATGCAATCGTTCGTGGTAAAAAGGTCTTAGATCCTAGAACTGCAACGTTTGTTACTGGATCAACAACCAGTGGATCAGCGACTGTTAGCGTTTCAAGTACTTCTGGATTATCAACTGGAATGGCTTTTAGGGGTGCAGGAATTTCTCCACTAGCAAAGATTTTATCAATAGGTACTGGTACAGTTACGCTTAATGCTAATGCAACTTTAAGTTACAGTAATCAAACGTACATTGCTGGAAATCCAGCATGGTCACAAAACGCAGCAATGTGTGTTGCTGATTTTATGATGGATCAAAATTACGGCTTTAGAGTAAACGCTGGTGATTTTGATTTAACGTATTGGACAACGGCTTGTAATGATTGCGATGTTTCAATTGGCATTTCTGGTGGTGTATCTGAAGCTCGTTACACGGTAAACGGCACAATCGACACAGGTCGCGCACCTGGGGAAACGTTAGACAATATGCTTGGTGCTATGGCTGGTTTATGTCCGTGGGTAGGTGGTAAATGGTACATGAGAGCAGGAACATACCAAACGCCAACTATTACCTTAACAGATTCAGATCTTCGTGGTGCGCCAACGCTTTCAACGAAAGTATCAAGGCGTGACACAATAAATACTGTTAAAGGAACATACTGCGAGCCAACTGCTCAATATAACGCAACTGATTTCACTCCTGTTGCCGATGCTACTTATTTAGCAGCAGATTTAAATACGCGTTACATAAACGATGTAACTTTTCCTTTTACGACAAGCAACGCAACCGCACAAAGAATTGCTAAGTCAATCTTAAGGCGCTCGAGGTATGGACAAACTGTCTTAACAATGCCTTGCAAACTTACTGCAATGCAGGCTCAAGTTGGTGACAACGTAAACATTACGCTTTCACGTTTCGGATATGTAAATCAGCCATTTGAAGTAGTTGGATTTACATTTGCGCATTATGCAGATTCCAACAATTCGCCAGCGTTAGGAATTGATCTAGTTTTAAAAGGCACAAACTCTGCGGTGTTTGATTGGGCAAATGGTGAAGATGTGGCAAACGCCAGCACAATATTAAGCAATTTACCATCACCTTATAACGTACCAACGCCAACAGGTCTTACTCTTTTAAGCGATGTTAGCACAGTAGCGGTTCAAGCAGACGGTACAATCGTACCACGTTTAAAAGTTAGCTGGACTGCTCCATCTAGCCAATACGTTACAAGCGGTGGATCTGTTGTAATTCAATACAAACGCCATGTTGATTCAAACTGGCTTGATTGGGATAAGGTTTTAGGCGCGCAAACAACAGAGTACATTACTAACATTGTTAGTGGCACGGCTTACGATGTTAGAATTAGCTTTATAAATTCCGCTAATTATCAAAGCGCATGGCAAGAATCTGACAATTACACCGTAAGTGGTATTGCAAACGCTTTATCTGCTCCATCGTCAATCACTGCAACCGCCGGAGTTGGTCAACAAATATACGTTAAATGGACCGCATGGACAGATCCGACAGTGTCATTCTACAAGGTTTACCGTTCTACAAGCTCCAGCGATCCCTCGCCGACTTATCTAGGCTCGACACTGACCAACCTGTTCCTAGATCCCTCACCAACATACGGTATAGCGTATTATTATTACGTCTCGACAGTAAACACGAGCCTAGTGGAAGGGTCAAAGGGAGTAAGCGGAAGCGCAACGGCAACAAAATCAACGCTAGTAAACACAAGTGGACCTAGCACGCCAAGCGCACCAACGTTTGCAAGCAATTTTACCTATACCGCAACAGATGGAACTTCGCTTGCATCAATTACGTTAAACGTAGGTGCATTGCCTTCTGGTGCTATTATTCAAAGCGTAATGTATCGCACAAGCGGTACATCTCAATGGATTAGTGGACCAGAAGATAATAACACATCTGGCGTAACGATGACGGTTTCTGACCTTACAACTGGTCAATCATACGACTTTGAGGTTCGTGCTTACAATGAAAGTGGCGTTTATACCGAAAGCAGTTCACTCACACTAACTGCACCAACTAAATCCACTGCTCCATCGGGACCAGCATTAGTTGCGCTTTATACGCCATCAAGCACTTATACAGTTCCCCCAGCTTACACTGCTACACAAACGCAGCTATATGGAGCTTATTTGACATGGTCTGCTGACAGTGCAACCGATGTTATATCTTACGAAATTGGTAATTCCAGCAATACATCAACCAGTCCTTCATATGTTGCTTATACGACAAGCAATTTAGCTATTCCTGTATATACGCTTAGTTTATTCCCACTGTTCTATTGGGTTAGGTCAGTAAATCGAAGTGGTGTGCGTAGTTCATGGATTGTATGTAGTACGAACATGAACGGCGTGTGTTCGCTAACCGCAGGATCACTCAGCACTCAATCTCAATCATCGCCTTCAATGACAGGCGTTCAAATTGGTTCATTAGGAGCTAGTTCAATTAAACCAATCTATGCTTCATATTCAGATGTTGTAGCTTACACCACGACAAACGGCACAAATTATGAAGCGTTTACAGTAAATATATCAGGACGCGGATTTACATCAGCACCGACAAGTGCGGTGTTTAACATCAACGCACCAAACGTTACTTGTTTCTATAATCCTTATGTGACTGGTTCTTGGAATACATCAACCAGCGTTCACTTCGAATTGCAGGGTGTTAATGGCGCAGCAATTCCAGTCGGCACAGGTTTAATTATCAATTTTACACTTACTCAATAACATGGCTTTACAAAAATCATTCACGATTCCGGGGACTTCATACCCGATTACATATATACGAATAGATCGCGTTGACATTAGCCAACAGGCACAAGATGCGACTTTACGTCTTGGTATTTATCCAGATAAAGCAACGGCTGATTCAACTTCTGCAAATCCAATATCATTTGGAATAGCACGGTTTACTGGATCAAACTTTGATAAATACTTTAGCCGTTCAAATTTAGTTACGGCAGCAGCATCAGGAAAGACTGTTCACAGTATTGGATACGGAGCAATTAAAGATGCTTTAGCTGCTTACAAGGCAACTCCCTCAACGTTCATCGCTTTAATTCAAAACGATTTTGGAGGAATTGAGGCTTTCGATGGAGCTACGGATTGCTAATGGTCAGGCCAAAACGATTCGTTGTCGTATCAGACAACCACGGAGATATGGTGGATGAAGTTTCCGCTAATGCCTTATGGCAGTTCCTGAAAGACTGGAAACCGGAAATTAGAGTCCACGCAGGCGATGCTTTTGACTTTCGCAATCTACGCAAAAACAATTCGGAAGATGAACGTCAAGCATCGCTTGAAGATGACTGGATGATGGGAATTGATTTTCTTCGAAAGTTCTTTGATGGCGGTAAATCAAATCATTTTCTTAGGGGTAATCACGACGAACGCATTTACGACTATTCACGCAATGCTAATGGTTTGATGCGCGACTACGCAAATGATGGCATAAGGCGTTTAGAATCAGTTGTAAAACGCTGCAATGCTAAGATGCTTCCATATGATGCGCGTGAGGGGGTGCTAGAGCTTGGAAAGCTTAGAGTAATACATGGGTATCATGCAGGCGCAGGAGCTTGTCGCTCACACGCAAACATATACTCCAATTGCCTATTTGGTCATGTTCACTCAATTGAATCGGCATCGATTGCATCACGCGAACCAGCAGAAGCTCGTTCAATTGGTTGTTTATGCCGTCTTGATATGGAGTATGCACGCAAGCACACAGGCGTTTTAAAATGGTCAAATGGTTGGGCTTACGGACTGCTATTTGCAGATGGTACTTATCAGCTATTTCAAACTAGAAAAATCGAAGGTCGCTTTTACTATGCAAAAGAAGTTGCAACTTTCGGATAAGATCTGGGCAAAGCAATTCAGCGATATGCTGAACAAGCAAACGGTAGAGCCAGAAGGCGAAGGCTGGCTGATGTTTGATGAATTGTTTAAGAAATCACCACTTACAAAAAACCAATTGCAATTGTGGTTAGCTAAAAAAGTTAAGAGTGGAGAAATCGATAAGTTTAGAGGAAGTAAGAAAATTGAAGGTCAGCCAAAGCTAACAAGCTGCTTTTGGTATAGACCAAAAATTTAACACTTTCCCCTCGTGGCTTCATGGGGACGCTTCTGGCGGAGCGTGCTGCGAGGGGATTTAATTTGCTGCCATTCGTACAAGGGACAGTATCTCAGGGATATTTAATAGTATCACATCAGCGCAATAGCTCTGCATGATGTCTGAAGATGAGAGTTCGAGCCTCTCATGGCAGCGCCTTTAAACACCTTTAAAATACCCTGATTGAGCCTTACCCTTGACCCTTGCTGGTATATATATACCAGCAAGGGTATAAGGGTAAGGGAGTCAATATAACGCAATATATGGGTGCTTAAGAGAGATTAAGCCTTAATACATTGAAGTTTACAAAGTTCAGTGCCAATGCCACTCCCTAAAGGGAGGTGGCACTTGGCACAAACTGCAACGTGCCACGCTCGTGCCAGTGTCATGCCATGGCATAAACTTGGCACAAACTTTCATAACTGTTTGTCACCCAAGGTATAACAACCCCTAGGAGGTACACGTGTTAAATACGCCTGATCTACACCACAACTTAATCTTGAATGTATCGTTCGTTTACTTGATCCAACCAGTTTAATTTTCAAATGTACTAAATTTGTACGCATACCATGCGTCCGTAAATTATACTTGACCTGATGTAATAGGCTTAATTTGGAAGTACGCCTTACCGTCCTGCTCAGTTGCTCTGCCTTTGTAATGACTCCAAAGCATCTTAGGGCTGGAATGGCACAGGATTACGGCAGTCTTAGAAACGTCGCGATTTGCTGCAACGTGGTACGATGCAAATGAATGTCTTAAGCAATTGCGTGGATGTGGTACATCTGCACGAACAAACGCCTTAGATTTAGCATCAAGATACTGCCTTTCAGTCATTGTCCAAGCGCTAGGGTTTGAACGCTCAATCCAAAGCCACAGGTTTTCTGGCAAACCATCGATGTACTGCCGTCTGCGAGTCTTGATTTTTAAAGCAGGCAAGGAAACGCCACGCTCCTCTAGGCTAATGTCTGATGGCTCAATTTTGGCTGCACTCGAGTAACGCAAACCAGCAAATGCCTCTAAAGCCATTCTGCCTAACAATTCTGGTGGCTCGTTTGCGTTCTTTTCAAAGAGCTTTTTAGCGTCATCAACGCTTAAAACCTTAACTTCCTCCTCAATGACTTTGACTGGCTTTAAGCCTTCGCATGGGGAGTCAGCAATCAGTTGGTTCTTTTTAAGCCAATTAAATAGGCTACGAACGCGCACGGTGTGCGTCCTAATCGTCCAGCCTGCTCCATCAATGCTTGAAAGGTACTGATTGATCTCGTTCCTCGATATGGCATCAATTGGCCTGTCGCCAAAGTTTTGAATAAGCTTACCGTAAGGCGATTGATAATGAAGCAAAGTAGATGCAGCGATTCCTTCCGCTTTTTTAGCTGCCATGTACTGCTCCACGGCCTTATCTAAGGGCAACCGTTCTCTTTTAACGCCATATTTTCGCCAACAGGCTAAGACATCGCTTATGGCGACATCTGCCCCTAATTCGGCCTTAAAAGCTCTCCATTGACGGCTTTCCTCAACGTCCAAACGTAGCGCATCTGTGCCTATTTCCTTAACGTTTGTGGCAAGCGATTTGGCAAAATTGATTTGGTCAGCAATCGTTTTAAAAGCTTTAAAACGCCTCTTATTTTCAAGAATCCACTGCACAAGGTAAGGGCTTGGCCTGTTTTCAACCGTAATCAGACGAATTCCTCGTGGTGGGTTATAACTCTGTTTGCGCTTTTGATTGCTCATCTTGATTGCGTTTGATTGTTCATTTCACCACTTTTCGACAAACACTCAACACTTATCAAATCGTGTTTCTCAGAGTGAAAACCTCTTTTCTTGAGGAAGGTGGTGGACCCTACTGGGGACGCACCTGTCATAGGGAGAAGGGTGCTTGATTGCGTGTTTGATTGCGCATTAAAAAGTGTTTTTGAAGGTTTTTTGCAGGCTGAAATCATGCTTGGTATGACTTAATTAGTTCAAATATGTAAAAATACCTAGATGATAAAATTATTAGAGTTGTGCTAAAATTGCCGTTTCAACCAGCAATTTTACCCTTTGAAAATAATCCAGTTTAAACCAACTGAATGGTATTTTCGTAATGCGCTTCGCAAAACTCAAACCTTGGATCAAGCCAAGGAAATAGGGCTGATTTTGGTTAGGGAGTTGGAAATTCAAAGGCAGAATCTTAGAGATTTAGGAGTTAAGCCTAAAAAGACCTATATCCTAGAAGCTGAAGCTTTGGATAAAGGCATAGAATACGAGGCTTAAGCAATTCCCTTGTCGTTAATTTCAGAGTCTAGTTGAGGCATTGCTTTAACCACTTTGATTTCTGGCGAACGGCCTAGGTCTGCGATCAGCAATTTGGTTATTAAGCCAGACAAACTGGTCCCATGAGCCGTGATTGCGTGCTGCTTTGCACGCTCCCACAGATCTTTTTCTAAGCTAATTGTGATGGGAACTTTCATGGGTATTTACGAGGTATAAACTACGTAGTTTATCCATTTAAGCAAGCAGTATTGCGTTTTTTTACTTGCTTTATACGTAAAGCCTACGTAGTTTATACGTACGCTCTAATTATTATTTACTTACCTTTTTTAAAAATGGCTAGAAAACGCATTCTTAAAGACGCAAAACCTAAAACAATTTGGATTGAATCTGAACTTGAAGCAGCAGCCGTCGAAAGAGCTTTTGAGGCAGGCTACAATTTTTCCGAATACCTAGCTAGATTGCTGGTAGCTGATTTGAACCGAAAGGTGGGCATAGCTCACCGAAACCCTCGTCGGTTGATAGGAATGAAAGGCTAGCATGAACGAAACCAGCCTTCGTCCTGTTTATACTACGGAGCAATTTTTGACCGAGATACTCGGCAATAACCGTTCGCCTGACTGGATTCGCATGCAATGCCGTACAAAGCGAATCAAGACCGTAGCTAAAAGACCTTTCTTAATCCCTCAATCAGAAGCCAAGCGCTTCATTTCTCCAGAATGAAAGAATTTATGAAAACAATAATCGCAATCATCATGGTTGGACTCGTCGGTGCTTTATTATCAGCAGCGATATTTTGGATGTTTTTAAAGGCCGTCTTTAAAGGCGAAAAGCTTCAGACAATCTGCGATCAGCTTAACGACGTTCACGATTAATTAGCGATGCAGCCAGTAATCGAACATCATTCGCAGCACATCGTGATTCCAAACGCTCTTATTGAAGCGCTTATAATCGTGGAATCTCACGGTGACGATCTTGCTTACGGATTGGATGGAGAGGTTGGCTGCCTGCAAATATCTCAAAAGGTGCTTGATGATGTTAATCGGTTTTATCCGATACATTGGACATGGCACGATTGCTTAATACGCGAACGGTCTAAAAAGATTTGTCGCGTTTATTTAGAACACTACGCAACAGAAAAGCGTATTGGTAGAAAACCAACGTTAGAGGATATGGCACGCATTTGGAATGCTGGTCCTAAAGGTTGGAAATACGACATCACTAAAGAATATGCGCAAAATGTATTGCGCGTAATGCAGCAATTAAATTTTGGCGGTTCGCCGTCCACTCAATCCGAGACAAGTAATGCGAAGAACGGGGAGACTGACGCAACAGTCGCCGTCAATAACTCCTGTGAAGGTTTACGACTTTCACAGGAACAATTTCAGAACTAATGAGCGATATAACAGACATCGAGCGAGACATGGGAGACGGCGATAATACTAAGGAATGCCGTTATTGTAGAAATGGCAGAATCTCGGTCGATGGCGGTTCGCTAATTTACAGATGTCCTGATTGTGAGGGTAAAGGATACATCAATTTACCTAAGCTCGAGGACGACGATCCAGAATAATTTTTGTTCAATAAAAAAATAAATACCCACAATGGCTACAAAACTAAAAGCAAAAGCACCAGAGCTAGTTAAGGCTGGTAAAATCAAGGCCGTACTTTACGGACCTTCTGGCGTTGGCAAAACCACGTTAGCACTCAGCTTTCCTACACCTTACTATTTTGACGTAGAAGGTGGAGCGAAAGGTCCACAATACCGTGAACTGCTTAAATCAGCAGGCGGTGCTTATATGGGTCCAGAAGATGGAACACTTAGCTTTGATACTTTGATTGAGCAGATGTCGGCTTTGGCTACTGAAAAGCACGGCTTTAAAACGCTGATTGTTGATTCGCTAACTAAGCTTTACCAGACCGCAATTGCAACTGAAGCAGAACGCTTAGGAGACAAGGACGCATTTGGTGCATCTAAGCGTCCAGCAATAGCTCAAATGCGCAGACTCGTGATGTGGTCATCACGCCTAGACATGAACATTTGGTTTGTATGTCACGAAGCTAAAGAATGGGGATTGGTAAACGGTCAACGCTCAGAAGTTGGAACTGTTCCTGATGTATGGGAAAAGTTGATCTATGAACTAGATTTATCGGTGCAGGCAATTAAGCGTGGTCCGCAACGCATGGCTCTTGTTAAGAAATCACGCCTACTTGCTTTTCCTGACGGTGATTCATTTCCGCTAGAATATAAAGAATTTGCTGCACGCCACGGTAAGGAAACCGTCGAAGGCGAATCGGAAACAATCACCCTGGCATTACCTGAGCAAATTGCAGAAGTCCGCAAGCTTTTAGACATCGTTAAAGTCGATGAAGCAACGATTCAAAAGGGATTCGACAAAGCTGGCGTATCTTCGTGGGAGGAAATGACGCAAGAGCAAATCGCAGCATGGCAAACATTTTTAAAAAAGAAAATCGCATCCTAATATATGAAATTCACACCTAAATCAGATCAAGAGCTTGCAGCAGGAACATTGATTCCAGAAGGCGTTTATCCTTTTGAGGTAAGCGAAGCAGTTTCTAAGACAAGCAAAAGTGGTAATGAAATGATTGAGCTAAACCTTCGAATTTATATGCCTGATGGTCGCGTTCGTATGCAGCGTGATTGGTTGCTTGAAAAGCTGGCTTACAAACTAAGTCATTTTTGCAAGTACACTGGTTTAACTGCTAGATATGAAGCAGGCACTTTAACTGACACGGACTGCCAAAATAAAAGCGGTTACATTAAAATCGTAATACAGGAGCAAAAAGATCAGCAGACAAAATACCGCAATGCGGTAGCTGATTATGTAAAAGCTCCTGCAAACGGTTCATCTAAGCCTCAGCCAACTGAGGCACAATTAGCGAATCAAACGGAAAGAAACGACGACGTACCATTTTAGTTATGATTCACTCAAACACTCTCGAGGCATACCATTTTGGTCAGGTTGTTTTCGGGTTAAAACAAAAACAAGTATTACAGATTATTGACCGACTAGGTCAGGCAACTGACAGAGAAATAGCTGCTGAGTTTGGCAAAGATACTCCTTATGGTATTCAGCCAAGAATCAGCGATCTGATTAGGCTTGGTGTTTTAGAGGAATGTGGATCACGCAAGGATCCTGTTTCTGGCAAAAGAGTTCGCGTTACTAGGCGTGTAATACCGCAAGGAACGCAACTTTGCTTTTTGACTTAATGAGTGAATCGCAAATACAACGTGCCGTGATGAATTGGTGGGCTTTGGCTCATCGAGGATTAGGCATTCCAGACGAAAGGCTCCTTATGGCATTTCCGCTACAAGGAGCGCGTACGCCACGCAATGGTGCGCGTATGAAAGCAGAAGGATTAAGGAAAGGCACGCCAGATATGTTTCTGGCGGTTGCACGCAAAGGAAAGCATGGGCTTTGGATCGAGTTAAAGGCAGAGAAAGGCCGTTTATCCGATTCTCAGTTTGAGATGCTAAACATTTTAACTGCGCAAAATTTCAAAGCCGTTCAAACGACCGGATTTGATGATACATTAAACATTTTAACTAACTATTTAAGTGAACAATTTTAACATCCGACAAGCAGACAGTGAACGCTTGGGATCAAAGGGCGCACTTTTCGATATGATTGCGAGAAAAGCGCCACTATTGATGAAAACTGGTGGAGGCAACTTATCTCGAATCAGCCAAGTATGGGCTAAGAGAACCACAATTCAAGATCGTGAGCTTTTTGTAAGGCGCTTACAGGAGCTTAGAGCTTTAGGATATACAGATTTCAAAGCTCGCGAAAAAATATCCGCAGAGACCGGATTTTCTGCACAAACGGTATGGAATTATACCGGAGGCAAAAAACCTAAAACAAATCTTACAAAAAGATGAGTTTACCGCCTCCATATTATCAAGACGAATATGTTACGATATACCATGCTAATTGTCGTGATGTAGCTCCGAATTTAGGAAAATTTGATCTTTTATTAACTGATTCACCTTACGGTATTAAAGCTGATGAGGCAGCTAGTAAGAATAAAGGAAAGTGGGGATGGAAAGATTATGGATCATCAAATTGGGATCGTGAACGTCCAACAAAAGAAGATTTTGATATTATTTTGTCTTTAGCAGATTACGCAATTATTTGGGGCGGTAATTATTTTGCAGATTTACTTCCACCAAGTATGGGATGGCTCGCTTGGGATAAAGAACAACGAAACTTTTCATTAGCTGATTTTGAGATGGCGTGGACAAGTTTCTGGGTAGCTGCACGTTGCTTTGATTATTCGCGAGCTAAGGCGATGCAGGATGGAAAACAACATCCTACACAAAAGCCAATTAGTTTGATGAATTTTTGCATCAATCACGCGGACGAAAGAGCTAAAACTCCAATGAATACGATTATTGATCCATTTATGGGAAGCGGAACGACTTTAAGATCTGCCAAAGATTTAGGCAGAAAAGCAGTAGGTATAGAAATTAATGAGGCTTACTGCGAAATCGCAGCAAATCGAATGGCACAGGAAGTTTTTGCATTATGAAATTACTCAAAATTGAAATCATCAAAAAAATAGTTTCTGAGCATTTTGGTTATGCTTCAGAAGTCGTATTTTCAAGAGACAGAAAGTCTGGATTAGTTAAAGCACGACATTCTGCTATTTATATTACATCTGTTTTAACGTGGTACGGAAGAATGGAGATTGCTGAAGCTTATAAAATGAATGTCAGCAACATTTCATATATTTTAAGCACTGTTGAAGATTTTAAGTCTGTAGATCCACGGTTCGCTAAAGAACTCGAGGAGCTTAAACAAAAATGCGAACAAGCAATTTAACAAAAATACTTATGTCTGATCCTAAAGAAAACATTGAAAAGCTAGTTAAAGATACACAAGAAATAATGGAAGCTGCGACTTCGCAAATCGCTAAGGTTTGCGTGATTCGTAATCGATTGCAGAAAACGCCAATCAATAAAGTACTGTCTGAAATCCTTCGTGATATACGCAACGTTAGTCGCGAAAAGACTAAGTATGTCGGCAAAACGTGGGATGAGAAGGTTGCTTTAGCTAAAAAACAACCAGGAGAACAACCAGCAGAACAACCACCAAAACAACCAGCAGATTTCATTCGAGAAAGTCAGTTTTGCAACCAGCAGAACAACCAGCAGAACAACCAGCAAAAAAATACATTAATGGAGGTCATAAAATGAAGGCTGACATTCCATTATACAAAGAGGGCGAAATTGTTTACCATAAGACCGAGGACGTTCCGGGGGTCATTATTGGCTTACTTTACCAAGATGGAAACGTTAAGTATCAAGTCACTTGGCAAGGTCGAGCAACCGACATTCACTATTCAAGCGAGCTAACCAAGGAACGGCCTTATTTTATTTCACGTTCTGATGAAACGGAGGAAGTGTAATGCGTATCAGAACTGTAAAGCCAGAGTTTTGGGGACATCCAATTTTAGCAAAGCTAACTGATGAATCGCGTTTGCTGGCGATTGGTTTGCTTAACATTGCCGATGACGAAGGTTATTTTTTAGCTGATCCTTTACTTATCAGATCATCAATTTGGCCATTCGACGATGATTCGACGAAGGCTCGACGATCCATCGACGATCTTTCGCGCATAGGTTATATTTTTGTTTCAAAACACGAAACTCACGGATTGATTGGTTATGTTGTAAATTTTACAAAGCATCAAAGAGTTGATCGCCCAAATGCCTCTAAATTAGCATCTTATTTTGATTCGACGAACGTTCGACGATTAATCGACGATGATTCGACGATTGATCGACGACGGATCAGGGATCAGGGAAAGGATCAGGGAAAGGAACAGGGAAAGGAACAGGTAGCAGGGAGTGCAGAGGGATGTGCGGATGTTTCCGCACCAACGTCTAATTTGAAAAAAGAGAAGATTGTTGAAACCGATGAGCAATGGCTTGAAGGCTTAAAAGCAAATCAGGCTTATCAAGGAATCAACATCGTTGCCGAATACGGCAAAATGGTTGCTTGGTGTGGCGTAAACAAGAAGCAGGCAACGAAAAGACGCTTTATCAATTGGCTCAATAGGGCTGAGAAGCCGTTTTCTTTTACTCAGGTGGGGCAAACTGCAAGCAGTCAATACCAACGTAGCCATAAGGTACACGAACCGGCTAATTGGCGCGAAGTCTTACGAATCAATTATCCAGACAACGTATTCTCAAACGATACAAGAGACTTTCAATCAATGTCTGTATCTCAGCAGCAATCAATCGTTGATGCGTTTAATCGCGTACCACCAAATGAACGGAGATCTGCGTAATGCCAAGCAAGACACAAACCATTTGCCGTCAAGCTGGTTGCAACAGTATCGCATCAAGTAATGGCTTTTGCAATACGCATCAAGGCGCTGCTGACCGCCAACGTTCAAGCAATACCAATCAGGCACAGATTGATATATTTCGCGGTGGAAGGGCTTGGAAACGCTTCAGATCGTGGTTCATAGCTGAATATCCGCTTTGCAGCGATCCGTTTGGAGATCATAAACACAATGCAATTGCAGCCGACCAAGTGCATCACGTTGTACCATTATCTGTACGGCTTGATCTTGGCCTCGAGGAAACCAATTGCAGAAGCGTTTGTACCGCTTGCCACGCTCGTTTAAGCGCGATGGAACGCAGTCACAACCCCTTGAAAGCCTTTAAGATATGGCCTTTGCGTCCAAGACTCGAAAGGGCGGTGGGTGGGTCAAAAGTTTAGGAGGGCCAGCGTCCAC
>Ga0214172_1000174_pt1 | contig 34791 bp, 32 predicted proteins | sample TroBogEpilimnion_29_FD_153010 | JGI IMG/M metagenome (GOLD analysis project Ga0214172, IMG submission 153010) | Freshwater microbial communities from Trout Bog Lake, WI - 12JUL2007 epilimnion | ecosystem: Environmental > Aquatic > Freshwater > Lake > Epilimnion/Euphotic zone | place: Trout Bog...
GGTGACAATCCGGAAACAAATCCCCGCCGGCAAGCCTGGAACCCGGCTGATTTCTGTTTTAGAAGCCTCGGTCTGCCTTGTTGAGACATGGTTTTGACACGGATTCTTCACCGGAACGTCGCTGGCCTTTCGGTACCGCTGGATTAAGGTGAAGGCATGGAAGATTCAGTCCATGGAAAAATGACGATGTATCTGGCGGTGAAGTCCGTCTGTGAGGCCAAACCCACCGTGTGGCAGCGATCCGAAAAGTTCGCCGAGGCCTTTGCGGACTATTGCCGGTGCGTGGAAAATCTGACCCTGTTGCAGCCGGCCGTCGGTGTTTTTCACTCAGTCGCCCGCGGCATCGGCGTGGAGATGTCGGTGGCGGACACGATTCTGACGACGGAAATGGACGAACTGATAGAGCTGTTCGAACCCGTCGATGTGATTTTTGTAGATGAGTATACGGCGGCCCGTTCCCTGGAATTGACGCCCGACTCTTTTGCTCCCACCGGACGGCGGGCCGTGACCTGGTAAACCCGTTGCGGCAAGTGATGTCGCCCCGGAAATTTTGCAGACCTTCCTCCTCCCAGACAATTTATGCAGCTAATTTACAATTGGATCGGGCGGCTGATGTTCCCGCGGCGGCAAGTTTGGGAACAACGACAAAGCGCCAAAACCCTGATGCTGACGGTCGCTTTTGCCCTGACTTTGGGACTGGTCCTCGCGACCGTCATACGGATGATGTACAACCACCGGAATTAGTCGCCGACACGAGCGTAGGTTAGAATGGAGGTAATGGGGACGGGCGGCCGCGCACGGTCGTGATCCGCTGCAGAACGCCAGCGTCCACCCGCGCGTCTCATCCTGATCCATCCTCTGGTCAGAGGCTTGACGGGCTGAGATCCTGGCGTGAAGTGGTGGGTGCGGCGGCGGCATGAGCGAATGCTGAACTGCGCACCAACACTGGGTATTGGTGCCTAAGCCGGGTCTCCCCGCTGAGGGCCGCGGGCACGGGTGGTTTTTCCGGGTGGAATGGTTTTAATCTATTAACCAATCCGGCCCATAATAGTGAAACCGCGCCTTCCCATTTATAGAACTGTGCTTTCATGGCGTCATGCTCCTAACAGTTGGTAGTCGGCTGGTTATTCAGGCTTTCCTTGCCCGAGAACGGCCTTTCCATGCACATGCGGTGGACTTTAGGACGGGGCGGATGTGCTGTCCGGCATGGAAAAGTGGAAAGGGAAGCTGAAAAAGAAATCAGAAATCAGGAGTCAGAAGGTTGAAGGGCGGAAACAAAGGCCATGAATGAGCCTCCTTACGTCGGCTGCTACGTAATATAAAAACAATTTACGAGCTGGCGAGCGCCGGCGTGCTCAGGGGAAAACTGAAAAACCGGAATAATAAACATCCGCACTCAGCCGAGGGTGGTGGCTACGTCTGATAAGGCGGCGCGCAAGGCGGCGGCGGAGCTGTGGCGATCGGCGGGCAGCGGGGCGCAGGCTTTTAGGATCACGTGATTGAGCGGCAGGAATTCCGGCGGCTCTTCGGTGCTCACGAAGGTGGTGGCCACTTCGGGAAACAGCGCGGCGGCCCGGCCCGTGGCGAGTACGTACAAGACCATGCCCAGGGCGTAGATATCCGCCGCCACTGTGCCGGGCCGCTCAGGCGACGGCGGCATGAAACCGGGCGTGCCGACAAGGGTGCCCTCGTGGCCGAGCGGCCGGATGCCGGTGATGAGCCCCAAATCCGCGAGCTTGGGCTGGCCGTTGACGAAAATAATGTTCTGCGGCTTGATGTCGCGATGGGTCAGTCCCTGCTGATGCAAAAACTCCAGCGCCTCGCACAGCGTCAGGCCGAGGCGCACGCACTCCTTCACCGGCAGCCGCCGTCCGCGCAACTGGGCACGGGCGCTGACGAGATCGCGCGGCTGGTACAGAGCCGGCTGCTTTGGCCACTCCGGCACGACGGAGTCGGCCAGTTCCATGACGTAATAAAAGTAATCCGCCATTTTTTCGCTGACGAATTCCACCCGCAGCAAGGCCGGATGCCGGTCGGAAAACGGCTGGTATTTCTGGACGCCGGCGTATTCGCGGTCATAGGGATCGCGATTGTTTTCAAACTTGGCAAGATAGACGACTTTTAACGCGCGCCACTGGCCGGATTTGTTTTGCGCCAGCCAGACGGTGCCGTAAGCGCCCTGGGCAAAGGGTGCCTGAAACAATTGGTAGCCGGGCGTGGCGGGCAGCTGTTCTGTCGGCGACCGCGCTGAAACCGGCGCGCGGCGCCACTGGCTGGCCAGCGACCACGCCAACGCGCACGGCAACTGGCCGCCGGCGATGATGAGCCACGGAAACCAGTTGTTGGAATAGTAGCTCAAACAAATGCCAGCCAGCGACACGGCGAGAAAAATCCCCGGCGCGATCAGCCACGTGACGCGTCCGCGCAGCCGCCACAGGCCGCCGCCGAGAAGCAGCCCCGCGAGGGCGAGCAGCGAACATTCCAGCCCTGCCGGCGGGCGCTGCAAGGAATCGTGGTTGAGCAGATTCAGACATTCGGCCAGCAGGATTTCCACGCCGCCGGAGGCCTCGCCCGTCCAGCGCGTGTAGGGGGTGGAGAATTTATCCGGGTCGCCGTTGGGCAACAGGGTTTCCGGCGCAGTGCCGATGAAGACGATTTGATGGCGGAAATAATGAGCCGGCTGGGTCAGGGCATATTGATAACTCATCCGCGTCCATGCGCCGTTCTGGCCGTAGTAGCGGAGCCAGCGGGCTGACGGTGGGTGTTCACCCCTCACCCCGTCCCTCTCCCCTCCGAGGGGCGAGGGGGGCTGAAAGCCGGGTGAGGAGGGAACACCATTCAGGCCGGTTTCCATTTCGGAGTGGTATAGCGTGGCAGCGGTCTGCGGCAGGCTGGGATAAGGGCCGGGCGAGGGGAACGGCCAGTGCCGGCGGACGATGCCATCGAGATCGGGATTGAGCCACGCGACGCCCCAGTTGGTTTGCGCGGCGTCCAGAAACCGTTGCGCCGGCAGCGTCGGTTGCGCGGCGACCAGACCCGGATGCGTGACCGGCGACTGCTCGGCCATCAACACCAGATGTTGCTGACGGCGCATGGCGGCGGCGAGGGCGGTGTCGGCGGGTGCATTGGTGGCGGCGCGGAAAAAGGAATCCATGGCCACGAGCGCGCAGCCGTCGTCGGCGAGCTTGTTCAACAACTGCGCGTGCAGGGCGCGATCCCACGGCTGGCCGCGGGTCTGGTGGAACTGATCGAAGGCCGCATTGTCCATCAGGATGAGCGTGACGGCGTTGGTGACGGGGCGGGAACCGAAGCGGAAAAGGTAATCGTAGCTGGCATTCGTCCAGGAATCGCCGAGCGGTGTGGCCCATAAAATCAGGCCGCACGCCACCGTCAGCCCCGCGCCCAGCGCGGACCGGCGGAGTGATTTGTTTTCAGCGGTGGACCCCATGAAACGTGCGGCGACAGTTTACGGCGGACTCGCGGACAGCGCAGTTTTAATTTTCTTTACTGCCGGCGCGGTTTGGCAGAGATTCCGGACTGGAAAGCCGCTTCGGGAAAACAACCGTTAATCAAACCAGAAAAACAGCCATGAAAAAATTCTTCGCTCAAACATGGGTTGGCGCGGTTCTCGCCAGCCTCATCATTCGTTGGGTCAGCACTCAATCCAGTTTTGCCGACGTTACTGTATTTGCCACGCCGGTCACCAGCAGCGGCAGCAACGGCGTGTGTCCTGGTAGTTATGTCGGCTATGTCTATTACACCAAGACCGTCGCCAATGGCTGGGGTTGGGCACCTGCCACCAACACGACTGTTTTTACGGCGGCGGATGGCGGCGGGCGAAGTGACACTAAAATTGTGTTTCTTGGAAAAAGCAACGACACCGGCTGCAATCAAACCACGGTCATGGCGCCCAATCCGCCCTCCAGCACGAAGTATCGGTTCTATATTTATTTTCCCAGCAATGTGCCGACGACCAATTACCCGGTGGTTCTGACCGGATTTGAGCCCTAAAAATTCAGCCGCAGACTCACGCTCAAGGTACGCCCGCGCGGGAGTTGGTTGTAGAGGTTCAGCGCATTTGCGCTGTAGTTTTGGTCGCCAAGGTTCAACAGACCGAGCGTCAGTTCGGCCCGGCGGTGAAAGGCCCGGTAGCCGATATAGGCATTGAACTGCCAGAAGTCGTCGCGCGGAACGAAGCCTGAAGTAACAAAATTGGGACCGAATTGGACTGCGTTGTAACCCGAATAGTGTTGGGCGTTCCATACCGCTTCCATTTTGGTAAAAACCCCGCTGCGATGGTTGTAAATCGCGGATAAATCCAACTGCTGCAAAAGCCCTTCCGTCCGCTGATGCGGCACGAGCGAGGTGGAATTCTGCAGCAGATTGTTCGGCAAGGCGGGGAAATCATCATGGACGACGGATTGGGTGAGGCGATAGCTGGTGCCGAGCGACCATTCCTTGCCCAGCAACTGGTTGGCGGTGAATAGGAGGGACTTATCCTGATATGTCAGGTTTTCCCGCAACAGCGAGACAAACGGAGTGTCCAGTTCGTCCGGCCAGGCGTAAAAAGCCCCATCCATCTGATGCTGGGTGGTGTTCAGCAGTTCGCCGGCGAGACTGAGATACGTTCCGGTCGGGAATTTCTGTTCCAACAAAAGGTCGTAGGTTTCAAATTCGGCTCCGAGATTTCCTCCAGCGACGGCTTGCGGAGTGGGGCTCCGATAGGTTTGGACAAAGCCCGCCACCTGCGATGGCTCGATCTGGTAGCTTTGGCCAATGGCCGCGCCGGACAGGGAGCGCGTGTAGGCCAAGCGGATGGTGGTATCGTTGGCGGGCGTCCAAATCAACCCGGCCTTGGGCGAGACTTTTTCGGCGGTCGTGTTCTGGCCGGAAATCGGGGCCTGCAAGGAATTTTTCGGGTAGGTGAGCTGATCGTAAGTCACCCCGCCAATCAGTTGCAACGGCTCAAAAATCTGCCACTGATGATAGCCGTAAAAGCTGGTGCGTGTGAACAGGGAAGAGTAGTTCTGGGGCGGGATCGGGTTCAGCCCCGCGTCAGGAAATTGACCTCCAGCGTTGACTGTCATGCTGTGCATCTCGGCAGTGGTGTCAAAATTGCCATATTGGAGGCGGCTACCCAGAATGGTCGTGTGCTCAACCCCTTCCCAAATCTGCTGGAGTTCGCCGGAATAAATTTCCTGATGTTGTTGAGTCAGCACCCGGCTGGTGAACATTTCTGCGTTCACCAGGGTTGGCACCCCCTGGTTATTATCCGGAAAATCCAACAGGTAGCCGAGTTGGTAGGGGTCATGCAAGGTAAGGGAATCCTCCAGCCGTCCCGCTAAAAACAAGGTCTGCACTCCAGGGTTCCATTCGTGATGATAGCCCAGAGTCAAAGTGGGATCTTGCTTTTCCTTAAAGTTGCTGGTGGAGGAATACAAAAATTCGTTGTAGTTGGCGTTCAGCCCGCCGATTTCCCCCTCGTATTGCAGGACATTAAAAAACAGACTGTCCTGCGGCGTCAGTTGATCCTTGAGCGTCAAGGACAGTTGCCGCTGAGAGATAGCGTTATTCACATTCTGGCCCGGATCGGTATGATAAAAAGCTTCCAGCGCGTAGCTGAAATTATCGCAGGTGCCATACTGTGCGCCCGACTCCGTCCAGGCGTCCCGGCTTAAATATTCCGTGTCCGAGGCTACCCCAAAACGGTTCTGTTCAAATAATTTGGTGTAATCACCCTGGGAAATGTTCGGCGAGAGCAGGCCGGCGCTCGTCGGCGCCAGCAGGTTCGCCAGCAAATACTCGCTTTGGGCAGGGGTTTCATAGCGCAGGTTGATGGCACTGGGGTCCAGCAATTGTTCGTAGCTTTGCGCTAGAAACAAATGCGCCGAGTAATTCGCGTAATCGTAATTCACCGCGCGGCCGGCCTCGCGCATGCTCACCTCCGTCATGCCGGCGTCGCGATACACACTGGCCAGGTTCGCGCTGCGCACGGCCTGGTCCTGGTCCAGCAGCAACTGGGAGCGATACACGCTGCGGTTGTCGTTCAGCGACGCAGACTTTTCCAAGTCGCGGATGGCGTCGTTGATCCGGTTTTCCGACTGGTTCTGCAAGGCGGAATAGAGCCACGCCGTCGGATCGTTCGGGTCGAGTCGTTTGGCCAGCGCCAGTTCCTTGGTCGCGTGGGCATCATCGCCGCTGGCGAGATACGCCTTGCCGAGATAGCTGCGCAGTTCTGCGCGCTGCGGTTCCAGCGCGGCGGCGATGAGCAAATCCTCGCGGCCACCCTTGAGATCGCCGGTGCGGATGCGGCTGAGGCCGCGGCCCAACCACGCATTGCCCAGCGCGGCGTCGGCGGCCAGCGCGGCATTAAAACTGGCGAGGGCGGCGCGCGGATCATTTTGTGCGGCGAGAATAAAGCCCTTCAGCGCGAGCGACTGGGCGTTGCGTGGCGCGAGGGCGAGGCTCCGGTCTAACGATGCCAGCGCGGCCTGGGTGCGGCCAAAACTGAACTCCAGTTCCGCCACGCGCGCCTGGGCGAAGCCGCAGTGTGGCGAATTGGTGGCGGCTTGTTGGGCCAAACGCAGCGCGTTTTTCAGGGAGGTTTCGCGGACGGCGCGGGATTGTTCGAAGTAAGAGGCGGCGAGCAGCTCGGAGGTGAGCTGCGGCGTGGTGGTGGCGGACGGCTGGCGTTTGACGGCGGCGATAAGCTGGCGCAGGGAGGCGGCGAGGCGTGCGGTGCGTTCGGAATTTTTGGGCAGCGCGGCGAGTTCGGTTTCGGTGCCGGCCACCTGGCCGACGGCGAGCAAGAGCGCGGCATGATACAGTTTCACCGCGGCGGAGCCGGAATTGGCGTCGGGAAAGTTTTTGAGCGCGGCCAGCAGATCGCCGGCGCGATAGGCGGCGAGGGAGTTGGTCAGATGGGTTTGCTCCTCCGCCGTGAGCGGCAGTTCATCCGCATCCAGCACCGCCGGATAATAGAAGCACCATTGCAGCAGGTTGTTGGCGATGAAGCCGGCGGTGCGCGCGGGCGCCTGGCCCAGTTCGACCACGGCCTGTTCGCCATTGGTGAGCGCGAGGGTGGCCTGATCGTTGCCGAATTTCACCCGGCCATCCACCACGGACAGCGTGGTGGCATCGGCGTCGTTGACGGCGAGGACGAATTCCGTGCCCTCGACCCCGGCCACGGCGCCGCGCGTGATGATGCGGATGCGGCCCGGCTGGTCGCGGTGAAAAAAGGACAGGACGCCGCGAATCAGATGCAGGCCGGACTGGGAACCGGGGGCGTCCGGGGGCAGGATCTCCAGCTCGGTGGAGGCGCCGAAGGGGACGATGCTCTGATCGGACCAGCGCAAGGCCACGCGGCTGTTGGCGCCGGTGTGCACGCGGTCGAACGCCTGAAGCACCTGATGGTCCCGGGCCGGCGTCCAGGTGGTGGTGCCGGCGGGCTGGATTTCCACCGCGCCCTGCCGCTCCACAATCTGGATGGCGTTGGTGGCGGGCGGGGGAGAGGCCGTCTGGGCGAAACCGGGGACGGCACCGGCCGCCCAGAGCAGGCTCAGGAGAACCCGGAGCCCCTTTCGGTTTTTAAAGTTTTTCGTTGCTGCCCGGTCCCCGATTCCGCTCATAGCCATGCGGTTAAAGTATTTGCGGGAGAGGGGGTGTTACAATGTTATTTTCCAACCGGAGAAATTTAATTTATTTGCCAAATTCAATATTCTATTTGCCAATGGCGCTGCCAGTCTTCATAACCATGGCATGGACGAGCGGGCTGATGAGTTGATTCCCACGCGGGCGACGCTGATTCACCGGTTGAAAGACTGGCAGGATCAGGCGAGCTGGCAGGTTTTTTTCGACACCTACTGGCGGCTCATCTACAACGTGGCGACCCAGGGCGGCTTGACCCCCACCGAAGCCGAGGAGGTGGTGCAGCAAACGATGATTTCCGTGGCCAAGCACATGCCGGCCTTTAAATACGATCCGGCGCTGGGAAGTTTTAAGGCGTGGCTGTTGACCATGACGCGCTGGCGCATGACCGACCAGTTGCGCAAGCGTCAGCCGCTGTTGGAATATCATGACTTACCGGCGGACGTCGCCGCCGATGCGGACAAACAGGAGCCGGCGCTGACCGCGTCCAGTTACGTTGCCGCCGAATTGGAGCAGCTGTGGGATGCGGAATGGGAGAAAAATCTGCTCGCCGCCGCCATCGCCAAAGCCCGGCGCGAGCTGGATCCGAAGCAGTACCAGATTTTTGACTGCCATGTGAACAAAGGGTGGACGCCCGAGCGGGTTGCCAAGGCGCTGGGCGTGTCCGTCAACCAGGTCTATTTGGCCAAGCATCGGGTAACCGAGCAGATCAAAGCGGAAGCGGAACGTCTGCAAAAAGAAGTGGTTTAGAAGGGGCAAGGGGCAAGGGGCAAGCGGCAGGAACTATGGATGGCGGCGGCTAAAACGGCCCTTTTCCCCCCTCTTCTCCCGCCCCCTTGAAAATAATTCAAATAGTTTGAAAGATTTGGCGCAGGGCTACGTATTGAAGGGTGAGCGGCGAGTTCCGTGACGAGTGAATCGTTCCGGAGATGGGGCTCGCCGTTCGTATCAGCTCCGCCTTCAGGGCGGGATTTTTGGGTGGGGGACAAGGTGTGGGCCGGGAGGCGGAGCTGATTTTTTAAATTTTAACAGCGAACAGAATGGAAACCTTATTAGCGATGAAGCCACATATGTTTGCCGCGATTGCGGCAAACCGTTGCCCCTGTCCGTCCTGATGGATGGCCGGAAATTCCTGTGCGCGCATTGCGGTCAGGAAACCAGTTTGCTGCACGTGTTTGCCCAGCAGACCGCCGACCGGAACGGACCGCCGGCGGCACATCCGAGGACGGCTGCGGAATAATATGAGGGGGAACGGCCATATCGGGGTGGCGCTGACCGGACCGCCGCCGGCGGTGGCGGTGGCGGTGGCGGTGGTAGGGGGACCTTTGCCTTTGATCACCGGGGAGGAGTCGCTCACCGAACTGCGAAAGATGATCATCCGGTATTCCGAAGCCGCGCAGCAAACCTCCGAGCCGTGGAAATCGTCTTTGAAGTCCCCGTTTATCGTCATGGGAACGCTTTCCTATGCTTCCCTGAATGCCCTCGTCAACAGTCTGTCCCGCAAAGCCTGTCTGGAATTATTCCGGATGGAACTCAACCGACGCACCCATACGAGGGCAACCGCTGCGGCCCCCAACGTCGGCGAGACCTCATGAAACGCCCCAAACCGAATCAGAATAGTCTTCTGAACCGGAACCGCCTCGTCCGGAGCAAGCCCACGCTGCACCAGAAGCAGATCCGGTTTTTCACCTTCCTTTTCGGCACCCTGCTGGTGCTGCTGGTGGTGGGCGTGCTTTGGATCATGAACCGTCTGAGTCCCTTTTGAGCTGATGAAGACGAACCCGCCCCCCCGGCCCGGCGCATGAAAAAAGAGCGCGTTTTCACCCGATGCCGCAATTTGCTGCTGGCAGGCTTGTTTCTCATCAACCTCGCCTTGTTTGCGCCCGAGGCCGGCGGGTATCAGGCAGGCGATTTTTTCAAACAGGCCACCCGGTGCACCTGGGGTAAGCCCCTGCAACTGCCCGCCGCGTGGTGCAGTTGCAAAATCATCCTGTTCAGCCTCGGGCTTTTTTTGGTCATCGAATGCCTGGGGACCTGGCTGGTTGTGATCCAGCGCCAGCGTCTGGCCTGGGCGGTTTATGCCCTGCACTGCCTGCCGAGCCTGTTTTTTTTGATGGGGTCCTATTATCTGGTCAAGGCCTGCCTCTGAACCGAAACCTTGTCGCCGCGCGCGCTTGCATTAAACTGCGGCAACGATGGCCGCCCCCGTTGATCCTGATGCCCTGCTGATGCTGCGTGTGAAACGCGGCGACCGCGCGGCGTTTGCGGAGCTGGTGGAGAAATACCGGCAGCCGCTGTTCAACTTTGTCTTTCGCACACTGCGCGACGAGACGGAAACCGAGGACGTGGCGCAAAACACGTTTCTGCAGGTCTGGAAATCCCGCGCCCGCTACGAGCGCACCGCCAAGTTCACGACCTGGCTGTTCACCATTGCCCGTAATTTGTGCCTGAACGAAATCCGCCGCCGCTCGCGGCATCCGGCCGAATCGCTGGAGGAAACGCACCCCGAACACGACGACCAGCCGTCGCGGCAATACGAGGACAAGAAGATTTTTCTGCCGCCGGAGAATGTGTTGCACGGGGAACTGGCCCGGAAAATCGAGCAGGCCCTGGATGATCTGCCGGAAAACCAGCGCAGCGCGATTCTGCTCTGCCGGCAGGATGAATTGAGTTACGAGGAGATTGCGGCTGTGTTGGGCTGCTCGCTCTCGGCCACGAAATCGATCATTTTTCGCGGGCGCGAAGTGCTGAAGGAAAAGCTCAAGCCGTATCTGGAAAGCGGGGAGTGGTAAAAAAAGCGGAAAGCGGAAACGAAGGAAGAAGCCAGAAGGAAGAAGGAAAAGGGAAAAAATCAAACCGGAACATCCGCCTCATCCTAGCATGTGACTCGCTTGCGCCCGCTCGCTCGGACCTCACGGGCCTTCGCTGACAGCGAATTCCTTTCGTGGCTGCCCCAGCCATTCAAGTCCCCCCCGAGGGGAAGGAACCGCACCGGACACGGCGTTGGTGGTTTCTGGCGTGAGGGCTAGATCCAGGGTGGGGGTTTTCTAGACGAAGGGAATGGTTAATACGGCCACACCATACTGGCAAAGGAACGACGGTTAAAAAGGAGTTGCGGCGGGTCGCTTGTGGGTTGCTGCGCCCGGGGACGGGCGCGCTCCGGGGGAAACGGAAAGTGGAAATTGTTAAACCGCCAAGACGCCAAGCTGAGTCTATCCCCGCGCTGCGGATTGGGGACAATCCGCGCTCCGTAAGGGAGCGGGAGGTTATTGGTAATGGGGCGGGCGGGTGTTGTTGGACTGGATGCGCTCCAATTCCAATGATTCCATCGCGCGCGTCTGGCGCTGGACATCTTTTTTGAGTCGCTCCAGCAGCTTGCCCTGCTCGATGACGACCGCATTCAACTGCTCAACCTGGTGCTCCAGATGCGCGAGGTTGGATTCCAGTTTGTCAGTGCGCCGGGAATTATCGTCTGCCATGCCGGGATTTTGCCCGTGTCGGGACGGGAAGTCGAGGCGGCGGTCTGCGCGCGCTTTCGGATTGCGGGGCAGGGGCGGTCTGCGCGCGCGGTCCCGCTGGCACAATTATTTGCTGCCCGGCTTGATGGCGGGGGTTTGGGCCAGATCGGGCGGCAGCTGGTGGGGATCGAAGGTCTCAACTTGCAGCGCAATCAGGCTGACAGTGGGCACGCCGAGGTTCACACCACCGTTGGAACGGTCCACCACCATGCCCACGCCGGCGACAGTGCCGCCGTAGGCACGGACGATATCGATCGTCTCCTGCACGCGCCCGCCCTTGGTCACCACATCCTCGATGACGAGGGTTTTTTCGCCGGGCGCAAACTTGAACCCGCGCCGCAGGACGAGCTTGCCCTCCTCTTTTTCCACAAAGATGAACCGCAAGCCGAGCTGGCGCGCGACTTCCTGGCCGATGACGAGTCCGCCCATTGCGGGGGCGACGACAGTGACGGCGCCGAGCGGCCGGAGTTTGGCGGCGAGGGCCGCGCCGAGTTTTTCCACGTCCGGCATTTTCTGGAGCGCGAGGGCGCATTGGAAAAACTGCCGGCTGTGCAAACCGCTGCGGAGAACGAAATGGCCTTCGAGCAGGGCGCCTGAGTCCCGGAAAATCTGCAACGATTCATCTGTTGTCATGGCGCGGATTTTAAGTCCAAAGCGGAAAATTAAAAGCGGAAAGCATTAAACCGCCAAGTGCGCCAAGGACGCCAGTAGGCAAACCTGACGGATGAATGATTGGCCGCGAAAAGGCACAAAAGGCACAAAGGAAAAAAATGAAACTTGAATTAAAAACAACAACCACCCTCATCCTGAGTCCAAGTGTTTCTGGTAATTGAAGGAAGGTTAAAATGGAGTTGCGGTGGGTGGCTTGTGAGTGGCTGCGCCCGGGGACGGGCGCGCTCCGGGCGGCCCCTGCCAAATCCCCAAACGGAAACACGAACGATCAGGGGCAACGCTGAAGGGCGGCTATCGTAAATTCCGCTGTGCTCGCGGTGGCGCTGCGGCTAAAATTTCCGCCGTGCCGAAGTGGATCAAGTTCATCATCGCCGTACTGTTGCTGCCCGTGTGCGGCGGCGCCGGCATGGCCCTGTTAAAAGTGCTGCACGCATGCGGCAGCGCGGATACGACGTGGTTTCCCCTGCTCGCCGGCGCGGCATGCTGGGTGGTGATTTTCCTGCTGCTGCCCAAACCGATGTGGATTTATGTCTTCGGCCATGAACTGACCCATGCGCTGTGGACGTGGCTGTTCGGCGGCGAGGTGAAGAAAATGAAGGTCACCGCCGCCGGCGGTCACGTGATCATCTCCAAAACCAATTTCCTCATCGCGCTCGCGCCGTATTTTTTTCCGCTGTATGTGGTGCTGGTCGTCGGCGGGTTTGCCCTGGGCAACCTGATTTGGAACTGGCACGGCTACCTGGTCTGGTTCCACCTGGGCATCGGGGCGGCGTATGCGTTTCACGTCACGCTGACGTTCCACGTGCTGCAGACGCGCCAGTCGGACATCACGGGCCAGGGCTATTTGTTTTCCGCCGTGGTGATTTATCTCGGGAACATTGGCACGCTGCTGCTGGGCATTCCGCTGCTCACGGCGCGGGTCGGATGGCTCAATTCGCTGGGCTGGTGGCTGGAATGCACTGGCATGATTCTGCACCGGTTGCAACGCCTGATTTGATCCGGCCCAAAAATGTCAGTAATTCAGTCTTGAATTGTCCCCGTGTTTGGATTCATCCTCACGGCAGTTATGGATTTAGCTGACATCTTGGGGCGCGAACAAATCGTGCCTGAACTCAAAGCCACGAACCGCTGGGAAGCCATTGATGAGCTGATCGGCAATCTCGTGGCCACCGGCAAGATCCAGGCCGCGGACCGCGACGCCGTGACGGCCGCCGTCAAGAAGCGTGAAACCTCCATGTCCACGGGCATCGGCTTTGGCATCGGCATCCCGCACGCCTCGACGGATTTGATTTACGAAGTGGTGGGCGCGCTCGGCCGCTCCACCAAAGGCGTCAATTTTGACGCGCTGGACAACCAGCCGGTGAAGCTCGTCATGCTGTTTCTCGTGCCGCAGGGACAATTTCAGAAACATCTCCACACGCTCGCCAACATCGCCAAGCTCCTGCACAAGGCCGATTTCCGCGACGCCCTCGAAAAATCCCCCGACGCCGACGCCATGCTCGCCGTCATCCGCGAACACGGGAAACGGTAATTCCGGCCGGTTGAACGTCCCTGAGCCGGCGCCGGCGGTTGCGCCCGGGCGTTTTTAGCTGTGTTCATCGGGTCATCTCTGGCTAAAATCCTCTCCGTGTTACCGCACCAACAAATTGAGTTGAAGCTGCAGTCGGCCGTCCGCGCCGTGCTGCCGGACGCCGATGTCTCCGCCGTCCTCGTCCGCCCCTGCGACCCCAAGTTTGGCGATTACCAGACCAACGCCCTGATGGCGCTGGCCAAGACCCGCAAATTGAATCCCCGCCAGCTCGCCACCGATGTGCTGGCGCAGCTCGACCTGGCGGCGGTTTGCGAAAAAGTGGAGATCGCCGGCGCGGGCTTCCTGAATTTCCGCCTGAAAAATGCCGTGGTGACGCAGACGCTGGCCGCCGCCGCGCGCGGGGAGCATTTGTTTTTCGCCCCGGCCGCCGCGCCGAAAACCGTGGTCATTGATTTCAGCTCACCCAACGTCGCCAAGCCGATGCACGTCGGCCACATCCGCTCCACCGGCATCGGCGACGCGCTCCAGCGCTCGCTGCGGCTGCTCGGGCACCGCGTGATCAGCGACAATCACATCGGCGACTGGGGCACGCAGTTCGGCAAATTGCTGCTGGGCTGGAAACAGCTTCTGGACCGGCCCGCGCTCGAATGCGATGCGATCGCGGAACTGGAACGGCTCTACAAAGTCATCAATGCCGAATGCGACGCCACCCCCGCGCGCCTCGAAGCCGCCAAGGCGGAACTGGTGAAGCTGCAGGCGGGCGACGCCGAAAACGTGGCCATCTGGAAGGAGATGATCGCGCTGTCGCAACAACAGTTCGACACAATCTACGGGCGGCTGGGCGTGAAGTTTGATCACGCGCTGGGCGAGAGTTTTTACAATCCGTGGCTCGGCGACGTGGTGGAGGATTTGCTGGCGCGGGGCATTGCGCGCGAAAGCGAAGGCGCCGTGGGCGTGTTCAGCGACGGCTCGCTGCCGCCCAAGGAAGATCCCTTTCTCGTCAATCGCGACGGGGAATGGGTGGCCGATCCCGCGCTCGTGCGCAAGAGCGACGGCGGGTTTAATTACACCACCACCGACCTGGCGACCGTGGATTACCGGCTCAAAACCTGGGCGCCGGATGAAATCGTCTATGTCGTGGATGACCGGCAGTCCGGCCATTTCAAAAAACTGTTCCTGATTTTCGGCCGCTGGAAACCGGAGGCGGCCAAAACCACCCGGCTGGTTCACGTCGGCTTTGGCAAAATCATGGGCGAGGACGGCAAGCCGTTCAAGACGCGCTCGGGCGACACGGTGAAACTGGGCGACCTGCTGGACGAGGCGGTGGAGCGCGCCTACCAAACCGTGTGCGAAAAGAGCGCGGAGTTGCCCGAAGCCCAACAGCGCGAAATCGCGCGCGTCGTCGGCCTGGGCGCGGTGAAATACGCCGACCTGCTGCCGAACCGGCAGAGCGATTACATTTTCAGCTGGGATAAGATGCTGGCGCTGCAGGGCAACACCGCACCGTATTTGCTGTATGCCTACGCGCGGATCAAAAGCATTTTCCGGAAAGCGGAAAGCGAAAACCGGAAAGCGGACATCATTCTGGCGGCGCCCGAGGAGCTCACGCTCGCCAATCATCTGCTCAATTTTGGCATTACCCTGGAAGCCGTGGCTGCGGAATTGCGGCCCAATTACCTCTGCAATTATCTCTTTGAACTCGCGGGCAAGTTCACCTCGTTCTACGAAAACTGCCCGGTGCTCAAGGCTGAGGATGCCGGCACGCGCGACTCCCGGCTGGCGTTGTGCGATTTGACGGCGCGGGTGTTGAAGCAGGGCCTGGAAACGCTCGGCATCGAAACCGTCGAGCAGATGTAAGCGCGGGCTGTCGTCATGACGCCGTCTGAAACATTTTCCGCCCAGCTCCGCGGCCCCGCGCCCGTGCTCGCGCTCGCGCCCATGCAGGATGTCACCACACTGCAATTCATGCGCGTCATCGCGCGCTATGGCGGGCCGGAGGTGTACTGGACGGAATACTTTCGGGTCCACGGCGATTCGCGGCCGGAGAAATGGATTCTCGATTCCATCACCCAAAATCCCACCGGCCGGCCTGTGGTGGCGCAGCTCATCGGCAACGACATTCCCGCCCTCGTCCGCAACGCGAAGCTGCTGCAACAATACCCGGTCGCCGCGATTGACCTGAATCTCGGCTGCCCTGCGCCGATGGTGTATCGCAAATGCGCGGGCGGCGGGCTGCTGCGCGAACCCGCGCGCATTGACGCCATCCTGGGCGCCCTGCGCGACGCCGTGACGGTGCCGTTCACCGTGAAAACGCGACTGGGGTTTGCCTCGCCCGAGGAGTTCGACGCGCTGCTGCCGATATTTGCGAAGCACCCCATTGACCTGCTCACCGTCCACGCCCGCACGGTCACCCAGATGTACCGGCCCGGCGTGCGCTACGATTTGATTGCCCACGCGGCACGCGAACTGCCCTGCCCGGTGCTGGCCAACGGGAATGTTTTCAGCGCGGGGCAGGCGCAGCAACTCCTGGCCGAGACGGGCGTGCGCGGCCTGATGATCGGACGCGGCGCAATCCGCAATCCGTGGCTGTTCGACCAGGTCCGCGCGCAGTTGCGCGGCGAGACCATCCCCGTGCCGGCCGGGCGCGACCTGCTGCACTACCTCCACGAGCTGTGGGATAACGAAATCACGCCCGGTGTGCGGGAGTCGGCCCAGGTGCAGCGGATGAAGAAATTCACGAACTTCATCGGCGAAGGCGTGCCGGGAACTTTCCTGCACGACATCCGCCGCGTGGCGACGACGGTGGATTTCTGGCGCGTGTGCGATGCGTTTTTGGATCACGCCGAGCCGATGGCGCTGGAGCCCGCGCCGTAAGCGGCTGGGTTTCATCAGGCAGGCGCCATGGGGCAGGGGCGGGGGCGGGTTTCCGCTTTCAGCGTCGGCTTTGGATTTCTCAACCAAAAAAAATCAGACGCTAATTTTTTAAAATCCCAACTGCCACTTGCGTCGCCGTGGGGGCGGGTTAGATTTCGAATTATAGGGGGATTTCAGGCATGGGTGGTCATCGTCAATGGCGGTCAAAGTGCCGGGCGGTATTGCCGCACGAATGGATATTTGGCGCGTATCTATTGGTGACCGGGTTGCGGTTGCTGGCGGCGGGCGACGTGGCGCGGCCGTGGGCGGTTTTATTTTTAGGGGGCTGGCTGGCCGGCGCCGCGCTTATTTTCTGGGCGGAACAGAATCTCTCCCTGTGGCGCTGGCGCGTGCGGCTGTTGTTTTATCCGCTGGTGATGGGCATCAGTTTTTATGCCATGGGCACGGCCGTGCCGTTGCTGGGCAATCCCCAAGTGGACGGACTGCTGCTGCGACTGGATCGGGCGCTGGTGGGGGAAACGCCGGCGGTGGCGTGGGAATCCTGGTTGAGCCCCCGGCTGGAGGATCTGGCGATGGCGGGCTACTTGTTTTTCTTCTACTACCTCATAGCCGGTCCGGGATTTTATTGGGCCCGGGACTTGCGCCTGTTCCGGAAATGCATGGTTGGCTTGTTCACCATGTATGGTCTGGCGTTTCTGGGCTATACCTTTTTGCCAGCGTGCGGACCGCATCTTTGGCTGACGTTCCAAACTCCGCTGCAGGGGCCGTGGTTGCTGGACTGGGCGCTCCCGCCGGTGAACAGCGGCAGCAATCGCGTGGACGTTTTCCCCAGCGTACATTTTTCGGCGACGCTGTATCTGCTGCTGTTTGACCGGGTGCACGGCCGGCGGCGATTCTGGTGGTATGTGCTGCCGTGCCTGATTCTCTGGTTTTCCACGCTCTATCTGCGCTTCCACTATTTTGTGGATCTGCTCGGCGGTGCGGCGGTGGCATTGGCGGGCTGGTGGATGGCGCAACGCTACGCGGCGGTCACCCGGCACCAGCCCCTGTTCGCCGGCGAAAGAACCAGGCTGTAGCCTTCGGCCCTGGTCGCCTGTACTCCCCAGAGTGACCGTCCCCAACGCTGTCCCCAGAACTGGTGACATGCAGAAAAACCCAGATCGGGTATGCTGTCCTTGTTGGAAGTAGTGTTCCAACGAAAAGATCACAGTGTTGTTGAATGAGGCCGGAGTAGTGTCCGGCCTCTTTTCTTTTGGCCGATGGGGGAAATATCGGCTCGGTTTAGTGGTTTTTCAAGGGAAAATTCCAATATCGACGGGGAACTTGGGGATACTCGTGCCTACTCCATGCCTAGTTTTACTGGCACTTTTACTGGCAGTCTGGCCTGCCTGTGGTCGCCTGCCGGCTGGGGTCTCTGTGCGGTGTCGGGGGGCAAAGGGAAAACTCGTCCACACTTCACCGCTAAACAGATGATTGGTAATTTTATTTGGGACTTGACGCTATTTGCATGTCTGTTAGAAATACTGGCGAGAGTCTAGGGCAGGGTAATTAATACTTATGAATAATATTACACAAGGGGAAGTGCGTTTTTTAAAATTTGTTGTGGCTAGGATGTCCCGCGCGTTCATCGTTGCGGGTTTTTTATTTTGTGCGGGCAGTGGTCTTGCCCAGTCCCTGCAACGGCAAACTTTCCAACCCATGGGGGATGGGCAAACCCCTCCGCCAGACTCCCTCGTCCAACTCGTCGCCGAGTCGCAGGGCCTTGAGTCAGTCGCCCCATCTGATTTGCCCGCCTTTGGCACCTACTGGCTCGTGCTGCCCAGCGGCGTCACGGCCCCGTTGCCGTGCCCGCCCTACGACCAGATCCTGCCCATTTACCAGATCGCCGACGGCCAGTTCCTTGTGGACCAGACCGGCGGCCAGGTCGTGAGCAATTCCCGCCGGCGGCTGCGGCAGATGGCCACTCTCAATTCCGACACCGCCATGGCGGACGCCGTGGGCGCCGTGACCGAATCCATTGTGGCCCTCATCGACCAAATCCAGACCGAAGACGACAACCGCCAACTCCGGACCATGGCTCTGTCCCTGGGCGTGGACGTCCCCTCCCTCGGCGGCGACGGCGGCGGCACCGGGGATGGGGGTTATTCGCCGGAGTACACTGGCGGCGGCACGCCGATCGACACCAACGCCCTGTATCTGCAAATCACCAACCACTCCGGCGGCTGGATCCATTTGAACCTGTGCAACGCCACCAACCAGGTTTACGCTATCTGGACCACGACCAATCTGGCAACCCCCGGAGCCGACTGGCAGGTGGAGACGGAACTGTTTCCGATCGACGATCAAACCAACGTCATGCCCTTTGCCGTGCCGAACCTGGACCCGCTCAATTTATTCATCCGCGCCGAAGACTGGACCGGCAAGGACAGCAATGGCGACGGGGTGCCGGACTGGTGGCTCTGGAAATATTTCGGCACCACGGGGCTGTCGGACACCAATCTGGGCGCCACCGGCAATTATACGCTCGGCTTCGATTACTCTTATGGCATTGACCCGAATGCCATTGAGTTCACGCCACAATTTCCGCCCACCTACGTTCAAAGCAGCCTCGTCAGTGGCACTCTGAATGTGGTGTCAGGGATTCCGTCCTATCTGGCGGTGCTGGTCAACGACACAAATTTTTCGACGGCGGACTGGCATCCCTTTTCAACCAACGTGCTGCTAAACCTCAATGCCGGCAATGGAATCTATGATGTCTGGCTAGGCGTGCGGGGCCGCCCTGCGGATGCTGTCCAGACTTGGATCAGAACCCGGTTCACGCTGTATGACGTGCCTTTGACGCTGACCATCACCCAGCCCACGACCCCGGTTGTCTCCCAGCCGATGATCCAGTTGCAAGGCGCGTCCCTGAAATCATTGGCAAGCCTCACGTTTGACGTGAGCAACACAGTCGGGGTTGTCTCCAATCAGGCGGGTTATGTGACCGGCCGGTTTTACGACACGAATCTGGCCGTCTTTACCACGAATTATTTCCAGTGTGACGATGTTGCTTTGGGCAGCGGCTTGAACCTTATCACGCTCCACGCAACCGATCTGGCGGGAAACCTCATCACGACCAACTTTAGTTTCACCTTGAATGATTCAAGCAACGCCAATCCGCCGGTTCTGTCTGTCGTCTGGCCGCCGGACGGGACCTACATCTGCGACAACAATTTCACCTTGCAGGCGCAGGTCGATGATGCAACAGCCAAGATCAATGCCACCATCGTGGATGAGAACGGCAACACTAACACGGTGCCGGCCGTGGTGGAGCGTAATGGCAAAGTGTGGGCAAACAAACTGCCGTTAGGGACGGGCGCGAATACGTTGACCATCACCGCGACCAATGCGGCGGGCAGCACCAGCGCGGCCAGCGTCACGCTGTATCAGAGCGGTGTGATGGTGACGGTGGATCCGCTGACCCAGTTGAACCAGCCATCCGTGACGGTGACGGGAACCATCAGTGATCCAAGCTATGATGTATCGGTTAACGGCGTTTCAGCTTATTACCTCGACGCAGTGGGCGATTGGGAGGCGGACGGGGTGCCGGTGAGTCCGAGCGGGGTGGCCGTTTTGGATGTGGAGGTTGGTGGCAGCGGAGGTGGGAACAGGATGGCATCCGTTGCAAGGAGTGGAATGTTTCAGGCCAACGATTCATCGTCCAGCACCAGCGGCGGTTCAATACAGTTTGTTGTGCCGCAGCCGGTGACGGTGTCCCTGATGAGTTATTTCAACGAAAGCCACTGCTATTTTTACGATTACATCGGTTGCGGCTGGTTTGTTGGGGGCGGTGCGAATGGACACTACAATAATTTGACACAGTGGCATTATCTTTATGGGGGTACGAAGTCAAATGCCAGATATGGAAACAATTCCGACAACAATAATTATGATCAGCGCGACACGGTCAACATTTCAGCGTCCGAAAATGGGGTTGCCTATTTGTCGTCGGGCGCGCCATTCACCCCACCCTGGGAACAGGCGGCGGGGCCGGTTTTGCAGGTGGACAATGATTGCGGCTATAGCATTGTCACCGGGCCGCGCGTGACACAGGCGCGGGTGATGATCGCGCCAGCGGGGCAGAAACCGGCGGCCGGCACCAGCTTTTATCTGGTGCGCGCCTGCGCGGCGGAGTTATCCAATCCCGGCCCCTATAACTTTTTTTATGGCGATGTGCCGCTACCGCCGGAATGGCTGCAAATCAACGGGCAAACGCTGGTCAGCAGCGGCCTCACCAATGACAATGGCGCGGGGTGGGGCGAGACGGTGGTTTCAGGACCGGCGGGCAAGAATGTGGAGGTGACACCGGTGGCGACACAGGTGCATTACCATCAGGATTACACCTTCGACGTGAAGGCGTTTGAGTTGAATCTGTTGGCGGTGGACAACAACCGTGACGGCAGCCTCAGCCTTGATGACAGCGATGCCACCGCGCCGGCCAGGCCTTTCCGTTTCTGGATCAATAATTTTCAGGAAAGCGGGGATGTGTTAAGCGATGGCAAAGATTCCATTCCCGGCTACGGCTCGCCAAATTATGCCCGCAGCCAGGTCAACGGGCGTTCCGACTTGGTTAATTTTTTCCCGGTCGCGCTGTGCGTCAGCAACATTTTACAATGGCTGTCGCCAACGAACGGCTATGAATACCACCTGTCACAGACAAACAGCGCGGTCAAATTCGTCTATACCGGGCTGACGCCGACTAACGCCTTTGACTATCTGGCTGATGTAACGGCGACGGATGGGTATGGCGTCCACACCAACGAAGCCCCGCAGTCAGCAGACACCCTGCCGGTTCTGCCGTCCAACGCGACCGGGACAATACTGGACACCAACTGGCTGACGATGGTTCAGAACAACGGCGGCGTAGGCATCATTTTGATGGAAGGCGCGGCGGCAACCACACAACCGCTCATGTTGGAAATCTGGCACAAGGATGAATATGGCGTTCTGCAAAAGCTGGGCGGCGTGCCGCTTTACCTGAGCATTGATGACGTGGAGAAAATGTATCGGTGGGTGAATTTGCGTAACGTAGTTGGCGCAACTGAAACCAGAGCTACAGACACGAGTGAGCCGGCCAACAATCCCGATGCTGAAAACCTCAAGGGCAACTTTGTTTTCGTCCACGGTTATAGCGTGAGTGAGCAGTCGGCGTATGGCTGGAATGCCGAAATTTTCAAACGGCTTTGGCAGTCACATTCGCATACCAAGTTTTATGCGGTGGATTGGGATGGGAATGAAGGGCAAATCGCCGGATGGGTTCCCTTTGCCGGCGGTTCAACGCCAGATTATTATACCAACGTCGCCAATGCATTTCTAACGGCATCAAATCTGGCTTTGGTGGTCAATGCCTTACCGGGGCAAACGTGCATTGCGGGTCATAGCTTGGGCAACATGGTTGTTTCCAGCGCGATTGCGGACTGGAATCTCAACGCGGGTACGTACCTTATGATTGATGCGGCTGTGGCAATGGAGGCTTACAATGCCAGTACTAGCGACAACTTAAACCTTGTGCCGCCGCCGTATTGGATCAATTACAGCAATCGTGTATGGGCCAGTAAATGGTATCAGTTGTTTGATTCGAGCGACGCCCGTAGTTCGCTCACTTGGAGCAACCGCTTTGGGAACTTCCCCAACGCCTACAATTATTATTCGTCCACAGAGGACGTTTTGGAGAATGCCGACGGAACCATGCACAATTCTTTTGCCAATGAATACGCCTGGGTAAATCAGGAGATGCGCAAGGGTAGCTTCTTGATGTCGCTAGTCGCCAATGGCGAGGCTGGCTGGGGCCTTAATTCCAGCTATGATGTTTCCATCAACGGCATATTGCAGCACCTGCCGCCGGAACGGGTCGCGACAAATTCGCCATCGCGATGGCAGACCAATTCATTTTTCGGAAGCTTTTACGATGCGGCTTTGTATGGAGCCAACGGCAGCGTGGAAGCGGCCAATCTCAATGTCCGCGCCCAAGTCCTGGGCGATGGCATCCCGGCGTTGTCGAATGCGGCAGGAGCAAATTACATGGATAAGTTTGGGCAAAAAATTGACAGAAATATGCCAGGATTTGAAACTGGTTGGCCAGCCTCTCGACTAGCGGATGATCAACTTAATAACCGGTGGCTTCACAGCGACATTATCAAAGTGGCCTACCCTTTCACTCATAAAGCATTTGAACAAATTGTAACCGACGGGGGATTAAAATGAAAAACATCAATAAAACAATAATTAGCTGCATCGTCTTGTCTGTTGCTTGCGCCTCTGCGCAAGTTAATTGGTTTGCCAAAACAAATTTGATGAGATACCCCGCACAAATGACAATTAAAGTGCTGGATGATGACGACCATCCCATTGGCGGGATTAGTGTCGGAGCTAGCACATTTTCTAAACATATCCCTGGTGATAACTTTGGGACAGATGAGCATGAAATAGTAACAGAAGTGACAGATACAAATGGTGTTGTGACCCTTGCATTTTCCTGCATAACCGGTGAAGTTGCTTACAGTACACGGCCATTTGCAGGATTTTATGGAAATGTAGGAAGTCAGAATTTTCGATTTACTGGCGTCACCTCTGGTCAGTGGCAGCCATGGAACCCAACGAAAGAAATTCACATAAAACGAATTTTAAATCCGGTGCCTATGTATGCGCGCAGAGCCAATGAAATCAAAATACCAACCAAAGGTGAATTACTTGGCTATGACTTAATGGTTGGTGATTGGGTAGCGCCTTATGGTAAAGGCGAGACGTCAGATTTTATATTAAAATATGAAAGTAAGCCGGAGCCAAAAGTGCCGTCGAGAGCGTATCCACCTTATGACAATGCGCTAACTGTTCGATTTTCCAATAACGGAGATGGCATCCAATCTTTTTTCGCGCCGCAACACAGTTCGAGCGAGTTACGCTTGCCACGCCAAGCACCGGCAGATGGATATGAATCTGTGTTAATGAAACGTGAATATAAAGAACCCGGGCAGTCAGCCTATACTGATTTCCGCGAAGATCAGAATTATTTCTTCCGAGTGCGGACAAAAAAAGACGCACAAGGAAACATCGTCAGAGCATTGTATGGGAAAATCAGTGGGGATTTTTTTGTTGGTGGAAGTGATGATAACAAGCTGACGTTCACCTATTACTTAAACCCCGAACCAAATTCTAGAAACATGGAGTTTGATCCCAAAAAGAATTTGTCCCAAAACTTGAAATTTATGGAAGGGGTCCGTGCTCCGTGATTGTCAGCGGTCTCCACTGAAAAACATACATCAAAAATTAGACGGCTGCATCAGTTTGCTCGGTCCATTTATTCTTGTACAACCATATGTGGCAAAAATTCTACGTTCCGTGGAAGAGCATCCTGCGCAGTTAGCAGCCGCCTTGGTTTGAGCATCGTGCTGCCACTGCTGCCGTTTATTAAAAATGCACAATCGAAGCTGCGAGTGTGCATAATCAAGAGGCACAGGATGAGGAGCCGGAATTTCATTGGGGCCAATGTTTAATTTTCAGGATGCGGCCGAGGCGGATGGCGTAATAGGCGGTCCGGCCTGTGCCGTAGCGGCGGAGGCCGAGAAATTCAACCAGCATCGTCGGCGCTTGGGTGGCGTAGCCGTTGCGGAACTGGATGGCGTCGTATTGCCGCCCCTCCAGCCGCTGGCGCCAGTACGGCGTCTGGTCGCGGTATTCGATTCGCTTGGTGCCGGCGGCGATCTGCGCGAAGAATTCCCGGTGCAGATTCAGGTGGAGAATGGAGGCTTTGATCATTGTCATTAAGCCGGGTGGGGATTTGAAAACAGCGCGTTAATGATGTCGCAGCACAGCTCTACTTGAGAAAATGACTCAGTCCACCACAACTTCGGGTTGCCATGTGCCAGGTGGTTGCGTGAATCAGGCAGCCGGCTTTTTACAAAATTAAACCAGTCCTCTGCGGTTTTTGATTCATGGGGATGTCCGCAAAGGTTGGCAAGATATGCTCGTTGGTGTTTCACCCACGCGAAGGAGGGTAATTTTTCAGGCACGATCAAACCATCCCTCAAAGCCTTGGCAAGCAGTTCGGCCAGCATCAGGGGAACGACCTTGATCTGGTTTTTTCGCAGGATTTCCCTTGTGGGATTTCCCAATCGCTCGCGCAAGGCAAATTCCAGTGCTGCGTAACCCTGCATTTCCGCCATGGTTTGAAACTCAAAGACATACCAAGTGTAAAGCATCAGGTTTCTGGCCGTTTCAATTTGGACACGCACTTTTTCCGGCACGCCGGCAGCTGGCGGCCAAGTGCTTAATCGCTCATGTAAGTCAGCCAACTGGTACGGTCCGGGCTCGTGCCGCCTGACAAATATATGCTCATGTTCGAATCGCGGGTCAGGCAATGCCACCTGATCGAGGGGTTTGAGAATGCCGCAAGTTGTGCCGTATTGCATGCTTTAGGTCGGCTGATCAAATTTGGCTTTGGTGCCGATGTGGGGCAGACCGATTTCGCCGAGGGTGGGACGGAAGACGATCACCAGCGGACCGGTGGCTTTGGCATTGACTGACAGATGCACCAGGCTGAGGAAATTGCCGCCGGTGATCCGGGCGGTGACGGGCGCCACCGGATTGCAAGCCAACACACTGCCGCCACGCATGGTTTCAATCGTTAATTGATTCCCCTGCACCGACAGCCTCACCTCGCCCAAGCGGCTGGCAGTATAGGTCCGCTTCATGGCGCGGGCGAAGGCGTAAAATTCGCCGCCATCCACGGTGACTCTTATCTCGGGGTGCTCGGACTCGGTCATACAGGCTTGTGCGACCGTTGAAGGAATGAATCAACGGTCATGTTTTTCTGCCGAAGTTTGATGTTAATGTGGTGGTGCAGCATCTAGTAAGGCCTTCAATCTATTTAACTCGGCATGCGCTGCATCGTAATTGCTCTCGACTGCCAGGACGAGCCAGCCTGATTCGGTTGAGTTCCGGTCAGCCAGAAACACATCTTTATTTGCTGCGAGCATTTCCGCCACGGTTGCGACATGAAATTGGTTTAGCTCCTCATTCCATTCGACTACGTATAGGTCTGAAATTTTCATGGGTTTATAGTTTATAGAAAAGGAATTAGCGACGGCTCAAAATTCGTTTGGTCTTTGCTTGATGCTCAAGCTCCCTACGCGTTGGCTTTCTGGGCCGAGAAGGTTTGGGGCACACTGCCTTGTGGCATTGTTTGACAACCGCATACACTGACTTTCCAAGATAGTCATCCATGCTTTTCCCGGCACGACTTAGCAGTTCACAACACACGCCATAAACGACTGAATCTACTTCGAGGTCTTTGACCTTCTTGCGGAGGATCGGGTCTATCAAAACTTTCAACCGGGTTATCTCTTTTTTCTCGATGACAACCGCCGTAAAAAAGTTTGCCAGTGTTTTGTTTTCAAAATCGTCTTTTGCCCAATTAGCGCACTCGCAAAGTTCGTCAATCAGGGATTGAAAATCAGGATCATCAATTAAACCTATTTTTGTTTCAACGTATGCTGTCATAATATTTCTTCCGCGGTGGCGCGGGCCCAGATCCTGACATGGTGGTGCGTGCGTGAAATAATTTTCCCTCGATAAATTGTTTTCATAATTTAACCCGTCGCCTGCCTCAAATTTTCCCGCCCAAGATGCGGGGGCATTATTAGCCGGTGGACTGGAGTTGCACAAGCGGAATCAGTTTAAATCGCGCGAGATTACTGAACCATCTCAATTTAAACCGTCACCGCTTGGGCGGGAGTGAATTTGAAATCGTTCGTGCGGATCACGGCGTCGGGGGGAAGTGATTAATTGGCTTCCAGCGGATTATTGACGAACGGGGACGCAAATTCTTTCGCTGTGATCACCGTATCGTACAAGCCCACATCCGCGTCGTCTTGTTTGCTGATGCCGGTGTAATTCAGGCTGGCATCTTCGTAGCGTTTAAACTTATAGACGGCGTCATTCATCAATGCGCTATTGAAAAGACCAAGGCTTACCAGCAACTCAAAATCTTTTATGGTCAGCGCCGTCACCTTCTTGAACAGGCCCGGCTCCAGCTGGGTGATGACATCTTTCAGGCAGCGCTCCCGATAATCTGTCAGATACATGAACACGGGCACGCGGGTGGCGAATTTGATGAGCTTTTCCTGAATCTGCTTACGCTTGCTCTTGTACTCCTTTTCCGCCTCGGTGAGTTCCCGCTTCTGTTTCTCGGTCATTTTTTTGTCGTTGGCATCGCGTTTGGCTTTTTTCACGGCCTCGGACTTGTTGATGATGGTCTCGATGTCCTGGTTTAACGCGCGGAATCCCTCGATGCTCATCAGCGCGTCCATCGCGGCCTTGTTATTCATCAGGCGCTGGAGCGTTTCGTTGTCCACATTCACGAGCAAGGCACTTTCCCAACGCCGCGCCAGCAAGGTGGCCGTGGTGCCGCTCATGGCCATATCCAAAATTCCCGCAGCGTCAATCTGCTTCATGGAACTGCCGTCGTAGGCCAGTACCGGCAGGAAGCTGATGAATTCCTCCACTTTCTTTTCCGGGTTGGTTTCGTCGATATTCAAGCGGCAACTATAATCAGCAATTTGCCGCAAGGCCCGATCCGGCGCGAAGTCAAAGACGTAACATTCCTGTTTAATGATCTCCTCGCGGTTGGGCGCGTCGCTATCGGGATTTTTGATGGTCCAAGGCGACTGCACGCGGAAGGCGGCTTGAAAATACGTTTCCGGGCTGGAGGAATTCCGCAGCATGAAAATACCCGTCCATGGCCTGGCCGCCCATCAGAAAATTCAACTCAACTAAGTGCGTGCCGCACAGGCAATCAATCGAAGCAACACAAAGGGGAACGGCGGGCAGCGGAGTGCCCGCCCTACCTGAAACCAAACAAAACGAATATGAAAAATCACGAAATGGTTACTTTGCTGCGGGACGATCAACGGCTCGTAGAACTGGAGAAGACGATTGCACGGGGGAAGAAAACCTTCGTCGAAGTGGGCTTGGCCCTGGCGGAAATCCGCGATTTGCGGCTCTACCGGCGGGAATACGCGGGGTTTGAGGAGTATTGCCGGAAAAAGTGGGGGTGGTCGCGGCAGCATGCCTATCGGCTGATCGAGGCGGCACCGATTGCAGAGTGTCACCCGCGGGTGACATCTGAACGGGCTGGCCGCGAGCTTTCCAAAATTGAACCCGAGCAGCGCGAGGGGGTGGTTCAGGCCATTATTGACGAGGGCAAACCGGTGACAGCGCCGGAAATTAAGAAGCATTTGCCGCCGGTGCCCGTGACGTTGCCACCGCCGCCGGCGGCGGTGGTGGACGTGACGGGCTGGCCGATCCCAACCCAGCTCATCCCGCTCTGGCGGCGGATGGATGAAGTGCAGGCGATGCTGACGGAGCTGAGTCGGGTCAGGGTGGTTCTCCGCGCCGCGCAGGATGACAAGGACAAGCTGTTCACGGAGGTCAATTTCTCGTCGGCGCTCTCCCATCTGGATCAAGTGTACTCGGACGTCAAAACGGCGAAGCCGTTTGCGGTGTGCCCGGCGTGTCAGGGTCAGCTCCCGGATCAATGCACGCTGTGCCGGGGCCGGGGGCTGCTCTCGGAACATCGCTGGAAGACGTGCGTGACCAGTGAAGACAAGGCGTTCAGGGAGAAAGCGCGGAAGGCAAACCTGAAATCTGAAACCTGAAATTCGACCGTCAAGGCTCCAAGGACGAAAGGAAAAACCATGATTCACACATTGGATAGGCTGTGGTTCCGGGCTCTCGGAAAAGTCCACTGCTGGACGGTCCTCCAGGGTCAAGCGCATTGCCAGCGGGAGACCCTGCGCCGGTTTCATCGGATCATGGCGGGGCAGAAACCGCACCTCAATTGATATGATCCTGCGACCCTATCAAGCGGCGGCGAGCGATGCCATTTTTCAAGAATGGCAGTCGGTCAATGCCACGCTGGCGGTGATGGCCACCGGCCTGGGCAAGACGGTGCTAGCCGCCGATCTGGCCCGCCGGATGTTTCCCCGCCGCACGCTGTTTCTCGCCCATCGCCGCGAACTGATCCACCAGGCGGCGGATAAAATCACGCGGGCGACCAGCCTGCGGTGCGAGATCGAAATGGGCGAGTTGCAGGCGGCGGAACATTCGTTGTTCAATCGCGCGCCGGTGATTGTGTCGAGCATTCAGACGCAATGCGCCGGCGGCGATGGCGGCGGGCGGATGGCCAAGTTTGATCCGGCCCGGTTCGGCGCGCTGATTCTGGATGAGTGCCACCATGCGACGTCCAGCCAGTGGCGGCGGGTGATTGATTATTTCCGCACGAATCCGGATTTGAAAATCTGCGGCATCACGGCCACGCCCGACCGGGCGGATGAGGCGGCGCTGGGACAGGTGTTTCAGTCGGTGGCGTTTGAGTATGAAATTCTCGACGGCATCAACGATGGCTGGCTGGTTCCCGTGCAGCAGCAGCTTGTCAACGTTGCAGGTTTGGACTTCTCCGGCATCCGCACGACGGCGGGGGATTTGAACGGTGGCGATCTGGCCGCCGTGATGGAGGCCGAGAAGAATATGCAGCAGGTGGCGAGCGCCAGCATTGAGATCATTGGTTCGAAACGGGCGCTGGCCTTCACGCAATCGGTGCGGCAGGCGGAGATGCTGGCGGAGATTTTCAATCGGAACCGGGCGGGGTCGGCGGCGTGGATCTGCGGCAAGACGCCGCACGACAAGCGGCAGCACATTCTGGCCGATTACGCGCACGGGCGGATTCAGATTTTGTGCAACTGCGGCATTACAACCGAAGGCTGGGATGATCCGGCCCACGACCTGCAGGGGGTGCAGGTGTGCATCATGGCCAAGCCCACGAAAAGCCGGAGCCTTTACACACAGATGGCGGGTCGTGTCATTCGGCCGCTGCCGAACACGGTGGACGGGTTTGATCTGGTGGCCGACCGCAAGTTGTCGATCGCGTCCAGCGCCAAGCCGTCTTGTCTGGTGGTGGACTTTGTCGGTAACAGCGGCCGGCACAAGCTGATGACGACCGCCGACATTCTCGGGGGCAAGGTCAGCGACGAGGCTGTGGAACTCGCAGTGAACCTGGCCAAGAAAGCCGGCAAGCCGGTGAACATGACCGAGGCCTTGGACGAGGCCGAGGCGGAATTGGAGCGGGAGCGGGAGCAGGCGCGGCTGGATGAGGCCGCGCGCCGCGCCCGGCTGGTGGCCAGCGCCACGTACACGACGCAAAGCGTCGATCCGTTTGATGTGCTGGCGATTCAGCCGGTGAAGGCGCGGGGCTGGGATGCGAAGGGCAATGTCTCGGCGAAACTGCGCAACCTGCTGCAGAAGCACATGGGGCTGGATCCGAACCAGTTCACGCAGCGCCAGGCGGTGGCGCTGGCCCGCGAGCAGTTTCGGCGCTGGGATCACAAGCTGTGCTCGTTCAAGCAGGCCAAGGTGCTCAAGAAATACGGCTACTCGACGGAAGTCACGTTTGCCGAGGCGTCGGCGACGATTGATCGGCTGGCGAAAAACAACTGGGTGCGACCCGCACCTGGCAATGTGCCCGTTGTGGCCAACAACCAAAACTGCGCCCCTCTGGAAGGACTGTCGGCATGACTCAAAATGAAATCCTGCGCCGATTCCCCAACGCCAGCGCCGCATTTATTGCGGCCAATCTTGACGCTGACCATTCCGGGCCGGTTGCCGTCGTGGAACCAGATTCTGGCGATGCACCATTGGCGGCGGAAACGGTTCAAGGACCGGCTGGCCGAAAATTTTTTGTGCGCGTTACGTCGTTCCGCCGCCGACTGCTCGACGAGGACAATCTCTGCGAGAAATACCACGTGGACCTGTGCCGCTACGCTGGCGCAATTCCTGACGACGCGCCGGACCAAGTCAAAATTGAAGTCGGTCAAATCAAAAGCCGGCGCGAAGAAATCCTGATTGAAATCTATGAGCTTTAGTCGCGTATCCAAATTGAGTCCCTGCCCGATCTGCGACAAGCCGGATTGGTGCCGGGTGTTCGCCGATGGCTGGGTGGAATGCATGCGGGTGCCTTCCGACAAGCCGGCGAAGTCGGGCGGGTGGATGCACTCGCAAGGCGGGCAGTGCCCGCCGCCCACGGCGCGGTCGCGCTTTCAGTCGCCAACCGTCCCGACCATCAATGCGACGAAGTTGCATCGGGATTGGCTGTCGGCGACGACCCCGGCGGCGCTGGCTGCGTTTGCTGTTGAACTCGGTTTGTCGGTCGCCGCGTTGGTGGCGACCGGTGCGGCCTGGGCTGCGCCCTACGCCGCGTGGGCGTTTCCGATGGCCGATGGGCAGGGAAATATCCTCGGCATTCGGTTGCGAAATGAGCACGGCAAGTTCGCGGTGCGCGGCAGTCGGCAGGGCCTCTTCCTCGCGAACGTGACGCCGCAGGCGTGTCTGTTCGTTTGCGAGGGTCCCACGGACACCGCCGCCGCCGTGGAACTGGGATTGTTCGCCGTGGGCCGGCCGAACTGCTGCTGCGGCGGGGCCGACCTTCGCATTTATGCCCGGCGCCATGCGTGCCGGCACGTGGTGCTGGTGGCCGACAACGACAAGCCGGGGCTGGACGGCGCGCGCAAGGTGGGCGCGCAAATCCAGCTGCCCTGGGCCGTGTATGTGCCGCCGGCGAAAGACTTGCGCGACTTTGTCCGCATGGGCGGCACGCGCGGCATGATCGAGAACACTTTGAAAGGAACGATATGGCAAAATGGATAAAAGTTGAAACCCACACACCGGATAAGGCTGAACTCAGGCAGATAGCCCGGCTCTGTCGCTGTTCCAAGGCGGATGCGTTCCTCGCGTTCTTCCGCGTGTTTGTCTGGCTGGATGAGCAGACCGAAGATGGGCATGTGGATTACTTCACCACCGATGACGCCGACGAAATCGGCGGGTTGCCGGGACTGGGCACCGCCTTGGAATCCGTGCGCTGGATCACGTTCAGTCCCGGCGGTGCGGTGGTGGCGAACTGGGAGCGGCATAATGGGAAGTCGGCCAAAAAACGGTGTCTGGCCGCCGAACGCATTAAGCGTTTCCGTGCGGATCACCCTGAATACGGTGCCGATGATCCGAAGTCGGGAAACTACCGTAACGGCAAAAGCGTTACCGGCAGCGTTACCAGATAAGATTAGATAAGAGAAGAGGAGATAAGAATTATTCCATGAATATAAGTATAATAAGGATACTAGTTACTAAGGATACTAAGGAGGGGCGGTTGCTCCGTTTTCTTTTTAATCCGCCGCCGCTCACGTTGCCGGTGACGCGGCCGCCGGTTTTGTTTGGCGGCTTTGCCGAGCGGCTGGCCACACATCCCGTGGATTTGCTGACGCACCTCGGCATGGTGCGGGCCAATGCCTACTTCGCCGCCGGCTGTCCGCTGGAACTGTGCGATCACGCCGCCGCACGCGATCTGTGGGCGGTGCTGTACCAGGACACCCTGAACTGAATTGAATTATGAATGACTTATTTGAACAACGTCCCCGCGAAAGCACGAAAGCGTTTGCCGCTTTCAGGATTTACCTGGACCTGGGGCCAAACCGGTCGCTGGCGTCGGCGGCAACCCAGATGGGTTGCAGCAAACGCCGGATGGAGGCCTTGAGCCGGAAGTATGACTGGCCCGGCCGGGTGGCCGCGCGGGATGCCCATGTGGCCAATCTGGAGCGTCAGGCCATCGAACGATTGGCGTGCGAAAAGGCCGTGGAATGGTGGCAGCTCCACGAGCCCGTGCGTCGGCAGGCATGGTTGGAAGCCGAGGAACTCATCCTCATGGTGCGCGAGGCGCGCGAGCGTTGGAAGAAGTCCAACCGCACGCCGGGCTTTGAAGGCATGGCGCGGATGCTGGATCTGGCGTTCAAACTGAAACAGTTTGCTGCCGGTATGCCGAGCGAGATCAAGGAGGTGCATAACCTGCACGCCGGCAAGGTGTCCATTGAATGGGAAGAGGCCATCAAGAAAGCCTATGGCCAGACGGAGTCTGGACTCATTTCGCCGGCTGAGCCGGCGGGGAAAACTGAAACTGTGGTGGATATCGAGGAGGTGAAACCGTGAATAACTATGACGTTTTTACCCGGGCAGCCGTGGCTGCCGGGTGTCCGATGGATCAGACGTTTAATCTGGTGAAAGGCGATGCCTGTTTGCAGGAGCGGCAGTTGGCCGCGTGTGCTGCCGCCCGCCTGTGCGATGCCCCGAACGGGCCGACGGCCGTGGGTTACGGCGGGGCCCGGGGTGGCGGCAAATCGCATTGGCTGCTGGCGCAAATGGGGGTGGACGATTGTCAGCGCGTGCCGGGTTTGAAATGCCTGCTGCTGCGGAAAGTGGGCAAAGCCAACCTGGAACATTTCGAAGACCTCCGGCGTAAACTGTTTACCCGACTGCCACACGAGTTCTCGGCCTTCCGGGGCATCCTGACGTTTGCGAATGGATCCCGAATCATTGCGGGGCATTTCCAGAACGAGAAAGATATCGACGCCTATCTTGGTCTAGAATACGACGTTATTGGGATCGAGGAGGCGACCACCCTGACGAGCCGGAAGTATCAGGACATCGCGACGTGCTGCCGCAGTTCGAAACCGAACTGGCGACCGCGGATCTATTCGACCACGAATCCGGGCGGCGTGGGTCATGCCTGGTATCGGACGAAGTTCGTGGCGCCGTTGCTGGAACACCGCGAGACCGATACGCGGTTCATCCCCGCCCGGGTCACGGACAACCATTGGAACAACCCGGACTATGTCCGGGTGCTGGAAGGGTTGACCGGCTGGCAGAAACGGGCTTGGCTAAATGGAGACTGGGACATTGCCGCTGGCCAGTATTTCACCAACTTCCGCCGCGAGGTGCATGTGGTGCCGGACTTTGACGAGTCGCGGGCCGTGGAATGGTTCGCGGCGCTGGACTATGGGTTTGCGCATTACACTGCGGCGTTGCTCGGCTGTAAGGATGGCGATGGGAACACGTTCATCGTGGATGAACATGCCGAACGGCTCTGGCTGCCCCAGCGGCATGCGTCGGAGATTAAAACCATGCTGGGCCGGCATCAGATCCGGGGGCGGAAACTCATGGTGGAAGATCTGCATCGGTTCGTAGCCGGCGCGGATGTGTTCAGCCGGCAAGGCGATGGCACGACCATCGCGCAACAATACGAGCGGCAGGGCATCCGGATGCGGACGGCGAACATGGATCGCGTGAATGGGTGGGCAGAAGTGATGCAAGGCTTCGGTGACGCTGAAAACAAAGTGCGCCCGACATTATTTCTGCACCAACGGTGCGGACGGCTGATTGAAACGCTGCCGACGTTGCAACACGATCCCAACCGTCCGGAGGACGTCCTCAAAGTGGATGCCGATGAAGATGGCGTCGGCGGGGACGATTGCGCGGATGCGTTGCGCTATCTGGTGGCGACGAAGCCGCGCACGATCATCGTGCGGAAACTGCGGGGGCTGTAGGGATTGCCGATGGGGGATTTACGATTGCCGATTGAATGAGGGGCTTGGGGGTTTGGGCCATGAACTTGTGGCGGGCGGGATGGAAGCAGAGATGGTATTCACAGCATTTCAGGCGGTGGGGACAGAGGGGGTCATTGGTGAGGCATTCGGCAAAATGAAAGCCGACCATCCAGGGGGCGAGCTGGGCGCGACAGTCCGGCGAATGTCCAAAATGACTCCTTTTTACTTTTCCCATAATTAAATTTAAGCAAAAAGTCCGGAGGGCGTCATGTCACCATTTTGGGGGACAAAATGACAGCGGCCCGTTGGGAGCGCCCGGTTTTTATGACGGTCTCGATGGCTTGCGACGCGAAACGAAATGGAACGGAAGCGGCTGGAGTGACATGGAGTGAAGCGGAGCAAGGCGTCGAGTCCGTCACGGGCGCCAGCGGAACAGGGTCAGCACTTGAGGCGAGGAACGAGCCTAAGCGATGACTCTGTGACGCGGGGATTTTTCGGGCTGGGTGGGGGTAGGCGCGAACTATCTTATTATTTTCGATTTACCGGTCGACTAACTGGGACCCCGGGGCTGAAGTTTATCGCTGAGTCGCTTGAGCCGTTTTTGTTGCTCTAGTGTTGCCCGTTGGGTCAAAATGGCTTTGTATCTTGGGCATCGCTTCAAATGCATCTCTAAATTTGCTACGTGGCAGGAACAATAGAGGCATTGTTCCAGTGGGGTATTGGGTTTCTTCCGCAAAAAAGGTTGGTAGGCGATGCCGCCCAAGTGAAGGGATGGCTGGCTTGGCATCTTATCCTGACTCATAACTGGAAACTAAGTCGGCGGCGCCGACGTGTCCAGTTCCTTTCGGGCGCAGCCCCCCTGGGGGATGGCAGGGGGGCGAGCACTGGGGGATGGGTGGGGGTCCTGGGGAATGCCTCCTCGACTAACTTTCAAACTTTGCGGCGGGGTGGGGTTGGCACGAAGGATGCCGGCGAGTTGGCACGCGGAATGCCAAGCGACGAGGGCAGGAGCATGCCGGCGCGGGGGTCTGCTTCGCCGGGCAGCATTCCGCGTGACAATGAAGCCGCCGGATGACACACAAGACGCAGT
>Ga0214172_1000175_pt1 | contig 34579 bp, 28 predicted proteins | sample TroBogEpilimnion_29_FD_153010 | JGI IMG/M metagenome (GOLD analysis project Ga0214172, IMG submission 153010) | Freshwater microbial communities from Trout Bog Lake, WI - 12JUL2007 epilimnion | ecosystem: Environmental > Aquatic > Freshwater > Lake > Epilimnion/Euphotic zone | place: Trout Bog...
AGTCCGAGTTCGTCGGCGTCGGTGTCGAGGGCGAGGAGGCGTTGGGGGTAGAACGTGCGCTCGGTGTTCCAGCTGATGATCTTCACGAGGAGGCTGGGGATGATTTCTTGATTCTGCACCCGAATGGCCTGCGGGGAGAGTCGATTGCCAATCTGCACGCCGGCCGCCATCACGGAGAGGCCCTGGTGCGCGGGTTGACGTGAGCCCGACGCCCAAAGTCCGGCTCGATCGGCGGAACGTTCCTGACAACGTCGATACCACGCGTAGAGGGGGTAGGCGAGGCGGGCAATTTGGACAAGGGTGGTGGAACTGAAGTGGTGGTGGCCCAACGCGATTTGGCCACACTTTCGGCCAATGTGAAACCGCAGGATTTCAAGGTCGCCCTTGCTGAGCGCGGCATCCACCAAACTGGCTCGGAGGAGGATGCGGTGGTCGTCGCCCAATCGCATGCCGGATTGTTCTAAGACCAAGTCTTGCACGACATACGCCCGAATGTTCTGGAGTTGGAGGCGGCGCTGACAGTCGAGTACGACTTGATGCAACTCGGGCCATTGGTGCTCGGAAATGAGGATGGCATTGCCCTGCGCACGTGCCGATCGCACGGTGAACCAATACGCGGCCACCATGCCAGTACCGAGCGCCGCGCCAAGGGCCGCCGAGAGTTGCGGGTAGTGCTCAATGAGCGGCAGGCCTAAAAGGACCAGACCGAGCCCTAGCCCGAGGCAGAGCGACTTGGCCAAGGTCTCATGTCGATACCGTAGCTCGGGCAACGCGGGTGGCTTAGGTAAGGGGGGCGCAGGCAAAGGGACAATGGGTGGCGGCACGGGCTCAGCAGAGTCAGCAGGCATGGCAGTCAGGGGTTGGACGTCGCTGACTATGGGCCCCATTGACGTGCTTGGCTAGTGTGCCTTTTCTTCCTCGGGGAGAGCCGGCGGAGGGCACCGGCGGTGGGGTGGGTCGGCCTAAAAGGTGGTGTTTGGGGACGTTTGCAGGGCGAACCGCCCGACTTTTGCCCCTCCCCAAGGCCAAACCTTCGCCTTGACCCGCAGGGTCCTTCTCGAAGGATGCAGGGACTCCTATGGGTCAACAATACAACAAAGTTATCAAACGTCGTCGTCGCCGTGCCTACTTGCAGCGCAAGAAGGATCGCATCAAGGCCACGCGCATTGCGGCCAGCAAAAAGAAGGCGAAGAAGTGAGTCGAACAGCGAGTCAGGCCCTGTGGTCGTTGGCCCTCGCTGTTTTGTTATTGGTGGGTTGCGCTGACGCCCCTCCTTCTACGGTAGAAGTCCCCGGGATTTCTTACATCAAGGAGAAGCGCCGCACGCCCGCTGACGTCGCCCGGATCTCCGAAGCGTTTAATGCCGACGAGAGCCACGGGAATGACGTGATTTTCCGGACGACGGAAAAGGAGCGCGCGGGGTTCTACTATAACTTCCGCCTAGATTTTACGCCTCCCAAAGATGGGCGCATTATTCTCGAAGTGGTCCGGAGCGAGACGGCTCCTACCGAGCGCTATGACTTCGCCCTGAATTTCCAGCCAAAGGGTTGGTTGGGTGAATACATCATCGGCTTAACGGGCCCTGAAAGCGGAGCCGCTAATTGGCGTCCGATCGCCTGGCGCCTTTCCATCGTCGATGCGACGGGTAAGGTCCTGGCTTCGCAACACAGCTTCCTTTGGTCGAAAGATAAAGATCCGCTGCCTCCCGCGAAACTATGATGCGAGTGCCGTGGACGTCTTGGCATCCGCTGGCTTTAAAATACGCAATCCCATCTGAGACTTGGGCCGAACAGTTAGACGGCGGGCAATGTTTCCGCTGGTCGCTGACGTCGGCAGGGGATTGGGAAGGGGTGGTGGGCAACGTGGTTTATCAGCTGCGTCCCGCTCCCACCGGCTTGCAGTGGCGGGCTTCGCAACCGGACCAAGCAACGCGCTTGCACGATTATTTTGATGCGGTGGGGGCGCAGGGAGACTTGCTGGCGAACTTACCGTGGCGTTCCGATGCGGTGCTGGCCGAGGCTTTAAGACTCTACCCCGGGCTGCGAATTTTGCGTCAGCCAGCGGACGAAGTGCTCTTGGGTTTTTTGTGCAGTTCGAATAAACGGATTCTGCAAATCCGCCAGATGGTAGCTCACTTGGCTCAACACTTGGGTGAACCGTTGGGTGATGGTCATCACGCGTGGCCGACGTGGTCCGCGCTGGCCGAAGCTCCAGCCAGCGTTTTAAAGCAATGCGCGCTGGGCTACCGTGCGGCTTATATTCAAGGGACGGCGCAAGTGCTCGTCCGCCAACCGCAGTGGGCTCAGGAGTGGTCGACGTTGTCGACGCCTGCCTTGCTGGAGCGGTTGCAAAGCCTGCCCGGCGTCGGCCCCAAAGTAGCCTCGTGCGTGGCGTTGTTTGGGTTTGCGCGCCTCGAATCGTTCCCGGTCGACACCTGGGTGGTGCAAGCGATGTCGGAGGCCTATGGGCTCAAGGGTTGGAAGCCTGCTCAATTGGAAAAATTCGGTCAGGTGCACTTCGGTCCCGCCGCGGGCTTGGCTCAGCAGTATTTGTTCTCGGCCATGCGCCAAGGTCGACTAGGTCAGTCGAGCGCTACTTAGACGCCAAGAGGCTCAAATCAATACCCCAAGTGCTTTGAATGATCTCGGGCGTGAGCGTGGCCTGCGGACGTCCATAAGCAATCAGCCGACCTTCCTCCAGCACGGCGGTTTGCGTCGTGGCATAGGCGAGGGTGAGGTCGTGTGTGGCGACCAACACGCAAGCCCCGGCTTGAGCGAGTTGGGTCAAGGTGGTGCGAACTAAGTGCTGACGGGAAAGGTCGAGTCCATTGGTCGGCTCATCCCACAAAATAATTTTCTGATAAGGGTCGCCTAAAGAGCTGAGTGAGAAGGCGAGGTGCGCCGCCTTTTGTTCGCCGCCCGAGAGTTCGGAAAACTTTTTGGACATCAGGCCCGCGAGTTGGAAGTGGGCGAACCAATCGATCGAGGCGATGCGTGGGTGCAAGAGGATGGGCAAATCGCTGAGTCGATAATCCCAGGTCGACTGCGGATTTTGCGGGGCATAAACACGCTGGGCTGCCAGCGTGGCGGGCGAGGTGGTGCGCGGGTCGTGTTCGTGGACGTGCAGGGTGCCCGTGGCTTGGGGGAGGAGTCCCGCGATGGTTTTGAGCAACGTGGATTTGCCTGCTCCATTGGGTCCCAGCAGTGAAACGATTTCGCCCGCATGAGCCGTCAGCGAAACGCCATCCAAAATCCGCCGGCCTTTAATCTCAAGGCTCACCGCCGTTAACTGGACCAAGGGGTTAGACATGGTGTTGTCGGGCAATCCAAATGAAAAGCGGCGCGCCGATGAGTGCCATCACTCCCGCGGCCGAGAGCGGCGTACTCGTCCATAGCGTGCGTCCAGCGGTGTCCGCCGCGAGCAGCAACGTCGCTCCAAGAATTCCCGCGAGCGGTAGCATTAAGCGATGACGCGGACCAATCAGCGTGCGGGCGAGGTGCGGGGCGAGGAGTCCGATGAAAGCGATTTGGCCTACGAGGCACGTGGCCGCCGCGGCGGCGAGGGCGGTGAGTAAAATCGACCAGCGTTGCGTGCGGAGGAGGTTGATGCCGAGGGTTTGGGCGACTTCGGGTCCGAAGGATAAATAATCCCACACGGTGCCGAAGCGGAATAAGCACAAACTCGCAATCACGCATAGCGTGCAGGGCAACCACGTGAACCGAAACGCTGCTAAGCCTAGCCAATCGCCGTAAGCTCCATTGGTGAGCAGTTCGCGCGAGGTGGGCGAGAGCGTGGCGAGAACGATGACAACCGCGGCGGTGAATGCGTTGATGCCGAGTCCGGTGAGGAGCAAACGGCCCGGGCTCTTATTATTGCCTAAAATAACCAACGCCACGGAGGCCAAGAGCGCTCCGCCAAAAGCAGCGAGCGGGAGGACTGAAGTTTGGCGCCACGCGATTTCGGATTGGAAAGTCAGTAGCACCGCAATGCCCGCCAACGCTCCACCAAAAACGCCCGTTAAACCGGGGTCGGCGAGGGGATTACGAAACAACCCTTGTTGCGCTCCGCCACCCACCCCGAGGGCCAATCCTGCGGCCAATGCAGCCACCACGCGCGGGGCGCGGAGGATGAGCAGCGTGTGGTGATCACCCCAACCAAAGCCCGCGACTCCTAGCGAGAGCGCTAGCAAGATGAGACCGCCGAGGCATAAACCGCTAAGTCCGTAAATCAGGAAAGGCCGATTCATCGACCGAGTTCTTTAAACAAGTCGCCCAAGGGATTGCGATTGGTGGGAGCAGTCTTGGGCGTGGAATCGGGCGAAGCATTATTGCCATTCGTGAGATTAGAAGAAGTCCCCGTCCCGGTGGCGCGATTGATCGCGGCCTGGATGGTTTCGTTCAAATCGGTCTTAACATTATTCATCGAGCCCGTGACGGAAATCGTCGGGCCACTGGAAAGGCCATCGGCTTCGGGTTTACCCGAGCTGAAGCCGAGGATGGTGAAGTAGTTCGCAAACTCGCCGCTGCCGCGCAACTGACCTTTGAGAATCATAGGCCAATCGAGCATGTCCATGTTAGGACGGTAGCCGATGCCGCCGTTGATGGTGAAGTGCAGGAGCTTATTGCGGATGTCGGCTTTATCAATTTTGAGCGTGCCCGTGGGCAAGCGCGAGGCTTTGACCTCGGCCGTGTCGTAAGCGAAGTCGGCAAAGGCTTTTTGTAATTTCGAAGCCGCCGCCAGCGCCGCCCCGGTTTTGGAAATCGCATTGTTGCCTGGTTGGTTCTTGGTAAACACGCCCCCAATAATCGCCAGACCTCCGACGATTTCACCCACTTGTCCGGCGGTGGTGGTGAATTCGGTGGCCCCTTGATTGCCGCCAAAGGCGCGCACGTGACCGTTTTTAGCGAGTAGGTCGAGGTCGAGTTGGAGGGTGTTAGCGAGCGTGTCGACCGTGGGGCTGACACTGCTGGCGCTCACGCCGACGTCGGCTTTGCCTTGGGCGTATTTTTTCAAATCAGGGAACGCGTCGGCTAAGCTGCCGATCTCGAATTGATGAAGACTCACCGTGGTCGCCAAGGTGTAAGGACCGTTGATGGTCTTGGGGTTGAAGCCCAATTGGCCACGTCCGCTCAAGGTCCCTTCGGCTAACTGACCAGTAAACTTGTCGAGGTGGACAGCTTTTTCGTCGATGGAAATTTGGAGTACGACTTTTTTGGCGATGATGCCTTTGGCGTTCGCTTTGTTGATGGCGAGTGAGATTTCGCCCGATTGGTTTTCCCAAATGGGAGCTTTATCGGGAACGGGTTTCTTCGCGGGAGGCGGCGGCGTTTTGCTCACGTCCTTTTCTTGGGGCGCAAGCGTCAGCAAGTCGTCGGCATCGATGTTATCGAGCGTGATGTCGGCCTTCCAATCGGTTTTAGCCCCGGAGACTTTTTGCGTCACACTGAAATGACCCGAGGTCACGTTGTTCACGATGACGTTCAATTGACCCTCGGCAGAAAGACCATTGCTGAGCGGGTGATACTTGCCGCGTACCGAGGCCGACTTCACTTGGCCCGTGCTGTTTTTCAGACGCACCTCTTTGAGGTCCAAGCCCAGGTCGACATCGCCTGCGGGATTGCGTTCTACCACCGCATTGTAGGTGCCGTTGCCGATGATAGCGAGTTGGGCGGCGAAGGGCTGTTCGCCCAAGGCGGCTAAGTTGCCCGAGAGTTTGAGCGTGGTCGAAGCTTCGCCCAAGCCCAGCGAGATATCACCTGCGGCGAGGATGCGACCTTTATTTTTCAGTTCGGCTTTTTGGAAACCGAGCACGGTGGATTTTTCGCCGATGAGCAGGTCGAGGCTCGCGTTCAAATCACACGTCTGCACCCAGGTCTTGTTGTTCCACGTCACGCTCGTGCCTACGAAGGCCATCGGAGCACCTTCGGTGCGCACAAAGAGCCCTTCGGCTTTGAAGCCCGCGACGATTTCGGCACGATCCAGATTGCCGGTGACTTTCAAACCAGGCACCACGGCGGCGACGGATTCGAGGGGTAAATTAGCGGCGGACGCTTCGACGAGGACGCCCGTGGGTTTAGGACCCCCGACGACGTAAGGCTGGCGTAATTTCAGCGTGAGCAAGTCCGTGCCAGCGCGCGAGATCTTGGCCGTCAGGCTATTCACGACGGGGTTTTGATTCGCGGCGGCTGAGAGGGCGGTTTGGGCGACCACACGGATACCTTTGAGCTTTTCAATCGGCAGGTCTTCCCAGCCCGGTTGGGCCGCTAATTCGGCAATCCCTACATCGACATCGGCGGCCGCGTTCCAAGAGCCGTCTTTGCCAGGATGAAACTCCACATCACCGCGGGCGATGGCCCCTGCAGGGCTCGAGACACTGAGACCCTTGATTGAAATCGTGCCGTCTTTGGAAACTAAGGGCACTTCGGCGTCGATGGATTTTAAAAGCACTTTACCATCGCGTTCAATCGTGAGGCCCTTGAACGAATGCGTCTTCACATTGTTCACGATTGGCTGGCCGTCTTTAAACGATAATTCCGCTGCACCGGTCCAAGTGCCTTCCGTGGGCGTGATTTTGGCGATGGCCGAGAAGGGCGTCAGCGTGATCAAATTCGCATCTTGAGCGACGATGCTCACCGTCGCATCGGGCGATTCTTCGGGCATTACGCCACCTTTCCATTGTAACGCCTTGGGAATCGTCAGTTGAATCCCATTGCCCGCGACCGATAAGTGATCGAGCGAGAAACCTTCGGCCGTGCTTTGCGCTTCGGCTTGAATGGCCCATTCAGATTTCGTGCCTGCGGGGACCGAGGCCGAGAAACGATGCAAGTCAGCCCACAGTACTTTCAAGTTCAAGTTCGTCTTCCATTGCGACGAATGCGTGTTGGCCGACGCCGTGAAAGAACCCGCGATGTGGAAGTCCGGGAGGCTGGCGCTCAAAATCCCAAAGCGCGTCGGGTCGATGTCGAGGTTGGCCTCGGTGAGGTCAAACACCCCCGCGTGCGTAGAGCCTTGGAATTTAATCGCTTCGTGGCGACCCGAGTCGAGTAGCACGCCCGTGAAACCAAACAAGTCATCTTTGCCTGGCTTGCCCGTCAGGTTAAATTCCATCGCTCCCGCGGCGACCGGACTCGCGTCTTTCGCGGTTAAATTCAGTTCCAAACTCCCGATATCGCGCGTCAGTTCTTCGATGCTTAAACCCGCGCCACCGAGTGGACGGCGGAAGTTCGCTTTCAGCACCACTTCACCGCGGGGGTCGGTGGTGGTCGTACCCACCGTAAAACCTGGCCAAGCCACGCCGGCGCGCAGGTCGGCATTACCTTGCGAAGCAAATTGATCCCCGCGCACCGTGAAGCGCAGTAACGTCCCATCCGCAAGCGTCACGCGACCCGTGACGGAATAAGGCCCGAGGGCAAAGGGTGGCAGCGTGGGCTTGGTGGCCGGAGCGGCTTTGACGGGCTCGGCCGTTTTCACCGCGTGACGATGGCTGAGGTCGAGTTCGATATTTTTAATATCAATACTCTCCAACGTGTAGGTCCCCTTGATCGAGGGCAGCAATTTCACCGCGCCTTTCACGCTCGCCAGTTTCACTTGCGTGCCGTCTTCCAAGGTCAGGTCGACTCCTTCCGCCGAGAACGAACCATCGAGCGAAGCTTCGACGCGGGCGATGCCACCGCCGATGTGTGCTTGGGCGAGGGCGTCTTTGACGCGGACGCCAAGCGGCTCGGGGCGCAGTTGGGATTCGACCCACAGGACCGTGCCACCGATGAGTAGGATAAAGATACCGAGGGCCCAGAGGAAAAAGCGGAAGACGCGACGCATAAACAAGACAGCGGAGGGTCTACACTTTGGGCTGAAATTGGGCAATCAAAAGCCCGAAAAACTCGCCCCGTGACCATCGGGGGTCGAAAGCGTGAATTTCTTAAATAATTAAGCGAGAACCCCACCAAAAGAAACAGGCCGCCCGGGTGGGCGGCCTGTGGGGAGAAATCCCTGGGAGGAAGGACCCTTAGCGGGTGTAGCCTTCTTCGCCGTGGTCGGTGATGTCCAAACCGCGGGCTTCGTCTTCTTCCGAGGGGCGGAGGCCGATGAGAGCCTTGACCACGTAGGCCAAGATGCCCGTGGCGACGAGCGAGAGGACTAAGGTCACCGCGACCGCTTTTAATTGTTCGTTGACCAGCGTCTTGCCCACGAGGTCTTTGAGGTTCGTGGCCAAGTTACCGTTGGCTTCGTTGGCCGCGAGGAGACCCGTCATGATGGCGCCTAAGGTACCACCCACAGCGTGCACGCCGAAGGTGTCGAGGGCGTCGTCATAACCGAGCTTCGACTTGAGGTAAACCACCGCCAAGAAGGGCACCACTGCAGCGAGGACCCCGATGAGCACGGCACCGTTGGCGGTGACGAAGCCCGAGGCAGGCGTGATAACGACCAGGCCGGCGACTGCACCCGAGCACATCCCGAGGACGCTGGCGTGTTTGCGGATGATCCACTCGAGAGCACCCCAGGTGAAGGCGGCGACCGCAGCAGCGAGCGTGGTGGTCGTGAAGGCTTGAGCGGCGATACCGTCAGCAGCCACAGCCGAACCGGCGTTGAAGCCGTACCAACCTACCCAGAGCATACCCGTACCCACGGCGCAGAGCACCATGCTGTGAGGAGCCATGGTTTGCTTACCGAAACCTAAGCGAGGCCCGAGGATGATACAGAGCAAGAGAGCCGACCAACCCGACGTCATGTGCACCACCGTACCACCCGCGAAGTCGATCGCCTTGATGGCGGCGCTGGCGTTAGCAACCCCATTCATGTCACCCGTAGCACCCCAGATCGCGTGGGCCATGGGGAAGTAGACGAGGAACATCCAGCCGACCATGAAGAGCATCAGTGCGGAGAACTTCATGCGCTCGGCGATCGCACCCACGATCAAGGCGGGGGTGATGATCGCGAACATCAGCTGATACATCGCGAAGACATTTTGCGAAACCCAGAAGGAGTAATCCGAATTAGGAGCCGAGGTTACATCCTTGAGGAAGAAGAACTCGCTACCGCCGAAGAGGTGACCGAGACCCGTACCGGCAAAGCTCTTACCGAAAACGAGCGAGTAACCGAAGGCCCACCAGAGGATCGTCACCATGCCGGCGAGGCCGAAGCATTGCGCGACCACGGAGAGCACGTTCTTCGAGCGCACTAAACCGCCGTAGAAGAGGAAGAGACCGGGGAGCGTCATGAAGAGCACCAAGGCGGCGCTGACCATCATGAAGCTGTTGTGGCCTGGACCCGAGGTGCCCGCGGCGGGCGTGGTCAAACCAGTTGGGATGGTAGGCTTACCATCTTTGTCCTTGGGGCCGACTTGGAGGGGCACCGTAGGATCGGAGTTGGTGAGGTAGGCTTCGATGCCGGCCACACGCATCTCCAGCGTCGGCTGGGGCGGCGGCGGCGTTTTAGCCGGCTCCGCTGCAGCAGGTGCGGCAGGTGCGGGAGCGTTTTGCGCGGACGCTACAAAGGGTAACGCCGCGAGGGTTAAGATGGTTAGAGTTCGTAGCAGGGATTTCATGGCACCTTCGCTGGAGCAACCGATGTGCCAATCGCTAAGACTTTAAGGCTTCAGGTTTTTTTGTTCAAAATACACCTTTTCAGGGGGCGACCCTGCTGTTTTTTGAACAGAAAACACCCTAAAGATACCGCTTAAACCCAAAAATCCTCAGCTGTGCTGGTAGCCTTCCTCGCCGTGATCCGCAATATCGAGCCCTTGCGATTCTTCTTCTTCGGTAGGACGCAGGCCGACGGTTTTCGCCACGAGGAGGGTAATACCCCAAGTTAGGGCCAACGAGAACCCAATGCAGAGGACCATCGCTAAGAGTTGTCCCTTAATCGTTAAAATTAACCAAGTGACCTAGTGATTAAGAAAACGCGCGATGCTTGATGTTTAAAAATAAACATAAAGCGGGTTAAATCTGCCTTTTTTGGTCAAAACGGTGGGGGCTTTCGGGGGGAGCCAGAGTTTTCTGTGCGGAAGTCCTCCCCCGTGGCGGGTCATCACTTGCCATCAGAACCAATTAAACCATTTCTCCCTGCATGAACTCTTCGTGGAAAATTTTGGCTTTAGCTGGGTTGCTCTCGATGACCGCGTTGCAAGCCGAAGAGGCCGTCACTCCGCCCGCGACGAAGAACTGGATTGCGATGTTGGATTACCAATACCGCAGCAGCGAATCGATCAGCCACACCGATGGCACCACCGGCACTTACGGCCGTTCGCGCGAGGGGGCGGAAGTGATCTACCAAAATCCCACGCAGGTTTATGATTTAGAATATTATCGTTACACCAATAACTTCGGTGGCAACGTCGCTGGGACGAATCGCTCGTATGGCGACACCACCGACTTGATGCTGACGGGTTATCAGCAGACGGATTGGAATTCCCACTACGCCGTACAATTTATTTACGCTTTGGAAAGCGCCCGCGAGACTGGCGAAAGCATGAGCCAAGGATTTCGCTGGGGGATGGGCGGGGCGGCTCGCTGGCGTCCGAATGCCGAAACCGATATCGCCTTGGGCGTCTTGGTGGAGGATCGTTTTGAAACCAGTCTGTTGGCGATTCCTTACATCAAAGCCATCTGGAAGCCCTGTCGCTACACCGAAGTCGAATTACGCGTCACGGGTCTCCAAAACGGGCTCTTTGTGCGCTGGTTTGTGACGGCGGATCATGCCACCACGGTGGACTTTTCAATCGCCTACGAAACCCTGACCTTTGAACTCACCCCCGTCAGTTACGGCGGCCGGGCGGTCAGTATTGGCGAGGTCCCGGTGCGTTTTGGCGTGACCCAATTTTTAGAAAAATCCGGAACTTGGTTTGTGCGCGGGGCGGTCGAGTGCGTGCCCTTTTCCCGTCAAAGCTTTGTGCATGGCGGCGAAACCGTGGAAGCGTTTCAAGCCGCTTCGTCGTATGGTTTGTCGGCGCGCCTCGGGGCTCGCTTCTAAAACCTTACGCCGCGCGTCGGTCGGCCGTGATGGTGTCAGGTGTTAAGATGGCATCACGACGTTGCTGAGCCACGTGCAAGTGGGGCGTGCCTAACGAGCGACGCACGCGGCGCTTCGTGTAATTCGGCAAGTGCTCCGTGAAGTGGATCCACCACGTCCCGTTGTTATTCCAGAGGTGGTGCAACGGGTTGGCGTCATCAATGCGCACCGAGCGCGTGATGGGTTGGTTGATTTCTTGGGTGTTGATCATGTGGGCGAAAACTTTGGCGCCGCATTACGATCAAGACCCGCGAGGAGTTGTTTGTAGCTGTTAAGCTCTCATATCGAAACTAGAAGTTTCGGAACCACCGTGGCTTTCCTAAGCTCGGTTGGTGCAGGAGGTTTTGGTAAACCCACTTGCTCGTAATGTGACTTGAAAGAACACTCTCATTCATAGCAGCGCCCGGAAGTTTGGCAAGTTTTCTCCGGTGCCTAACGGTGACCGACCGCTGGAAACTACTGATTTTATTAAGAAAAACCGCGAAGTCCTATGACACAACGCCCCGTCCGCCGTTGCGAGGGGGATAAACCAAAACTTCGGTGACATCGCACCGAAGTAAAGTTTTCCGCAAGTGCCCGGGAAAGGAGTCGAACCTTCACGCCTTTAGAGGGCGGCGGATTTTGAGTCCGCTGCGGCTGCCATTTCGCCACCCGGGCGGGTTGCGGGCTGTTATTCATTCTCGGACCCGCGTGGGGTGCAAGAAAAACCGCAAGTTCGCGAACTGATTTTTTCGCGCCGCAAAAAAGGCCAATAAAAAAGGCACTCCCGTGGGAGTGCCTTGATTGAAAGCGTAATTAAAAAATTACTTGGAGCCGAGGATGGCGTCCTTCGCGGCCTTAGCCACGCGGAACTTCACAACCTTCTTAGCTTTGATTTGGATCGTTTCGCCGGTGGCAGGGTTGCGACCTTGGCGAGCTTTGCGTTGGACGAGCACGAGTTTGCCGAGACCAGGCAAGGTGAAAGAGTTCTTCGCGTTCTTGTAAGCGAGTTGCGCGATGATTTCGAGGATCGCAACAGCTTGCTTCTTCGAGAGCTCAGCTTTTTCAGCGATGGCGGCGGCGATTTGGGATTTGGTGAGGGCTTTGGACATGGTGTTATGGGTTGTTAGTGCAGTGATGCGGGTATATTTAGTAGCGAAGTAAACGAGTAAAACCAGCGAAAAATAAGCCTATCGGTAAGTTTTTTTAGGGAGGGGTGCTGGTAGTTTTTTGCGAAAAAACTTTTCCCGCAACACCGTGTCTGACATAAGACCAACCGTCGCCCCCCAATTATTTTTCTATGATCAAGCGTCACCTCACTGCCATGTTCTTGCTCGGTGCTTCCGCCGTCGCCTCTTGGGCGGCTGACGAGTTTCCGGTGCAAGCCGAAGTTGCCTTCAAGGGACTGACCTTCAGTCAGCCTCTGGGCATCGTCCCTTGCCCGGGCAAAAAAGACGTCCTCTTCATCGTCGAGAAAACCGGTCGCGTCCAGATGCTCGAAGGCCTGGGCACCGACAAGGTGACCAAGCGCGAAGTTTTTAATATCACCCAACCTAAGGACGGTAAATTTGAGATGGGAGGGGAGTGCGGTCTGCTCGGTTTCGCCCCCCACCCCAAGTGGCGTGAAAATGGGCAAGTCTTTGTCTATTATAGCCTTAAGATTAACAATAAGCTCCACCAACGCCTCGCCCGCTTCAAGCTTTCCACCACGGAGCCCTTTTCGGTCGATGCGACCACGGAGCAGCCTTTGATGACCCAATTGGACCCCGCTTCGAACCACAATGGCGGCGATGTCCACTTCGGTCCTGATGGCTATTTATACTTCAGCTGTGGCGATGGTGGCGCCGGCAACGACGTGTTTAATAATGCGGGCTATATCAATAAGGGCTTCTTTGCGGGGATTTTCCGTATCGACGTCGACAACCGCCCAACGAGCTTAGCACCTAACCCTGGTCCCTCGGTCGCCGTAGACCCTCAAGGTAAGGCTTTTTACACGATTCCGGCCGATAATCCTTTCATTGGGGCTACCAGCCACCGCGGTCAGAAGATCGAGGCAGGCACGGTGCGTACGGAAGTTTGGGCCACGGGCATGCGCAATCCCTGGCGCTTCAGCTTCGACCCCGTCAAGGGCACCTGCTTCGCCGGTGATGTCGGTCAGAACCTCTTTGAGGAAATCGATATCGTGGTTGCGGGTGGCGACTATGGTTGGAGCGTGGTTGAAGGCTTGCACGAGTTTAACCACAAGGATCCCAGCGGTAAGCAACAGCCTCCCAAGCTCTTAGCTCCTGAAGGTTTCACCCTGCCTATTTATGAATATGACCGCAAAATCGGCAATTCTGTCACGGGCGGCATCGTGGCTCGCGACACCAAGGTCGAGGTTTTGAAAGACGCTTATGTCTTTGGCGATTTCGGTTCGGGTCGTATCGTCACCTTGCGTGAGAAGGACGGCAAGTGGGAGTCGCGCGTGGTCGGTAAAGATTTCACGATTGCTGGCTTGGGCGTTGATCCCTCCACGGGCGATGTCCTCATCGCCAGCTTGGGCGGCGACGTTAAGCGCTTGGTGAATAAATAATTAGGCCTTTATGCAGCGTCGCACCTGGATTGAAACCGCGGCCACTCTCGTGGGTGGGGCGGTTTTAGGGGCGTCGTTAAAGGCGGAAACGCCACCGGCGCCTGGGCGGCCGGCCATCAGTCTTTTTACTAAACATCTAGTAGGATTACCATTTGAGCGCCTCGCTGACGTCGTGGCGCAGTTGGGATTCGACGGCATTGAGGCCCCCGTGCGTCCAGGTGGGCATGTCGAGCCCGCGCGGGTCGCCGAGGATTTACCCAAGCTAGTGGCGGCGTTGCAGCAGCGGGGTTTGCGCATCACGATGCTCACCTCGGGGATTAACAGCGTTAGCCCCGGCACGCACACCGAGTTGGTGCTCCGCACGGCTAAGCAGTTGGGCATCGAGCGTTATCGTTTAAATTGGTATACCTATGACGAGAAACGTCCGATTTGGACGCAGTTAGATGAGATTCGGCCGAAGCTGCGCGATTTGGTGGCTCTGAGTCGCGAAATTGGGATTTTGCCCTGTTACCAAAATCACTCTGGGGCGAAAAATGTCGGCGCGGGGATTTGGGACATGGCCTTATTGATGAAGGAGTATCCCGCGACCGACCTCGCTTGGGCTTTTGACATCATGCACGCCACCGTGGAGGGCAGTACCTCTTGGCCGACGGAATTAGCCCTCGTGCGCGATCACCTCGCCATGGCTTATTTTAAGAATTTTACTTGGGACCCTCAAGGTCACCACCCAGTGCCGTTGGCGGAAGGGGTGGTCGGGCGTTCTTATGTAAATCGCCTTAAAAGCTCCGGTTTTCAGGGACCGATTTGCTTGCACGTCGAGTATTTGAAGGGCGGTCTGAGCGACCCCCATTATTTAGAAGAAGCCGTGCGGGCGACGGCCAAGGACTTGGCCACCTTGCGCGAGTGGTGGGCGTAGGGCAGGGGGCAAAAGTTAGGCTGGAACTTTTTAAGGGCGAAGTTGTTAATCGAGGGATGCCTCGCTCTCCCCTGTTTCTCTTAGCAGCGGCTTCTTTGCTGTCCGCAGCGCCGACGCCTTTCACGCCCTCGGAAGGCGGTACGATTCCTACGAATCTCTTCCAAGTCCCCGAAGGACTCGAAGTCACCGTGTGGGCTCAGTCGCCCATGGTCTTTAATCCTACGAATCTCGACATCGACGCTCAAGGTCGCGTGTGGGTGACGGAAGGCGTGAACTACCGCGTGTATAACGTCGGCGGCAAGCGTCGTCCCGAAGGCGACCGCGTGGTCGTGCTCAGCGACACCAAGGGCTTGGGTCGTGCCGACACTTCGACCACGTTCGTGCAAGACGCCGGTTGGACCGCTCCGCTCGGCATCGCCGTCTTCGACAACGTCGTCATCGTCTCGCATGCTCCAACGCTCTACAAGTTCACCGACGTCAATCGCGACGGTAAGTTCGATCCCGCGGTGGATAAGAAAGAAGTTTTGTTAACCGGTTTCGGTGGCCAAGACCACGATCACTCGTTGCACGCGATTGTCGCGGGTCCTGATGGTAAGCTCTACCTCAACTCGGGTAACTGCGGTGGCTCCTTCACCGACAAGACGGGCAAGACCTTCCGCATCTCGTCGGGTTACGTCGACCAACGCGGCGGCGCTTGGCCCTATGATCCTAAGACCACGGCCGGAGCGAAGAGCGATGACGGCTTTGTTTGGACCTCTGGTTTCTCGGCTCGCATGAACGAAGACGCCTCCGACGTCGAAGTGATCGGCAATGGTTACCGCAACAGCTTTGAACATTTCCCTTCGTCCTTTGGTGACCTCTTTCAAGGTGACAACGACGACTCCAGCAGCTGCCGCACCTCGTTTGTTTTAGAATACGGCACCGCCGGTTACACCACGTCGAAAGGCGCGGGTTACAATTCCGTGCGCCGCCCTGGCCAACCTCTGCCTCGCGCTCACTGGCGTCAGGACGATCCAGATACGTTTGATACGGGTGACGTCTACGGTTCCGGTTCGCCCACGGGTATCACCGTTTACGAAAATGGTGCCTTGGATGCGTCGTGGAATGGCACGCTGTTAAATTGCGAGCCTTCGCGTAACACCATCTTGGCGTATAAACTCCAAGCCCAGAAGGGTGGCTTCGCGTTGAACGAAACCACGCGCAAAGATTTCATCACCTCGAATCCCTCGCGTGAATTCGAAGGCACCGACTTCCATCGTATCAAAAATACCGTTACAAAGAATGAAGCGATCTTGTTCCGTCCTTCCGACGTCGCGGTCGGTCCTGATGGCGCGATTTACGTCGCCGATTGGTATGACTCCCGCGTCGGTGGTCACCAAACTTTAGACGGTACCTGCACGGGTGCGATTTATCGCATTGCGCCGAAGGGGTTCAAGTCGGTCATTCCCAAGATTGATCTCAGCACGCCAGAAGGTGCGGCCCAAGTCTTGCGCAACCCTGCGGTCAACGTCCGCCACCTCGGCTTCAATGCGTTGAAAGCTTTTGGTGCCAAAGCGCTCCCCGCCGTTTTAGAATTACGCAAGGATCCGAATCCTTACATCGCTGCTCGCGCCGTCTGGCTCTTGCCTTACTTGGGCGACGAAGGCGTGGTTCGGGCGAAAGAATTATTAAAGGACAGCAATGCCACGAATCGCCTCTTGGCCTTCCGGGCGTTGCGTCGCGCGGGTCAAGACACCTTGGGCTTCGCCGCTCAATTAGCGTCGGATTCGGATATCGCAGTCCGTCGCGACGTCTCGACGTCCTTGCACGCCGTGTCGGCGGATAAAGCCGTACCTATCTTAGTTGAACTCGCGAAGCACCTCGACGTCACCGACAAGAATTCCATCGCTGCTTTCGGCATCGGTTCGGCCGGTAAAGAAAGCGCCGTGTGGGCCGCCGTTAAAGCTGCCTTGGTTAAACAAGGTTCGCCCTGGTCGCCTGAAGTCGCTCGCGTGGCTTGGGTCTTGCACACGCCTGAGATGGTTGACGAATTAGTGGCTCAAGCCACTTCGACGAGTCTCCCTGCGGCTCAACGCGTGTTGGCCACCGAGACGCTTTCGTTTGTCGAATCGCGCGAAGCCGCTTTAGCGATGATCAAGCTCGCAGCTGAAGGCTCGCCCGTCAAAGGCGAGGCCGCCACGTGGGCACTCATGCGCATGACCGGTTTCTGGTCGGCGTTTGATATCCGTGCGGAATTGAAGAAAGCTGGCGTTTATGATGCCGACAAAGTCGTCGTCACTCCCATGCAAGTTCCTGCCGAGCCTAAGGCGACTTACACCGTGAAGGATGTCCTCGCCAAGACGGGTGACGCCACGCGCGGTGCGCAACTCGTGCAACGTTGCACCATGTGTCACCAAATCGGTAACAACGGTCCCTCGTATGGTCCGGAGCTCCGCGGCATTGCGGCACGTCAAGGTCGCGAGATGGTCGTCGTTTCGATTGTCGAGCCCTCGGCCAGTATCGCTCTCGGCTACGAAGGCACCACCATCAAGCTTAAGGCGGGTGGCCAAGTGGACGGCATCTTGCAGTCGAACAATGACCCCGTCGTGATCAAGTCGACCGGTGGCGTGTCGCAGTTGATTCCAAAGAATCGCATTGCTGGCACCTCGAAAATGACCCGCTCCTTGATGATGTCGGCCGAGCAACTGGGCTTAACGGCGCAGGATGTGGCGGATATCGCCGAGTGGTTGGCCAGCTACAAGTAAGCCTTAACCCCGTTTACTCCTTTAAAGAAGGGCTTTTTCGGAAGAAAAGGCCCTTCTTTCATTTATCGCTTGCCTTAGGCCGTGGGCTTCTCAAGTTCGACCCTCCCTTTCCCTAGGCAAGGCACGGCCGCACTAAGCGGGTCCGCGACTTACTAGGATCCCAAAGCCTAACCACTCTCTATTTTTTTATGAAGCAGCTCAGTCTCACCGTCACCAGCCGCGAACTCCATGGTCGTGGTCCTGCCCGTCGCTTACGCGTCGCCGGTTCTATTCCTGCCATCATTTACGGCAAGTCCGGCAATAAGAGCGTTACCGTCGCTCAAGACGCCTTCCGCGACTTAATGCGCTTGAAGGGCAATGCCGCGGCCTTGATCGACCTCGTGGTCGACGGCAAAAAGATGCTTTCCCTGATTAAGGATTACCAACGTAATCCCATCACCCAAAAGGTACAGCACATCGACATCATGGAGATCGATCCTAATTCTCCTATGACGGCGGCGATCCCCATTCACACCAAGGGCGAAGCTTACGGCGTGAAGACCGAAGGTGGTACCTTGGCGATTGTGTCGCAGACCATCAAGGTGCGCTGCTTACCTAAGGATTTACCTGAATTTATCGAAATTGATGTCACCGAGTTGAAAGTTAACCAGTCGATTCACGTCGGCGAAGTTAAGGCTCCTGCTGGCATCTCTTTCCCTGGCGATCCTAAGCGCGTAGTCGTGGTTTGCTCCGAAATGGCCGAAGAAGAAGCCGCTCCCGAGCCCACCGCGGCCACGGCTGCTGCTGCTCCTGCCGACGGTGCCGCCGCTCCTGCCGCTGGCGCTGCTCCTGCAGCCGGTGCCCCTGCGGCCGCCGCTGCTCCTGCCGCCGCTCCCGCCAAGAAGTAATTTCCGCGCCGGGCGTTCCCGGCACCTGTTCTTTGAAGTCATATGCCATTCTCGGTCATCGCCGCCCTCGGCAATCCGGGCCGAGAATATTCTACCACGCGCCACAACGCGGGGTGGATGGTTATCGATACCCTCGCTGCGCAAGCGAAGGCCGAATGGAGGAAGGAAGAACGTTTTGCTGCCGCTCACGCGACGGTCACGTTTGGAGGTCAATCCATTCACTTGCTCAAGCCCCTGACGTTTATGAACAACAGCGGTTTGCCCATCGCCTCCTTCTTGCGTTTCTATCGAATCGAACCGAGCGAGCTCGTCGTGATGTACGACGACATTGCTTTCGAACCTGGCCAGATGCGACTCTCCGTGGGAGGTTCTGCCGCTGGTCACCACGGGGTCGAAAGCTGTTTACAGCATTGTGGCGACGGCTTTGTCCGGGCGCGTTTGGGCATCGGTCCCAAGCAACACCCCAGTCAAGATTTAGCCTCCCACGTCTTGGGAAACTTTCCCGCCGCTGACCTCGCCCTCTTTAACCAACGCATTCCTGACTTTCTCCAAGGACTAACCCTTCTCATTTCCCGTGGCCTCCCGGCCGCACAAAACTTCACCAACAGAAAAACACCATTACCATGACCACCACCCAGCTCCGTCGCTCCTATCGCGCCAGCCTGATCCTCGACCTCCGTGGATCCACGGACGCTCCTGAGACTGTCATTGACCGCCTCAAGGACATTTTGAAGTCCATTGATTGCCAAGTGAGCGAAGTCGAAAACCTCGGCACCAAGGAGTTCTCCCGCGCGGTGGACCGCAAGTTCCTCTCGGGTCTCTACGTTCAATTCCATTTCTCGGGTCCCGTTTCGGCTCCCAAGGAATTCCGCGAAAAACTCCGCCTCGACCGCACCGTCAATCGTTTGCTGGTCCAGGTTGGTAAATAATTTTCAACCCCTTTTCCCGTGGCCGCTTCCTACAATCGCGTGATTATCGCTGGCAATATGACCCGCGATCCTGAGGCGCGTGCGTTGCCCTCGGGGATGGCTTCGACGAAGTTCTCGTTGGCCATCAATCGTGCTTACACCACCAAAGAAGGTGAGAAGCGCGAGGAAGTGACTTACGTCGATGTTGAGAGCTACGGCAAGCAGGCTGAAATCATTGCCAAGTATTGTGGCAAGGGTTCGGGCATCTTAGTCGAAGGCCGTCTCAAACTCGACCAGTGGGAAGACAAAAAGACTGGCGAAAAGCGTTCGCGTCTCGGCGTCGTTCTCGAAAACTTTACTTTCACCGGTGGTAAGCCTCAAGGCGGCGATGAAGGTGGCCCAGCCCCTCGTTCCCGCGGTGGCAATGATTCCCCCGCAGCGCCCTCCGATCACGGTGGCGATGATGTTCCTTTCTAAAACCCTCTAACCCAAGATAATCCTATGGCATTCACTGAAGTACTTCTCATTAAGCCCGTCGATGGCCTCGGCGCCGAAGGCGAGCAGGTCCGCGTTCGTGCGGGCTTTGCCCGTAATTTCCTCATGCCTCAAGGCATGGCTTTGCCCGTCAACCGAGCCAACACCAAGTATGTGGAAGCTTTGAAGAAGGCTCGCGAAGCTCGCGAGGCCCGCGACCTCGATGCCGCTAAGGCCATCGAGACCAAGTTGGCGACCATCAACCTCGTCTTCGCCGTTAAGACCGGTGAAGGTGGTAAGATGTTTGGTGCCATCAGCACCGCCGAAATCTCCTCCAAGCTCGCTGAGCATGGCTTGGAAATCGAGCGCAAGCGCATTCACCTCGGCCAAGGCCCTGTGAAACTCCTTGGTAAGCACGTTTGCAGCATCCGCTTGCACGGCTCCGTGATGGTGGAACAAGGTTTTGAAGTCGTTTCCGAAAACCCCATCGAGCCCGTAGCGGAAGCTGCTGAGGCCGATGAAAGCGATCGTCACGACGACAAGGGCAAGAAGGGTCGCAAGCCTCGCAAAGAAAAGCCCGAAGGTAAGAAGTCCAAGAAGGCTGAATAAGCTTTCCGGCCTCGGCCTCCCCAAAAGGCGTCTGGTTTCGACCAGGCGCTTTTTTTGTGCCCGGATGTCGAGGGGGTGTGAAAAGCCTGTGATTAAGTTCTGAAGTGCCCGTGAATGAAGGTGAATAAGGTTCGGTCGGGTTTAGATTTCTGAAGGGCTTAGCCAGCGGGCGCTGATGACTTTGAAGCGACGACCGAGGACTCGGTTGAGCGGCGAGAGTTGGGGGAGTTCGGTTTCGGGGGCATCGTGTGGGTCGATGAAGTCAGGCGTGCGTTGCACAATCCATTCGAGCCAGTGACGCGACAGGTTGCCGGCGTCGGCCCCATAAGCACGCAGGCGAAACGTGTCGGAACGCGTGGCCAGTCGCGAACCCAGCGCTTGCAAGAGGTCGCCTTGAAACACGCACCCGTTCGCCCCGAAGCCTTGGTGCGTACGATTTTGGCCCTCGGGATTGAGGATGGCTAGATTGCGAAAGTAAGAGCCCGGTGGCATACCAGAACGTTGACCTTGAGGGCTGAGGTATTGCCAGTTGTGGGTGATGGCAGGGTCGATGAAGAAGCCATGGTGCGGTAAGCCCGCGAGAGGTGTTGCGAAGAGTTTCTGATCCGCGCGGGCGAGGGCACTTTCGAGGGTGCCCGATTGAAACATCCAGCGCACCGCTTCGGCCGGAGCAGGGAGTTTGGGGAAGGGGGCTGAAGTGTTTTCGAGAGGGTAGAATGAGCGATTGTAGCTGGCCGAACTATGAACCAGCGCTCCGATTTTTTTCGTTGGCCCCAAAAACCGATTCACGAATTCGCTGAGACTTAGAAACGGAGTGTGCGGCTGGGCGGAAGCGGGGAAGCCGCGGAAACGTCGAGTCTGGGGCGGAAATTCTTGATCGCGTTCTTGGCGCATGAAATACTTCGTACGTGCGAGGATTTCAGCTACCGTCGCCTCCGCGAGTGCGGTGATTTGGACGTCGCTCAGGTTGCTCCAACCCGACCAATAAGCCGCATCGTGGAGGTCGGTGGTGGTGAAGGGTTGTGGATTGGCGGTAATCACGCGCGGCAGGCGAGCGTTGTGCGATGTCGCCGGTTCGTGTGGTCTGAGTGAGCCCAGTGGGAGTTGTTTGAGTGCGCCGTAAAACCCTTGCCAGGCGGCCACCGAAGTAGAGTTCACATTAAACGCCCCGTCTTGGAGTAGCCACCCAGCGATGCGCTGATAAGTGGTCGGCGTGAGCGACGGTTCGACTCGGGCGCCTTCGTAATAACGATGCAGCGGGTTGGCCAAGGTTCCCGTACGTTCGCACCAGCGTTGCAGCCGTTCGGCAGTAGTCGTGAGGCGGCGTTGCGTGTAATCACCGTGCGTTGAAAGGGAGATTTCAGGCGAAGCGCCCGAGAAGAAAAAATGATCCCACAGGGCGTTATTTAATAAGTAGCTCAGGTCTGGGAACGTGTGTCCGCCGACGTAGGCTGGCGTCCCATGCGTCCAGGTTTTGTCCAACGGGCAGACTAAATTCGGGAAAGAATTGCCGACAGTGCGGTAGGGCAACCAATCCCAAGGGCTCAAGTTGGCGTGCATGAATTGACCGAGCGATACTGGGGGACACAGCGGGATTTCGAGGGCTGAGTGATAGAGCACGCCGCTGCTTTCGTGAGACCATCCTCCAAAAGCTTGGTCAGGATTTTCCGGAGCCGTCGCCATGAGTTTGGCCCAATCTCCGTCGGGTCGATGCAGCCCCCATTCATCGCCGCCGTAGACTTGGGTGCGTAAGCTCGGGGCTCCGAGCGCCGGGAGTCCATTTTGGGCGGGCGTGGTGGAACTGAGGGCCAAGGGGTTGCTCCAGAGCCAGACGGGATTGGGTGCGGGCGTCGGGTTTTCTTGGGCCTCCTTCCAAGACCACGACGGACGATGGTAAGTAGTCGTCCTTTGCGTATCCGCTAAACGCATCCGCGTTTCGATGAGTCCCACGAGGACGCCGGGCTGAGGCCCGTTGGCTCTCGGCAAGGTTTGGACCGGACCCAAGGGGACCGGACAAGTTTCATCGCCCGCATGACCAAAGAAAGTTCCGGGCTGGGTGTTGAATGTCCCGAGATTGACCATCGGACCTTGGCTGGCGGTGCAGTTAGTTCGATTGGACCCGAGCACCTCTTGCGAACTTAAGGCGAGTGCGTCGGGATGGAGATGATCGTCCGCAAGATTCTGGCGCCAGCCCGAGATTAAAAAGACCGTCTGGTGCCAAGACGTTTCCGCAATCGAGAGCCAAGCGTTGATTTCATCTCCAGGGGCGAAAACGCGGAGCAATAGCCGCGTCCGATTGTCGGGGTTGCCTAAGACTGTGAGGGCGTGGGTGGCGAGGTCGGCACTGAAGCCACCTTGAGGCGTGAAGCCTCGAGCGAGTTTTAATAAGGGCCGGGTGCTTTCGCGCGTGGCATCCCCGAGCGATGCGGCTTTGACCAGTTGTGGCGCAGAGAAAACCGCGTGTTCGCCGGGCTGGAGTACGGTGGCAGGAATGAGTAGGGACAGGTTATCGGCGTGGTTGACGTTGCTCGAGGGTTGCAGACCGAAAAGATCCGGCAGGCGAATCCCCGTGAAATCTGTGAGTGGTTCGGTGACGGTATTATTCTTATGAGATTGGAGTTTCAGGGCGACGTTCGTCCAGTCGGCCAAGGCCAAGCGCATGGCGTAGCCTTGCACGCGCTCATCTGGCTCGGGGGCGGTCGCGGCGACGAGTGCGAGTTGTGTGTTGTAGGGATTATGCAAGACCACCCAGGGCGTGCACTGCGCTTGCAGGCCGAAGTTTTTGCCGACCGGAAAGGCTTGGAGGCTGAACGCGAGAGACAGGCGATGGAGCGTTGGTAGGTAAGCCCCGCGCACGGCCCGGGGGAGGTAATGATTTTCTTTTAGACCCTGAGGCCAGCCCAACGGGTCGGGCGTGTCGCCTTGGGCATCCCGATACGGAGCCACGAGGCTGCCGCCGTTGGGCCAAAGGGCTTCGTCGTGGTTGTAATGCGAGTAAGCGTTGACGCGGAGCGGTGGGCGGTAGCCCCCGGCGAGGAATTGCGACGTGTTGGGGAAGTGACTGCGTGCGGTGAGTTGAGGTCCGGTGGGCGTGATTTCGATTTCTTTATAAAGCCGGTAGTAATCGCGCAGTAAGTGCCAGAGCGGCCCCACGAGGCGGCGTGGTGTTTGGTGCGGGCTAAGGGAGAGGGTTGTCAGCGGAGGATGTAGGGACGGGTCGCGTCGCGGTTGGCCCATTTCATCTTCGCGAATAAAGACCGGGCTCCATGCGAGGTAACGCTCGCCGCTTTGACCCAAGTCGCGACTTGGGTTGTTGGCATTGATTTCATGCATCGGTACCCAGACGCGCGGACGCGGGTCGTCGGCGGTGGTGACGAAAGGAGGAAACCACGAGCGCCGACTTTTTTGGGTGAAGTCGGTAGTGTAACTTTCAATCACCGGACTGGAATCTTGGGTGCCTGACCCGAAGGCCGAGGCATCAAAATCACGGTCATCCATTTCGAAGGCCAGCGACAGGTCGCGTCGCAGTCCGCCGCGCAAACTATCCACCTGCAAACCCGCCGACCAACAAGTTTGGCTGGTGAAATCAGCCTCCGAGAAAGGGTAAGCGGCTGCGTTGGGCGACGTGTAGTCGGGCAATAACGCCAAGGAAGCGGGCGTGAGTACGTCGTAGCGAGGGTGATTGGGCGGAATCTTTTGGAGCCCCGTTAGAAGTTCCGTACCGTAGCGACCTGGCGAGCGTAGGGCTTGGATTTTCGCCGCGGTAAAGTTATCGGACGAAGCCGTCAGCCGTGCATCGACTAAGTTCACGCGGGCCTTCACGCCTTCATCGCCGATCCAATATGCCATGGCACCGGTAGTAGTCGCTTCCGCAAATTCCGTTAAAAGGATCAGCGGCAAAGCCACGCGCCCATCTTGCAGGTTGGGCGAAGCCCCGACGCTCCCTTGGTTTACGAGCAACGTTTCACGATTGAGCGGAGGGTGTTGCCATGGGGTTAGCGCGTTAGACGGGTAATCCATTTCGCCTGAAAGGCTGACCCCTGTGCCGGAGGTACCACTCACGAGCCAAGCCGGAGGCTCGTCGGGGAAGTCTGTACGCCACACGCCCGTCCAGTGGCTCACGCCTAGGTTGGCTGGATCTTGGGGGTCGAAGCCACCAGCCAGCGCACCCGTGGCCGTGCTGCGTTGATCGGGTCCGGCGGTTTGTTGCAGGTGGGCTAGGGCCAGTCGGGCGGCCATCCAAGCGTTCAGTCGGCTCGCTTGGCGGGCGAGGGCTTGTTGGGACGCTTTGCTTTCGAGGCACAGGCAGGCCGCAAAACTTAAAGTCAGGCACACCAGTAACCCCATGATTAATAAGCACACTACCAGGGCGAAGGCGGACGAAGTTGGGACGAGGCGCGAGGGCGGCATATCCGCACTCCAGCTAGGGGGTCGTTGCGGTCTACGCCATTAGTCCCCTGAGGGGTTTAGGAGGGCAGGGGAAGTCACTTTAATGTAACATGGTAACCTCTTGATGGTAAGAGACTTTTAGTTATTTCACCTAAACCCGACTCTTGTTGAGGTTATTCACAACGCATTGGTTATTCTTTGCGTCTAACTCTGACTATGCGAAGGTGGGTAACGTTTTATTGTTTTGTAGCTCATGGCCGACCTTTCTTCTGAACGCCCTCGCCGCGCCCGCCGCGAAGCTGCTCCCAATTATGGGGACCGGGTACCTCCGCATAACTTAGATGCCGAACGCGGTTTGATGGCGAGTTTGTTGCTCGATGGCGGTGACACGCTGCAGCGTTGTTTGGAGCAACGCGTGACGCCCGATTACTTTTTTGATCCTAAGCATCAGGACATCTACGCCGCGGCGATTAAGCTCTCGCAGGAAAGTTCGGCCATCGATGAAATCACCGTCACCGAAGCCCTCCGTCGGGGTGGCCGTTTAGAAACCGCCGGGGGCGTGGCTTATGTCAACGAGCTCACCAGTTTAGTCACATCGACTGCGCATGCCCCGCATTGGTTGGCGATTATTCGCGAGAAGCATTTTTTACGTTCGTTGATTGCTACGGCCGTGACCACGGTGGAAAAAGCCCATACGCACACCGAGGGAATCAGTCGTTTGCTGGAAGACGTCGAACAGTCCTTTTTCCGCATCAGTGAAGACCGTTTAACCGAGTCAGCCGTCTCGATTGATAAGCCGATTGAAGAGGCGATGGAGTTGGTGCAACGCATCATCCGCGATCGCAATTCGGTGCAGGGCGTCCCGACGGGTTTCCCCGATTTAGATGCCTTAACCTTTGGTTTCCAGTCTGGTCAAATGGTCGTCGTCGCCGCTCGTCCCGGTATGGGCAAGACCTCGATTGCGTTGAACTTCATTGAAGCCGCGCTTTTCCCTAAGCCTAATTCCGGGCGCGAACCGGCGCACGTTTTATTGTTCTCGCTGGAAATGCCCGCGCGCGAGTTGGCCTTGCGTTTATTGTGTTCGCGGGCCCGCGTGAACATGCAGAAGTTGCGCACCGCACACCCCGATCAGCAGATGCAAATCGATTTAGTTCAAGCCGCCAATGAGTTCAAAGGCTTGCCCCTCGTGGTGGATGATAACGGGGGTCAAAACATTTTAGAAATTCGGGCCAAGTGCCGGCGCGTCAGTGCGCGTCGCAAGCTCGACATGGTTGTCATCGATTACATCCAGCTCATCAATGGTTTGGATTCGGCGTTACCGCGGGAGCAGCAGATTGCCGAAGTCTCGCGTAGTATCAAAGCCATGGCGAAGGAGTTTAAGATCCCCATCATCGCTTTGGCGCAGTTGAACCGTAAGTCCGAAGACGAAGCCCGTCAGCCGCGCATGTCGGATTTGCGCGAGTCGGGCTCAATCGAGCAAGATGCGGATATTGTGATGTTGATTTCCAAGCCCCCCACTTCGCAGAAGCAGGCGGCTGACCAACAGGAAGAGGAGCATGCGGCCCATCCGGGCAGTTTCATGCGCCAATTAATAGTCGCCAAAAACCGAAATGGCCCTACTTCCGATGTAAATCTGCTCTTTAATCCAGGGCTGACCCGTTTTGAATCCCTTGCTCGAGACCACCGTCATGAATAATTCTTTAGTCCGGAGCGCTGCGCTTCGGGTCGCCTTGTTAACCATGGCGTTGGCTCCGTTGGCAGGCTTCGCTCAGGCAAGCAACCCTGTCCCAGGCGTGCCTGCGGCACCCCTGGTTCACTCGATTCGCGTGAAGGCAGAGGGTGGGGAAGTCTCCGAAGAGTTTGTGTTGGGTCACGTTGCGTTGCGCGTTGGCCAGCCTTTTTCGCGTGATGCCGTATCGGCTACCGTGCGGGCGTTGTTTGCCACTGGCCGTTTTAATCAGGCCACCGTGGTGCCAGATTTGGACCCCAAGACGGGCGAAGTAAACTTAGTCGTGATGGTCGAACCGCGCCCCGTCCTCGTGGGCATCGATTACGATGTGAAAGATTGGGGTGCCAAGGTGGAGCCCGAGAAGACTGATAAAACGCCGGAGGCCAAGGCCGACGACAAGGATAAGCCTGCGGCTGATTCGGATATTGTTTTAGAAGATATTAAAAAGGGCGAGCCACTCGACCCGGCGGCGTTGCGTCGCGCGGAAGTGAAGCTCCAGACCGAACTGCGCAAGAAGCGTCCCTTTACCATTGTCACTTCCACCATTGTAAAAGTGCCCAAAGGCGTGCGCGTCAAGGTACTCGTCCGCGAAGGGATTGAACTGAAGGTGGATCATATTCATATCGAAGGCGCGAGTGCCTTGTCGGAAGACGATGTCATTTCGGGGGCCGATTTAAAAGCGACCACTTGGCGCTGGTGGAAGTTCTCGTGGCTCACCAGTTCAGGTCGCTTGGACCCTGATGAATACCGCAAGGATTGCCAGCGCGTGCGTGATTACTACCGCACGAAAGGTTTCCTTGATATTCAGATTGAAGATCAAGACCCCGAGAAGGCCTGTACGGTTAAAGATCTCAGTGGCGACTCCGGTTGGTTGGATATTATCATCCGCCTGAAGGAAGGTCGTCGTTACACGGTGGGTAAAGTCACCATCACCGGTAATCGTCTCGGCACAGCCGATCCCGTCTTCTCGACTGAGAATTTACAAAAAGTTTTAGTCGAACCCTCCTTGCGACGTGGCGCCCATCCGATTGAAGTCGATAAGCTTTTAACGGGAGACTGGTATTCCACGGGTGCGGTGGAGGCGGCCACCGAGAAGTTGCAGGAGTACTATGGTCAGATGGGGTATTTGAATGCCCGCGTCGAATTACAACGCGTCCCTAACTTAGAGACGGGAGCGATTGATTTAAAATTCAATTTAGACGAAGGTCAGCGCTTCACCGTTCGGTCGATTGATATTCAAGGAAACTTGAAGACTCGCTCGAACGTCATTGCGCGCGAGTTAGCGTTGTCGCCTGGCGAAACTTTTGACTTAGCCCGCGCCCGCGTTTCGGAAGCTCGTCTGAAGAACACGCAATTCTTTGAAGAAGTACGAGTGTTGCCCGTGCCCACGCCAGTGCCAGGTCAGGATGACATGCGCATCGTGGTCAAAGAAGGTCCGACGGGCCAAGTGAGCTTTGGTGCCGGTTACAGCACTGTCGAGCAACTCGTCGGCTTCGTCGAATACTCCGAAGGTAATTTTGATTACACCAACCCTGAAGGCTGGTATCGCGGGGGAGGTCAGAAGTTCCGCCTCCGGGTTTCCGCCGGCACGCTTTCAAATTCTTTAGAACACTCGTTTGAAGAGCCTGCGTTATGGGATCGCGATTTAGCGGTCGGCTACCAACTCTCGCGCGTTTATTCCGGGTATCAATCCGTCAACTATTCCGTCATCACGGAAGACGTCGGAGTGTATGCTCGCCGCCGGATTTGGGGGCTCATCGAAGGCAAGATTCAGTATGACTTACGTCGCGTGGACGTGACGAATGTGACGCCTCAGGCTCCCGTGGATGTGCAAATCGAGAATGGCAATCCCAAGACCATTTCTTCGATTACCCTCTCGGCGGTACGCGATACGCGCGACGAGTATAACTTCCCAACGAAGGGTTCGCGGATTTCTTTATCCGAAGAAATTGCGGGCAATGGTTTAGGCGGAGATCTCTCTTACTTTAAGACTGAGTTACGTACCGGGAAGTGGTTCCTCTTATCGCCGAGTGCGGAACAAACCCTCTCGGTCGTGGCTCGTGTGGGGGCGATTAATGGAGCTGGCTCCTACTTGCCATTCTACGAACGCTTCTACCTCGGTGGTGCGTATGACATGCGCGGCTTCAATTACAATGAAGTCGGCTCGGCGGCGACCTGGGATACGACCAACGGCAATCAGCCCATGGGGGGCTTAACCTACGGTTATTTCTCGACGGAATACTTGATTAAGGCCGCCGATAATTTCCGTTTTGCGACCTTTTATGACTACGGCTTCGTGAACCGCCCAGCGAATGATTTCAGTCAGAGCGGGGCTAATTCAGACGTGGGTATTGGCCTGCGTATCTTGCTCGGTGGGGCCGTCATGCGCCTCGACTTTGGCTTCCCCTTGCAGTTCACCACCGACCCCACCACCGGGGCGAAATTGAACAGTCCGGGTATGAAGTTTAACTTCAGTTTCGGCACCGTCTTTTGATTGCCAACGGCTGGTTAGACCTTCTTTCTTGGCTTACTATGAAGTCGATTTTCCTTTCCCTCGCTTTCGTGACGGCATCGGTTTTTGCCGCGGCCCCCAATGTGGGCATTGTGGACGAGTCCGAAGTGATGAAGAAATACACTAAGGCCCTCGAAATCCAAGCGGACATCAAGAAGTCGGCTGAAGTCAGCCAAGCCGCCGTGACGGAGCGTGGTAAAGAAGTCGAGCAATTGAAGGCCGACTTGGACAGCACCGTGAAGCGGGCCCAAGATCCGATCCTCAGCGAAGCAGGCAAGAAATCTCTGATGTCGGAAGCTCAAGTGAAGAACAAGACCTTCCAAGAACGCTATAACGAGTTCCAACAATTCGTGAATTCGGCCAATGCGACCATCCAGCAGCGCATCTCGGAAATGAATAAGCAAATCGGTGCCGACATTCGTACCCAGGCGGAAAAAATCGCCAAGGCGAAGGGTCTCCAAATCGTCTTTTCGAAAGGCCTGACCGTTTACGTGGACAGCTCGTTGGACATCACGGAAGACGTGTTGAAGGAGTTGAACGCCAACTACAAGCCCTCGGCTCCCGCCCCTGCAGCAGCAGCCCCTGCGGTTCCTGCGACGGCTCCCGCCGCTGCCCCTGCCGCTGGAGAAGCTCCAGCCGCTAAATAATCTCCCTCGCCCCTGACAATCAGGGGCGTTTTATTTAGGTCATGTCCCAAACTTTCACCGTCGCCGAACTCGCCGCCTTAACAGAAGCTAAGTCGGTTGTGGGCGAAAGGCAGGGCGGGTTGAAGTCGATCGCCTCGTTGAGCGAGGCCGGTCCGGATGATTTATCTTTTTTAGGAAATCCACGCTATGTGGCGGAAGTGGCGACTTCGGAAGCCGGGGCGATTTTGGTACCGTTGGATTATGCCGGCCAGCCACGGGCCAATCAGGTTTACCTCCGCGTCGAAAAGCCTTCGTACGCTTTAGCTTTATTGTGCGGAGTTTTAGAAGCTCGCCTGTGGCCTAAACCCGCGGCGGGAATTCACCCGTCGGCGGTAATCGATCCCACCGCTAAAGTTGAGTCGACGGCGAGTGTGGGCCCTCAGTGTGTGATTGGTCCAGGTGCGGTCGTCGGTGCGGGCGCGGTCTTAGAAGCCCATTGCATCGTCGGCGTGAATGCGACCATCGGAGCTGACTCTTGGTTGAAACCTCGCGTGGTGATTGGCGATTATTGCGTCGTTGGCGCCCGTTGTCGTTTGCAAGCCGGCGTCGTCCTCGGTTCGGACGGCTTTGGCTATGAGCCTGTGGGCACAGAGATTCGCCGGATTCCTCAAATCGGCAATGTCGTGCTTGAAGACGACGTCGAAATCGGGGCTAACTCCACCTTAGATCGGGCTCGTTTTAGTCAGACCGTCATCGGTCGTGGCTCCAAAATTGATAATTTAGTCCAAATCGGTCATAACGTTCGAATCGGACGCCACTGCATCATCGTAGCCCAAGTCGGTATCGCTGGGAGCGTTGTTTTGGGCGATTATTGCGTGGTCGGCGGCCAAGCGGGCATTGCCGGTCATATCAAGCTCGGCAACCGCGTCCAAGTCGGCGGCCAAGCGGGCGTTTTGGAGGATATCCCTGAAGGGCAGTTTGTGAATGGCACGCCCGCGATTCCCTTTGGTTTAGAACGACGCTTGGTCGTCCTCTCCCGTCGTTTACCTGACCTCTTCAAAAAGGTTGATTCATTGGCCTCATCTTTGGACTCTGTTCGTAAGTCCAATCCATGAGCGCTCTCGAGATGAAAGTTTTTGCCGGTAACGCGAACCCCGTTTTAGCACGGGAGATTTGCGAGAACTTGGGGATGCCGCTCGGCTCCGCGACGGTGAATCGTTTCCCCGATGGTGAAACGTTTGTGCAAATTAATGAAAACATTCGGGGTTGCGATGTGTACGTCGTCCAACCCACGTGTGCACCTGCGAACGATCGCATCATGGAGTTGCTGATCATGATTGATGCGATGCGTCGGGCTTCCGCCGCGCGTATCACTGCGGTGATTCCTTTTTTTGGTTACGCGCGCCAAGACCGTAAGGATAAGCCTCGCGTGCCGATCACGGCGAAACTCGTAGCCAATTTGCTGACCGCGGCTGGAGCCCATCGCGTGTTGACGGTGGATTTGCACGCCCAACAAATTCAGGGCTTCTTCGACATCCCCGTTGACCATCTTTACGCCTCGCCCGTTTTCTACGCCTACATTCGCAATAAGCCTTGGTTGAAAGAGGCCACGGTGTTTTCGCCTGATGTCGGCGGTTTGAAGTATGCGGCGGCGGTGGCTGATATGCTGAACCTGCCGTATGGCTTTGTGGCGAAACGCCGCACCAGCGCTACGACCGTGCAGGCCACGAGCTTGGTCGGTGAAGTCGAAGGCCGAGATATTATTTTAGTCGACGATATGACCGAGACTGCCGGTACGTTGGTGGCGGCCGCTTCGCTCTTGAAGAAGAACGGGGCTCGCACCGTCCGGGCGCTGGTCTCGCACTGCATGATCCAAGAAATTGCGTACGAGCGTTTGGGTAATGGTTCGATTGACGAAGTCATTACCACGAACTCGGTGCCCATTGAAACGCGCGGCTTGCCCATCACGGTCTTATCGATTGCCCCGTTGTTAGCCGACGCCATGCGCCGCATTCACGGCAACAGCAGCGTCACCGACTTGTTCCCCATCAAGGGCCACTGAGTTCGGTTATCAGACCAAAGAAAAAGGCCGATGAATCGGCCTTTTTTATTACCTATAGCGCCTGTGGCGCCGGGCTTACTTACCGTGGCTTTGTAAGAAGTTTAAGACCTGCTCCGCTTGGTCGGTCGTGTGGCCCTTGTAGTCAGCCATGATGCACTTGCCGTCCTTGAAGAGGAAGGCGCTGCGGCTGGCCATGCCCACCATATTCTTCATCCCGAAAGCTTCCGTCACGGCTTTCTTGTCTTTGTCGGCGAGTAAGCGGAAGGGGAATTTTTGTTCTTCTTTAAATTCCTTTTGGAGCTTCTCGTCGTCGGTGCTCACGCCAATCACTTGCACGCCGGCTTTTTGTAATTCGGCCCAGTGATCGCGCAAGGAACAGCCCTGCTTCGTGCAACCACCCGTCTTAGCCTTAGGGTAGAAGTAAACGAGCAAGAGACCCTTGGCGCCTTCTTTGGCGAGGTCGACGGGTTTGCCGTCTTGGTCATTGCAGGTCACGGCCGGGATGGCGTCGCCAACGGCTAATTTTTCGGCGGCTGAACCGAAGAAGGGGATGAGGGCGAGGAGCATGGTGGAGAGGAGGGGTTTCATGGTTTTGAACTTGGGGCAAAGTGGACAAAAAGCAAACGCGAGTCGATGTGTTTGCTATCGCTAGCGAGGCTTTCTCGGGCCAAAAATAAGGCATGCTCCCGGAAGTGCTTGCCACCATCCCCCACCGCCCGCCGTTCCTGTTCTTGGATCGCATTGATGAAGTGCGACCTGATGGGGCGACATGCACGCGCACCTTCCGGGCCGACGAGCCTTTTTATGCCGGGCACTATCCGGGCAATCCGATTACCCCGGGCGTCTTACTCTGCGAGTCCGTGTTCCAGGCTGGAGCCGTTTACCTCGTTAAGAAAATGACCAACGAAGGGGTGAATTTAGAAGGCAAGACGCCAGCGCTCTGTCGGATTGAAGAAGCTAAATTTAAAGGTGCCGTGCGACCGGGCGATACCGTTTCCATCGAAGTGAAGTACCTGGAGACGTTACAACATTTTCACTTTCTCACCGGCACCGTGCGTCGGGAGGGTAAAGCGGTCTTAACCTTGCGCTTTACCTTGGCCCTCGTAGACCAACTGAGTTGATTATGTCCTTCCTTGGTTTAACTGGAAAAACCTTTCTCGTCCTCGGCGTCGCCAACAAAAAGTCCGTCGCTTGGCACGTCGCTCAGACCCTTGAAGCTGAAGGGGCCAAGGTGGTTTATTCCGTGCGCTCGGCCACGCGTCTGGAGTCGCTCAAGACCCTTTTAGCGGGCAAAGCGGTTTACATTTGTGACTTCGAACAGGAGTCGGACATCAAGGCCTTGGCTGCCAAAGTAGGGCAGGAGCATGGGCCGCTGGATGGTGTCTTGCACAGCGTGGCCTTTGCGAATTTTTCGCAAGGCATGCAGCCTTTTCACCAAACGCAGCGGGCCGACTTTTTACAGGCCACGACCATTTCGGCTTTTTCACTCGTCGAGTTGGCGCGCGAGTTAAAGCCCTATTTACGCGTCGATGCTGCCTTTGTTTCGATTGGCATTTCCTCGCAAGTCACCGCTTCCAATTACGGTTACATGTCGCCGATTAAAGCCGCGTTGGAATCGGCCAGCCGCTTCTTAGCCAAGTCGTTTTCGCACGACACCAAAGTGCGTTTTAACTCCGTCAATGCAGGTCCGTTGAAGACCAGTGCCAGTGCGGGGATCCCGGGGTATTTGGATAATTACTTGCATGCGGAAAAGATGACCTTCCGAAAGCAGGCGTTGAAGACGCAGGAAGTGGCGGATGTGGCCGTGTACTTGCTCTCGCCGCGTTCGAGTGGGATTAACGGTCAAGGCATTGTGGTCGATGCGGGTATGGGGTGGAATTTCTTCGACGAAGCATTGGTCAAAGCCTCTAACCGTCTTTCCTGATTTCACCGTGCAATTCCGTCGCACTGTTTTAACTGGCCTCGTGGCAGAGCTTCCTCCGGAAGTTTGGTCATCGGCTGATTTAGAAAAAAAGTTGGAGCCGCTCTACACCCGACTCCGTTTGCCGGAAGGTCGCTTGGAATTGATGACTGGGATTCGCGAGCGGCGCTTTTGGCCGCAAGCCGTGCGACCCTCTTGGGCTTCGGCGACTGCAGGGCGCAAGGCGATGGCGGAAGCTGGAGTGGGTCCTGCCGACATTGATTTACTGATTCACTCCTCCGTGTGTCGGGATCGTTTAGAACCCTCGACTGCCGCGTATGTGCATGGCTTGCTCGGGCTTGGTCCGCAGGCCCAAATCCTCGACGTCTCCAATGCCTGCTTAGGATTTCTCAATGCCACCGCTTTGGCCGCTGGCATGGTGGAGTCGGGGCAAATCCGCCGTGCCTTGGTGTGTTCGGGCGAAGACGGCCGCCCTTTGGTGGAGAACACTATTAAACTTTTAAATGAGAACTTAGCCCTCACGCGTGACGGCATTAAACCTTACTTTGCGAATTTGACGATTGGAGCTGGGGCGGCGGCGGCCGTGATTGCCCGCGATGATTTAGTGCGCACGCCCACCTTTAGGCTCTTAGGTGGGGCGGCCGAAACCGATTCGTCGGCGAATCAACTTTGCGAAGGGGATACCGCCTCGGAAGCGTTGGAGATGCGGACCGATTCCGAAGCCCTGTTGCATGCCGGGGTCGGCTTAGCGCAGCGTTGTTGGGGTCGCTTTAAGACCACGACCGGTTGGACCGAAGCCACGCCTCAGCGCGTTATCACGCACCAAGTCGGGCGACGTCACTCTTTGATGCTTTTCGAAAAACTCGGTTTAGACCCTGTGAAGGATTATCAGACCTTTGATCGCCTCGGTAATGTCGGCTCCGTTTCGTTGCCTGCCACCTTGGCGTTGGCGCGACAAGAGGGGCGCGTGAAGCCGGGCGACCAAGTGGCCCTGCTGGGGATTGGGAGCGGCTTAGCGAGCTTGATGCTGGCGGCTGAATGCATCGGATGAGCCAAGACCAGCTTCCAGAAGAGGTCCTAAACCTTTATCGCACTGATTATCAGAGCTTTAAGGCTCCATCGGGTCGAATGAACTACCTCGACCATGGACCTAAAGATGGACGCCCCGTGCTCTTGTTGCACGGCAATCCCAGTTGGTCGTTCTTGTGGCGCGATTTAATCCTGAAATTAGGGCGCCAGGGACG
>Ga0214172_1000176_pt1 | contig 34551 bp, 29 predicted proteins | sample TroBogEpilimnion_29_FD_153010 | JGI IMG/M metagenome (GOLD analysis project Ga0214172, IMG submission 153010) | Freshwater microbial communities from Trout Bog Lake, WI - 12JUL2007 epilimnion | ecosystem: Environmental > Aquatic > Freshwater > Lake > Epilimnion/Euphotic zone | place: Trout Bog...
GTCTTCCGTCGTGTATCGTTTGCCTTTCATTCGTCTGGTCCTTTCTTAAGTCCCAGACTAACACATCAACTGGCCCGAAAAAGTGAAGTCACGTCAGTCTTCATCGGTGTCCGATACCTCGTATGAATACGCCCTGTTTGATACCTATTCCGGGGGGCCGTTAAGCCCGTTTTTTTCCGCGCCTCCCTTTTCCGAAAGGGCCAAAGTGGACCTGGCATTTTCGGGGTTAATTGATCCGTCCACCTTTTACACCACGAGCGTGGGCGACTTCTTCGCCAAAAGTTTTTCCAGCACCTGGGCCACGGCATTTGGCGATATTTATTACAAGGATGTGAATGCCAGCTTGGGCATGAGCGTGTCCGGTATCAGCCCGTCCGTTTATAATTCCTCCATTCAATCCAGCGGTCCTGCCGGTGCCACAGCGGCCACCTTGTCTGGCATTGCCGCCAGTTGCGGCTGGACCATCACCCCGCAGGCCAACAATGGCGGCGGCGGTTTCATTATTTTTCGCGGGCAGGCTAAATTGGATTCCACGGTCACACAGGCGCAGAATATCCCGTTCTGGATCGGCCTCGCCACGATCATGAATCCCAACCAGCCGTGGTGGGATGCCAACGGGAACGAGGAGTCTTTCACCGGCACCACTTACGGGTCGCATGGCTCATGGCCCACCCGCACGCTCGCCATCGTGCGCCAGGGCGTGATGAATGGCGGCGATGTGATCGCCAACGAATCCTCCGGCCAGTTCAATTTGCCGTTTCCTGCCCAGGTGCCGTTCCCCATTCAGGCCATCGCCGATTCGCCCATTGTGGCCCAGTTTTATTTCGTCGTCATCGGCCAGGACCCGGCGGGCTGGGCCAAGCAATACGGCTACAAATTCGCCGTCAGTGCCGACAACGCCAACATCACCGCCGACAGCTCTCAAACTATATGAAAAAACACCTCGCACTCCTGATGCTCCTCATCGGTTCCCACCTCGCCCTCGCCCAATACACCAACGTCTATATTGGCAGCACCCCCAACGACGGCACGGGGGACACGCTGCCGGTGGCGTTTGCCAAAATCAATTATGGCTTCGGCTATTACGGCGGCATCCTGTCGCTGAACAGCAACAACCTGCCCACCATCAAAACGAACCAGTCCTGGCTGCTCACCACCGCCACCAACCTGAATACCTCCGTCTCCAATCTCAACCTCGTGGCGCTCACCAACAACGGTTACGGCGTCTTTCTCAACGGGGGCAACCTCGCCGCCGGCACGGTCAACAGCAACGCGCTGGACGCCGCCACGCTGACCTGGTTGAACACCTTGGGCGGCAGCGGTGGCCCCGGCTTTACAGATATCACCAACGCCGCCACGGCCATCACGGTCCTTTCGAGCAACGGGGTCGTTGGCTGGGTGAATACGCAGAACTTTATCACCACGTTGACGACCAACATCGCCCGCACCTCGAAGCAGATCACGCTCTATCAGTCGAACGCCTTCACCATGAGCGGCAGCAATTACGTGGGCCGGTTTTCGCAGGTCTATAAAACCAAACTAACCGCACCGATTGTGGGTGGCGGTGGGCTCGTGCTTGGCTATTCCCTGAATGAGAATTTATACGGCAGCTATTCCGGCTCAAATTCATGGTTTCCTTTGGCCTACAACACGCCCTATTTCACCAACATTTCCATCAGTGTTGTTGGCTCGAACACGACGGGTATTGGGGCCATCACGCTGTGGGGGCTGGATCATCCCGAGTGCTACGGAAACACTGTGTCATTCGACGGTCAGACCCTGCTCTCGGGCGGCTCGCCCATCGCCAGCCAAGCCGATCTCTCTGCCTACATCCACGTCCTGGCACCACCGGTCCAAATGTCGGGCGGCTGGATTCTGGATTCCCAGACCACCACGGCCGGCGAATACGTTTCGTTCATCAACCACAACAATGAGATTTTCAAGCTGTCCGCGACGGGTTCGAGCATTTCCAACGCTCCAGGCGGCATCGACGGCACCGGCACGAATGAGTTGATGATGACCCCCACGAACTATCTCGTTTCCGGGTGGTTTATGGAAGTCGTCACCAACTTGACCCCGCCGATCATCTGGCAGGTGACGACCAATTACACCATGACGACGAATAGCGGCGTGGTGACGTTCGCCATCCCGATGAATTTCACCCTCACGGCTCAATTCTTCCGGCTGCGCAGCACGGCCCAAGTGACGGGTAAATTCAGTGTGCCGATTACCTTCACCGGTGGCACGCTCTGGCCTAGCAACACCTGGAACCTGACCACGATCACGAACGGGATGCAAAACGGGGACGTCATCACGGTGAACTCAAACGGCCAGAAACTGGTGGACGTTTGGATGTCGAACACGGTGCCGATCCTGAAGCCGCACTGGTGAGGAAAGCCATGGGCGGGTGGTTTTGGGGTCTTAAACGTCCGCTGTGATGACCTTAAGGGGGTGTTAAAGATGCGTTGGCGGGGCGTTTAGGAGGTCGGAATTGGGGTCTGAAACCGTCCAAACTTCTGAAACCTTTTCAAATTCTTCTCAAACCGCCCGCGTTTTTACATTTTTTTTGTTTAGGGTCAAAACGAACAACGGCTCCAAATCTATTCACTTCGCAATAAAGTTGTTCCAAACTATTGTTGCGACATTTTTCGTCGAGTTCAGCCGGTATATTTTAAAAAACGCTCCGGTTTTGACCTGTGAGTCAGGTAAAATACGCCCACGCCATTCTTTATTTTCACTGGCATCAAAAAATCAGGCAAATAGTTCGGCGCTTCAATGACACGATTGATGCTGTGAATGACTGGGGGAGCCCGGACAGAAATCTGGGAGATTTGATTAAACTTGAGGATTTTGCCTATACTCAGCCCAGATCCAAATGCGAACAAAATCTAAAATCCAATGGCTGAGCGAACCGGAAGCCCAAGATTATCCAGCAGCCCAGTCCTACCTCACTCTGATCTATGATGAAAAGGCGGCCAGAGCAATCGCCGGTAAATTGAAGCGTGCGGCCATGTCCGAGTTCAAATCCAAGGATATTTTCCGAGCGTCAGGTTTGCCTTTGCTCGAAACCAATAATTGGCACGTGAACAGGGACCTGAAAGCGATTGAGGCGGGTCAAAAGCTTTCCCCGTTGCTGCTAGTCCGTGCTGGTGGAAAAGTTCTCATTGCGGACGGCTATCATCGTTTGTGCGCCGTTTATTCGTTTGATGAAGATGCGCTGATACCCTGTAAAATCATTTGAGTACCCCACTTCGCTCCCGTTCTTTTTTTTTCCTCCAAATCAGCCTGGCCTAGTTGTTCTCGTTCCGTTTTCTGAAGTTTCCCATACACGTAAAAAATCAGTTTAAGTTTCAACGATGCTGTCGCGCAAGGCCGAATCCTGCGAGTCCTTTAACCGCAGAGAATGCGGTGATTAAGCATCGTGTTCACCGTAATCTTCGGAAGTTATTTATCCCAATCGTATTCTTGAATGGCATGCCACGGAAGAAAGGTAACGCCGTTGCGTTCTTGTTTTTCTGCGCCCCCATAAACCACCACGGACACCACTGCCTGTTTAGTTTTTGCAAACAGCCCCATGATTTTCTGATTGTTGGCGGCCCAATCCGAACTAATGGTTTGTCCAGCCTTGACCTCCACCAACTTCAACAATTTCCGACCTTGCACCAACACATCACTTTCCAGCCCGGCCTTGTCGCGAAAGAAATAGACGCCATTGGATTCGCCACGATTGAATCTTTGCTTGATGATTTCCGATACCACCCAGGATTCAAAGATCGCCCCGCGCAAGGGGTGGACGTCGAGTTGCCCCACTTCGCGGATGCCTAACAGCCAACATACCAGCCCTGTATCATAGAAATGCAGCTTTGGCATTTTGATCAGCCGTTTGGAAATATTCCCATGGTAGCTGGGAAGCCGGAATGCGATAAAGCTCGCCTCCAATATCGAGGACCAGGCTTTGGCGGTTGGTTGAGAAACCCCGCTATCACTCGCCAGCGATGAGAAATTCAACAGTTGCGACACTCGCCCGGCGCACAACTGAACAAACCGTTGGAATGCAACCAGGTCCCCGATGTTACTAATGGCGCGTACATCTCGTTCCAAGTAGGTAGCCACATACGCTGAAATCCAATCCGCCGGCCTTAATTGACGATCCAAAATACGCGGATAGCCACCGGTCAGCAGCGTTTCATTCAGGGTCTTCGGATGCTTTTCAAATGAGACGACTTCATGCCGTGACAGCGGCAGCAAGTGCAGCACCGCTGACCGGCCCGCCAGCGACTGACTGGTGGACTCCATCACCGAAAGATTGTGCGACCCCGTCAATACCCAACGGCCTGGGGCAGGATCTTTATCAATGATTTCCTGTAGATAGGACGTTATCCGGGGTGCGTTCTGAATTTCATCCAGAATTGCTCCCTTGGGAAATTGATTAAGAAATCCGCGTGGATCTTCCAATGCAAACGCCCGCACGTCTGGCGATTCCAAGGTGGCGTATGGCTGGCTGGCGAACACCTTCTGACACAAGGTGGACTTGCCGCTTTGGCGGGGACCAGTCAAAACAATCGCCGGGAATTGCTTTGCCAAAGATTTTAGCCGAGGTTCGACAGCGCGAGCGATCATCACGCTGCCAATTTACCACTCTGTCTAATTCAAAGTCAAACTTTGAGCTAGGCAATAATTATTTGGCGTCAGAAAGACCCGGCAACTTTTCCAACGCCGTCTTCAGCGTCGCCATTTCAAGATGGGTATAACCGCCCCAGCTGCGCGGTGGCAGGGCGATCATTTTCCCGATGCCTTGTTGAAGTTATCTAAAAAACTGTTTCGCGATTTATTAAGATAATCTCCAACTGATGGGTTCGGACTGGGTTCATCCAGCGTGTTTTGACTGGGTGTGGCATCCGCGTTGGAGTTGTTGGCGGCAGGCAATCCCACGACGGTGCTGTCTGTCGTGGGTTGGACGCTCACGGTGACTGTTATGATGGGGTTGGGGCGGTTGTGTTCATCCACATCGAAATATTGTTTATATAAACCGTTGAGGGTATCAACGCTGCTGGCGACAAAACAGTCAGTCGCCGAAGGCTGACCAACCAAAATGCAACCCTCGGTAGCATTGGTTGTATTTCCACTATGAATTTCAATCGGCCCGCCTTCCCCACGATCCACCACTTTGGATTTCCAAGTGCCATTATCATTGTAATAAACCAGGGATTTGACGTTCTGTAGTTGAATGACACCTTCCGGATGTTTCCCCGTGCTGCCAATGATCGCCTCATAGCTGCCCACAGGGATGGCGCTGACACCCGTGGCGTTGTTTTGGAATGGCCGTTCCAATGTGCTGCAAAACAACACATCATTGACATATAATTCTCCCAGGATGCAGGTGCTGCTTTTTTTGACGCGTTTGACAACCAGTTTTACCGGCGGCGGCGTGATTTCCCAAACATATTGTACCCCCGTCCCAACCAATATGTTTTCTTCGGCAACCGTCGTTCCTGCGGAATCTTTCGCCGTTAAATCATGATCACCCGCCGTGACGGTTTGCCCGGCATTAGCGCCGGCTTGAACCCCGTCCACAGACAGAGTCAGTTTTTTGTTGTAGTGACTTTTTAAGCTCACCGTCTGGCTAATCGGTTGGGCGGTATCGGAGCTTACAGGATTGCCGTTGTTGATCGGGTTGTTTTCGGAAGCCTTATTGTTGGGGGTGAATTTTATGTTGGGCAAGGCTGGTGGCAAGCCGCTTGAACCACCCCAGCTCGTGTTGCCGCCATTGCCCGCTGGCCCAGTTTGGGCAAATACCAGGCTGGTCTCGCGGCAAAGAAAAATGAAAACCAAACCTGCCACGCAGGGGATTGATCTTTTCATGAACCTCGACAATAAGCACGAGGGTCCCAGCGTCAAGCTCAACCGGCTCACCGCCCAAATTTTTGCCGCAGCTCCGACAATAAAGTGCTTTCCCGGGCGCTCACATTAAAATCGGAGGACATGATCTGATGAACCGCCGCCAGCACTTGGGTCTGCTGCGCGGGGGTGGTGAAGGCGTTGGCTAGCAATTTAGCCTTGGTTTTGGCTGTTTGGAGTGATTGAATGCTTGGCCGGATCCGGGTCACCGCCGCATCAAATTCACGTTGCCGGTCAAGTTCGTCGGTGAACCCCATGCTCGCCAATAATTTCTGCAATTGTGCCTCTTCAAACGAGGCCAGGTGTCCGTCCGCATACATGGCCAGAATCAACAGGTCGAAAAGCGCCTGTTGTTGGGCTGCGGAAAACCGGGTCAGATCGATGTCCATGTAAAGAAAATCTAGATTTTGTAGTGGGCTGTACTAGTTGTTCGCGTTCCGGTTTTCTGAAGTTTCCAATACCCGGACCACTCTATGGCCACAAACGGCACAGGAACCTTTGAGAATGACGTCGCCTCGTTTATCGAGTTTGCCTTTGAAATTGACCATTTGCACTATGCCCTGACAGGTTACACAGAACACGTTTGCCAGGATTTGTTGCTTCGCTGCCAACGGAATGGCACCCCACAGAACCGCAGCTTGGATGGAAAAGTTGCCGGCACTCATTTCCTGTAAACTAACGACTCCGTGCACGCCGCGCAAATTCAGATTTATTTTAAGCCGGAGCGCCGTTAACGGCCCATCGATGAGCCCCGGAAACTTCCCGAAGCCAGTCGGAGCGGTGAAATTAAATCCGGTAGCGGCCATGATGCGGTGACCCGTGCGGCTTTCCTTGCTTTCCTTATTGAATTTTGTCTTCGACATTCTTAATCTTTCCGACATGGAACATTCGTCGCCATCGCAATTGGCTCAGTACATCCCGGTTTTGTTTCTCCTGGCCGCCGCCGTCGGCTTCGCGGGCGGCACGCTGCTGATCTCCGTGCTGCTCGGCAAATACGCCAAGTCCAACAAGGCCAAGGATTCCGCCTACGAGTGCGGCAAAGATCCCATCGGTGACAACACCGGCCGCTTTTCAGTGAAGTTTTACCTGGTGGCGATGCTGTTCATTCTGTTCGATATCGAAGTGGTGTTCATGTATCCGTGGGCCGTGGTCTATCGCGATATGCTGGCGGAACACGCCACCCGCAACCTGGTGCTGGGCTCGATGATTTCGTTTCTGGGCATTCTCTTCGCCGGCTATATCTACGCGGTGAAGAAAAAAGCCTTCGACTGGAAGAGCTGAGAACCCGTCCGGCCCCTGCCGGAGGTTTCAAAGATAGGGCGAGAACAGGCGCGCGATCGCGTCGCGTAATTTTTCGGGGATCGACCGCGCGTCGGCTTCAGCCAGTGTCACTTCATGCGCCGTGAGCATTTTCTGCGCAATGATTCTCTCCATTTTTTCCGCGAAGGCGCGACCATAGCCTTCCACATTCAATTCGAAATTTAGCCGCAGGCTGCGCGCATCCCAGTTGGCTGAGCCGAGCAGCACCCAGTGGCCGTCGACGATCATCAGCTTGGAATGGTCGAAGGGCGGAGGCGTGAGCCAGAGGCGGCAGCCGCGTTCCAGCATCTGCCACCATAGCGCGCGCGACGCCCAATGCACGGGCGGCAGATTGTTTTTTGCAGGCAACAGGATGTCCACCTGCACGCCGCGGAGGGCGGCAAGATTGAGCGCGGTGATGAGCGTGCTGTCCGGCAGAAAATACGGTGTCAGAATTTGCACCGAGGTCTGCGCCTCGGCCAGCGCGGCGAGCAGGGTCAGGCGGAGATTGTCATAATCCTCGTCGGGCCCGTCGGTGATCACGCGGGCGATGACGTTGCCGGCGGCGGGAGCGTCCGCCTTCAAAAAATAGGTTTCCCCGGTGGAAAACCAGCTCTCCCCTTCAAGGATTTCCCCGGTTGTGAACGCCCAATCATTGGCAAACGCCTCTTGTAATTGCGTGACCACGGGGCCGGCGATCTGAAAGTGCAAATCCTGCACCGGGCTTTTGGGGTGCGCGTCCAGCACGTTGCCGTGACGGAGATTCATGCCGCCGGTGAAGGCGAGCTGCCCGTCCACGATCAGCAATTTGCGATGGTTGCGCAGATTGATCGTGGCCACCCGCCACGGGGTCAGCAGCGAGTTCGGGAGGAATTTGGCAAAGGGAATCTGCGCGTGCCGCAGCTTGAAGGTGATGGGCGGCCAGGAGTAGCGCACCCCGGCGGCATCCACGAGCACGCGCACCGCCACGCCCCGCTGCCGGGCGCGGTCGAGCGCCGCCACAAAGGCGCCGCCGGTTTCGTCGTTGTCAAAAATATAGGTGCTGAGGGTGACGGACTTTTGGGCGGCCTCAATCGCGGCGAGCATTGCGGGAAACGCCGTGTCGCCATTGACCAGCGGTTCAATCTGGTTGCCCGTCGTCAGCGGTTGCCCGGCAATGCGGCTCACGACCAGGGCGATGTGCTTCAGGTGTTCCGCCCCGTCATGTTCCGATTCGCCGAGGTCTTCCGGCACCGGCCGGCTGAAGGTTTTATGGACCGCCAGCGACACGGCGCGGCGGCGGATGCGGTTGACGCCCAGCGCCAGATAGAGCAGGGGACCCAGCACGGGCAGCAGCCAGATGATGCCCAGCCAGAGGGTTGCGGCCCGGGAATCGCGCTTGTTGAGCAGCGTGTGCACGGACGCCAGCAGGGCGGCGACCAAATCGAAACCTGCCGCGAGGTGCGGCCAGAAACGGGCCAGCTGTTCAAGCCATGACATCGCGCGGAGCGTAGGTTTTTGCGCCCGGGAAATCAATCCTCGTCGCCAGTTCCCCGCGCTCTGGGATTGCGGTAAATTTTTCCGCCGGTATGCTTACCCCGTTTCGACATGACTATTTTACGATATGTTTTTGTGGCACTGGAAGTGGTGCTGCTGTTCAACCTGCTCATCGGCGTTCATGAGCTCGGCCATTTTCTCGCGGCGCGCTGGCGCGGGCTCAAGGTGGAGCGCTTTGCCATCTGGTTTGGCAAGCCGATCTGGAAACGGAAAGTCGGCGGCGTGGAATACGCCCTGGGCTGGATTCCCGCCGGCGGCTATGTCTCGCTGCCCCAGATGGCCACCATGGAAACCATCGAGGGCAAGGGGGAAACTCCCGTGGCGTCGCTGCCGCCGGTTTCGCCGCTCGATAAAATCATCGTGGCCTTCGCCGGGCCGCTGTTCAGCTTTCTGCTGGCGTTTGTTTTTGCCGTCGTCGTCTGGCAGGTGGGCAAGCCGAGCATTGAGTCGGACAATTCCACCGTCGTCGGCTGGGTGGATCCCACCGGTCCTGCCGCCAAAGCCGGCCTGCTGCCCGGCGATACGATTCTGGCTGTGGATGGCCAGCCCGTGCACCACTTTGCGCCGACTTCCTCCGACAGTGTGACGTGGCGCATTGTTACCAGCACCGGCACGAACATTGCCATCAAATATCTCCGCGCCGGCCAGGAAGCCACGGCCTATGCCGTGCCGTTTCATCGCGCAACCAAGTGGTATCAGCGCAAGGCGCTCCGCCAAATCCTGATCACCTCTGCCGCCCGCTCGTCCATCTTTGAAATCGCCACAAACAGTCCCGCCGCCCTCGCGGGGTTGAAAACCGGCGATGAAGTCGTGGCCTTGAACGGCGCGAAGATTTACAGCCCCTTCGCCGTGGATTCCGCGCAGGAGGCCATGAGCAACAGCATCATTAAACCCATCACCCTCACCGTGCGGCGCGGCGGTGAACAATTTGACCGCACGCTGCTCCCGGTCAAACCGGCGCAGCCTGCGGAGTCTTATCCGCTCCTCGGCATCCTTTCGTGGCAGGGCGACACCAACATCACGCTGCTGCATCCCAGCCCGCTGGAACAAATCCAGGTGAGCGCGGGGCAGATCGTAAACACGTTCGGCGCGCTGTTTTCCAAGAGCGAAATCGGCGTGCAGCAGCTCGGCGGCGCGGTGATGATCATTCGCGTTTACAGCAACCTCTTTCAGGATGAGGACGGCTGGCGGCGCGTGCTGTGGTTCAGCGTCATCCTCAACGTGAATCTCGCCCTGCTGAATCTGCTCCCTCTGCCGGTGCTGGATGGCGGGCACATCACGCTGTCGCTCATCGAGTGGATCCGCCGCCGGCCGGTGAGCGGAAAGATTCTGGAATGGATTCAGACCGGCTTTGCCGCGCTGCTCATCACCTTCATGATTTACATCGCCTTCTTCGACACCGGCGACTGGGTGCGCAGCGCCCATGCCGACCGCGAGGTGCCGGTGGTTTTTTCCGCTCCCAAATAACGCTTAACTCTTAGATTTTTATGCGCTACTGCCAGTCCCCGTATTTTCATCACCGCCGCCCCACCCGCGAGATTGTCATCGGCGACCCGCTGAACGGCGGCGTCATTATGGGCGGCAACCACCCCGTCGTGAAGCAGTCCATGATCACCTGCGACACCATGGACACCGCGCTCTGCATCAAGCAGACGCTCGAACTCGTCGCCGTCGGCTGCCAGATCGTGCGCATCACCGCGCCGACCGTGAAAGATGCGGCCAATTTGGAAGTCATCGTCGCCGGATTGCGTGCCCAAAAGTGTTTTGTGCCCATCGTCGCCGACATCCATTTCAAGCCCGAAGCCGCCATGGAAGCCGTCAAGTGGGTGGAAGTCGTGCGCGTGAATCCCGGCAACTATGCTGACTCCAAGAAGTTCGCCATCAAGGAATACAACGACAAGCAGTACGCCGAGGAATTAAAACGCATCGAGGAAAAATTCACGCCGCTCGTGCTCGAAGCGAAGAAATTAAAACGCTGCATCCGCATCGGCACCAATCACGGATCCTTGAGCGACCGCATCATGAACCGGTTCGGCGACACGCCGCTGGGCATGGTCGAAAGCGCGCTGGAATTTGCGCACATCGCCCGCAAGCACGACTTCCAGAACTTCAAGTTCTCCATGAAGTCGAGCAATCCCAAGGTGATGATCGAATGCTACCGCCTGCTCGTGGCGCGGCTGAACCAGTTGGGGGCCGACTGGAATTATCCCATCCACCTCGGCGTCACCGAAGCCGGCGAAGGCGAGGACGGCCGCATCAAGTCCGCCATCGGCATCGGTTCGCTGCTGTGCGACGGCCTGGGCGACACCATCCGCGTTTCGCTCACGGAAGATTCCCCGCGCGAGATCGAAGTCTGCAACGATTTGCTCGCGCAGATTCCGCTGCTCGCCAACACCCAAATCCCGGTGGCAGAAACCGGTTTTCCGTTTGATCCGTTTCATTTTGAGAAGCGCGTCACGCCGGAGATCGCCCTGAACGAAACCACCAAGTGTGGCGGCGAACAGCTCATCCGCGTCGTGGTCACGCGCGCGACCTGGGATCAGGTCGCCCCGAAGATCCGCCCGAAAGACGACGTCAAGCCGGAGGCGGTTTACGAAGACCTCAATGTTTGCGAACTCGACCCGACGCAGGCATTTGAGATCAACTGCGAAACGCAGCTGGTGACCGTCAAGGACGGTGTGAACCTGCCGGCCATCACCGCGTTCCGTCTGCTCGCGGCCAAATTAAAAAGCCTCGGCCGCAACAACCCGATTTTGCTCAAGGACTGCATACACTTTGAGGCGACGCCACTGGAGCCTAAGATTGCGTTGCTCCGTGCCTCCGTGGTCATTGGCGCTTTGCTGGCCGATGGCATTGGCGATGCGATTCTCGTCCGCGGCGAAGCCGGTGGCGGGCAGAGCCTGCGGCTGGCGTATAACATTCTGCAGGCGGCCGGTTGCCGCAGCTTCAAGACCGATTACGTCGCCTGCCCGAGCTGCGGGCGGACGCTGTTCAACTTGCAAACGGTCACCGCGCGCATCAAGGCGCGCACTGAGCATCTCAAGGGCGTGAAAATTGCCATCATGGGGTGCATCGTGAACGGCCCTGGCGAAATGGCCGATGCGGATTTCGGCTACGTGGGCGGCGCGCCGAACAAGATTAACCTCTACGTCGGCAAGACGCCCATCAAGTTCAACATCCCCGAAGCCGACGCCGTGGACCGCCTGGTGGACCTTATCAAGGAACACAATAAGTGGGTCGAGCCGGAGGCTTAGGAAACGACTTGGAATAAATTGTGAGCAGGGGGGGCCAACTCAAAAATGGCGCTTGAGGTGGAATCATTTTTCCTGCTTTCCCTTGCCTTTACGCAGCCAAAACCATATCCGGTTTCACTGTCTTGTTTTTGAAACTGGGTTCGCGGGTGGCTCGTGAGGGGGCCTGCTTAAATCGACCACCGGCTCATTCATTTCTCTTGTTGTTCAAACTGGTAAAAGTTTGATTCAGGTGTCAGTTTTTTCTTCCGTCCTTGGCGTCCTTGGCGTCGTGGCGGTTTCACTGTTTCCCGTTGCCGCTGTTCACTCGTAGCGCAGCGATTCAATCGGATCCAGGTTCGCAGCCTTCCACGCCGGGTAGGTGCCAAAGACGATGCCCACCACGGAGCAGATCGCCAGCCCCAGGATGACCCAGTCCACGGGAATCACCGGTGGCAATTTCATTACCAGTGCCAGCACATTGCCCCCCAGGATTCCCAGCACCACGCCGATCGCGCCGCCCACTTCGCAGAGGGCAACGGCTTCCAGGATGAATTGCGCCATGATGTTGCGCTTCTTCGCGCCAATGGCCCGCCGGATGCCGATCTCCCGCGTGCGTTCGGTCACAGAGACGAGCATGATGTTCATGATGCCAATACCCGCCGCGATTAGGGCGATGGAACTCACCACCGCCACGCCGAGTCGGACATTGCGCGTAAAGGTCTTGAACTGCTCAATCATCGAATTGTTCGACGCCATCTCAAAATCATCGTCCTGACCCGGCGGCACTTTGCGGATGATCCGCATCACGCCGCGCACCTCCTCGAGTGTCGCATCGTAATGGGCGCGGTCGGGCGCCTGCACGAGCAGGTTCAGGCTCCGCCACCAGCGGCCGTAGCGGTTCAGGCCGGTCGTCAGGGGCACCACGGCAAAATTATCCTGGTCGCCGCCCATCGCCCCGCCTTTGCCTTCCAACACGCCCACGACGGTGTAATGAATGCCGTCAATCTTGATGGATTCGCCCACGGGCGAACTGTTGGGGAATATATTCGTCGCCAAACCGCTGCCCAGAATACAAATGTTCCGGGCGCCATCCAAATCCGCATCCATCATCAGCCGGCCCTCGGCCAGATTCCAATTGTGGGCCGGGAAACTGCCCGGGGTCTCGCCGAACAGCTTCACCGTCGGCGCACTCGTCTTGTAACGGGTTTTGATTTCGCCGGACCAGAATTGCGATTCCATCCCGATGGTGGCTGCGAGGGTGGTTTTTTCCTGCAACCGTTTGCCCTGCGCCAGCGTGAGGTTTTTCCGGCGCCAATACTTCTCGTAGTCGCCCGAAGAAAAGCCGAAATACGCGCCGGGAAATTTGCGCACCATAAACGTGTTGCTGCCGAGGGAGCTGAGCTGCCGTTCAATATTCGCCTGCATCACCCGCATGGCGGTCATCACGACAATGATGGAAAAAACGCCCACCAGTACGCCCAGCAGCGTCAGCGCCGAGCGCAGCTTGTGCGCGGCAATTGCGCCCAGCGCCATCGCCCCGCTTTCGCGGGCCTCGGTGAAGATGGCGAAAAACGGATTATTCATTGCGCAGCGCATCCACGGGGTTCATGCGGGCTGCGCGCCACGCGGGGAAAAAACCGGAGACCACCCCGGTCACGGCCGAGACCAGCAGGGCCAGGCAGACAATGCCCGGCGACATCACCGCCGGCATGGCTTTGCGCAGCAGCCAGGTCGCCGGCCAGGCGATCAGCAGTGCAATGACGCCGCCGATCAGGCAGATGCACGCCGCCTCAATTAAAAACTGCAGCAGGATGGTACGGCGCTTGGCCCCGATGGCTTTCCGGACGCCGATTTCGCGCGTCCGCTCCGCCACCGAAACGAACATGATATTCATGATACCGATGCCGCCGACAAACAGCGACAGGCCCGTGATAAATAATCCAATGCCTTCGATCGTGCCGGCAACTTTGTGAAACATCTCTAGATACTGATCCTGCTGATTGATGGAGAAATTATCCGGGTCGCCCGGTGCCAGGTGGCGGAACCGCCGCAGCACGGCGCGCAGCTCTTCCTTCGCATCGTCCAGCTCATCCAGGCTGCGCACTTTCACTTGAATGTCGTAATCCGGATTAAACCAAAACGCGCGCGTGAATTGCGCTATCGGCACGATGAGTTCGTTATCCGCGCCGCCGCTTTCGGCAAAGCCGCCCTGTTTTTCCAGCACGCCGACGACTTGGAAATCGTGGCGGTTGGCCGAAATGGTTTCGCCGACCAGTGAACCGCCCGGATAAAGATTCGTGGCCAGATCGGAACCGATGACGCACACCGGCCGGCCCCCGTCGCATTCCGCCGCCGAGAGGAAACGGCCTTCAGCCAGCGTCAGGCCGCTCGTTACTTGATACTGTTCCGTCGTGCCAACCACCGGCGCGTCCGAGGTGCCGTGTTTTTTATAGTTTACCGGCGTGTCCTCCTGCGCCACCGGCGCAATGGCCAGCGCCAGCGTCATTTGTTTCTCCAGCACATCGGCATCCGCCAGAGCAATGTGCGGGTTTTTCATCGCCTTGCCCCAATCCTGCTGCGACTGGAGAAACCAGCCGGTGCGCTCCACATACAAGACGTCCGCGCCGATGGATGAAATGCTGTCCATGAACGAACGGTTCAAGCCTTCAATCGCCGTGCCCATCAGTGTCACCGTGACGATGCCGATGACGATGCCCAGCGTGGTCAGCACCGACCGCAGCTTGTTCGCGCGGATGGCGCTCCACGAGATCAGCAAGCCCTCACGCAGTTCGGTGAAGAAGTTCATTTTGGACAGAATGACCGAATGTTCAGAATAAATTTTCCATTCTTTACGTTAAATTTATCAGGGTCACTCTGCGGGTTTCATTCTGAAAATTCGGCCATTCTGTCTTAAAAATTATTTCCGCACCTGCTCGTCACTCGCGATCAGCCCGTCGCGGATGCGGATGATGCGCTGCGAATGCAGCGCCACTTCCTCCTCGTGCGTCACCACGATGATGGTGTTGCCCTCGTCCGCTAGCAGTTGAAATAAGGCCATGATTTCCGCGCCGGTCTTGGAATCCAGATTGCCCGTCGGCTCATCCGCGAGCAGGATGGACGGCTTGTTCACCAGCGCGCGGGCCACGGCCACGCGCTGGCGCTGGCCGCCGGAAAGCTCGTTCGGCTTGTGATGCACGCGGTCGGCCAGGCCCACGCTCGCCAGCGCCGCGAGCGCCAGCTGGCGCCGCTCTTTCGCGGGGATCCCCGCATACACCAGCGGTAACTCCACATTCCGTAGCGCGTCGGAGCGGGGGAGCAGATTGAAGGTCTGGAAGATGAACCCGATCTCCTGATTGCGGATTTCGGCGAGCTGGTTGTCGTTCATCTCACTCACGTGACTGCCGTTGAGTTCGTAGGTGCCCCCGCTTGGCGTGTCCAGACAGCCCAGCAGATTCATCAGCGTGGATTTGCCGGAGCCGGACGGCCCCATGATGGCCACATATTCGCCGCGCTGGATGTCCAGCGTCACCTCGCGGAGGGCATGGACCATCTCGGTGCCCATTTGATAGCACCGCGAGATTTTCTGGAGGCGGATCAGGCTCACGTTTTGGGTTTCGCCGTGTCCCCGCCCGCACCTTTGACAATTTTCCGGCCGTCGTCGAGGTCGTGACTGATGGCATGATAATTACCGGTGACAATCTCATCGCCTTCCTTCAAGCCCTCGGTGATCTCCCAAAAATTGTCGTCACTGATGCCGATCTTCACCGGCATGGTTTTCACATGGTCGCCTTCAATGACAAACACCACATCGACCGGCTTGTTGCGATCCTCCAGGCTTTTCTTGGTGGCGGGGCTCGCGTTCGTCGCGGGGCTGACCCGGGCAAGGTCATTGCTCTTCCCGCCCGCCGCATCCGGCTTGGCTTTGACGATGCGCGTCGTGACGCTGGCGATGGGAGCGGCCAGGGTATTGGTGCGGGTGCGGGTTTCGATCGTGGCGCTGACGGACATGCCCGGGCGGAACTGGTCGCCTTCCGTCAGCCGGATGCGCACTTGGAACTGCGTCGCCGATTGGCCGCCCGCCGCGCTGGCGCTGCTGCTCCCGCCATAAGCGGCGCTGGTGTTCATGTCCTTGGAGGAGTTGGCCACCGCGGTCACCCGGCCGGCAAACTTCACGTCCTTGAACGAATCCACTTCCAACTTGGCCTTCTGCCCCACCTGGAGCAGCACGATGTCCATCTCCCCGATGTCCACCCGCGCCTCCATCGCGCTCAAATCCGAAATCGTCATGATCTCTGTCCCCGCATTTTGCACCGTGCCGAGCACGCGCTCGCCCAGTTGGGAATTCAATTTGGTAATCGTCCCATCCAGCGGCGCGGTGATGGTTGTTTTGTCCATGGAATCCTGTGCGCTGTCCACCGCTGCCTGCGCCAGCTCCACCTGATGTTTCGTGTTTTCCAGCTGCGCCCGGGAAATGTCTCGCCCCACCTTGTAGCCGATGTAGTCGGAATCTGAAATCAGCTGCCGGTCGAACAATTCTTTGTTCCGCTTGAAATCCGCCTCGGCCTTCTCTAGGTTGGCCTCGCTGGTGGTGATGGCCGCCCGGGACGATTCATAACTGGCCTTGGCCTGGTTGAGCATGGCCAGCGGCGTCTTGGGATTGATCTTCAGCAGCAGGTCGCCCTTGTGGACGAACTGACCTTCCTGCACCGGCAACGCGATGATTTCACCGCTCACCTCCGCGCTGATATGAACTTGCAGGACCGGATAAATCTTGCCGTTGGCGATGACCGTCTCCGTGATGGTGTGCCGCGCCACCTTCTCCATTTGCACCGTGAGGGCCGGCTCCTTTTTCCTCAATGCCATCACCAGGAGGGCGCCCACCAGCACCAGCCCAAGTGCGCCAAACCCCAACAGTTTCTTGCGGGGTTTGCGACGGGCAGGGGACGCCGCCGGGGAGGGTGGCAAAAGCGGTGGGGTTACCATCCGGCGAGCCTGCCCAAAGGAACGCGCCTTGTCCAGCGTGGGAATTGCCCGCCGCCCCCAGATCGCCCGCCTGTAATTCTTTCACGTTTCGGGCTTTGAGGTTTGTCGTTTTAGTTTCCGCTTTCGGTGCCGGTTTCAAGTTCAATCCAGTCTTGACCCGCGGGGCGAATTGCATAAACTGCATTCGTAATGTTGAAAAACGGATCCCAAGCTGTCATTCTGGTCGTCGCTGTAGTAGTTAGCGACGCCGTGGGCGCTTGTTGAGCTGAAACTTTAACAAAAACCCACGGCTGGTAACGGCTGTGGGTTTTTTGTTACCCTGGCCGAAGCTGCCACAACCAAAAAAGAAAATGAGCAAGACCACCGTATCCGCAAAAGTGAAAACGAAATCCTCCGCCGCCCCGCGCGCCGAAGTCGGTGCCGCCATGTTCGGCCGCGACATCCTCGTCCAGGCCCTCGAACGCGAGGGCGTCGAAGTCATCTTCGCCTATCCCGGCGGCGCGAGCATGGAAATTCATCAGGCGCTGACCGCTTCCAAGAAAATCCGCACCATTCTCCCGCGCCACGAGCAGGGCGGCAGTTTTGCCGCCGAAGGCTACGCCCGCGTCACCGGCAAAGCCGGTGTGTGCCTCACCACCAGCGGCCCCGGCGCGACGAACCTCGTCACCGCCATCGCCGATGCCTACATGGATTCCACCCCGCTCGTTTGCCTCACCGGTCAGGTGAATCAGGCGATGATCGGTCGCGGCGCGTTTCAGGAGACCGACATGATCGGCCTCACGCTCCCCATCGTGAAGCACAGCTATCTCGTCACGGATATCAACGACCTGCCGCGAATCGTCAAGGAAGCGTTTTATATTGCCCAATCCGGTCGCCCCGGCCCGGTGGTGATTGATATTCCCAAAAACATCCAGCAGGCCAAGACGCAGCCCGTCTGGCCCACGTTGGAGCAAGTCAAAAAAGGTTTGCGCGGCTACGTCCAGCCGGATTTGAAGGCCGACGACATTGCCTTGAACGAAATCATCGGCCTCATCGAGAAGGCGGAGCGCCCCGTGCTTTACTGCGGCGGCGGCATTATCAGCAGCGGTGCGGCGGCCGAGCTCAAGAAGTTTGCCGAGGCCACCAACATCCCGGTTACCACCACGCTCATGGGCATCGGCGGTTTCCCCGAAACCCATCCGCTCTCCCTCCGTTGGCTCGGCATGCACGGTTCGGCGTCCGCCAACTGGGCCGTCAATGGGGAATACGAATATCGCAAAGACCCCAACGGGCCGCTCATCAAGATGAAGGACGGCGCGGACTTGCTCCTCGCGTTCGGCGTGCGCTTTGACGACCGCGTCACCGGCAAGTTTGAGGAATTCTGCAAGTACGGCACTATTGTCCATCTCGACATTGATTCCTCCGAACTGAACAAGAATCGCAAGGCCAACCTGCCCATCGTCGGCGATATCAAGGACGCCCTCACGCGCCTGAACAAGCTCGTGGCCAAGCGCCCGGTGCAGAAAAATCACACCCCCTGGCTCGCCCAGATCGCCGAGTGGCAGAAGAAGGCGCCTTTCGCCTACCGCATCACTCCTGAGATCGCCAACAGCGACCACATGGTGGATCACATGCAGGGCAACGAAAGCGAAGTCATCCTCCAGCAGATGGTCGTCGAGGCCTTGTATGATCTCACCAAGGGGGACGCCTATATCACCACCGGTGTGGGTCAGCACCAGATGTGGGCCGCCCAATGGTATAAATACAAATTCCCGCGCCAGCTCGTCACCAGCGGCGGCCTTGGCTCCATGGGTTATGGCTTTCCCGCCGCGCTCGGCGTCAAAGTAGCGCATCCCGACAAGCAGGTTGTGGACATCGACGGCGACGGCTCCTTCCTGATGAACATCCAGGAGCTCGCCACTGCCCACGTTGAAAAAATTGCGGCGAAAGCCATCATTCTCAACAACCAGCATCTGGGCATGGTCGTCCAATGGGAAGACAACTTCTATAAGGGCAACCGCGGTCACACCTATCTGGGCGACCCCAAGGAACGCGCTGACATCTATCCCGATTACGTCCGCGTCTGCAATTCCTTTGGTGTGAAATGCGAGCGCGTCATGTTCAAGAAGGATCTGCGCGCCGCCATGCAGCGGATGCTCGATGCCGATGAACCCTACGTCCTCGACGTCGTCGTGCCTTACAGTACCCACGTCATTCCGTTCATTCCCGCCGGCAAGACCGTGGCGGACATGATCTGGAAACCGTAAGCCTGTTGCTAAGCTTCCACCGGCCGGACGAATTCAATTCGACCGGCCGTTTTTTTTATCCCGAACTTGGAAATCGCGTTCATCCGCCGATAATACGGGGATTGGAGCGTGCCCGTCTGCGGGCGCAGCAATAGCCACATCCGGAAGGGCGGGACGCGCAGTTGTTATGATAAGCCCCGGGTTATGGGTTTTTTTCGTTGAGGCGGCCTTGACTGGGAGGCTATGTTGATTTTTTTGACAGGCTTATCAGGCTGGTCTGCATGCAATATATTCGCTAACAACACCCATTGGCCCAGGGCGGGCGTGATCGCCAGCCTCTCCGTCCGGGCCCTCCCCGTATCCGTTTTTGGAGGGCCGGGCTGCCTGTCTGCGACCCATTCAAGCGGGTTCCAAACCCGGAGCCACGACCGAAGGCGCGAGCGACAACAACGAATAATACTTCGGCAACGATGGTGAAATCAGCGCAAGCAACGGGGCGCTGAGTTTGCCGATCCTATCCTTGTTAGAATCCGCTCAGCGCTTTCTCTATCCTCGCCATCACCCGTTCTTTCCCGAGGACTTGAAGCAGGTGGTAAAGGCTGGGGCCGGAGGTTTTGCCTGTTACGGCCAGCCGGCAGGGATGCACCATTGCCCCTACTTTTACCCCCAGCGCCTTGGCGGTTTCTTTGAGCGCCGCTTCCAGGGTCTCGGCGTTGAACGCCGGCGCGTGGGTGAAGGCGTCGCGCAGCTTTTCCAGTCGCGGCTTGTTCTCCGGCACAAAATCTTTTGTAACGGCTTCGGCGTCGTAGGCAATCGCGTCAGTGAAATAGAAGCCGGCGTAGCCCGGCAGTTCGCTGAACGTCTTGAACTTGCCCTTGCACGTGTCCAGTGCGGCCTTGACGTAGCCGAGTGGAAAACTATCGGTGTTCACTCCGGCCTTGGCAAACGTGTGGACGGCCAGTTCGTAAAAGCGGTCGGGCGCCAGCTCGCGGGCATACTCGCCCTGGAGCCAGAGGAGTTTCTCGTAATCGAACCGCGCGTTATGCCGCAAAATCTGCGGCAGGTCGAAGCGTTCAATGACCTGGTCCAGCGCTATTTTCTCCAGATTGTCCTTGGGGGACCAGCCGAGCAGGCACAGATAATTTACCACGGCTTCGGGCAGGAATCCGTCGTCGAGATAGCTCATCAGGGACGCGCCCTTGTCGCGCTTGCTCATCTTGGAGCCGTCGCCGTTCAGGATGAGCGGGATGTGCGCATAGTGCGGCGGCGGCACGCCAAATGCCTTGAAGAGCGCAATGTGCTTGGCCGTGTTGCTCAAATGATCCTCGCCCCGAATCACGTGGGTGATGTTCATCTCCAAGTCGTCAATGACGTTGACCAGGTGGAATACGGGCTGGCCGTCCGAGCGCTGGATGACAAAGTCGGGATCGTTTTCCTCGCGGTCCGTGAGTTTGCGGACGACATCCCCCACCACGAGGTCATGGATCGTCACGGGTTCGCGCTGCATGCGGAACTTGATGGCGCCTTCGTGTTCGTAGGCCAGACCGTGGGAGAGCAGGGCCTCCACGCGGCGCTGGTAATTGACTTTACGCTGCGACTGGAAATACGGTCCGCAATTGCCCTTGCTTGGCCCGGTGGCATCGCCGGTGAGCGGGCCTTCGTCCCAGTCCAGCCCCAGCCACCGGAGACCGTTGAGAATCACGTCCACCGCCTCCTGGGAATTGCGCGCGGCGTCCGTGTCTTCAATGCGCAGGACGAAGGTGCCGCCGGTGTGCCGGGCATACAGCCAGTTGAACAGCGCCGTGCGGGCACCGCCAATGTGGAGATAGCCGGTGGGCGACGGGGCAAAACGAACGCGAGGTTTCATGTCCCAAGTTTAACCATGACCAGCCGGTTTAAAACCAAAAAAAACAGGGCTGCTTATTTTTCATCCGGATGGCCGAGCGCATTCATTATGGGTAGCGCATTCCCGTCGTCCTCAAAAAAACCACGATCGCGCAGTCGCCCGTGGCCCACGGCCGGTTCCCACCAGAAGAGGCCGATGCCGCGGTGGGTCGGCGTGTTCCGGACCAGTCGGTTCACGGCTTGATAAAATTCCCGCTGGCCCTGCGGTGTTTCTGGAAACGGTCCGGGTGCCTTCGTGTATTCCGTGGGTCGCCAGCAATAGGCTGTTTCCACAATGACGATGTCCTTTTGATAATTCGTGGCCATGAAGTTGAGATTCGTGCGTAGACTGTCCAGCGAACCTTGCCACCAGGGATAATACCACTGCCCAATGACATCGTAAGGCACGCCGTAAGCATTGAGGTGGTCGAAAAAATATTTCGTGCCGCCCGGGTCGCCGCCCCGATCTATGTGAATCATGATCCGTGGCCGTGCGTTGGTGCCGCAGCCCGCCTGGACCCCGTCAATCCCGGCCTTGAGCAGGTCGGCGAAGTTCTCCCAATGTTCGGGCAGTTTTCCGTCCGGCCACAACAGGCCATGCGTGATTTCGTTTCCCACCTGAACCAAGTCCGGCAGAACGCCCGCCGCCCGAAAGGCACGGATCGTGTCGCGGGTGTATTCGCACACAGTTTTTTGGAGCTGCGCGTGGGTTTGATTGGTCCACGCGGCGGGTGTGGTCTGTTGTTTGGGATCGGCCCAAGTGTCAGAGTAGTGCAGGTCGAGCAGGAATTTAAAGCCTTGTGCGCGGGCTTGTTGGGCAAGGGCGATCGTGTAATCCAGTCCGTTGGGCAATTGTTTCGGCGCGTGGAACAGCCGCAACCGGATCCAGTTGTAGCCATGGTCTTTGAATATTTCCAGACCGGGACGGATGCGAGTGCCATCCCGGTAAACCACGCCCCGTCCCTCGGCCTGTTTTAGAAACGACAAGTCCGCGCCAATAGCGTAGTCGGCTGCGCGCAGGGCAGGGCCGGCAAACGTCAGGACGATCGTGATCCATACGAACAGGCCTGTGCCACCGACCAGGCGTCGACTGGTGGAGCAGGGCGTTATGCGGCGGTGGGGCACGGTGGACATCCGATTGACACTCAGCATTTCATAGCGGGAACCGGATGAAAATAAAAATGGCGCGTCGTGTGAGTTGGGATAAGTTTCAGCGCGGAGAGGTGGGCTTTTTCATGGCCATGAAGTTTTATTTTAAAAGAAGGGAGCTGCCGTCCCGGGCGGTACGGCGCGTGTGCCACGAGCACCTACGCCAGGCCCTCGCCTGCCTTCGGAAATCCCGCCAGCCGTCGGCTGTCCACGGCGTGCGCAAGGAGATCAAAAAACTCCGCGCCATTTTCCGCCTCATCCGCGGGGAAATCGGTTCTGGCGCGTATCGCAAGGCGGCCAAGGACTTGCGCCGGGCTACCCGCCATCTGGCCGCATCGCGTGATGCGCGGGTGACGCTCCAGGCACTCACCCGGCTGGCTGGCCCCACGGCGGCTCGTCGGTTTCCCGATATTCAACAGGGGCTGCAGCAGAACTGCCGCCGGGAAATGCGCCGTTTCCGGAATGCAGATTCAGCCGCAGAGGCCGTGCGTAGCTTGCGCCAGGTCAACCGGCGCGTGGATGCTTTTGAAATAAAGCCTGCGGCGGGCTGGGCGGCGCTGGTTCCGGGCTTGCGCGCCAGCTATCGCCGCGGGCGGCAGGCTTATGCGCGTGCCCGCCGGCAGCCGTCCCCGGAAAGGCTCCACGCCTGGCGGAAGCAGGTGAAAAATCTCAGTTACCAACTCCAACTGCTGTGCCCGGTCTGGCCGGCCCCGGTGCGGGGTATGATTGCCCAGCTAAGCCGGCTGGGCGAGGAACTCGGTGACGATCACGATCTGCTACTCTTGCAGCAATTCGCCGCCGCCGCCAGCCCGCTTAACGATCCGCAAGCTGCGGCGGTGAACCGTTTGCTTTCCGTAAGGCGTCAGCGGCTGCAGGCGGCCGCATTGAAACGGGGAGCGCAACTGTATGCGGAACCCCCCGCGCAGGTTGTCGCGCAGCTGGGAAAATTCTGGACCGCCTGGCACAGCCGAGTCGGCTGATATTAAACTCGAAATCCGCAATCGCCGGTGGCGCGATAAGTGTTTTGTGCTTGGAGACTGTGCCCGTCGCGGGTGCTGTAACGACTGCCCCCACGCCGTTGAACTTTTTCAACCGCTAATCCTGCCCAATTCCAGGTTTGGCGACCTGGGTGGTGATTTCAGGTTGGTTTTACTGGTCTATTCGTGGCTGCACCTGCGCGGCGTTGAAGGGATGGCGACATAAAAAAGCGCCCCGTTGCCGGAGCGCTTTTTTTGAGAAAAATAAAATTACTTGGTGCCCAGAATCGCGTCCTTAGCCGCCTTGGCCACGCGAAACTTCACCACGCGCTTGGCTTTGATTTGGATGGCTTCCCCGGTCTTGGGGTTGCGGCCCATGCGGGCGGCGCGATTCTTCAAGACAAGCTTGCCGATACCCGGCAGGGTGAACGTGTCCTTCGCATGCTTGTAAGCAAGCGCGGCGATGCTATCGAGGATCTCGACTGCTTGTTTTTTGGAGAGACCGTTCTTCTCGGCCACGAGCGCGGCGATCTGAGCTTTGGAGAGTGCTTTTGCCATAATTGTTCTCTTGTTTGTTGTTTGTTATTTGTTGTCCAGTCCGTGTTGTCCAGTCCGATTGAGACGCCAGACTTGTTGCGAGTAAAAATCCATTGCGCCTGCCGTGCAAGCGAAAAAGCCAAAAAAACCAAAGTTTTTTCGGGGTGCCTGCGCGGGAGGCTTGACATCGCAAGGCAATTTCCGACCATTCGCGCGTGGCGCTTTTCACCATGCAGAGCGAATTTCGCTATGAAATCACCCGGAAGATTTTCGAGGGGGGGATGGGCATTGTCTATGAGGCGGAGCAACACGGCGCGCGTGATTTCGTCAAGCGCGTGGCCATCAAGGTCATCCGCCCCAATTTCGGCAGTCAGAAGATGTTCATGGATAATTTCGTCGGCGAGGCCAAGCTCGTGGCCGACTTGATCCACACCAACATTGTTCAGACCTATCATCTGGGCGAATCAAATGGCCTGTGCTTCATTGCCATGGAATTGATTCGCGGCGTCAACCTGGAACAGTTCACCCACCAGCTCACCGAAAAGAAACGGGTTTTACCTCGGGAGCTCGCCGTATTCATCACCAGCCGCATCGCACGCGGCTTGGCCTACGCGCATGCCAAGATGGATAAGGATAACCGCCCCATGGGGATTGTTCATCGCGACGTCAGTTTCAAAAACATAATGATCGCGTTTGAGGGCGACGTGAAGCTCACCGACTTCGGCATCGCCAAAGCCCGCGGCTTTCTCACCGATCAGGAAGGTGAAGTCGTCGCCGGCAAGCCGGATTACATGAGCCCGGAGCAGGCCGACTTCCAGGTCACGGACAAGCGGTCGGATGTTTTTTCCACCGGCGTGGTACTCGCCCACCTGCTGCTCGGCCGGAATATATTCAAGGGCGCCAACGCCGAGGAATCGCGGCATCGCATCATGCAGCAGCCCATTCCCGATTTCCGCGCCCTCGACCCGCGCATTGACGACAAGCTCAATGACATCCTGCACCATTCCCTCGCGCGCGATTTGCACCACCGTTACGCCACGGCCGACCAGTTGCTGACCGAGCTGGAGTATTACATGTATCATGCCGGCTACGGACCCACCAACGAGACCCTCGGCAAATTCATCCGCGAACTGTTTGGTCAGGAACCCGTCAAGCACGCGCCCCACGATGCGCACAGCCGCACCATCATTCTGGACGAGACGACCACGCATCCGCATTCACATCCGCCCAAGCCCATTTCATGAAACGTTCCGCTACGTCCATCATCCAACTCGGACTCATTCAGACCGACGTGTCGGCCAACCCCGACGCCAACCTCAAGAAAACCGTCGCACTCGTTGAGCGCGCCGCCAAATCCGGCGCCCAGATCATTTGCACTCAGGAACTCTTCCGCTCCCAATATTTCTGCCAGAGCGAAGACCATGCGAATTTTAAGCTCGCCGAAAAAATCCCCGGTCCCAGCACTGACGCCCTCCAGAAACTGGCTAAGAAACACCAGGTGGTCATCATCGCCTCGCTGTTCGAGCGGCGCGCCTCCGGTGTCTATCACAACACCGCCGCCATCATCGATGCCGACGGGTCCCTGCTGGGCATCTACCGGAAGATGCACATTCCCGATGATCCGTTGTTTTACGAGAAGTTTTATTTCACGCCCGGCGATCTCGGTTTCAAGACCTGGCAGACGCGCTACGGCAAGATCGGCGTCCTCATCTGCTGGGACCAGTGGTATCCCGAAGCCGCGCGGCTTACCGCCATGCAGGGGGCGGAAATTCTTTTTTATCCAACTGCCATCGGCTGGCATCCGTCCGAGAAAAAGGAATATGGGGAACGCCAGCACGGCGCGTGGGAAATCATTCAGCGCAGCCACGCCGTTGCCAACGGCTGCTTCGTCGCCTCCGTCAACCGCATCGGCCACGAAGTCCTCGCGGACGTTGGCGGCGACGGCTTGGAATTCTGGGGCCAGAGTTTCGTCGCCGGCACGTCTGGCGAAATCCTCGCCAAAGCCTCCGCCGACCGTGAAGAAATATTGATCGTGCCCGTGGATCTGGCCAAGGTGGACACCACCCGCACCCACTGGCCCTTCCTGCGCGACCGCCGGATTGATGCTTATGACGACCTCACCCGGCGACTCGTGGACTAGCCCGCGCCCAGGGCGGGGGAGGGCAAAAAAAGTTAATGCGCCATCCGCTCTGGGAGCGCCGGATAGTTAATTCTTATGTAGGAGCCGACTTGATGCGACGCTCACTCCCGTCGGTTGCAATTTTGAATTCAGATTTCGGTTCTCTCTCTTTGAGAGCGCCCGTCCTCGGGCGCAGCAAGATTCAATCGTGTGGCGAGTTCGATGTGGTACATCGACCGGCTCCCATTGGAGCGCGGATTTTGTGAGTTTGCCGCCTTAGCGGCTTCTCGGCAGAGTGCCGGATTCTCATCCCTTTTTTTTGCGGCTAAAATGTTTGCGCTTTCCGCGTTAAATTTGTTTTTCGGTTTGTCCTCCGCGCCCTTGGTTGGTCCTTCAACTTTCCTGCCGCTTTCCGCTCTCCCACCACATGTTGATGCAGTTGTGCGATTCCCGGGGCGTGGTACCTTTTTCCCATGCTTCCCATCCTAAGAAAAATTATCGCTATCGGCATGGTTTTGCTTGGGGTAGTACTCGGCGTGCCGGCCGCACCGTATAACGCGCTGGTCACGTTCACACTCACCACGAACACCGCCTACGGTCAGAGCGTCTTTGTTGTCGGCAGTCTGCCGCAACTGGGTAGCTGGGTTTCCACCAGCGCCATCAAGCTGGTACCCGCCAATTGCACCAGTTCCAACTGCGTCTGGTCCGCCACCATCGGTCTCCCCGAGGGCATCAGCTATGAGTATAAGTTCGTCAAGCGCGACGATTGCGTGACGTGCCTGAGTAACGCCGCTAACATCGTTTGGGAACCGGGCGCCAACCGCACCGGGAGCACCCCCGCCGGCCCTGTTGCGCCCTTCACCGGCAAGTCCGTGTTCTATTATTCCGGCTGGGCGAATCCGTCGATCATCTACCTCAACGCGACCGGGGGCTTCACGGCCAAAATCATGTCCGCGTACACGGCGGGTCGCACCGCCGGTGAAACTGTCTGGCGCGCCGACGGCCTCAATGTCGCCGGCCAGGCCAACCTCGCCTTTACCTTCTCCGACAACCATAACCACTTTGATAATCCGGATGGAGTGGCCGGACGCAATTACGAGACGCCGCTGGACGCCTTTGTCGTGCAGGATGGGCAGGTGTTCAACTATTGGCCCACCGCCACCATTTCCCCTCCGCGGGTGGAAACATTTTTGCTGGCGCCCACGAACGGGTTGCAGGCGCGCACCATCCGCGTCTATCTGCCCCGCGGATTCACCAACAACCTCAGCAAGCGCTATCCCGTCCTGTACATGAATGACGGACAGAACCTCTTCCTCGGCCAGGGGAATTACGGCGGTTGGAACGCCGACACCAACGCCACCTACCTCACCCGCTACGGCCGAATGCGCGAGCTCATCATCGTGGGTATCGATAACACCTCCGACCGCGAGTGTGAATATGATGTCTGCCCTCTCGTCACCTGCACCTCCCCCTCCAGCCTGGCGCTGCTGTATGCCGACTTCGTCACCCGCCAGCTCAAGCCGTTTCTGGACACGCAATATCCCACCACCGCCAATCGCACTCTGACCGACGCTGACAACACCGGTATTGTCGGTTCCTCTCGCGGCGGTCTGTGTGCCGTGTTTCTCGGTTGGGAACGCTCCGATGTCTTCCACAAAATCGGCGGCCTCTCCCCCTCGTTCTGGGCCTGTGCCACCACCTTGAACCACCTCGCCACCGGCCCCAAGCATCCCGTCCGCATTTATCTCGATAGCGGCAGCATTGGCGATTTCCCCACCATCGATCCCGTGTGCAATCCCTGTTATGACGGCGAGCTGTACACCCTTACCGCCCGCGACAACCTGCTCAACAACGGCTACGTCCTCAACGCGGATCTCTGCCACTGGATCAGCTATGGCGACCAGCACAACGAGTTTTATTGGAACCGCCGAATCCCCGTCTGCTACCAGTTCTTATTTCCCACCACCGACGAACCCAACACCATTCTCGACACCGTCGCGCCGCTGCGTATCACTGGTTTCGCGGTGACAAATAATGCCTTCAGCCTCACCTGGCCGACCTATCAAACACGCGTTTATTCCGTTTTGGGTAGCATCAACCTGACCCCGGGTCCCTCAGGTTGGAACACGGTTTACACCACCCCCGCCGAAGTACGCCCGTGGAATTACCTTACCGTGCCGGCCAGCAACGGTTTCCGTTTCTTCCGCGTCATCGAACAATCTGTGCCCTATTGGCCTAATTAAACCCCGCAGCCCGAAAATGAAGCGTGTGGCAAGGATGGCGCAGTCTTCAGTCCGATTCACATCCGTCTTTCCTCCATGTGCGCTTGGCGTCTTGGCGTCCAATCCGCTTTGTTTCCCCGGGATCTGCGTTTAAAGAATCCTGTCGCCGCAAAAAATCTCTTTGAAATCCGCCCGTTTCGCAGTCACAATCACCGTTCACTTTGATTCGGGATTCTAAATCCTGAACTCCTGAATTCCATTTTTTACATGAAACGCACGCATCATTGCAACGAACTGCGCCCGGCACATATCGGGCAAACCGTCACGCTCTCCGGCTGGGTTCATTCCCGCCGCGACCTCGGGGGTCTCATCTTCATTGATATCCGCGACCGCGAGGGGCGCACGCAGACGGTATTCGATCCGTCTGATTTGACCCCTGAATTGGTGGCGCAAGCCGCCGCCCTGCGCAGCGAATGCGTCGTCAGCATCACGGGCACCGTGCGCCAGCGCCCCGCCGGCACCAATAACGCCAAGATTCCCACCGGCGAAGTCGAAGTGGGCGTCCGTGCGCTGGAAGTCTTGAACATGGCGGAAGTCCTGCCGTTCCCGGTGGATGACCCCGAAGTGGCCAACAAAGTGAATGAGGAACTGCGCCTGCAATACCGCTACCTCGATCTGCGCCGTCCCGAAATGGCGCGCAACCTGAAGGTGCGCAGCAAGGTCGCCATCGCCACGCGCAGCTACATGGACGAACAGGGTTTCCTGGAAGTCGAGACGCCCACGCTGTTCAAGTCCACGCCCGAGGGCGCGCGGGAATTCCTGGTGCCGAACCGCCGCGAGCCGGGCACCTTTTACGCGCTGCCGCAGTCGCCGCAGCAGTTCAAACAGATTTTGATGGTCGCCGGCGTGGAGAAATATTTCCAGCTCGCCCGCTGCTATCGGGACGAGGATTTGCGCGCCGATCGCCAGCCGGAGTTCACGCAGGTGGACATCGAGATGAGTTTCATAGACCGCGAAGACATTTATTCGCTCATCGAAGGCCTGCTCAAACACGTGTGGAAAACCGCTCTGAACATTGACGTGCCGACGCCGTTCAAGCGCATCAGCTTCGAGGAGGCGCTCAATCGCTACGGCATTGATAAACCCGACACGCGCTTCGCCATGGAGCTCGTGGATATGACGGAGGATTTTCGCGCGAGCACGTTCAAGGTGTTCAGCGGCACGATTGCCAACGGTGGCGTCGTGAAGGCGCTCAATGCCAAAGGCCTGGCCGGCGCGACGCAGGGCCAGATCGAGACGATGACCGAATACGCCAAAAGCTTTGGCGCGAAAGGGCTCGCCTTTATCAAGGTCGAGAACGGCGAATGGAAGTCGCCGATTGTGAAATTTTTCAGCGAAGCCGAGAAGGCTGCCCTGACGCAAAAACTGGCCATTCAGGAAGGCGATTTGATTCTCTTCGCCGCCGATCAATGGCTGAACGCCTGCGAGATCCTCGGCAAGATCCGCCTCTATTGCGCTGACGTTTTGAAGGGGCAGGGGAAGCTGACGATTCCTGCCAACCAGTTCAATTTTCTCTGGGTCATTGAATTTCCGCTGCTCGGCTTTGATCGGGAACAGAACCGCTGGTATTCCAGCCATCATCCGTTCACCGCGCCCGTAGCCGAGGATATCGGGCTGCTCAAGACCGATCCCAAGAAGGTTCGGGGCCAACATTACGACATCGTGGTCAACGGCGTGGAACTCGGGGGCGGATCCATTCGGATCCATCAGCCCGACGTGCAGAAAACCATCTTCGAGGAACTGCTGGCCATTCCGCCGGAAGAAACCAAGCTGCGCTTCGGCTACATGCTGGATGCCTTCAAATACGGCGCCCCGCCGCACGGCGGCATCGCGTTGGGCTTCGACCGGCTCATTGCGATTCTCTGCGCCACGCCGAGCATCCGCGACGTCATTGCGTTCCCGAAGACCGCCAAAGGCACGTGCTTGATGACGGATTCACCGAGTCACGTCTCGCCGAAACAGCTCCGCGATCTCTATCTGGAAGTGAAGGTGCAGAAGAAAGAAGCGGCTCCGGCGCCTGCCCAGCCGTAGCCCGAAACGAGGCCCGCTTGAACAGGATGGACTGGAGAAAATTACGCCGGTCTTTCATTCGCGTGTTGTCACTGTTCGCCATCGCGTATCTGTTCGTCCTGCTGGCGGTGCTGGTTTTCCAGCGCCGCCTGCTTTATTTACCCACCCGGATACCGGGCGGCGTCATCGTGTCGGTCGCGGCCGGACATGGTTTCGTTCCGTGGAAAAATCCCTCCGGAGAAATCATTGGCTGGAGCATTCCCGCCCGGGGCGTGGCGACCGGGAGCGTGTTGATCGTTCACGGCAACGCCGGCTGTGCGTTGAGCCGCGATTATATCGCGCAGCCCATTCACGATGCGGCAGACGTGGACGTTTTCGTTCTGGAATATCCCGGCTACGGCGCGCGCGCCGGTGCCCCGTGCCAGGCCAGTTTGATGGCTGTCGCGGAGGAAGCCTTTCAGTTATTGCCGGCCCGCGGGCCGCGCTATGTCGTGAGCGAATCCATCGGGGCCGGCGTGGCGTGTGAGCTGGCCAAAAAACACCCCGCAGAAATCGCGGGACTGGCCTTGCTGGTGCCCTATCACAATTTGGCTGCCGTGGCGCAGCGGCAGATGTGGTTTCTGCCCGCCTATTTTTTGCTGCGCGACCGGTTCAATCCGGAGGACTGTTTGCGGAGTTACCACGGGCCCGTGAAATTTGTCATTGCGGGCGCGGATGAAATCATCGGCCCGGCGTCTGGCCTCCGGTTGGGGGACAGCTACCGTGGACCGAAAGAGCTGCAGGTTTTTGCCGGCGCGCACCACAACGATATTTCCGGCCAGCCGGCGGTTTGGTGGCGGGAAGTATTCCGCTTCTGGCAGCAACCCGCCGCCGCTGCCGCCGTAAAATAAAAAAGGAACGGCCTTGCAGCCGTTCCTCGTAGGTGAATGGATTCAGTCTTATTTCGGGGCGTTGTTGCTGCCCGCACTGCCCGGGGCACCGGGGCCGCCCGCCGGACGGTTGCGCTGCATATGCTGCTGCCATTTTGTGTACTGATCGGCCGTGAGAATTTCCTTCATCTTGGACATGGTGTCGGCGCGGATTTCCTTGGCCTTGGCCATTTTGTCCGCCGCCTGGATGCTGGTATCTTCCCGGAGGCTGCGCATTTTGGTTTGGGATTCTTCCATGACCGCCTTCACTTTGGCTTTCTGGTCATCCGTCAGGCCAAGGTCCTTGGCGAACTGTTCGGCATTCGGCCGGCCGCGCATGCCGGGGCCGCCGGGCGGTCCGCCTGCGGGCGGCGTGTTGGTGTTGTTTTGCGCCTGCAACGACGTGTTGCCAGCGAGCAGGGTGCCGGTGACGAGCGCCGCCAGGGCGAATGTGGTGGTCAGTTTCATAGTTGTTTGTTGTTGGTGCAATCCGCCGGTTTTAGTTGTGGCGGCGGATCAAATTCAGACGTCCAGCGAGGCGTAAGGTTACAAGGTTCGCAGCACGGTTGCCGCCGCGCTCACCGTCTGTTCAATGTCCGCTGCCGTGTGCGCGGTGGAGATAAAACCCGATTCAAATTGCGACGGCGCAAAATACACTCCGGCCTCCAGCATCCCGTGGAAAAACTTCTTGAACCGCTCGCGGTCGCTGCGCATCGCGTCCGCCACGTTATGCACCGGCGAGCTGGTGAAATAGCCGCAGAACATCGAACCGCATTGGTTGAATTGCATCGGCACGTTCGCCGCCTTCGCCGCGTCTTTCATGCCGGCGGCCAGTTGCGCGCCGCGTTCTTCGAGCTGCGCGTAGGCATCTTTATTCTCCGCTTTTCCCATCAGTTCCTCCAGATTCGCCAGACCTGCCGCCATCGCCACGGGATTGCCGCTCAAGGTGCCTGCCTGATACACCGGGCCGAGTGGCGCGAGGTAGTCCATAATTTCCGCGCGCCCGCCGAACGCGCCCACCGGCAGTCCGCCGCCGATGACCTTGCCGAACGTGCTCAAGTCCGGCGTGATGCCAAACCGCTCCTGCGCCCCGCCGCGGGCGAGGCGGAAGCCTGTCATCACCTCGTCAAAGATCAGCAGCGCCCCGTCGGCCTGCGTGATCTCACGCAAAAATTCCAGATAGCCCGGTTGGGGCAGATACAAACCGGCGTTGCCCGGCACCGGCTCCACAATGATGCCTGCAATCGCATTTTTGTTGGCCGCAAAAATGGCCTTCACCGCCTCCACGTCGTTGTACGGCGCAACGATGGTGTGCTGCGTGAATGCCGCCGGGATCCCCGCGCTGTCCGGCTGCCCGAACGTCAGCGCGCCGCTCCCGGCCTTGACCAGCAGCGAATCCACATGGCCGTGATAGCAGCCGTCAAACTTGATGATCTTGTCACGCTTCGTGAACCCGCGCGCCAGACGGATGGCGCTCATGCACGCCTCCGTGCCGCTGCTCGTCATGCGGACCTTTTGCATGCTCGGCACGAGGTCGCAGATGAGTTTGGCCATCGTGATCTCGTGCGGATTCGGAATCCCGAAGCTGGTGCCCAGCTCGGCGGCAGCCTTGACGGCGGCGATGATCTTCGGATGCGCGTGGCCGAGGATGGCCGGCCCCCATGACAGGACGTAATCAATCAACTCATTGCCATCCACGTCCCAAACTCGGGAACCGCGGGCCTTATTGACGAAAAAAGGATTGCCGCCCACCGCGCGGAAGGCGCGCACCGGTGAATTGACGCCGCCGGGAATGTATTTCAACGCCTCGGCAAAAAGCTGGTCTGACAGGGTCCGATTCATGCGTATAAAGTAAACAGGAAGCCGCCCCGGCACAAAGCCAACCTTTGATTTTTACTGAAACAATCTTGCCGCCGTGTCATGGGGGGAATCCTCCGGTTTCAATTCAATCCACTCACAATTTCCATGGCGCCGAAACCACGTCAGTTGCCGTTTGGCAAACTGGCGTGTGCGGATTTTCACCAGCTCAATGGTTTCCGCCAGCGGCCGCTCGCCGCGCAAGTGTTCCACCACCTGCCGGTAGCCAATGGCCTGCATTGCAAACCGGTTTTCCGCCAGGCCCCGCTGGAGCAGGCCACGCGTCTCTTCCACCAACCCGCATTGAAACATCTCGTCCACGCGGATGTTAATGCGCCGGTGCAAATCTTCCGCCGGCCGTTGGAAGCAGATAAACTTTCTTTCGGTGGCCCCGACCCGCTGGGTTGTCCATGCGGCCCGCTGCTCGGAAAACTTTTTGCCGGTCAGCCGGATGACTTCCACGGCGCGGATGACGCGGCGCGGATTTTGTTTGTCGATTTTTCCGTAAGCCTCCGGGTCGCGTTCGCACAATTCCTGCAGCAGGGCGGTGATGGGCGCGGCTTCCAGTTCGGCGCGCAGGGTTTCATCGGCGGCCGGTGCTTCGCCGATGCCATCCAGAAAGGCCTTGAAATAAAGCCCCGTGCCGCCGCAAAAAATGGGCACCTTTCCACGCGACTGTATATCAGCGGCGGCCCCTTGGGCACCCTGGATGAATTGCGCGGCATCAAAGGCTTCGTGTAAATCGCAGACGTCAAGGAGGTGATGCGGCACGCGGCCGCGTTCGGCGGACGACGGCTTGGCGGTGCCAATGTCCAGCCCGCGATAAACCTGCATGGAATCGACGGAAATGATTTCGCCGCCCATCCTTTCTGCGAGCGTCAGGGCGATGGCAGATTTGCCCACGGCGGTCGGCCCGGCAATAAAGATGGGCAGAGGGGAGCTGGCTGCTGGCAGTGGGGGCTGAGCCATCGGTCAAGCAGGTTTGACTGGGGTGGTCCGCCGCCAGAAATACAGCACGATGCCGACGATCAAAATGGGGGCGCTGACAAGCTGCGCGGAGGTGAATAGCCCGGCGTGGATGTGGTCCGCCGGATAATCGCCCCGGAAAAATTCAACGGTGGTGCGGCAGAGGGCGTAACCAATGAAATACAGCGCCAGAATCTGGCCATCAAATTTTTTGCGGCGGAACAGCCCTGCCAGCGCCATATACAAAATCAGGTTCAGCAGCGCGTCGTAAAGTTCCGTCGGATGCACGCCGGCCCCGTGCGTCTCGTGGTCCGCAGGAAAATGAATCGCCCACGGCAGCTCGCAGGCGCGGCCGTAGCAGCAGCCATTCAGCAAACAGCCGATGCGCCCGAAGACGCTGCCGAGCGCGATGCTCGGCGCGAGAATGTCGGTGATCTTCCAGACCGGCAGTTTCTTCCAAACCAGGTAGCTGATCCCCAATAGCGTCGCGCCAATGAGTCCGCCATAATACACGAGTCCGCCATGCTGAATCATGAAGACTTCGGAGAAGGGCTGGTCGGCAAATTCCTGTTTCCAATAGGTGGTCACATAAACAAAACGGGCGCCGAGAATGCCTCCAGCCATCAGCCACAGGGTCAGGTCGGCGATGATGTCGCCGTGGATGTTCACAAGGCGGGCGCGGCGGGTG